>Ga0163163_10003816_pt1 | contig 12841 bp, 10 predicted proteins | sample S65metaG_FD_119766 | JGI IMG/M metagenome (GOLD analysis project Ga0163163, IMG submission 119766) | Switchgrass rhizosphere microbial communities from Kellogg Biological Station, Michigan, USA - S6-5 metaG | ecosystem: Host-associated > Plants > Roots > Rhizosphere > Soil | place: USA... | reverse complement strand
AGCGTTGGAGGCCGTGATGGTATAAGTGGTCGTCGATGCGGGTGAAATCGCGTGTGAGCCGGTGAGTCCCACCGTCCCGATCGTATTGTCGATGGTCACTGTCGTGGCGTTTTGTACGACCCATGAAAGTGTCGAGCTCTTCCCGTAGTCGATGGTCGTGGGATTCGCGGCGAAGCTGACGATCACCGGCAGGCCGCTTCCCGAATTGACGGTAACGGTCGCTTGGGCGGTTGCAGTCTGTGAACCGTGCGTTGCGGTCAACGTGTAGGTGGTCGTGGTTGCCGGCGTCACCGCTTGCGAACCGTTGAGCGCCACTGACCCCAAACTGGTGATGACCACGGTGTCGGCATTCGACACCTGCCAGGTCAGTGTAGACGATTGCCCGGCGTTGATCGTGGTTGGATTCGCCGTGAAGGTGGCGATCAGGGGCGCCGAAGCCGCCGGAGTCCCGGCCGTGATGCTTACGCGCGCGATACCTTGCGCTCCATAAGGGTCTTTTACCGTCAGGCGGAAGCTGTAATTCTGCCCAGTCGCAGCGGCAAAAGTGGTGGTCTTGGCGGTGGGCGCTGACAGCGTCACAGCCGGTCCCGCTTCCTGCACCCACTGGAAGGTGATGGGATCGCCATCCGGGTCGTAGGAAGCCGACCCGTTCAGCGTCACCGTAGCCCCTACCGGCAGGATTTGGTTTGGTCCGGCGTCAGCGACCGGAGCGGTGTTGCCCTTGCGCACTGTCCGTGTCAGCACTTCATAACGCAGGCGCGGAATCTGCGCCGGAACCGGGTGCCTGGACTCCAAATAATCCGTTGGCCGGAGCGAGTTGCCGAATTGAACGCCGGCGACCACGCGTCCGTTATTGCTGGGACCGAGCAGCGTTTCATTCATGCCGCCTTCGAGCGTGAACGCGATCTTATTCGTCACCGGGAAGATCAGCCGCAGCGTACCACCAACGCGGTCCCCGGCGGTGGTGCTGCGCAAATAACCAAGGTTCCCTTCGGCGTAGTTCTTGCCGAACAACGCGAACGTACCGCTCATTCCAGCCTGATCCACCACGCGCAGGTAACGCTCGGTGAACAGATTGTTCAGCAACACACCGGAAGGAGTCGTCACATTGGCGCTGTTCACCAGCGCGTCATCGAGAAACGCCTTGGTTCCGAAAACGCCGATTTTGCCCCATTTGAACAGGTATTCCATGGTGAGCGCGCCTTGACCCAAGGTGCCGCCGGTCTGGTCGCCCGTCAGGTTGACGTGTTTGAAACTGCCGAACAGGCCCGCCTGGAAACGGTTGATGCGGTCGACGAGCCCGAAATCGAACTGGCCTTCGCGCTGGCCTTTGCTATAGAAGTACTCGCCTTCCGACTGGAACGCGTAGTTGTTCCCGAACGGCGCGAAGTAGCGTCCTTTGCCGGTGAAGCTCGCATTGCCGTCGCTATTTGCGCCAACATTCATGCCCAGCAACTGGAACTTCGGCAACTGCTTCTTCGCCATGGCATCCGTGACGGCGGTGGCAACTTCCTCGGTCGTCGGCGGCGCGGGAGGCGCGGGCGGAGGCGGCTGGATACGGCCAGCCATGGTGTCTTGATTCTGTCTGAGTCGCGCCACTTCATCGGCTAGCTTTTTATTCTGGTCAGCCAAGTCCATCAACATGCGCTCGATGGCATCGAGTTTATCCAGCCGCTTCAGGACTTCACTGCAGCAATCAGCGAGGCCGGCAGCGGGAGCAGGCTGAATCGCGCGAATCGCATCACCCGCGCCCCCCGCACCCACCGTGCGGCCCTGGTCGTCCAGGACCGTTAGCCCAACACGGCGGTTCATCCAACGCGCTTCATCGGTGCGGACGTAGGTGTCTTTCTGCCCCGCATATTTGGGATCCAGCTTGCCGCGCGAGGTTACTTCGATCTGATTGGTCCGCGCGCCGTATTTGATCAGGAAGTCGCGGACGGCGTTGGCTCGCGCCATGCCCAGCTTGTTGTTGTAGCTGGTGTCGCCGATGGTGTCGGTGTGACCTTCGATTCTTACTTTGTATCCGGAATTCTTCTGCAGCAGCTCGCTGAGCCGCAGCAGGCTGGGGAACCCGTCGACCAGGACGGAGGAATTGTAGTCGAAATTAATTTCTTCCCAGTCGTCCTTGGTGGCTTGGGTGTCAAGCCCTTGCCCAAACAGGCTGACTGCGAGCATAGGTACCGCTAGAAAAGCAGCCAATCGTTGAAACATAAGGTATCCCTCCTGTTACCTTCTGTAGAAACCAACCGGTGTCTTGTGAGCTTGCAGGATGCAAACGATCCCAGCTACTCATATCGACCTTCATCTGCAATTGACGGTCGAATCTTCAGAATACACTGACCATCTAGGGATAGAAAATTTCATCAATGTGTTTCGTCATGCTGCCATAATTTTTTATATTGCTGGTCGGAATTCTCCGGCTCCGGATTGCCCATTGGCCAGTCCAACCCCGATAATGAATGCGGGCCTGCCGGACGGGCAGCCGCTGGCTCGTGCGGGGCAACCCAAGCGGGCGAGAGGAAAGTCCGGTCTCCATAGGACAACATGCCGGCTAACGGCCGGGGGGGCTCGCTCAAAGCGGGCTTTACGGAAAGTGCCACAGAAAACTATACCGCCGGGCAGGCAACTGTCAGGTAAGGGTGAAAAGGTGCGGTAAGAGCGCACCGCGGCCGCAGCAATGCGGCTGGCAGGGCAAACCCCATGTGGAGCAAGACCAAATAGGGGAGCAGGAGCGGTCCGCTCCGTTACGACTTCCGGGTAGGTTGCTGGAGCCGGGGAGAGATTCCCGGCCAAGAGGAATGGCTGCCGCTCTTCGGTGACGAAGAGTACAAAAACCGGCTTATAGTCCGGCAGGCCTTTTTTTACCGTCTAGATGGCGTGTACTTGCTTTAAGCAAACATCTTCTTGTAGTGCCGATACCAATCGCTCTGAAACCTCTCGGAGGGATCATGCCGCCGTTTGCGCGCAGAAACTCGGCGAACTGCGGATAGCATGCCTCAACCTGTTTACGCGTCGCCCAGCGATGATAGGTAAGATAATACCCGCCGTCGCGCCGGATCGCCATGTCGATGAGGCGTCGGAAGGAATCTGCCGCGTTCCGTAAACCGTGTGCAGTATGCACCACGTGTATATTGAAAATCACGCAAGCATAAGCCTGTCGCGCCCCATCGATCAATGCAGGCCACTCAATTCCAGCTCCCACCTCGATCAAGCCCTTGCTGGCGTCAAAGTGCAAGACTCGATTCATTTTGACGGTGTCCAGCAACACAGTGTCGACGCCGAATTGCTGGCCGCCTATTGCGTGCCGCCCGCCTGCGATGGAAATATTTTTTCCGGCTCGTCGAGCTTTCGTTAGAACGTTCGCGAGTTGATCGGTCGAGGTGATCGTTTCTATGCGATTAACACGAGTCGCGTTGAGTCCGGAGTGAATGTCATTGACCTCAGCGGGTCCATGTTCAAAAGGCTGCGAAGCTGCAAGCGTTGGCCATATCGCTAGAACCGAGCGAGAGAAGTCACGCCTATTCATTGTATGTAAGCATACGGCGGCTCTTGCAATTGGCTTTAGGCCAGGCAAGAGCCGGATCGTAAGTCTCAACGCAAAGAGGAGCGGTACGCTCCGTTACGACTTCCGGGCAGGTTGCTGGAGCCGGGGAGCTGATCGGACCCAGATTTTTCAACCGCCAAAATTTTGATGTGCCAAAGCAGAAGCGCGTTTTTTGAGAAATCTCTGAGAATCATGGTCATGGGCTTTAAAGTCGGCCGAAACGGCGAGCCAGAGGGCCGGTTTCCATGGCAGGGGTGCGGAAACTTCGAACGCCGCGTCTGGGAGTGCGCCAGCTAGCAGCAAACCGAAATTGCTCATGCCAACGCCGCTGATCGCTACGCCAGCGTGTCCTCCCGTGACGTGGCGGGCACGACTTTGCCGATTCGACGACCATTCTCTACAATGAAGCTGATGAAAAGCGAGCGACCTAAGACCTTTTCCTACTCGGTCTTCTACGAACAGGCTCCTGAAGGCGGATACGTGGCATTCGTTCCGGCATTGCCAGGCTGCTGCACCCAAGGTGAAACGCTGGAAGAGACGGAACGCAACGTCAAAGAGGCCATCGCCGTTTATCTGGAGAGCCTGGCAGCCCACGGAGATGCCATTCCCGCAGAGGGGCGCTCGTTCCAGGGCCGTGTGACGGTTCTCGCCTGATGAATGTCGTAAGTTAGCGAACCTCGGCGGCTGAATCTTCGTTACTTTTAGTTATGACCGAATGGCTGAGTACGCTCGGAGTAGCGATGGGATCGGCGTGGCTCTCAGGAATCAACCTCTACGCCACGGCGGCGACTCTGGGATTATTGCAGCGCTTCGGCCTGGTGCACCTGCCGGGCGAACTGGGGGTGCTGGGTAACTGGTGGGTGATCGGGGTGGCGGCGGGCATGTACGTGATAGAGTTTGTCGCCGACAAGATCCCAGCCGTCGATAGCGTTTGGGATGCCGTCCACACCTTCATCCGCGTTCCCGCCGGTGCGGTTATGGCGTCAGCCGCGTTTGCACATGCCGACCCCGCGGTGCGCATCATCGCCTTGCTAGTCGGCGGAGGCGTGGCCTTCAGTTCGCACGGCACCAAGGCCGCGGTGCGCGCGACGGCGAATCTGAGTCCCGAACCCTTTTCGAACATTGCACTCAGCCTGGCGGAGGATGCGGTCGCAGTCGGAGCGACCTTCGTGATGGCCTGGTTTCCAGTCGTAATGCTGGTGATCGTGATTCTGTTCTTAGTGGCCTTCTTTTGGCTGACGCCGAAGATCCTGCGCGCAATGAAACGGCGTTTTAGTGCTACCGGGACCCCAACTTCCGCGGGAGGGTGACCCTAGATTAAGTTGGCGTGCGGCCATCTTCCCGGCAATCGGTGTCTAATGGAGACATGCGCGTATTGGTGCTGATCGCCATGCTCCTGACGCCACTGCCATCGGTCTGGGCTTGCTCTTGCGTTCCTGGATCGGTGCCGCCATGCCAAGCCGCCTGGGATCATACCGCGGTGTTCACTGGAACTGTGATCGATATTGCTGATCCTGCGCCGCCACCTCAACCACAAATCGCGGTGCCGAATCCCACCAGCAAGCGTGTGTATTACGACTCGCCGAGTAGACCGCCCCTATCCACGCACAAGCGTGTCGTGCGCGTCCAGATCGTAGAAGTGCTTACCGGCGTGGACCCTGGGCAGAAGGAAATCGAGATCGTCACCGGCATGGGCGGCGGCGACTGCGGCTACGCGTTCCAATCCGGCGTGGACTACATCATCTACGCCTACAAAAATTCGGAAGGGCGTCTGGAAACTGGCATCTGCTCGCGTACCCGGCCCCTCACGCAGGCTGCAGAGGACCTCGCTTATTTGCGCGCCCTTCCCCAATTGCCGCCTACTGCCGATGTCCGCGTCTCCGTTTTCGATAACAGTTCAGCAAGCCCTCGGTCAATGCCAAAGGTTCGAACCACCATCTCCGGTCCTGATGGACTCAGGGAAGCTCTCACGGACAACCGAGGAAAGGCAACCTTCGCAGCGTTGCCGCCAGGGGAGTACACCCTTCAGTGGGCCTCCGACGGATACAAATCAGGAAATCGCAAGGTTCAGCTTCACGCGAAGGGTTGTGCTGAAGTACCCGTGTACATGATGCTCGATCGCCGGGTCCTGGGCCGAGTCCTGACACGAGCCGGACTGCCCGCCGCGAAGGTCATGATCGAAATGGTTCCCGTGCAGCCCGGACCCAACGGTTCACATATCGAGCAAGCCACCAGCGCTGCGGACGGCCTTTACGAATTCGAATACGCAAGAACCGGCGACTTTTATCTGGGGGTTAACCTGGATCGCCCCGCCTCGCGAGACATGCCGTACGGGCAATGGTACTTCCCCGGCACCGCAGACGCGGGGGGAGCCACCATCGTTCATCTCCCGGCAACTCCGGGCGTGCAGACGTTTGATTTGATCCTCCCCGAGCCGCAGAAAGACCGCATCATCGAAGGAGTGGTCGTATGGCCCGATGGCCGGCCGGCGCGAGCGAGGTTGACACTGGAAGATCCACGGTGGTCGGGTTATGCGTCCCACGGAGGCTCGGATGGTGACGGTCACTTCCTATTGCATAGTTTCGATGGCACGCTGTATCGGCTGCATGCGGTCGGCGGCGAATCCTCAATCTCCTCATTCTCCGCCGAACCTGTCGAAATTCAACCGAACAGCGCGCCTTTGAAGCTCCGGCTAATCCTGACGCGGCCGGGGACTCTGTCCGTCAGGAGTGGGACGCAAAAAGGGGACAGACGACATTTCCATGAGTCGCGGAGTGTCGTCTGTCGCCCTTTTTCTTTTTTTCTATAGCGCATTGAGGAACGCCGCCAGGTCCGACTTCTCCTGAGCCGTGAAGCCAATATGGAAGCGAGTGTCGTAGAAATCCACGATATCCTCGAGCGTTTGTGCGCTGCCGTTGTGGAAGTACGGCGCGCGAGCGGCCAAGCCGCGCAGGATCGGACCCTTGAACTTGCCGACGTCGGCAAACTTGCCGGTGATCATGGCGCGTCCCGGGTCCGTCGTTTCAACGCAGGGATTCGCGCCGTCTTTTGGACAGATCTTGATCACGGGAAGATAGCTGGTGTCCAACACATTGTTGCCGCCCGGAGGGTCGGCGACTCCAATATTGAGAGGGGCGGCTACCGAATGGTTGCCGACATTAGGGGAGTCGTGGCAGATCCCGCAAGTGGACACAATGGTTGTAGGGGCGGTGACGCCGTTGGAGAATGTAAACCCGTTCAGACCGGCGACGCCAGTGATCGTGAAGGTTTTAGTGTTGAAGATCTCCTGTCCACGCGCGATGGCCTGACGTTTGGGGTTTTCGGCCTTTTGCCACGCGTCGAAAATATTGAAAATCCTGGTGCTGAAATTCAAGGGGACGGGGTTGTCCGGGTCTAATCCTACGGGATCGTTTATACCGATGTAATATTCTTGTTCGCTGACGGATGGAGGCCCTCCTGTCGCGCCCTGAGCAGCCAGGTCCCCGGCCCCATGGTCCTGTGCTTGAGCCGTGTACAACGCGGTTTCGAAATTCACGATGGCTTGCTGCTGGGCGGTTGTCAGTCCAATCCCCTGCGCATGGCCCGTGGTGGCATCAACCGACTGATGCGCCAGATCGCTCAATAGTGACCCCGGATAGTTGACTGACGTGATCGGCGTGGTCGAGGTTTGCGCCGACGATTCTCGCCCATCGAACATCAGCGTGTTCAAAAACATCAGGTTGGCCGCCGGTAGCGGACGCCGGTACATGGAAATCACGTTGGTTTCACTGCAACCATAGGGATTACTCACACTGACAACGTCGAAATCGCGGGTTGCGGGCACGTCCAGCGCGATGCGAATCACTCCTCTGGTCCGCAGCAGACTATACGCGGTGGCGCGGCCTGCCACCGTCGAAACGTCAATGTTGTGATCGCAATTCGACCCGTCGTTGGTGCGGAAAATTGGATCGAGTCCTTGCGACTCATCGAAGCGTGCCTGCAAGTGCACCGCGGCAACGCTCATGGCGTCGCTCGGCTGATGGCAGGTGCCGCAGCTGCGGCCATTGGTGCCGAGGCTCTGGAAGAACGGACCGGTAAGATCAATGTCGCCATCCTCGCTGTAAGTTCGAACCACGCCGCTGGGGTCCGCAAAACTGGCCAGGTTAGGCACCGCCGGCTTGCCTTGCTGCGCGTGGGTGAAGGTCAGCGGGGTCAATAAAAATGCCAAGACACTCAAGACACTGAGGGAGACCGCTGCATTTCGAAATCTGGGCGAAGACAGACCAATGGGGATAAATCTTTTCAAACCACTCATGCTTTCCTCCGATAGATTGGAATATGCTACCCCGAACTCCTCGATGCCGCAAGGATTAAGTTCGCTTAGTAGCTAGTTAACGGGGAACCCGACACTTACGCGCGGCGAAAATGTCATCTGTTCTCTTTTTTGATTAGTGGTATTCTGACATCGCACGTGTTTCGAGGCCACCATCGCAAAGTCCGCCTGCTTTTCGGCATCTCCGATATTCTCCTGACCGGCCTTGCCTTTCTGTTGGCTTACCGCGCGCGCGTTCTGCTGGATCACGTCCCCCTCGAGCACGACTTCCATTTAGCCGCGGAAGTTCTGGTGCTGCTGCTGGGCGGGTCGATGATCACGTGGGTTGCGATCGGCACCTGGTGGCAGATTTATGACCGCATTGACGCCGCGCATCCCCGCATTATTTTGCGCGACACCTTTCGCCAGTGCCTGCTGGGCGCCGTCGCTATCGTGCTGTTTGAGTTTGCGCTGCGCTTGGATTTGAGCCGCTCGTTCCTCGCCATGTTCGCGGGATTTAACTGGGCGCTGCTGTGCGTGTTCCGTTTAAATGCCGGCCGCATCCTGGGCATGATGCGTCGCGGTTTCGGAGTCCCCAGTTATGTGATGGTGGTCGGGCTCGGCGAAGCCGCTCTGCGTATGGGACGGCAGATCGAGGAGGCCGCCCCTTACGGCATCCAGCTCAGTGCCTTTTTGGCGGAGCCGGGCGAGGCCGCGCCGCAGGAAGTGGAACTCGCCGCGAAATATCCGGTGCGGCCATTGGCGGAACTCCCCGACCTGCTGCGCCAGCACGTCATAGATGAAATCATATTTGCGGTCGACAGCCGGCGTCTTGCCGAGCTCGAAGAAGTATTCCTGTTGTGCGATGAAGAAGGCGTCCGCACCCGCGTAGCCGTCGATTTTTTCCCGCACATCAACAGCCAGGTTTATCTCGATCGCCTGGGCGCATCGCCTCTGCTGACATTTTCGGCGACGCCGCATGATGAGATCCGGCTGTTAGTGAAGCGCGCTACCGATATTGTGCTGGCGGGAGCCGCTCTGATCCTGGTGTTCCCCATCATGCTATTGATCGCGCTGCTGATTCGCATGACCTCGCCCGGTCCCGTGATCTTCCGCCAGATTCGCTGCGGCCTGAATGGCCGGCGTTTTGTGTTCTATAAATTCCGCTCCATGTGCGAGGATGCCGAGGGCCAGCGCGCCGCGCTCGAACATCTGAACTCCAAGAGCACCGCGTTCAAGATTCCCAATGACCCGCGCCTCACCTCCGTCGGCCGCTGGCTGCGCAAGTTTTCGATCGACGAGTGGCCGCAGCTTTGGAACGTTCTCAAAGGAGACATGAGCCTGGTGGGTCCGCGCCCGCCCCTGCCGGAGGAAGTGGAACAATATAAGCGATGGCAGCGCCGCCGCCTGCGCATGCGCCCCGGGCTAACGTGCTTGTGGGTAATCAGCGGCCGCGATCACATCGACTTTGAAACCTGGATGCGAATGGACATGCAATATATCGACACGTGGTCGCTGGGACTCGATTGGAAGATTATGCTGCGGACCATTCCGCAAGTTTTGAGCGGCAGGGGAGCGCACTGACATGCATCTGGTGCCCACCCAATCCGAGGTAATGGATCTGCTGCGCCAGACCGGCGGCCTGCGCAAAGGACATTTCGAATATCCCAACGGCCTGCACACCGATGAGTATTTACAAGTGGCGCTCACCATGCGCCATTACCAATCCGCCAAAATCTTGAGCGTGGGGCTGAGCCGATTAATCCGCGCGCATTCCGATCTGCGCGCCATGATTCCGGAACTGTCGATCGTCGCACCTGCCACCGGCGGCCTGCCGGTTGCCTACGGCGTGTGCGAAGCGCTCCGCTCCAAGCAGGTGTATTGGGCCGAGCAGGACGCCGGCTGCCAGGGCATGCGCTTCCGTCAATTCCTGGAGATCACACCCGGCGAGAAGGTTCTCCTGGTGGATGACATCCTCCGCACCGGCACAAAATTGACGGAACTCAAGAAACTGGTCGAGGGCCACGGCGGCGAAGTGGTCGCCATCGCCGTCTTGATCCATCAGCCCGAACCGGGAGCGGCCACCTTCGGTTCACTCCCGTTCTACTCTCTGGCCCATCTCGACGCCACGTATTACAAGGATGCCAAGTCCTGTGACCTGTGCGAGCAGGGCGTGCCGGTCGAGAAGACCTGGGTATAGCCGGCGGCAGGTTTTACTGACGCTGTCCGCCGGCGGCAATAACGGCTTGACCGGTCACCCAGCCGGCGTCGTCGGAGGCAAAGAACATAGCCGCACGGCCGATGTCATCCGGTTGTCCAATTCGCGCCTCGAGCGGAGTCTGCGACTCAATCGTCTTGCGAAAGTCGCTTTCGGCAAAGCCCGCTGCACGGACTCCTTCGGTCTCGACCATCCCTGGATTGAGGGAGTTCACACGGATCTTTTTGGGCCCGAGTTCCTTCGAGAGCGAGATCGTAATGTTGTCCACGGCGCCTTTGGTGGCGCTATAGACCGAGCCCGTCGCGACCGGCATCGAACCGACGATAGACCCAATGTTGATGATGGAGCCGCCTTTGCCGTTGAAGTGTTTGACGGCCTCCTGGGTAGTGAGCAGCAGGCCCAGTACATTAAGGTTGAATTGTTTGTGGAAGTGCTCAGGGGTGATGGCCTCCAGTGGCGCGAACTCATAGATGCCCGCGTTGTTCACCAGAATGTCCAGCGTACCGTAGGCGGCCGTCGTCTCTGCAAACAGGCGCGTAATATCCTTCGGTTGAGACACGTCGGCTTGGACCGCGATGGCCTTTCCGCCCTTGGCGGTGATGCGCTTAACCACGGCGTCGGCTCCCGATTTGCTGCTCGCGTAGTTGACCACTACGGACGCACCCTCCGCGCCAAAGTGCTCGGCAATGGACGCGCCGATGCCCTTGGAAGCTCCGGTAACTACAGCTACTTTTCCTTTGAGTCTGCTCATAATTCTGCGATCCTCACTTTTTGATAGTTTGACAACCGTCTAATTGATGAGATCGCGTCCCGGCAGGATTCAGGGGATTTAGAACCGTCAGATCTTCTTTAGCTCCGTCAGATACGCTTCCCAAGCGGGGCGGCGAAACGTGACGTCGATGAATTTGCCGCGGCGGGAAGTCTCGATCAGCCCGCAGGATTCCAATTCCTTCAGGTGATGCGAGAGTGTGGCCGCAGTGATGGGGAAGGCGGTCCGGAGATCCGAGCAGGCCATAAGGGTGTTCGCCGCAATACTCTGGAAAATTTCGAGCCGGCGTGGATCGGAAAGAGCCCGCGTGATGGCGAGCATTTCACGTTTGGGCAGCGCCGTCGGTCCCTTCGTCTTACTGGGGGTTATTGCACGGCCGGGTTTAGGCACAAGAACATGCTAGCAGTGTGGAGTTAAAAAAAAGTGCCGATATCCGGTTATGATGGCTCTAGGGTTGCCACACAGAATCAGCCGACGCTCCTTCTTTGCCACGCCCGTCGTGCTTGCCGCCTCGCGCGTCCTTGGCGCCGCGGACCGCAAGCCGAACATCGTACTGATCGACGGCGGCACCTGGAGGGCGCAGGCCGTTCCTTGGGCCGGCGATCCAGACGTTATCGCGCCCAACCTCGCGCGGTTTGCTACTCAAGCCATAACGTTTTCTCGGGCCTACGCGTGCTACGGACGCTCCGATCGCTCCCGCCATTCTCTGCTTAGGGGTGTGTTCCCTCATACCCTGACCGAGCTGGACGCATCGCCGGTTGCACCTCCAGTTGCGCCCCCGGTGGCACCTCAGGTGTCCGCGCACCCGATGTCCTCGACGAACGAGCCGGGGGCCGGCGAGGCTCCTACGCTTGCCAACGTGCTGCGCGGCGCTGGTTACCGCATCGGAACGTTCAAGACGCGCGATGCGGACGAAATTATCTCCTTCGTTCACTCACCCGATCCCGTGCCGTTCTTCCTTGACTGGAGCATGGAGAACATCGGCAACGGCCTGATGGAGCGCGAGAGCCCGGACGTGCTGCATGTGCGCGAGAACGTTCCGCGGGAAGAGCAATCGCGCGCCCGCGAGGATCTGGCGGTGTTCTATGCCCGCGCACGAACTCGCGACCGCGATATCGGCGTCGTGCTGGAAGCGCTCGATCGCCCGTTGCGGGGCAACGCCAATGGCATCGCCGCCGACACCATCGTCATTTTCACTTCGAATCACGGCGAGCAATTCGGCTCCCATACCGGCCAGGGCGATGATTACGTCTACGAAGAAACCATGCGGGTTCCGCTGGCGATTCGCTATCCCCGGGTACTCGGCGGCGCCGCGCAGAATGACATGCTGGTATCGCAGGCCGATATCATGCCGACGCTGTTGCAGTGGTGCGGGGTCATGATTCCGCAGGCGGTGCAGGGCCGCGATCTTTCGGCGCTGCTCGCGGGACGGCCCGGCGAGAGGCCTGACGCCGTCTATGGCGAAGGCCGCTTGGGGCGCAAAGACGAATGGCGCATGCTGGTGAGGGGTTACGACAAGCTGGTGGTAGATATGGAAGGCACAGTAACGCATCTCTTCAATCTGGCCGATGATCCGTACGAGATGACGAATCTCGCGAACGTCTCCGCCCAGCAATTGAAGCGCGATTCGTTGCTCGCCATCCAGCGCCAATGGATGAAGAAGCTCGGCGATCGCGTCGACGCGTCGGGCCTGCGAAAACGCTAGATGTCGTGAAACAGGCTGGTCTCACACTGGATGCACCGGCGATTTCGACGCTTCGAAGTCTGACCGAGTAGAGGCTATAGCCGCGCGTTTCGCAATCGTAGTGCGTTTCCGACCACCGACACCGAACTGAAGCTCATCGCGGCGGCCGCTATCATCGGGCTGAGAAGGATCCCGAAGAATGGATACAGAACTCCGGCCGCGATCGGAACGCCCAGCGAGTTATAGAAAAACGCCCAGAAGAGGTTTTGCTTGATGTTGCGCATGGTCGCGCCGCTCAGCGCTCGTGCGCGCACGATCCCGCGCAGATCGCCTTT
>Ga0163163_10003815_pt1 | contig 12843 bp, 10 predicted proteins | sample S65metaG_FD_119766 | JGI IMG/M metagenome (GOLD analysis project Ga0163163, IMG submission 119766) | Switchgrass rhizosphere microbial communities from Kellogg Biological Station, Michigan, USA - S6-5 metaG | ecosystem: Host-associated > Plants > Roots > Rhizosphere > Soil | place: USA... | reverse complement strand
GTCGGCGTGGGTGTCGGGGTCGGGGTCGGCGTCGGTGGAGGCGTCGACGGCTCCACGCTCGGCGCGGCGCTCGGCTTGGGCGTCTTGCACGGCTCGAAGACGAGGTTGGCCGACGGATCGGCCGACGGCACGACGAACGACGGCACGGCACCGCTCGCGTCGGCGGTCGGGACGGGATAGCAGGTCACCGAGGGGCTCGGAAGCGTGCAGCCGTGGCCCTCGACGAGGGCGCCCCACGATCGGCCGAACGGCTGGAACAGGCCGTTGTAGAAGTAGGCGGTCTGGGTGTGGTTGACCCCGCCCGCGACGCCCGGCCCTTTCGCAGCCCGCTTCAGCCAGTCGAGGTCGGCGGTCATCCAGTTCGGGAAGTCGTGCTCGTGGATGCCGGGCGAGTCGAGCACCGCCTGACCGCACTCTCCCACCGGGATCGTGTCCTGGGGCGCCGTGTTCGTGATGAACCACTCGTCGATCGACTTGTCGCCGGCCTGCGGCTTGAGCCCGGTGAACGGGTCGATCTTGGCCTGGACGAGGCCGTCGGGCCGGGCGAAGTCGTCGATCGGCCAGCTCTTCGTCGCCTCCTGCAGGAAGCCCTGCCAGACGTACGTGGTGACGTCGATCGAGAAGACCTGGCCGACGACCGAGTTGTCGCTGTTGCCGTTCCAGGCACCGACGGCGAGGGCGTACTCGCCCTTGGCGCGCTCGGCCTTGGTCGGCGGCGCGATGAAGCCATAGGCATTGAGGTCCTTGGCGTCGTTGTTCGTGCCCGTCTTGAGGGTCGCCGGCCGGCGCTCGTTCTTCGGGCCGTGGAGCGCGAACGCGCCCCAGAACGGATTGACCTGGGGGTTGGTGTTGCCGGCGAGGATGTCGGTCACGATGAACGCCGCCTGCGGGCTCGCGACCTGGTCGCCGGCGGGCGGCACGTATGGTGTCACGACATCCGCGCCGGCCTGGTCCTTGACGGTCAGGATCGTCGTGTGGCCGAGCTTCTTGCCGCCGTTGGCGAGCGTGGAGTAGGCCGTGACGAGATCGACCGGCCGGACCTCCTGGACGCCGAGCGCGATCGACAGCCCGGCGGTCGTCTTGTCGGACGCGAAGACCATCCCGAAATCCTGGGCCCGGGCGAAGACGCGGTCGGGCGTGTTGATCTGGGCCGCCTTGACCGACGGGATGTTGAGCGAGAACTGGAGCGCCGTCCTGACCCGGACTGGCCCGCGCTCGAAGTTGTCAGCGTCCTTCGGGGTGTACTTGCCGCCGAAGTCCGTCGCGGTGTCCATGAGCATCGAGCCGGCGGTCAGCTTCCCGTCGTTGATCGCGGTCAGGTAGTTGAACGGCTTGAAGGCCGACCCGGGCTGGCGGTAGCCATCGCCGACGACGTCGTACTTGGCCTGGAACTGGGGCGTGCTCTTCGTCGCGTAGTAGTTCGCGCTCCCGACATACGCGATCAGCTCGCCGGTCTGGTAGTCGAGCGCGACGAGCGCGCCGTTGTGGATGTCCTTGCCGCGCAGGTTAAGGACCCAGGCGGGGACCGCGCCTGGGAGCTTGAGCGCCTTCCAGGCCGCTGCGGCGCCGCCGCTCCCCTTGGCGTTGGGGACCACGGCCGCGGCCTGGACCCACCGCTCGGCGATCGCCTGGATCTTGGTGTCGAGCGTCGTCGTCACCGTCAGGCCGCCCGCCTCGAGCTGGTCGCACGTCGGGACATCCTTCCCGCAGATCTTGTCGGCGAGCTCCTGGAGGACGGCCCAGACGAAGTGTGGGGCGATCCACGGCGGAGTCTTCTGGGGCGCGACGACGATCGGGTCGTTCTCGGCCGCGCGCAGCTGGTCGGGGCTGTACTGGTCCTTCGAGAGGACCGTCCGGCCGCTCGCGAGGAGCTCGAGGATCTGGTTGCGACGGGCCCAGATCGCGGTCGTGTTCGGCACGGTCAGCTGTGTCTTCCCGGACGCGCACGTCGTCTCCGTGTCGTTCGGGCTGATCGGGTTGCAGCTCACCTCGGCGTTCTTGACGAGGTCATAGTTCGACGGCGACTTGACGAGTCCGGCGAGCGTCGCCGCCTCGGCCGGGGTGACGTCCTTGAGCGGATGACCGAAGTACGTCTCGGCCGCGGCCTTCACCCCGTAGGTCTGGTTGCCGTAGTAGTTCTGGTTGAGGTAGGCAGCGATGATCTGCTGCTTGCCCGCGACGCCCGGGTAGGCCTCGGTCAGGCGGATCGACTGGACGATCTCCTTGATCTTGCGCTCGAGCGTCCGGGTGGGGTCCTTGACGAGGGCGGGTTCGAGGAGCCGCTCGCGGACGAGCTGCTGGGTGATCGTCGACGCGCCGCGGCTGTTGCCGCGGAGGCTGTCGATCCCGGCCGACAGGATCGCCAGCGGATCGAACCCGGCGTTCTCCCAGAACGTCTTGTCCTCGACCGCGACCTGGGCATCGACGACGATCGGCGGGATGTCGGCGAAGGCGACGACGTCGCGCTTCTCACCACCGAACCGGGCGAGCTGGACGCCGTTCCGATCCGTGATGACGGACTGCTCCGTGAAGCTCAGGTTCAGCGTCGCGTCGGTCGGTGGCTTGAGCCCGGCGGTGTAGCGCGAGAAGGCGCCGACCACCCCGACGGTCAGCAGCAGGGCGAGGATCGCGAACATCGCCCAGATGACGAGCGCGATCCAGCCGGCGGCCGTCGGCGACGTTCTCGTCGGCAGCTCGCGGCTCGAGGCGCGACCGGGGCGTGGGGCGTCGTACACGTGGGAGCTCCGAGGGAAGTGGTGTCGCTGAAGGATGCCACCTGGCCGGTGATGCGGCGCACGAGCGCCCGGCCGAACGGTGCTACGACGGCGTGACAACCACGGGTGTGGCGTTCCATTCGTCGAACGCCGCGCGGGCCCGAGCCTCGACGACCGGGTCGACGGTCCCGCCCGCGAGGCGATCGAGGCCGATGAGCGCGGCGCCGACGACCGGCGGTGCGGCGAGCCGAACGATCCGGGCCGCCGGGATCGCGGCCGTGATCGAGGCCTGGAGCCGATCGTGGAACTCGGCATCCCCGGTCCGGAACACGCTGCCGGCGAGGACGACCTCCGGTTCGCGCCGGACAAGATGCGCCCGCCGAGCCAGCGCGATCGCCATCGTCACGAGCTCGTCCGCCAGCCGGTCGATGATCGAGCGGGCCACCGGATCGCCGCCGGCGGCGGTCGCGAACACGGCGGGGGCGAGCTCGCCGATCCTCCGCTCGTCGAGCCGTCCGGTGTAGTAGGCCTGGGTCACGGCCTCGGGGCGAGCCAGGCGAACGGCCCCCGGGATCGTGATCTCGAGCGCCGTCCGCGGACCGCGGCCGTCGCGGGCCCGGACCGCTGCCGCGAGCCCGGCCATGCCGACGGCTCCGGCGCCGCCCCAGTCGCCGGAGATGTCCCCGACGCCGGCGAACCGGATCCGCCGGCCGTCGACCCCGACGGCCGCACCGTTGATCCCCTGGCCACAGATCAGGGCGATTCCCCACGCTCGGCGAGCTCCCGCGCGGAGCGCCGCAAACGTGTCGTTGAGGACGAGCGTCTCGCCGGCCGGGGCGATCGCAGCGAAGGCGTGCTCGAGGAGATGGACGTCGCTCGGATAGTCGGCGCCCGCGACGCAGTGCACCGCGATCGCGGGCGGCCGGTCGGGGCTGCCGCCGGCCGCGGCGATGAACTGGCCGAGCCGGCGCGTCGCCTCCTCGAGCGACGTTGCCTGGTGCGAGATCGTCGGTCCGCGAACCGCCCCGAGCAGGGCCCCGTCGGCGGCGACGAGCGCGACGTCGGCCTTGGAGTTACCGCCGTCGACCGCGAGGACCGCCGGCGTCGTCACGCCCCGGGCCGCTCGGCGCGCGCCGCGGCCGTCGACGGAGCCTGCACCGTCGCGAACCGCTCGAGCGCGTCGATCCGGACGAAGGCCGCCCCGAGCGCCCGGAGGCCGTCGATGATCGCGGGCAGGGCGTCAAGGGTGCCCGGCGGCCAGGCGTGGAACAGGACGACCGCACCGTCGCCGACGGCGGGCGTCTCGCGCAGCGCGTCGGCGGCGAGGAGCGGGCCCGTCCGGGCCGGCTCCCAGTCCTCGAGCACGACGTCTTCACCGATGTGGCGATAGCCGAGCCCGGCGAGGGCGGCGAGGACCCGCGGATCGTCGGAGCCGGCCGAGAACGGACAGCGGAACCAGGGCCGCGGGTCGACCCCGGTGATCTCGTGGATGACCCGCTCCGAGTCGCGGATGTCGGTCCGCAGGCCGTCGTCGGTCAGGAGCGGCAGGCGGGCGTGGTAGAAGCTGTGGTTGCCGACGAGGTGCCCGTCCGCGACGACCTGGCGGGCGAGCTCCGGCGCCGATTCCACCCAGCGACCCTGGAGGAACCAGGTCGTCGGGACGTGCCGCTCGGCGAGGACCTCGAGGATCCCGCCGGTCACGCCCGCCCGGTGAGGCCGGTCGGGATGCTCGGCGTCGAAGGTCAGGGCAACCCGGAACGGGCTCGCGATCGGCTCGGTCATCGTTCGAGTCTGCGTTACTTCTCGACGCCGGTGATCACGATCCCGCGAATGAAGAATCGCTGGAAGATCAGGAACAGCAGGATCGGGATGATCATCGTCATGAGCGTTCCGGCCTGGATCAGGCCCGGGTTGACCGCGATCCGGGCGCCGCTGAAGCTCGCCAGCCCGACCGGCAGCGTGACGAGGTCCGGGGTCGCCGACAGGTAGATGAGGGGCGCGAAGAAGTCGTTCCACGAGTACACGAGGTGGAACACGGACACCGCGATGATGACCGGCCAGGACTGGGGAATGAGGACCGAGATGAGCGTGCGCACTGGTCCTGCACCGTCGATCGCCGCCGCCTCGTCCATCTCGCGCGGGATCGTCATGAAGTACTGGCGCAGCAGGAAGACGTCGTAGGCGTTGGCGAAGAACGCCGGCACGAGCAGCGGTAACCAGGTGCCCACCCAGCCGATCTTCGAGAAGAAGAAGAACTCGGGGATGATCACCACCGTGCTCGGCAGGAAGATCGTGGCGATGACGAGGAAGAACAGCGCGTTGCGGCCCGGGAACCGGAACCGGGCGAAGCCATACGCGACGAGCGTGCACGACACGATCGTGCCGAGCGTCCCGATGAGCGCGATCGCGATCGTGTTGAACAGCAGCCGTGGGTAGTTGATCTGGTCCCAGACGTCCGAATAGTTGTGCCACTGGGGGTCGAAGGCATAGGCCGGCGATAGCGTTCGCCATTGGCCCTGCCACGTGATCAGCGCCTGCGAGGCGTCCTTCGGATCGACGAACTCGCTCGAGGTGCGGCCCTTGCGGATGAGCGCGAGCTCGCGCGCCGTCCCGTCGGGGAACGGCACCTGGTAGACGTCGAACTCGCGCCCGTTATAGGTGTATTTCGCGGCGGTGTACGGGAGGAGGGGCCCGTTGACCTGCGCGTTCTGGTCCGGGTTCTTGATCGACATCGTGAACGAGCGGAGCAACGGCGACAGGAACGCCGCCACGATGACGACGGTGATGAACGTGAGCGAGAACGACTGGGCTGCGCTGCGCGCCGATCGGCGCCGGATCCCCGGCCCCGATCGAAGTCGATTGGGCAGTCCGAATCGCCGGACGGGTGGCGCGGCGGGGGGCGCGTCGGTCTCGGCGTGGGCCATCGTCAGCGCTCGCCCGCGTAGTACACCCAGCGCCGCGCGGTCCCGAACAGCACGAGCGTGACCGCCAGCGTGATCATGAACAGGAACCACGCCATCGTGGAGCCGTAGGCGAGGTTCTGGTACGTGAAGAAGTTCTTGTAGATGTAGAGGTTCAGGAAGAGCGTCGACCCGCCGGGCTCACCGGTCCCCTGGTTGAGCACGAGTGGCACGAGAAAGTACTGGAGGATCTCGACGACGCCGAGGACCAGCGTGTAGAAGATGACGGGCGACAGGAGCGGCAGCGTCACATGCCGGAGCTGGCCGAAGTAGCCGGCGCCGTCGATCCGGGCGGCGTCGTAGTACTCGGACGGGATCCCCTTGAGGCCGGCCAGGTAGACGATCGTGCCGCCGCCGATCCCCCACACCCCGATGAACACGAGGCCCGGGTAGACCCAGGTGGTGTCGCGCAGCCAATCGGGCGGATGGGCGATCCCGATCACCCGCAGGAATTCGTTGATCCAGCCGTCGGCCGGGTTGAGCATCGTCTCCCAGATCAGGACTCCGGCGACGAACGGCACGACATACGGCATGAAGAACAGGACACGGAAGAGACCGGATCCCCGGAGATGGCGGCTGCTCAGCGTCAGGGCGACGAGGAGCGGCAGGAGGACGTTGATCGGCAGGGCCAGGGCCGCGAATCGGAGCGTGACGCCGAGCGAGCCCCACGCGTCGGGGTCATTCGCCAGGGTCTGGTAGTTCGCCAGGCCGACGAACGACAACGGCGTCTTCTGGTCCAGGCTGATGTTCGTCAACGTGAAGACGAACGTGGCCGCCATCGGCAGCAGCGTGAACGCCAGGAAGCCGACGATCCAGGGCGCGATGAAGATCAGCCCCCACTTGGCCTCGTTGCGGGCAAGTCGCGAGCGCGGGCGTCGGCGTGGCAGTGTGATGACGGTCATGCGGCGTCCTCGAGGTCGGGGCCCCGTCGCCCTCGTCGGGCGGGCGGGGCCCCGGGGTCCGACCTACGGGGTAAATGCCTTCTGGAGGTCGCTCGTCATCTTGTCGAGCTCGGCGTCGACGTTGAGACCCGATGTCCCGGTGAACTTCGTCAGGTACTTCACGAGCACGTCGAGTGACTTGTTGTAGTTCGGCATCGGCGACTCGGTGTTGTTCTCGACGTCGGCGTACTGGATCGCATCGGTGACGATGGTCCAGTTCACGCCGGCGGGGTAGATGTTCTTGCCCTTGTCGTCCTTCTGCTGCTCGAGAGCGGTGAAGAAGCTCGCCTGATCGGTCTTGAGGGCAGGGAAGCCGGAGATCGCATTGAGCATCTTCGTCTTGCCCTCGCCCTGGACGAGGAAGCGGACGAACTCGAACGCCTGGTCGGGGTGCTTGCTGTTCTTCGTGATGCGGAAGGTGTCGACATTGAGGGGCGCGGTCACCTTGCCCTGGTACGACGGGAGCGCGCCGAGGTTCCAGTTGCCGCCCGCCTCGGTGATGCAGCAGACCGACCAGAGGAAGTTCGTGTTCATCGCGACCTTGCCGGAGTTGAAGGCGTCGTAGCCGCCCATGAACGCCGGCGTCTGGTAGACCTGATCGCTCATGATGAAATGGTCTTTCCAGATCCCGTCATAGACCCATTTCCAGGCGGCCCGCCAGGGTTCCGGGATCGTGGCGGTCTTGCCGTCGGAGCCCGCAAGCCGTCCCTGACCGAAGAACCCGGCCCCCATCGTCCGCAGGTCATCGCGCTGCGGCTCGAACCCGTACTGGACGATGTGGCCCGGATCGAACCCGGCCTCCGTCGCGTTCTTGCCGGCCTTGTCGATGGTGAGCAGCATCGCAACCTGACGAACGGTGTCGTAGTTCCAGTCGACCATCGTTCCGTCGGGCATCTTGTACTGGTCGCCGTACTTCGCCGGCGGATACTCGAGGCCTGCCTCGTCGAACATGTCGAGCTGGTAGTACAGCTCGGACGGGTAGACCGCGAACGGGATCCCGAAGAGGCCCTGGCCGCCTGCCCGGTACAGGTTGACCATCTGCTCGTCGTAGCCGGAGAGGTCGACCTGGTACTTGTCGACGAGCGGCTGCAGATCGAGCCACTGACCTTCGAATGCCGACGCGCCGCCGACACCGAGCGGTCCGACGACGTCGGGCGGGTTGCCCGAGGCGACCTTGACCGCGAACGCGTCGCGGGCGCCTTCATAGGCGGTGTGGTCGATCTTGATCGTGATGTCCGGGTGGGTCGCCTCGAAGGCCTTGACGAGCTCGCCGAACGTCTTCTGCTGGCTCTCCTCGTCACCACCGCCGAGGCAGCAGAACCACGACAGCGTGACCTTGCCCGGCGGGAGGGTCGCGGGCGCGACGGATGGCGCGGTGCTCGCCGCGGTCGTCGGCGCTGTGCTCGCGGACGTCTGGCTGCTCGGGGACGGGGTCGATGTCGACCCGCCGCACGCGCTCGCCAGCAGGGCGAACGCGACGATCAGGACACCGGGTCGGAACGGACGCGCGGTCATGAGCTCCTCCTCCTGTGCGATGTGGCCGGTCAGCCGGTCGATGCGGACGTGGTCGGCGTGGTCGGCGTGGTCGAGCTGATCGAGGTCGTCGGGGTGGTCGAGCTCGAGCCTCGCGTTCGATGGCTCGAGCGATGGAGCGCCGGCGCGGCCGCCCCGGCTTCGGCGGTTGCCGGATCGGCGTCCCAGCTTGCCCGGACGACGATCCGCTCGACGTAGTAGCGGGTCCGGTCGCCGCGGACGTAGCTCCGGGCGAACTCGACCGGGGCGCCGTCCGCCCCGAAGGCGGTCCCTTCGATGAGGAGGGCCGGGGCCCGTGGGCGCTGGCCGAGGAGTCCGGCCTCCCGGGTATGGAGCAGGACCGGCTCGAGCGCCTCCCGGGCACGGACGATCCGAGTCCCGTACCGGGCGGTCAGCAGGTCGTACAGCGAGCCGTGCTCGAGGTCGGAAGCGAGCAGCCCCGGGAACCGCTCGGCCGGGAGGTGGACCTGCTCGAGCAGGAGCGGCTCGCCGCCGGCGACCCGGAGCCGCTCGACGTACAGCGTCGGCGAGCCGGGCAGGATTCCGAGCGCCGCGGCGACGACCTCGCCGGCGGACTCCGGTCGAGCGCCGATCAGGCGGGTCTCCGGGTCCAGGCCGCGATCCTGCATCTCCTCCGTGAAGCTGAGGGTGCCGCCGAAGTCGCGCTCGATCCGGGGCGGGAGGACGGTCGTGCCGCGGCCGCGGGTCCGCTGGATCCGGCCCTCCCGGGTGAGCTCGGACAGCGCCCGCCGGACCGTGATCAGGCTGCAGCCGTAGCGCGCGGCGAGCTGGCGTTCCGGCGGGAGGAGATCGCCGGGACGCCACTCGCCGTTGTCGAGCGCAGCGCGCAGGTCCAGGTAGACCTGGTGATGCAGCGGGACGGGACCGAGCTCGAGTCGGAAACGGGCCATCGAGTGGGGGACCTCGCGGGACGATCCAGGTACGGGCTGCGTGATGGTTCGTCGAGCTGCTCGGGCGGCCGCCGATTGGCGATCGCCCGACCGGGACCTCGTGGAACCCGGGTTGCGCGTCGGTTGAATGCTGATAACGTTATAAGCAATCTGTCAAGCCGCCGCGCCCCGTCGGCCGGCTGGCAGCGGACCGACTGAGGAACCATGGGCCTGAAGCTGGCGGTGGTCGGCGGCGGCAGCACCTACACGCCGGAGCTCGTCGACGGGTTCACCCGCCGGGCCGATCGTGTCGCGATCGACGAGATCGCGCTGCTCGACATCGACCGCGACCGGCTCGCGATCGTCGCCGGCCTGGCCGAGCGGATGCTGGCCCGCCAGGGCTGGACCGGGCGGGTCGTCCAGACGACGGATCGTGACGAGGCGATCGACGGCGCCGACTTCGTCCTGATCCAGCTCCGGGTGGGCGGCCAGGGGGCGAGGCTCGGCGACGAGACGCTGCCGGCCCGGTTCGACCTGATCGGCCAGGAGACGGTCGGCGTGGGCGGCTTCGCAAAGGCGCTCCGGACGGTGCCGGTCGTGCTCGAGCTCGCGGAGGCGGTCGCGCGCCGGTCGGCGCCCGACGCGTGGATCGTCGACTTCACGAACCCGGTCGGGATCGTCACCCAGGCGCTGGCCGATGCCGGTCATCGGAGCATCGGGCTGTGCAATGTCGCGATCGGGTTCCAGCGCTCGTTCGCCGCCCGGTTCGGCGTGGAGCCCGAGCGGGTCGAGCTCGAGCAGGTCGGCCTCAACCATCTGACCTGGATCCGGGCCGTTCGGGTCGACGGCGTCGATCGGATCGACGAGATCCTCCGCGAGGGCGTCGACGAGCTGGCGGCCGACCTCCACATCGCCACCGAGCAGCTGATCCGCGATCGGGCGATCCCGTCCTACTACGTCAAGTACTACACCAACGAGGCGCTGATCGTGGCCGAGGCGCGGACCCGCACGACCCGGGCCGAGGAGGTCATGACCATCGAGCGCGATCTTCTCGAGCTCTACCGCGACCCGACCCTCGACACGAAACCGGAGCTGCTCGAGCACCGTGGCGGCGCGTTCTACAGCGAGGCGGCGGCCCAGCTGATCGCCTCTCTGAGCGATGGCCGGGGCGACCTCCAGATCGTCGACGTCCGGAATGACGGCACGCTGCCCGGCCTGGCCGACTCGGACGTCGTGGAGGTGCCGGCGCGGATCGACCGCGACGGTGCCCACCCGATCCGGCAGGCGCCGCTGTCGCCGTCGCAGTTCGAGCTCGTCAGCCGGATCAAGGCCTACGAGCGGCTCGTGATCCGGGCGGCCGAGAGCGGCGACACCGGCATCGCCCGGGCCGCGCTCGCCGCCAACCCATTGGCCGGCGACCCGGACCACGCGGACGATCTCCTCGACGCCGTCCTCGAGGCGAACGCCCGCTGGCTGCCCCGCTTCTTCCCGAACGGATGAGCGACAGCGGCGCTCCGTCCCGGCGAACCGGTCCGACGGCGATGCGGTCCGAGATCGAGGAGATTCCGGACGTCGTCGCCCGGCTCCTGGCCGAGGGCGGTCCGGAGGTCGGCCGGGCTGCCGCCGCGATCCGGGCCGCCGACCCGGCCTGGGTCAGCCTCGTCGCCCGCGGGACCTCGGACCACGCCGCGATCCACCTGCGCTACCTGATCGAGACGGAGCTCGGCATCCCGGCCGGGCTGGCCGCGCCGTCGACGGTCACGATCTACGGCGCCGATCTGCGCTGGCGGGGCGGCCTGGTGATCGCCGTCTCCCAGTCGGGTCGTTCGCCCGACCTCGTGGCGGTGATCGCCGCGGCGCGGGCCGGCGGGGCGATCACGGTCGCGATCGTCAACGACGCGGCGTCACCGCTGGCCGACGCCGCCGAGCACGTGATCGACTGCCGGGCCGGGGAGGAGCGGTCGGTTGCCGCGACCAAGTCGTATGTCGGCCAGATCGCAGCCGGGGCGCTGCTGGTCGCCGGGCTCGCCCCGACGGCGGCGCTGCGGGACGCCATGCCGGGGATGCCCGGGCTCCTCGCCGACGCATTCGGCGCCGCCACCGCGGCGATCCACGACGACGCCCCGATCGTCGCCGAGTTCGCGGCGTCGGAGCGCTCGATCGTGATCGGACGCGGGTTCGAGTACCCGACCGCGCTCGAGACCGCGCTCAAGCTCAAGGAGACGAGCCGCCTCTTCGCCGAGGGCTATTCCTCGGCCGACTTCAGCCACGGACCCGTCGTCCTGACCGGGCCCGAGGTTCCGATCCTCGCGATCCGGCCCGACGGCCGGATGGGGCCGCTCGTCGACGAGGGCATCGCGTCGGCGCTCGCGACCGGCAGCGTCCCGTGGGTCATCGGCGGCTCCGCCGTCGCGTCCGGTGCGTCGGCGGCGATCCAGCCCGAGCGGCTGATTGCGCTGCCGCTCCCGGCCGACCTGCCCGAGGCGCTCGCGTCCCTCGCGACGATCCTGCCGGGCCAGCTGCTCGCCGAGGCGGTCGCGCGCCGCCGCGGGTACGATCCCGACGCGCCACCGGGGCTGCGCAAGGTGACCCTCACCCGCTGATCCACCGTCGCGACCGATACCCGCGCGTCGTCCGTCGCGAGGACCGGCAGGCTGCCCTCGATCGAGCGACGCGGGCGGCGAGTCTCAGGCACGATACGGTCGTGCCGCTTGCCGCCCTCCTGCCGTTCGTCTCGACCCTGCTCGGCGGGATGGCCGCGCTGCGCTTTCGCCATCGGCTCCACCCGTTCATGGCCTTCGCCTCGGGGGTCCTGGTTGCGACGGCCGTCGTGGACCTGCTGCCAGAGGCGAACCTTCTTGTCGGCGTCGACCGAGGCCTGGAGGTCGGGATCGCCGCGATCGTCGGCTACCTGACGTTCACCCTGATCGAATCCTTCATCCATCAGCAGAGCTTCGAGCACGGGCACGCGCATGACGACGATGCCACGGCGACCGACGGGACGGCCGGGGAGTCCAACGCATTCGGTCACGGCGCGGCTTCGGGGCCGAGCCTGCTGGCGATTCTCCCTCCGGCGAGCCTGATCATCCACAGCACGATGGACGGACTGGCCATCGGGCTCGCCTTTCAGGCCGGCGCCGGGATCGGGCTCATCGTCCTGCTGGCCGTGCTGGCCCACGACTTCGCCGACGGGATGAACGTCGTCACGCTCGCGTTCGACGCCGCACCTGGACGGCGGTCCGCGATCGGCTTCCTCGTTCTCGACGCCCTGGCGCCCGTTCTCGGTGCTGCCCTCAGCCTCGTGATCGCGATCCCGGACAACGCCCTCGGCTGGCTCCTCGCCGCGTTCGCCGGCGTCTTCATCGCCATCGGCGCCAGCCATCTCCTGCCGGAATCGCAGCACGACCGACCATCCGATGGGCCGGTTCTCGTCGGGCTCTCGGCGATCGGGGCGACCGTCGTCATCATCGTCCGCGCTCTCGGCGCTTAGCGCACAGACGAGACGGGCGCGTCGGCTACTGCTGGTAGTGCTCCACGACCTCGGCCGGGCGCGGCTCCGCATCGCGCGGGTCGAGCCCGGCGGCGCGTCGGGCCGCGCGCTGGTGGAGGAGGTCGTAGGCCCGATCGAGCTCGACCTTGATCGCCTCGAGCCGCTGATGCTCCTCGGCCGTCAGCCCGTGACCGTCGCCGGCGTGCTCCCAGAGGTGCTCTTCCTCGTCGGACAGGGCATTGATCCGTCCGAAGACGTCGTCGTCGGCCATGGCGCTCTTTCCCGGTTGATCGGATCGAATCGTACGTCGGGTCG
>Ga0163163_10003811_pt1 | contig 12846 bp, 9 predicted proteins | sample S65metaG_FD_119766 | JGI IMG/M metagenome (GOLD analysis project Ga0163163, IMG submission 119766) | Switchgrass rhizosphere microbial communities from Kellogg Biological Station, Michigan, USA - S6-5 metaG | ecosystem: Host-associated > Plants > Roots > Rhizosphere > Soil | place: USA: Michigan... | reverse complement strand
TCGCCGCTCAAAGGGATCGGAGAAACTCCGCAATCGTTTGCGGAGAGCCATACCAAAATTCGCTCGAAAATAGGCTCGTGTGGTAACAATGTAACGAGGCCGGGCGACGGGGAAACGATGGGCGCCGGCTAGTTTCAATGCGTCGGTCATCTTATCGGACTCACCATCAAGCAGCAGTGACCTGACTGCATCGATTGAATTAAGTCCCATTCGAGCGGATGCGCCTGCTGTAAAAATACAGAAGACCAATTCCTCCCAAAGTCTGGCATCAGATCCTTTCCGCCAAACTTCTTCGAACTCACTTAGCTTCTTCCTTATTTCGTTTCGTCGTGCTTTGTGAGTTGCAACCACTCTTTCAACTGTGACCGGTTCTTGATTTCGTTGCACTGTAGTTTGTCAATGAGGCGATTCTATGAGCCTGCTCAAAACCTTGTCAACGAAAGCAACCTCCATGCAGCAGCTAATCGCATGAGCGTCGGCTTTCGTTTGTCACGCAAAATTGATCGGGGTTGCACTCACCACCGAACCCCTATATCATCAGCCCCAACCCCTTCACAGTTTGCGTCTTGATTGTACGAATCTGGTTTGCAGAGTTGTGCCATCAAGACTGCAGTCAGCCACCCTTCGGCTTAGAAAATTAAAAGTTACATCTCAAAGCGGCTTGGCCCAGATGGTGCCATGGTTTGTTGTCATTTTGTTCTAAAGGACAATAAGGCTGGAAGGCTTTATTGGTTGAAGTTATTCCCAGAGTATGAGTGCAGAACTGAGTCATGATGTCGTAAAGGCTCGAAAACCAGGTCGACCCAAGGGCGGTCTGAGTGTGCAGAGCCAAAGGATGCTTGAGGCTTGGGATGAACTAAGACGAACGTCCCAAACTCAACAAAGTAGCTCTATTAGGCGTCGTAGCCGACTCACTATTTGGTGAGCGGACCAACGTTCATGTCAGAAGACGCGAGATGGAAAAGTTGAAGCGCACATTGCGGCGTCATGATCGGTATTAGCTATATCGACGCGCGTGAAAACAGGAAGAAACCGTCAGTCTGGAATCACTCCAATCTTTCAAGGTCGGTACGCTTTAGTATTGACATTGCGGACCAACAGGATTATCCAATCTCCTACAAGAATTCTGCTCCCCGGCGGCGGATAACGCAGTAGCGTACGGGGAGAATACGGAACTACGTTGGGCGGGAAATGAGGGGAACACATTTCCCGCTTTCTTGTGCCTTGCGAATGTCCGATATGGTTAGAGCCTCTTGCACATTCAAGTTCTCATTCGCCCCTGGCTTTAGCTTGGGGATTAGAGGTGGCATGAAATCCTGGAACTGTTTTAACGGTTTCCCTAAGGATCCCAGTGTTTCTTGGTAAACCGTTGAAACGGTTAACTACTTTTCAGAGTCACCCTAACCCCAAGCTGAAGCTTGGGGAGAATGAGAACTTAATTTTGCAAGAATCTCTAAAAGCATGTCGGACATCGAAACCCCTTCCGCAACATTCCCGATCTTCGCTATTATGAGTTAGCGAGTCATTGTCCCCGACTCGTAGTGCAAACATCTTCGTTACCTGCGCGTGCATCCTATTTGGTCTCCCTCACAAATCCCACGATGATTCGAGTCGAAGCAAAATCGCAAAGGCAGAACCAAGAAACGACGCTGGGCCGTTCGCTGATAGTTGCGCTTACTTTGCTTGTACTGACTTGTCCAGTCATTGCACAGACCACGCAAACTGCCACACCAACACCGCCACCCGCACCACAACTTCAGATCTGGCAAGCTCCATCGTCTACTCCAACGCCGGAACAGACGCGGCCCTTGTACGGCGTACAGGGTGTTCTGGTGGAAACGTTGTCTGGAAAAGTCGTCGCCTCGCAACTTGAAGATCAACAATTCAACCCGGCGTCAGCCGTCAAGCTCGCAACATCACTCGTGGCACTCAGAACCCTGGGTCCAAACCACCGTTTCGCCACGGGCGTTTGGACCGATGGAGTGTGGGACAAATCGACAGGTACGATCACAGGCAATCTCTATGTCTCCGGAAGAGATCCCTCGTTCCATTATGAACACGCTGCGTTGCTTGCACGGGAGTTAAACCAACTAGGAATCACAAGAGTCACTGGAGACCTGATGGTTGCGCCAGGCTTTACGATGAACTTTAGCTCGTCAGCGCGAGGCTCCGGCGAACAACTCCACGACACGCTTGATTCGACTTTGCGATACGCCGAAGCGGTTAGTGCGTGGAACTATGAACGAACCCTTCTGAACGATCACACCAACCTTCAAAGCGTGCCGAGCGTTGCCGTCATGGGTGCGGTAAGCGTCGGTCCAGTGCCTGAAGGAGCACGACTGCTTCTGACCCAAAGGTCGAGTCGACTGGTTGATATTCTGAAGGTCCTTCTGTGTTACTCAAATAACTTCATGGCGGAACGAATCGGCGAGAGTCTCGGCGGGCCCGCAGCTATACAAGATCAGTTGAGCAAATTGCTTGCTTTGTCGCCCGACCAAATTAAGTTGTCATCGTCAAGTGGCTTGGGTGTAAATCGGATCTCTCCGCACGTAATGATGGAGATCTACAGGGCGCTGCGAACAGAGCTCCAAAAGAACGGACTGTCGCCTTCCGACATTTTGCCCGTTGCTGGAGTTGATCCGGGCACACTGCAGGAACGATTCACCGGACCCAGTTGGCGTGGCAGCGTTATCGCCAAAACCGGAACTCTGGTTCGAACCGATGGCGGTGCAAGCGCGCTGGTTGGGCAACTACGAGCAGCCAACGGCGAGGTGCTTCTCTTCGTAATCATGAATCAGCGAGGCAGCGTCGTTCGCTTCCGGGAGAATCAGGATTATCTGGTGATGCTGATACAGAATAGTCGCGGAGGACCAAAAGCATTTGACTACAAACCGATAACACTGATGATGCAGTTGTCGAATACGGAGAGCTCGTTTGGAACGAGCGAGGAGTATGAACCGAAGAAGGGGCAGCAGTAGTTTTGGTTGTCGGTCTTTGGTTTTGGTCTCGCGTCTAGTAACAACCTCAAAAACCGTGTAGCCAGGGTCAAACTCGAACATTCAACTCGAACAATTTCAGTTTCAATTTTTATCTGTTTGTAAAGCCCGACCAGTTCATAGCAATCCGATGACGCCAAAAAATATTGCGCCCCGGCGATCCGAAAATCGTCGGGGCGCTTTACCGTCCAAACTGGCCGCGGCGTGCGGCACCACAGCAACAGCGGACGATTCCCTAAATCTCTTTCGCGAGACACTTAATCCCGCTGGACTCTGCTGTTCTTATCTAAAGTGTCAAGGCCAACGAATTTCCCGAGAAAACACTTTCTACTCCTCCGAACTAGTCCGAGGTGCATTGGGTAGTTGACTTCCTCTCCTGTCACTTAACGTAACAAACTGCAGGTAGCCAACTGGACCATCCGAAGAAGATCTTCAAAAACTGGGCCATTTACGACAGTTTCGCAGTGGGAATGACTATTGCTAAAAGGATTGGACCAGGGACGCAGTTCGTCCAGTTCGAGAGAAGTGCCCCCTTCGGAGGTAGACGGCAAAATGAACCGCACAAAAAGAACAGCAACTACCCGCAAAAACGGGTTCACGATCCTTCAGATGATCGTTACGATTGCGATAATCGCCGTCGTAACAACCTTCGGAGTTCTGGGAATCACAACGGCGCGCGCCGAATTCCGACTTCAGAATTCCGCGAGGCTGTTCGCGAGCTACATTGAAAAAGCTCGTGCCGATTCCGTCCGCCGCCACGCATCACCGGGCTCTGAATCGTCTGTCGAAACCTTTGGGGCAGGATCCACCACGTACGCAGTGACTATGGACTTTGGTTCGGGCACTGTCGAAACGCGCAGTTTTCCCCTGGAGACTGGTTTGTCATTTGAGACGATTGCGAAGAAGGTAGCTTTTGATTGGCGCGGTCGTATTCCAGCAGCGTGGGTGTTTCAAGTATTCAGTACCCAGCTTGCCAAGAGTCTGCCGGTGGACGTTTCAGGCTCTGGCGATATCACGGTTGGAGAACAACACTTCCCAGATCAGTTGATCCCCGCGGTCGCAATTGCGGACGTCACCGGGGACACGTTAAGCGATCCAACACCTCCACCATCAGGTTCACCAACGCCCACACCGGATCCAACTGCAAGCCCCACCCCATACCCCTCTCCAACGGCGACACCTAACGGAAACGGCGGAGACAACGGTAATGGCGGCTCAGGCACTGGAAACGGTAACGGAAACAACCCCACACCCACGCCCACTCCAATCCCGACTCCAACGCCGAGTCCAACGCCGACACCAAGCGTGACGCCGACACCGATACCACAGTGTGTAGCGACCCTCAGTCCGAGCACGCTTTCCTTGAGCCAGAGTGTTGACGCGCTAAAGACCGGAACAGCATTGCTTACGCTCACGAACGCCACTGGCGTTCGTACGCTTAGCGTTGCGCAGGAAGGTAATGGAAACAGCCTTGTGACCTCGTTGTCGCTCGTCCGATTGGATGGAAACGGTTCCAGCATTATTTCAGTAACCACCAAGAATGGGGCCGGAAATCGAGGCGTCTTTGTCGTCGACGTTATAGCCGATCCCGCGTGCGGATCGACACAACACCTCACGGTCTCAGTAAGTAACTGAAAGGCGACATATGAATACTGTGTGTAACCTCAAAGAAACCCGATGTCATTCTGGAGAGCGCGGCTTTACTCTTCTGGAGACCGCAATAGCCCTGGTGATCATGATGATCATCACGCTGGGCGTCGCTTCGCTTTTTGTTTACGCGACTAAGGCCAACATGGGCGCGGACGATCGCGAGATAGCTATGGCGATTGCGCAAAAACGGATGGAATGGCTGCGCAGCATTCCCTTCACGACACAAACTCGAAGCGTTACCTACTCCTATCCTGATGGCGGATTGGCAGCGACCAATTCGACAGGCGCTTCTGAGACTGTCACCAGCGCGGGACGCAGTTACGTCATAACAACAATTATTCAAGACACGGCTTTTGTTCCTGGTGGCAATCCGGACGCGGGTGCCGCGATTGCTAAATCGATCCAACTTTCGGTGAGCCCGGCAATAAGCAACACTGTGTTCGACAAGGTCACGATTTATACCGTGCGAACCACCCAGGTCACAGGCGTTTACTAATCAGTTAAGCGAGGATTATATGAGCTCGTTGAAGCAAACAGAGCGGGGCTTCTCCCTTCTTGAACTACTCATCGCCATGGTTGTCACCCTCACTCTCATGACGGCCGGCACCACTCTGCTGACGAGTGCACTGCGCACCCGCAGCCGCGAAAACCAGAAATCGGATGCGCTGGCGGACACGCAACGCGCTCTAAACATCATGTCGCGCGAGATCGCCGACGCTGGCTTCAATGTAAACGGTAATGGCCTAGTGGACGCCGACTCAGGGAGCCATGAAATACGGGTTCGCTCAAACTTGAATAAGTACGACCATGACCCGTCAGTATCAGACGCTTCGCGAGCAAACGTGCAGGATCCCGGTGAGGATATTACCTACTTCATCAATGACGCCGACAACACCAAATACCTCGCGAGACACGACAATTACGGAAGCGGTAGCACAGTTCTGGCAAACCGCATTGACTCGATGAATGTGCATTACTTCAGCGACAAGGTGTCCTACACGGCAGCCCCGGGCGCAGCTGACATTTCTGGTGTGTCGGCAGCAGAAGTCTCGCCATCCGGCGCCAAGTACATTGTGATCGCCGTGTCCGTAACCCTGGATCAGGTTGGATCGCCAGGCTCCAGCGGCTTCCAGCCGCGATATTCAGTACTGCTCTGTTCTGACGTGATCCTACGAAATTCCGACTTGTGGAAATACTAATGCGACGTGAAAAAAGTGAGGTTGTTCATTCAATGAGATCCACAAAACCAAATGATCTCTTCCGTGACAGGCGCGGCGAACGCGGAGCTGCACTGATAACCGCAGTTCTTCTTTCCATGTTGATGTTAGCAGCCGGTGGGACTCTCATCATGACATCCACAATGAGTGGTCTCACAGCGAGAGACTCAACGTCGGAGATGCAGGCGTACTATGCCTCAGAAGCGGGCGTTGCAAAGGCACTGGAAGTATTGCGCGGCAACGCAGTATCAAATCCTGCCGGAACCAGGGCTACATTCAAAAACGTCCTTTGCTCACCAACGCTCTGGAATACCACGTCGGGTAGCCTCGTTAACGTTGACACTGCTGGGACAACAAAATTCCGCATAACGTCCATAGTCGATCCCGATAATCTGGACACTGTTACGAACTGTGCTCAAGCATCCTACAAACCAATGCGGCTTAGGATTCTTCTCTCAGGGTATGGAACGAGAAATTCGCAGAAGAACATGGAAGTTGTCGTGGACCGGTACACAGTCACCTATCCTGTAAATGCTACAGTGACGCTACCAAACGGATCCGGTAACCCTATAGACTTCAACCTGGGCGGCAGTAACGTAACTTCTGCCTCTGGGACTGATGCTTCCAGTAGCGGTGCTCCTCCAGTTGCCGCATTCGCAGTAAGCGGCACTGATTACAACACCACGAACAACATCATCGATGGTTGTTTGGCTGACGGTAGCAATTGTGGAGGTAGCGGGCCAGTCGTCGATCCTCCTGATCCGTTGACGTTGACCGGTGGTAATACTCCGAGCTTCCTACAGTCGGTTACTACGGCAAGACAGTTCTTGTATGGTTCGGAAGGGATGATGAATACGGCCATGAATCAAGGCCGCTATTTCACCTCGCAATCAGACGCATATGCCAGCGCTGCCGGTATAGGTGCCAGCAGTCCCGATGGCGTCCTTACGTTTGTTGATGGAGATTTAACTCTCGGACCAGGTAATCCGACAGGCCAAGGTACGTTGATCGTAACCGGCAACCTGACGCTAAACGGAAACTTCAACTTCAATGGTGTCATCATGGTATTGGGCGGTGGCGAGGTCTACAGAACAGGTGGCGGTCACGGGAATGTGTACGGTGCAGTCTTTGTTGCGAAGTTTGCCCGGACTGGATCCAGTGGTGACTCCTTTCAAGCACCCATCTTCGACACATCAGGTGGCGGCACATCAAACATCCAATACAATTCGGATGCGATCGACAAAGCGAAAGCGGTTGGTGGTCACGCTGTAGTCGGCGTTCGCGAATACTGACCCCACCAAGTCACTTAAACCCAATAAGGCGCAGGCTTTCATCGGCCTGCGCCTTGTTGTTTGTAAACGTGCTTGACACGTTTGTCTGAACAATCTCATGATGAGAACCAGCACGCTCTGACGTGCGCCGCCCAAACTGGCCACCTAATATGTCAATTCGCCATCCGTCTCCCGCAATCACTGAGCACCGTCGCAATGTCTGACATCCTTCTGGTTGAAGACAAAGCAAGCCTGCGAAACGTAATGCGTTTGACCCTGGAAAACGCAGGATACAGCGTTACTGAATCAGCAGACGCCCGGTCAGCTGCAAACGAAATCTCTACTACTCGACATCGTCTCGTACTCACAGACCTGCGAATGCCAAATGGTTCCGGTCTGGATGTGCTCAAAGCTGCTCGTGCCGCAGACTCAGACGTTCCGGTCATCGTTGTGACTGCTTTCGGCTCGATTGATGAGGCAGTTCAAGCGATGAAAGATGGGGCACACGACTTTCTTCAAAAACCGGTAGACTCCAATCATCTCTTGCTGCTGGTTGACCGCGCACTTGAACAGGCAAGACTGCGGACTGAAAACATCCTCTTGAAGGAAGACTGGTCGCGTCGCTACGGCTTTCCAAGAATCATTGGCGAGTCGGACGTGATTAAGCGGACCGTAGGTGAAACACAACGCGTTGCTCAGACGGAAGCCACTGTTTTGTTGCTCGGCGAATCTGGAACCGGAAAAGAGTTGTTCGCGCGCGCCGTCCATCACTTGTCCAACCGCCGCGATAAACCATTTGTCGCGATCAACTGCGCGGCCATTCCCGAAACACTGATCGAAAACGAACTCTTCGGTCACGAACGTGGTGCCTTTACCGGAGCTAATGATCGCCGGCAGGGAAAGTTTGAGCTTGCTTCGGGCGGAACCGTTTTCCTCGATGAGATTGGTGAGTTGCCGTTGGCAGTCCAGGGCAAACTTCTGCGCGCGATTGAGGAAAGGGTTGTCGATCGAATAGGTGGACGCGCACCGGTACCAGTTGACGTTCGAGTTGTCGCAGCGACGAACAAAAATTTGAAAGCCGCAGTCGAGCAAGGAGAGTTTCGCGGCGACTTGTTTTTCCGACTCGCAGTGTTTCCACTCGAAATTCCAGCGCTAAGAGATCGAGAAGACGACATCGTGCTTCTCGCGCATCACTTCGCGACGCAGATCGGTCAAGAGATTCGTGGCCGTGAAGCTGTGTTAAGTCCCGAGGCGGTTACTGAAATCAGGAAGCACAAATGGCCCGGGAATGTTCGCGAACTAGAAAACGCGATTGAGCGAGCCTGTATTCTGTCGGACGACTTGCTACTGCAACCTACCGATCTGGGGTTTATTGCGAATCAAAACTCAAACAACGAGACGGTCCAGGATCTCGATTTGTCGGGTACACTCTCCGACGTAGCTCATCGGGCGTTAGTTTTAGTAGAACGCAAGAAGATTATCGAAGCGCTCGACAACAACTCCGGCAACAAGAGTCGTACTGCCGAAGACCTGGGGATTAGTTACAAGACACTTCTTAATAAACTCAAAGACTACGGCCTCTAACGCTAGATGAACGATCCCACCAACTCCGCCGACAGCCCCTCAGTAACGAGTGAACCAGACAAAACATCCGAACTCCTGGAGCGAGATGCGGGACAGATCGCAGGTGAAACTTTTGAACAAGTGGGTGCTTCGACAGTCGCAACAGGTCCGCTAGCACAACCCGCGAAAGCTCAACCAAGCACTGGACGCTCTGCATTCTTCGTCGGCGCCGGAATCCTGATCAGTCGCATTGTTGGTCTGATACGTCAACGAATCTTCGCGCACTATTTTGGAAGTTCCGCTGTCGGAGATGCATTCAGTGCGGCTTTTCGAATTCCGAACTTTCTTCAGAACGTCTTTGGCGAAGGCGCTCTCTCCGCTTCGTTCATTCCTGTTTATGCCAAGCTGCTGGCCCAGGGCGACGAAGAAGAGGCGACGCGAGTCGCAAACGCGGTCTTCGGCCTTCTGGCTTTCCTGACAGCTATCATCGTGTTGGTAGGAGTTCTCGCAACCCCCTACTTCGTTACTGTAATCGCGGCTGGTTTCCAGGACGAGCGCCGTGAACTAACGATCAAATTGGTAAGAATTCTTTTTCCCGGCGCCGGCTTGCTCGTGCTCTCAGCCTGGTGTTTGGGAGTCCTCAATAGTCATCACAGGTTCTTCATGTCGTACACAGCACCGGTCGCATGGAACGTCGCGATAATCGGCGCGCTGTTGCTGTTTGGTAACCAGGTGGATCTTCCTCGCCTCGCGGAGCTCACCGCATGGGGCTCTGTGGTTGGAAGCGCGCTGCAGTTCGGAGTGCAACTTCCAACACTCGTGAGTTTGATCCACCGGATAATGCCGGTGATTGACCTGGCAAACGCACACGTCAAGCAAGTAGTGCACAATTTCTTTCCAGTCTTCATGAGTCGTGGCGTGGTGCAGATCAGTGCGTTTGTTGATGCGTTTCTTGCGAGCTACCTGGGACAAGGCGCTGTTGTCGCACTCACCTATGCGCAGAGTCTTTACACTTTGCCTGTCAGCTTGTTTGGAATGTCCGTTTCGGCGGCAGAACTGCCGACGATGTCACGCGCAATCGGATCGGCTGAGGTGGTCGCCGAGAGTTTGCGTCACAGACTGGATCAGGGACTCCACCGAATTGCCTTTTTTATCGTGCCGTCCTCAATGGCATTCATGGCATTGGGAGACGTGATTGCCGCCGTCCTGTATCAGACGGGCAGGTTCACACCAGCTGACTCGCGATATGTCTGGGCAATACTCGCTGGCTCTGCAGTCGGGCTACTAGCCTCCACTCTCGGGCGGCTTTACTCGTCAACCTATTATGCATTGAACGACACCAGGACACCGCTGCGATTCGCCGTGGTGCGTGTCCTCCTGACAACGCTGCTCGGTTACCTATTCTCATTGCCGCTCCCGCGAGCGCTTGGCATTGAACCAAAGTGGGGAGTGGCTGGCTTAACCGCATCGGCCGGCATTGCTGGCTGGGTTGAGTTCATCCTCCTGCGCCAAACCTTGAACCGTCGAATCGGTCGAACAGGTCTGCCCTCGTCTTATGTCACGAAGCTATGGGCAGGGGCCGGAACGGGCGCTGCAGTGGGTTGGGTACTCAAACTCCTGCTGGGACACAGACATCCGTTAATCATGGCCATCGTGGTGCTGGGAGGTTACGGACTTACCTACTTCGGACTTACAGCCTTATTCGGGGTAGCTGAATCAAAGCGCGTAATTGGCCGTGGACTCCGAATACTCCGCATCTCCCGCTAGACCTCTGTTTACTTACCTCCTTGGAGTGCCGTGCCCCCGCACCGCTTTTGAAAGGTTTTAAGCAATATTGCGGCCCCCAAAAGTTCTTTACCTCTTTTCTGGAACCATCAGGCCATTGGTTCTTTTACTTGAATATCCTGGAAAAAACGGACGGTTGGTGCAGCGGCAGGCGGGCGAGGAGAAGCCGGCCTGGACCGGCTTTTTGTGTTTGGAAGAGGCAATGGCCTTGCACGGCAGTTCGGGGAAGATTCAATGCAGCGACGGGGACAGGGCCCCCTTCTCGACCTGAAAATATTCCATTCTTACTTGAGATCTGAGATCTTAAATCTGAGATCCTTCTAGGCTCGATTGACCGTCAGCTTCCCTGCTCCTTATCATCAAGTTCGTGCAACCCGTCATCACTACCGAACAGATCCGCGAAATTGATCGCCTCACCATCGAGAGATATCAAACCCCATCCTTACTACTCATGGAGGCGGCGGCGACGGCATGTCTCGGAGCAATCGAGGCGCGACTTGGCAAAAATCTCGAAAACAAGACGGCACTGGTTCTTTGCGGGAAAGGAAACAACGGCGGAGATGGAGCCGCCATCGCGCGAGGGCTTTCGCGACTCGGAGTCCACTGCGACGTAATCCTGTTCGGCAAGCTAGCCGACTCTATCGGCGACGCTCGTATCAACCTAGAAGCAGTGAATGAGCTGGCGGCATTTGACGCCGGATCATCTGCTTCCCCGGCACCGCTAACGTTCGCGGAATGCGACGAGATTGCCGCATGGGAACATCTCGCGAGGCCACGAAAGACTTACGACCTTATCGTTGATGCCCTGTTCGGAACTGGCTTAACGCGACCACTCGAAGGCGTGTTCTTAAAAGTCATTGATCATCTTTCGTTGCTTAGGCGTGCTCGGGAACGTGCGTCCGATGTCCGACCACTGGTGTTGTCCGTCGACATTCCGTCAGGACTTAACGCTGACCACTCACATCCGATCGGGCCTGCGGTCGAAGCAGACATCACCATAACATTCACAGCTTCCAAACCTGCCAACGTCTTGCCACCCGCGTGTGAGTTCTGCGGCGATCTCGTTGTCGCAGACATCGGTTCACCTGAATCGTTGATTGAGGCCGCCAAACCATCACTGTTTGTTTCAGAAGAAAGTGATGTGAAGCGTTGGTTAATATCAACCCGCTATACGCCTGAATCCTACAAGAACACTCATGGGCACGCTTTAATCGTCGCCGGCTCGCGAGACTACACGGGCGCAGCTGCGCTGTGCGGCAATGCAGCGATGCGTTCTGGCGCCGGATTGGTTACGGTTGCCACACCGGCTTCGGCTCAATCGGTAGTTGCAGGGCGATTAATGCCCGAAGTCATGACTACGGCCCTGGCCGAAACAGATCGCGGTGTAGTCAGTGATGACGCAATCGATCACTTCAGGAAACTCTCGAGTAAAGCGACAGTGATTGCGATTGGCCCGGGTTTGACGTCCGATGACGAACGCACGCGACGATTTGTTCATGCCGTCGTAGAGCGAAGAACTCAGCCCGTGGTAATCGATGCAGATGGCCTGAACTGTCTCGCGCCGTGGCCCTCGACGCTGACTGGCTCCGAACAACATCCGTTGATTCTTACGCCACATCCAAGTGAGATGTTGAGATTGATCGGAACAGACAATAGATCGGCAGTGTCCGAACGAGTTGCCGCAGCGCGTGAGTTCGCCACAACTCATAAAGTGATTTTGGTTCTCAAGGGTTCGCGTTCACTGGTCGCTGCACCCGATGGTCGCGTCTTTGTAAATCCCACCGGTAACGCCGGACTCGGCACCGCGGGATCAGGCGATACACTTACAGGATTGATTACTGGTTTTCTTTCACAAGCGTTCGCAGGCTTGAAGCAACAAGCGAGTGCGCTCGAGGCCACGATCGCGGCTTTGTATATCGGTGGTCTGGCCGCCGATTTTGCTGCACGCAAGCTAGGAATGCGAACCATGGTTGCGTCAGACATTCGAGAGCACTTCGGTGAAGCAATTCGTTTCCTGGACAGCGACGGAGAACAACCATAAGCATGTCAGGTTCGGAGCATCTTCCAGTCGGCAACTTCACAACGGACTCCCCGGAACAAACATTCAACCTGGGTCATCAGTTAGGTGCACGCCTTCAAGGCGGAGAAATTCTTTTACTTAGTGGACCCCTGGGTGCGGGTAAGACGATCTTCGTTAAAGGAATTTGCTCAGCACTCGGTATTGAAGAAGAAGACGTCACGAGTCCTTCCTTCACTCTCGTAAATCCTTACGACGGACGCCTGCGACTCTATCACCTGGATCTGTACCGGCTCGACGAAGGCGCAAGTGCTGCGCATGCGGTCGACCTCGATGATCTACTCGCG
>Ga0163163_10003809_pt1 | contig 12849 bp, 10 predicted proteins | sample S65metaG_FD_119766 | JGI IMG/M metagenome (GOLD analysis project Ga0163163, IMG submission 119766) | Switchgrass rhizosphere microbial communities from Kellogg Biological Station, Michigan, USA - S6-5 metaG | ecosystem: Host-associated > Plants > Roots > Rhizosphere > Soil | place: USA... | reverse complement strand
TTTGCGATACCTCGGGTGCATAGTTCCACCAGTTACACCAGGTGGTTTTGAAGGATCGTACTGAAACTCCGGATCTACCAATGTACCTCTTGGATACATAATACCAGGTACACCTTTGCCGCGTAAATCAAGGTCTTTTGGATGGTCTAATCCTAATGTATGGCCGTATTCATGCGCTGCTGTTGTAGATCCTTCGTATAAATTTTCAAGCTTAAAATGGCCAGTGTTACATCCAATTCCATCTACAAAGGAAATGTTTCCGTTTACATATTCCTCAATGCGGAAATAATTAATGCAGGGATTTACATTTTGTAACACCTCCAACTCCGAAATTTCTTTTTTGATTTCTGCAGTGATCCTGAATATTATTTGAAAGGACGAACCATGCATAGTAACCATCGCATTCGGTTCATTCCACATGGTTTCTATCTCCTCCCGAATCCTTTTTGTAAGCACATCATCTGCAGCATTTCCATAAGTGATTATATGGGAATGGATGAAAATGATATTACCTGGTGTAATCTCAGCTTCTCCCATCAATCGAATTTTAAAGAAAATAATTTTATTGGTTCTGCCCGGCCTTTCAACTCCATCGTACCGATTTTGTCAATCTGGTAATTTTGAGGTGGTTCAAAGTCAAGCATAAAATCTTCAGACAGAATGAATGATTCGTTTAGATCATTACACATGCTCCTGATCCTGGCTGTTGTATTCATGGTATCACCAGAGTAAATCAATTCTTTTTTTATCAAGCCGACGAAGCCAGCCGTTACTTCACCAGCGTGCAGTCCCGCCTTGAATTTAGGGATATGATTATATTTTTTCTTGTAACTTTTTCCCAGGCGCTCCAACAAATAATGGGTGTTCCGGATAAATTTCAGGCTTTTATTTTTATTAACGGGAGTGTTCGGCCATGTAACAAGCACTTCATCTCCCACATACTGATAAATCTCCCCATCGTTTGCCAGCACTGGTATAGTAATATCACTAAAAAAATCTCGCAACATCCTGAAATATTTTTCATGGCCAAGTTGTTCTGCAATTGAGGTAGACTCATTAATATCGATAAAAATAAATATCCGGTTTTCGATTTTTGGCCTCTGATATTCACCACTCAACATCAACCAAAACATACCGGGGCCATACTTATCGGTGATTTCTAAAAATATAATGGAGATAAAGGTCATCAGGCCCATATCAATAATGAAGCTTACAAATGTATTGGTGTAAACCAATTTAGTAGAGAAGCTCTGCAAGTAATGTTGCAGGTCCTTAGTGTAATGGATAAAAAAATAAACCATCAACAATAAAAAACCTATTACAAAAAACAAAAGAAAAGTGACCAGCAATTTTATAAAAATTGCAAACCATGCAGGTTGATGGCGGAAGGCGGGCTTTAAAAAGAATATGAGAATTCCATTAATTAACAAACCAATGATGCCGAAGGTGAGGGCAAACTGGTAGATAGACACATGTACGCCAAGATCATTTCCCTTGCGAATCAGGTTAAAGTAAAAAACAATGCTGAATAACACCCAGATCAATGAAATGACACACAAAGTTCTGAGCCTGTATATGAGGAGCTTTCGCGGCATAAGGCTGAGCAAAACGTTTTTTCAAAGTGAATATATTCAAAATCATTTTTGTGCGCCTGTATAAATTTAATTTTTGTTAACACAAAACCGTTTTTGCTTTGCTTTAAATACTTTTTTTATGAACCGATTTTTACCCTTATTGATCGCAATTGTTTTAATAAGTTCTTCCTGCACCAGGCAACCACCTGTCGAAATCACGCCAGAACAAACTGTTACCAAGAATGTGGCTTTTGAAGTTTATGCCGCAAAAGATTATAGTGATGCATTTTACAACAATGCACTCGCTGAAATAAAATTGGGTCTAGCAATACTGAATTTAAAAAATAACAGCACAACTGTTATCTGGGATACCACCTATGACTTCAGGCAACTCAGACAGTATCCGCAAATTGATCATAAGATCAGGATCGACAAATTGGTGCAGCATTTGGAAAATTCTGAGCTGTTGCACGTGTCCAAAACCGTACGTTATAATATTAATGGTCAAATGTCGATGGAATCAACCGGGGAGGGGGTGCCGTCAGCCTCTAAATTGTTTATCGTTTCTCTTTAATTCCTGACTGGTTTTCCAGATTTAAGTACGGACTGTATTCTTTCCAAAGTCTTCTTTTCTCCGCAAAGAGAAAGGAAGGCTTCCCTTTCCAGGTCTAATAAATATTGTTCACTAACAAAAGTGGGTTCACTTAAATCGCCGCCACACATAACGTAGGCTAATTTTTTCGCAACAGTTACATCATGATCTGTTGCATAACCGGCTCTCCACATTCCATGAACACCGGCATAAAGAGCTCCCAGGGCGCTGCGACCAAGAACCTTTACATCCTTGCGCTGAACTGGCATAACATAACCACTTTCTGCTAATTCTATTACCGAACGTTTTGCTTCGCTGACACGGCGGCTTTGATTCATTACGATTTCATCAAGCCCCTTTCGGTAAATGCCCAAATCAAATGCTTCATGGCCAGAGGTAGCAACTTTTGCGGTTGCAATGGTCAGAAACCTATTCTTCAATGTTATTGTTTCCGGTTCATCTTCGTGCATTTCATCTGAAGCCCTTAGGACAAATTCTTTAGTTCCACCACCGCCCGGAATTAATCCAACACCTAATTCCACTAACCCTGTATACGTTTCCGCCGCAGCACAAATTTTATCGCTATGTAAACTTAATTCGCATCCTCCTCCCAATGCCAGGCCATGTGGTGCTATTACAACCGGTACAGAAGAATACCTTGCTCTCATTATTGTGTTCTGAAATAATCGAATGGCCATGTCCAATTCATCATAGTCCTGTTCAATAGCCAGCATAAAGATCATTCCCACGTTGGCACCTGCAGTAAAGTTGGCGCCTTCGTTCGATATCACCAGCCCTTTATAATTTTTTTCGGCTAATTCAATTGCTTTATTCATTCCTGCCAGTACATCTCCACCAATGGTATTCATTTTAGTATTCCATTGCAATCCTAAAACGTCGCTACCAATATCATAAACAGCGGCATTGGCATTCTTCCAAATTATCTTATCCTGGTAATTACTCAGGATAATAAATTCATTACTTCCGGCAATCGGTTTGTATGATTTAGATTGAGGATCGTATGATAGCGTTTTGCCATTTTCAATTTTGTAAAACGATTTGTTTCCACTGCTAATCATTTCATCCACCCAGGACGCAACAGTATAACCCGCCGCTTTCATGGCCTGGACAGTCCTTTCTACACCCAAAACATCCCAGCTTTCAAATGCGCCAATTTCCCATCCAAAGCCAGCCCTCATTGCATCATCAACACGGTAGGGGGCATCAGTGATTTCTGGAATTCGGTTTGAAATGTAAGAAAACAACCCGTAGTGAAAATGTCGATAGAATTCGCCGGCTTTATCCTGCGCAGAAACTAACATTTTCAAACGTTGCTTCAAATCATCAATTGGTTTGGCGGCATCAACAGAAGCAAATTTTGGTTTTTGGCGGGGCTTGTATTCAAGTGTTTTTAAATCAAGAGTAAGTATTTCTTTTTCTCCTCCAGCGCCTTTCGTTTTTTTGAAAAAGCCCTGACCAGTTTTGTCACCTAACCAGTTATTTTCAACAACTTTATTCAGCCACAATGGAATTTGAAACACTTCTCTTTGTTCATCGTTTGCACAATTTTCATAAACGCCTTTGGCAACTTTTACCAATGTATCAATACCAACAACATCAGCGGTTCTGAAGGTTGCCGATTTCGGTCTGCCAATAATTGGTCCGGTTAAAGCGTCTACTTCATCAATGGTCAATCCTGATTTTTCAACCAGCTGAAAAATAGCCATAATGCCAAACACGCCAATTCGATTGGCGATGAAAGCGGGAGTATCTTTTGCGAGAACAGTAGTTTTTCCCAAATACAGGTCACCATAATGCATGAGGAAGTTAACTATGACGGGATCGGTATCGGGAGTTGGAATGATTTCAAGCAATCTTAAATAACGTGGAGGATTAAAGAAGTGAGTTCCACAAAAATGTTTTTTAAAATCCTCACTACGGCCTTCACTTAATAAATGAATTGGAATACCTGATGTGTTGGATGTTATTAATGTTCCTGGTTTGCGAAACTGTTCTATTTTTTCATACAAAGAACGTTTGATATCCAGGCGTTCCACCAGTACTTCAATTATCCAGTCACAGCTTGCAATATCTTTTAGGTTGTCGTCAAAATTACCGGTAGCAATTTTTTTTACAACGTCTTTTGTATAAACAGGAGATGGGTTGCTCTTTATAGCAGCCTGCAGAGAATCGTTTACAATTTTATTTCTTAAAAATTTATTGTCTGATTGTTTGGCTTCATTCGGAACAATATCAAGCAATAAAACCTGAACACCAATGCCTGCAAAATGGCAGGCTATTCGCGAACCCATGACACCGCTGCCTAAAACCGCCACCTTTTTAATAACTCTCTTATCCATAGAAAATTAGTTAGTTATGCAACTAATTGTGAAGATACAAATTGGTTTTCGAATTTGTTTCTACCTGTTATGCTGATTATTTAAAGCCTGAAAAAGAAATTTTTGTGCTGGGGGGCGGTGTTTTATGATTACATATTACCGGGCAGCCAGCGAGTTACTATCAAGGTTCTTGTTTCAATTTTTTACTCATACAGCGTATCACAAAAAAATCCCGCAACAAATTGCGGGACTCTATTAGCTGTATTGAATTTTATTTTTTAGCTGGTGGAGGATTTTTCTGTTCGTATTGATAGAGCAAGTCTGCTCTCCCGTCCTTATTTAATCTCCATGTTTCCTGGAACTCGACTGAATCCTTTTTGCCCTTTGCGTCGGAATGGTACTCTGTAAACCAGGCCGCTACCCAGTTTTCATTTTTGTCCGAACTCCTTACGGGGAAAACAGCATGAACGGTAGTAGTTACAGTGCCTAAAGTATTTCTGAATCTTTTTGCTGCCGATGTTACACTATCAAATGAACCCGACATCGTGGTGCCATCACTAAAATGAAGCGTTATTGAATCTGCAAATTTGTCCTTTGAGTTATCAAGGGAATTATTATCCCAGTCTTTGTACAGGTCAAGAATGGTTTTGGTATTTTTTGCGTCACCCATTTCAAATTTGGAGGAATATGTAGCCGTATAAGGCATAACTATATCAGTACCTGAACTTGTTGAATCATCCGATGACATTGATTCTACTTTTGTATCTGGTCCTGAATTGCAGGCTGCAAATGCAACAAGACCGATGATAAAAAACGATTTGCTCATAAAAATAGTTTTGGTTTTAGATTTGAACTATTAAGGTAGAGAAAAGAATGCACATACATGTGTAAACAAAAAGCCTCCACAAGACTGTGGAGGCCTAGCATTGAAAAAGAAAGGTTACCCTTTCTTTTTCTTTAGCTGGAATTGTCTTGAAATATTAAATCCAAAAAAGATGTCACGGTCGCTCCAACTATGTCCAGTTTCTGTTAAAAATGCCTTCTCGTTTATGCCACTGGAATTTGTAAAATGCAATTGAAATACGTGCCCACCGGTTTCAATGTCAACACCGATGGAAAGAGGGTTATAATATTTGACAGAGAGATCCCGGCTAACGTCATGATGCAACACGTAATAATAATCAACATTCAAAGAAATACGCTTGCTCAATTTGACACGTGCACCAATGCCTGGTGCAAAAACATCATTATGGTCAATAGAGGTGTCAACCATGTTCCGGTGAAGAAAGATGGGCATAAGTTGCATAGTTAAAGCTGTGCTGAATTTTCTTCCAATAATGCCCTGCCAATAATAAGCGAGACGGTCGCCGAAAACATATTTGTCTTGGTTTGGAAATTGTTTGATGGATACCGTTGAACCCGCAACAAGGACCAGCGAAACAGGTGTATTTCGAACACCATTTGCTTGTTGGATCAGTCTGTACTTGATAAATCCATCAAGCTCTTTAGTGGAACTTCTTCCAATACCTATGCTTAGGTTATTATTTAGCCCATAATCAAGACCTAATCGTACAACAGCTGGACCATCCAACCCGTAAAAATCATACAGCCCTCCGCTTATTAGGCCAAACCGGTGAAGAATGCGAAAATCCAGGACGCCCGGCCTTAGCATTTCCATGCTATGGGACATGATTACCCTGGGAGATTTGAAAGCATTATAAACGTATTCTTTTTTTGGCTGTTCCTGCCCAACTAAATTCAACAGGTCAGTAGAATCTTGTGATAACACTTTGCCAGCCATGCCGGATAAACACAGTAGCAGTAAGAAGGATTTGGTTTGCATTATTCTGGTTAACTCTTTAACGGTTCCAGGTCGCAGTCGACAGTTATTTTAATAGTATTGGAGACTTTGTCTTTTACGACAGCTGGTATTTTAATATTATAATCAGATATTAATACGTTGAAAGTTGAATTGGCGTCTATTTTTCCGCCATTAATTTTTAAGGATCCAGTTGTTTCAACATCCCTGGTGACACCATGAATGGTAAGCTTACCTTTCACCTTTGCCGGGTAATTGCCGTCCTTTTTATAGTTAATGGTGGAATTGTTGCTAATGGTTCCTTTAAATTCTGCTTTAGGATACTTATCACTTTCAACATAATTCTCGTTGAAGTGTTGCTGCATCAACTGTTTTTCAAATTCAAAGCCTTTCATTTGGATGGCAAATTGAATGGCGCCAGTTTTTGAATCGACAACTGCGGTTACCGTCTTATTTTTTCCTTCAATCTCTTCGAGGGGCGCCTTGGATAAAAAACTTATTTTACCGGTTTTTGTATAGAATTTACCCTGCGCAAAGGATGCAATCGATACACACAATGCCACAAATAAAATCAGATTCTTTTTCAACATGTGTTTTCTATTTTTTAGGTACTATTTTTCTTTTACTCCCGCAGATCGAAGTTCTACGGTGGTTCCTAAACTTGCTAAAAGATCGTCACTGTTTCCCTTGTCATATCCGCTGCAAACTCCCTGGAATTTGGCGATTGCGCCAGCATTAATTTTTTTATAATCTTGAATGTGTCTTCTGTCTAATCCAATTGTTACTTCAGAAGCGCTTCCCTCTTCACCCAAGACCACCGAGCCTGTAGTATCAATTCTTTTAACCATCCCCGTTACTTCTACAATTTTGTCAATAAATTGTTTTCTTGCGCCGGCAGTGTCTTTACTAAAGGCTTCAATTAGTTGTGCAGCCGAAATCACTACGTCTGCCTTTTTATTTACAATATCAGGTGTTTTTTCCTGGTATAATTCATAAGCATACCATCCACCCCCAATTACAATCACTAGGATAACAAATAATATTTTATGTTTAGGTTTCATTTGTTAATCATTTTGCAATAGCCATTCTTTCCAAAGCTATTTTTTTCCTTGTGTTTGTGGAACGGGGACTTAACAATTAATTCTTAAAACTTAAAAAGGAGCACCAAGCATTGTCCAGGTTTGTATTTGTGAAAGTTCACAGTCAGTCAAATACGGACCTCCGTATGGCATTTTTGGTTTGCCTGGGAACTGACCTGTTACTGCTTTATAAACACTGTCTGTTAAGGCGACTCGTTTTAAGATATTATAATCACGAAAATCGTATAAGCCGGGAAGCGAGGTTGTACTCGAACCATTATGACAACTGACACAGCGACTGTCCACCAAAGGTTTAATTGTTTGTGAATACGTAATGCTTGTCGAAGTACAGGGATATAGATCTGCTTCATTATGATAATAGCAACTGGTAAGGCAAAAACTGAAAAAGGCCAGAACCAGTAATTTTTTTATGCAGCCAATCATAGTCATAAAGAAACGCTCAATACCACTAAAGAGTTGCCTTATCAACGTACAGAAGATCCATTTTCCGTAATTGAATCCGGATTTACCAAAATCAATTTCCCATCCTTTTGTTCAGCAGTTAGGATCATCCCCTGGGATTCAATGCCCCTCATTTTTCTTGGGGCAAGGTTAGCAACAATAATGACTTGTTTATTCAACAGGCTTTCCGGGCTAAAATGTTGGGCAATACCAGAAACAATTGTTCGGGTTTCAAAGCCGAGATCCACCTGTAATTTCAAAAGCTTGTCAGCCTTTGCCACTTTTTCTGCTGTTGTTATCGTGCCAATCCGTAAATCCAGCTTTCCAAAATCATCATAAACAATTTCTGGTTTGATAGGTTCATTTACTTGATTTATACCATTGATTTCACCGTGTGTGGCTTGTTTATCATTAGATTGTTGCATGTTTTTTTTCAATTTATCAATTTGATATTGCACTTCTGCGTCTTCAATTTTCCTGAACAATAATTCCGGCGCACGAAGGGAATACCCTACACTTAGTAATTTTAAGGAACCGGCATTTTCCCAGTCCAGCATTTTTTCAACCACCTTCATCATGTGCAACATTTTCGTTGCCGTATTTGGAAGAAACGGGTTTATGAGTACAGCCAGGTTGGCGCACAACTGTAAACATAGATGGAGACAATTATCTATTTGAGCCTGTGCATCTTCCATCACTTTGCCTTCACTATCGGTTTTTTTGGCTTTTATCCAGGGTTCTTTCTCCTGCATGTATTTGTTGCCGCTTCTGGCAAGATCGATAACGGAAAATAATGCATCACGGAATTTATACTCCTCCAAAAGATTTTCAACTTTTGTTTTGGAGTTTTTGATTTCTTCGATCAGGGCTTTGTCTTTTTCATCCACTTTATCATTGTGAAACTTTGGCACTTTCCCGCTTGCAAGCTTATGCATAAGTACAAAGGTTCTATTGATAAAGTTTCCGAAGATGGCTACCAACTCGCTATTCACAGCATCCTGAAATCCTTTCCAGGTAAATTCGCTGTCTTTTGTTTCGGGAAGTATTGTGGTTAAATAATACCGAAGCGCATCCACTAGCTGCGGTCCACCATTTTCTTTTTTGATGAAATCATCAATGTAATCCTGTTGATCCAGCTTCCAGTTGCGGCTTGTGCTCATTTTATCGCCTTCCAGGTTCATGAACTCATTGGCAGGTACATTAGCAGGGACAATGTAGCCGTGTAACCGAAGCATTACCGGGAAAATGATGCAGTGAAAAACAATATTATCCTTGCCTACAAAATGAACAAGTTTAGTGTCTTTATCTTTCCAATAAGGTTCCCAGTCTTTCCCGGTGTTTAATGCCCACTGCTTTGTAGCACTGATATAGCCGATTGGTGCATCAAACCACACATACAATACTTTACCTGTGGCGTCGGGCAATGGGACTTTTACTCCCCAATCCAGGTCACGTGTTACAGCTCTTGGTTGAAGTCCTCCATCAATCCAGCTTTTGCATTGGCCAAGTACATTTGTCTTCCAGTCGTTTTGATGTTCATTTAAAATCCAGTTACGTAACCAGTCTTCATGTTTGTTCAGTGGTAAATACCAATGTTTTGTCTTTCTTTTTACCGGAGGTTTGCCAGTTAATGTGCTAATAGGATTAATTAATTCATCAGGGCTTAAGGATTTACCACAGCGTTCACATTGATCACCATAAGCATTTTCGAAACCGCAATTGGGGCACGTGCCTTTAATGTACCGGTCGGCTAAAAAAGTTTGAGCTTCTTCATCATAATATTGTTCGGTCTCATTTATTTCCAATTCAGTTCGATCATTCAGGTAAGTGAAAAACTCCTGCGCTGTTTCGTGGTGAATAGGATTGGAGGTGCGATCGTAGATATCAAAAGCAATGGATAAGTCCTCAAAATTTTGCTTTATGATACTATGATATTTATCAATGATGGCTTGCGCTGTAGTTCCTTCTTTAGTAGCCTGGATAGGAATAGCGGTGCCATGCTCATCACTTCCGCAAACAAAAACAACATCTCTTTTTTGTGCACGCAGGTAGCGTACATATATATCAGCAGGAATATAAGCACCAGCTAAATGTCCTATATGTTTATACCCATTGGCATAGGGAAGGGCAGAGGTAACTAAATATCTTTTTGGTTGATTCATTATTTCCCTGGCTTTAGATTTCTATTATACTTCCGGTTGCACAGTTTACGCTAAGCGAAGCTAATGGGCACTGTAACAACAGGATTCAGCAAACGGAGTGCAAAAATACCGCAAACTCGCTAATAGGAGAGTTAATGTAACCGGTATTGAAGAATGGTTACGGGTTTTAATCGCTCTTCTATCCCTCTTGTGGAACCGGGTCTTTTCGGAATTGGTAATGAGAACAACGGGTGGCTGAGAATTCACAGAATAAATTAAAAACACAAATAAATGGGTTAAAAACGCCTTCATACTATAAATAATCTTTGCAAATTATGGCTGAATATTTTTTTAATCTTTCCGCTGGTGTATTTTGTACGATGGACCGTAAACATTTTTTGGCAGCAGCCACCACTTTTATTACCGGAACAGCAATCCCTTTTAAAAGATCGTTTGCCAGGAACAGTGATGAAGAACTACTTTATAGAAAACCGCCTTATCTGAAAACCGGAGACACTATAGGCGTTGCCTCTCCTGCAGGTTTTATTACACACGAAGAGATTCAACCTGCTATTCAGGTAATGCAAAGCTGGGGTTATAAAATTCAACTGGGTGATACAATCGGTAAAAGAGATTTTACGTTTGGAGGAACCGATGAAGAAAGGCGGAATGATTTGCAAAAAATGTTGGATGACCCAAAAATAAAGGCCATCATGTGTGCAAGGGGCGGATATGGATCATTACGAATTGTTGATGACCTTAATTGGACCAAATTCAAACTCAATCCAAAATGGGTCATAGGTTTTAGTGATATCACCGTTTTGCACAATCACATTCACAACAATTTTCAGGTGGCTACTATTCATTCAAAAATGACGAACAGTTTTCCCGATGACTGGAATTTGGCAGAACCTATTCAAATTGAAACCATTATTTCAATACAGGATGCCTTATCCGGAAAAAAGATGAAGTATTCGGCAGTTCCAAATTCAGCAAATAAGCGGGGTACTTCCGAAGGTGTTTTAGTGGGAGGCAACTTAAAAACTATCGAAACTTTATCTGGAACGGCATCTGACATAAAAACAAATGAAAAAATTTTATTTGTGGAGGACACCGGTGAATATTTGTATAGTATTGATCGCATGTTCTGGAACCTAAGACGAACTGGTAAGTTGAAGAATCTGAAAGGTTTGGTTGTGGGAGGTTTCAAAGTCAAACCTGATGACCCTGGAGAGGAATTCGGTAAAACACTGCAGGACATAGTTTTGGAAAAAGTAAAGGATTTTAAGTTTCCTGTTTGTTTTGATTTCCCGGTTGGGCATCAAAAAAATAATTTTGCATTGAAATGTGGAGTAAAGCACCAGCTTTTGGTAACTGAAAAAGAAGCGACATTAACAGAAATAATATGAAAATAAAAATTCCGCCCTATTTGCAAAAAGGTGACACAATTGGCATAGTAGCACCCGCTGGATTTATGCCGATTGAGAAAATACAGACCTGTATTGAAACTCTGGACAGTTGGGGATACAATATCTTACCAGGCGCCACCACCCATAGTAATTCTCAGAATTATTTTTCCGGAACGGACGAAGAACGTTTATCTGATTTGCAACAAATGCTGGATGACCGCAGCGTCAAAGCCATTCTATGTGCAAGGGGTGGATACGGAATAAGCAGGATCATTGATCGAATTAATTTCAAAAAATTTATTAAGCATCCCAAATGGATCATTGGATTTAGCGATATCACTGTGTTACATGCTCATATTTTTACTAATTATAAAATTGCTTCACTGCATGCGCCCATGGCCGCAGCTTTTAATGACGGTGAATTCAATAATCCCTACATTCTTTCTTTAAAGGATGCTTTGGAGGGGAAGCCTGCTCATTACGAATGTGCCCCGCACCCATTTAATAAATTGGGTGAAGCAAAGGGTGAACTAGTTGGGGGGAATTTAAGTTTGTTAGCCCATCTTATTGGAACAGATTCCGAAATAAAAACCAGGAACAAAATTTTGTTTTTGGAGGATGTTGGTGAATACCTGTACAATGTTGATCGTTTATTGCTGCAATTAAAACGGAGCGGGAAATTTAATAAACTGGCAGCATTAATTATTGGCGGATTCACAGACAGTAAGGATACGGAAAGACCATTCGGCAAATCGGTTTATGATATTATTTATGAACAACTGGCAGGGTATAAGTATCCAATTTGCTTTGGCTTTCCGGTTAGCCATGAAAAGGAAAACTTTGCATTGAAAATTGGAGTTAAGTATAAGCTATCAATTACTGAAAATGGATCTGTTCTGCAGGAAATTTAATATTGTAACAGAGAATCCATAATTGTATGATATTGATTGAAATTGGTCAGGTCATTATGTTTACCATTTTCAATGCTAATAAATTCGATTTTTTTATTTTCTTCTTTTAGTCGCTTTGAATGAGTATAAGGAATCACTTCGTCTTTTGTTCCATGAAAAATGGTTATCGGCGATTGCACTTTTTTTAAATAATCATTGATAGGGAAGGAGTATTTAACCATCCAATCCATTGGGTAAACAGGAAGATAATACCTGGCCAAAGAAGGGATACTGTAATATGGCGTTTCCAAAATCAAATGTCTACAGTTTCTTTTGGATGCAATAAAAGCAGCCACTCCAGTACCAATCGATTTTCCATAAATAACAATACTGTCACTATTGGTTTGTTTTAATGCCATGTCATACATAAGCAGTGCCTGTTCATACATCATAACTTCTGTTCGTTTGCCAGTTGTTTTTCCAAACCCCGGATAGTCAATCATCCATACTTCGTAGTTATATTTCAAAAAGATTGGCGGATATT
>Ga0163163_10003808_pt1 | contig 12850 bp, 12 predicted proteins | sample S65metaG_FD_119766 | JGI IMG/M metagenome (GOLD analysis project Ga0163163, IMG submission 119766) | Switchgrass rhizosphere microbial communities from Kellogg Biological Station, Michigan, USA - S6-5 metaG | ecosystem: Host-associated > Plants > Roots > Rhizosphere > Soil | place: USA... | reverse complement strand
GAACGCCTCCTTCTGGAGTCCCCCGCTGTCGGTGATGACACCGCGGGCGTGCGCGGTCGCATGGACCATCTGGGAATAGGTGAGCGACGCGACCGGCGTGATGCCGGGCCGCTCGAGCGTGAGCCCCGCGTCCGCGGCCTTGGCGACGAGGCGGGGATGCGCGACGAGCATGACCTCGTATGGCACTGCCGCGAGCCGGTCGATGAGCAGCCGCAGCCGCTCGGGGTCGTCGGTGTTGTCCGCGCGATGGATCGTCGCGAGCACTCGGGTTCGATCGCCGGCCCACGCCTCGGGCATGACAGGAGGCGCCGCCTCCGTCAACTCGTGAACCGCAAAACAGACGTCGGCCATGACGTCACCCACGTTCACGGACCGTGCGGCGAGGCCCTCGTCGTCCAGATGCGACATCGCGGTCAGCGTCGGCGCCAGCAGCAGGTCGGCGAGGTGATCCGTGACCACCCGGTTGTGCTCTTCCGGCATCCGGCGATTGCCCGATCGCAGACCGGCTTCCAGATGCGCGACGCGGCGGTGGATCTTCGCAGCAGCAAGGGCGGCGGCGAGCGTGGAGTTGGTGTCTCCGTAGACCAGCACCCACTCGGAGGGCTCGGCTTCGAACGCGGTCTCGAGGCCGGTGAGCATCGCGGCAGTCTGCTGGGCGTGGGTGCCCGATCCCACTCCCAGGTTGAGATCCGGCTGCGGGATGCCGAGATCGGTCCACAGCGCGTCCGACAGCTCGGGCGAATAGTGCTGCCCGGTGTGGATGATGACATGCTCGTGCCCGGCCGAGCGCAGGGCACGATCGATCGGAGCGAGCTTGACGAACTGCGGGCGGGCTCCGACCACACTGATGACCTTCATGCGTCTCCTGTCAGCAGTTCCTGGAACACGAGGCGCTCGGTCTGCGCATTCAGGACCTTCGCCGCCGCATCGGTGCTCGCTTTGATCGCCGCGATGTCGGCGCCGCCGAGGCGGTTGATCGCTGCGGCGAGGTCTTCACCGCTCCATCCCTCGACGACGACCCCGATCCCGTACTCCCGGATGAGGTGGGCCATTTCCGGGCTCTCCCCGGCGACGACGCCGAGCCGCCCTTCGATCGCCTCGAAGAACTTGTTGGGAAGCGAGTACATGAGGTTGGGGATGGTCGGCGGATAGAAGATGATCTCGAGATCCCACTCGTTCAGGCGACGCGAGATCTCGGCGACCGGTACGGCATCGTGGTACCGCACACGGTCCGCGTGGTCCGAGAGCAGGTCGCGCAGCGCGTCCTTGTCGGCGGCCGTTCCGGTGAGCATGAGATTCAGCCGGAACCGGGGCTCCAGCAACGGCACGGCGACCGCCAGGAGTCCGAGCCCGCGGGCCAGGTCGGCGTTGCCGTGGTAGACAAGCTCGATCCTCTCCGGGTCGACCTCTCTCGGTCGCAGGGCCTCGTATGCCGGGCTGTTGCGGATGATCAAGAGCGGAGGGATGCCGTAGCGCTCGGCGTAGAGCCTTCCCAGACCGGGGGCGACGGTCGACCGGCTGGTGAACACCGGCGACGCGAGCTGGTCGGTCTTCCAGTCCTCGTAGCCGCGGATGAGGCGCGTCGTCAGGTCGGGCGCGCGACCGGGCTCGCTGGGGTGCCATTCATGCAGATCGAGATGGACCCGACCGCCTGGCGCGCGCAGCGCGCGCCCGCGGCCCACCATCCAGGGGACGAGGTCGACGTCGTTGACGACGATGAGGTCGTATGCGGCGCCCTGCGCCATGAGCTCTGGCGGGATCTGCGGCTCCATGAGCACTCGGAAGCGCGCTCGGTACGGCAGCAGGGTGTGGATCAGGCCCTTCGCGATCCGCGGTTGCGTCCAGGCGGGAGCCTCTCCGGTCGCGAAATGCCGACGGACCCCGCCCGCCGGAGTCGGTCCGATGCCCAGGGTATCGACGACCCATCCGTCCGAGACGAGCCAGTCGATCTCCCGCAGGATCCTCGGATCTTTGGCCAAGGGCGACATGGAGACGACCAGTGCGTGACGGCCGGTCACCGTTCGGCCCCGATCAGCGCGAGGAACACGCCGCGTTCGTGCTCGGCCGAGAACTCGCGGGCCACCGCGTGCGATCCGGCCTTGAATCGCTGGACATCCGCGGTGTCGACCGACGCGATGGACGTCGCGAGCGACTCCGCGGTCCAATCGGGCACCACCACACCGTTGCCCGCGCCCTCGACCACCTTCACCATCTCCACGCTCTCGCCGATGACGAGCCCCAGCCGCGCCTGGATCGCCTCGAACAGCTTGTTCGGCAGCACGAAACGCAGATTCTCGGTCTTGGGCGGGAAGAAGATGATCTCCAGATCGCACTCGTTGAGCGCGGCAGGCACCTCGTCGACGGCGACCGCGGGTCGGAACTCGACACGCCCCGCGGCCACGGCCGGGTGGCGCCGGAAGAACGCCAGCTCGCGCTCGTCACCCACGAGCATCAGCACCAGCACGAATCGGGACTCGAGCAGCAGCAGGGCGTCCAACATGAGTTCGAGCCCCCTGCCCAGGTCGGCCCGCCCGTGATGCACGAGCAGGATGCGGTCGTCGCGCCGGTCGACCGGCCTCAGATCGGCGAACGGCGGGGTGTTCTTGATGACCGTGGGCCGAGGGATCCCGAGCGTGCTGACGTAGAGATCCGCGATGCCATCGGCCACCGTGGTACGCACCGCGAACACCGGATCCGCGATGAAGCCGAAGAGCCAGCGGTGATAGCGCGCGAACAGCGTGCGATAGACGAATCCGATGCCCTGGCTGCCGAAGAACTCGTGAAGATCCAGCACGATGGGACCGTCGGCGATGTCTGCTGCGTGCTCCGTGAACCAGGGCAGCAGCTCGAGATCGTGCACGACGACGACGTCGTACTTCTCATCGGCAGCGGGGATCACCTCCGCCGGGATCTGCGACTCGATCATGTAGCGGAAGCGCGCGCGGTTCGGCAGGAATGCGTAGGCGGCGAGGCGGGCGATGAACGGCGGGAAGCCGATCTCGAAGTGCCTGCCGGTCGCCGCCGGGTGCGCCTGCTCGCGACTGAGCACATCGACGCGGTAGCCCGCATCTTCGAGCCAGCGGATCTGCTTGCTCGGCCGGGAATCCGTCACCGGAACATGACTCGCGACGAGCGCGCGCGGGCGATCGTCGAGGGGCGCTGGCACCGCCTCAGCCTACCGAACGGCGCGTGCGAGCCTGTCTCCGAGCACCTGCGACAGGCGCTCGGCGCGATGTCCGTAGGTGTGGCTTCCCATGGTGCGTGCGTGCCCGGCGGCCGCCATCGCGTCGAGCCGGGCCGGGTCGGCCAGCAGGGCCGCCGCGATCGCTGCGGCATCCTCGATGGAGTCATAGGGGGCGACCTCGACATCGGGCACGAACAGCTCGGCCAGGTTCGACTTGCGCTCGGTGATCAGGCCGGCACCGCTGCCGGTGGCCTCGTACATGCGCATGTTGACCGCGTAGTCGCCCGCGATCGAGCCATGCCGGTTGACGACGAGCTTGCTGCGGCCCAGGAGCTCGAACATCCCCTGCCCCCATGCCGGACCGCGGTGATACGGCGCCAGGCCGGTCTGGGCCAACACCTTCGGGTCGGCCTGCCCGTAGATCTCCAGTCCGGGCACCGCCTCGGCAATGGCGCGCAGCAGCGGCGCCGTCGTGGGCTGCAGGCGCGTGAAGCTGCCGACGAAGATCGCGTCGATCGGCCGCCCGGCCGCCGGGGTCGACGTCGACCAGCGGTCGTCGAACCCGAGCGGGATCCACTCGGCGTCAACGCCCCACTGCCGCGCGAGATCGACGATCGAGGGCAACGCCGAGACCAGGAGGTCGTATGCCGTCACGAACGACTTCGGCGGCAACGGCGACGCGTGCTCGCCGACGATCAGGCCGGTGTGCTTCTTCAGCTCGGCCACCAGCCGCGGCGGGATGAGGTTGATGTCGTGCACGTAGACCACGTCGGGCTTCATCAACTCGACCTGCCGGAGCAGCGTGCCCTGGACATGCGGCACGCGGTGCAGGATGTCGCGGGCGACCGGGACGCGCGCCAGGTGGTTGCCGTATCCCCAGGCGGGAGCCCAGGGGGCCCGGATGCCGTGCTCGCGAGCCCACAGGCTCTGCAAGGTCAGCGAGTTGGCGATCACGACCTCGGAGTCCCACCCGGCATCTCGCAGCCCGCGCGCGTATGCGGTGCTGGTGCTGAACCCGATGTCGAGGGCGCCCTGCAACCGGTCGGCATAGGGCTCGCCGTCCGACGCCGGCCGCGCCGTCAGCCCGTGGTCGTCGAGAACCGCACGATAGTATGAGTCGACGAGCAGGATGGAACGGGGCACCGGTGAATCCTATGCTGACAATCTCGCCGCCCGAGCACGCATGAGCCACGCCTACTGCACCTACTTCGACTCCGGATACCTCGGCCGCGCCCTCGCGCTGATCGAATCGCTCCGCGAGCACGGCGACCACTCGACGGTCTGGGTGATGGCACTGGACGACACGGTCGTCGAGCGCCTGGCCGAACTGGCGATCGAGGGCGTCCAGGTGATCCGGGTCGGTGAACTCGAGGCAGAGGTAGCCGGTCTTTCGGCGCTCGCCTCGTCACGCACCCGCATGGAGTACTACTTCACGTGCACGCCCCTGCTTGTCCGGCACGTGATGCGGCACTCCCCCGCGGGCACTGCGGTGGCCTACCTGGACGCCGACCTCTTCTACTTCGACTCCCCGCAATCGGTGTTCGACGCCATGGGCGAGGGATCCGTGGGCATCATCGAGCACCGGTATCCCGAGCGGCTGGCCAGGCGCCTGGCCAAGTACGGCCGGTTCAATGTCGGATGGGTGGGATTCGCCGATGACGAGCGCGGCCGGGCCTGCCTCGACTGGTGGGGAGCCCGGACGCTGGAGTGGTGCTCGGACACCCCGGAGGACGGCAAGTACGCCGACCAGGGCTATCTCGATCGCTTCCCCGAGCTGTTCGACGGCGTCACGATCCTGACGCCGGTGGGGATGGATGCCGCACCCTGGAACTCGCGCCGCTGGCGCTGGCAGGCCGACGGCGATGCGGTCCGCGTGGACGACGACCCGCTGGTGTTCTTCCACTTCCACGGGTTGCGCAGGGTCGGCTCCTGGTGGGTCACCGCGCAGATGGTCTACGGAGCGCCACTCGGACGGGTGCTCCGCGAGCGCGTCTACCGGCCGTACGTGCGCGCCTTGGAGCGCTGGGAGGCGCGGCTCGGCTCTACTGTGGGCACCGCGCGCCGGGGCACGGGGGTGCGCGGTCTGGTCTTCCGCCTGCAGAAGTCGGCCATCAGCATCCTGAGCATCGCCACCGGCAACGCCGTGCGCGCCTGACTGGAGCCGGCGAGAACTATCTCGCGACCCGCAGCCGCCAGCTCGGCGACGTGCTCGGGATGCCGAGGTACTCGTCGAGGTCGTAATCGAGACCGTCGGTCTCGGCCTCGAGCACCAGGCCGAGCCGGGCGCACTCCTCGCGGATCTCCGAGTCGGCGAAGACCAGCTCGGTCGTGGGCTGCCCGTATGCGTACTTGGCGAAGCGCGTCGTCGGGTGATCCGTCGTGATGGTGAGCCCGTGCAGGATCACGTGATGCGCGGCGACGCGGGCGTACTCCGCCAGCGCGGTACGCCATTGGTCCATGTGCAGCAACGCCACCCCGTCGATGACGACGTCGAACTCGTCGTCGGCGAACGGCAGCTCGTATGCGCTGCCCACCGTGAACCGTCGCCCCGGGTAGCGCTGCGAGGCGACGCGCATCGACGCCGGCGAGATGTCGAGGCCGCTGTACTCGATCTGCGGCAAGCGGGCGAGAAGGATCTCGGAGATGTGACCACCGCCCGCGCCGACCTCGAGAACGGTCGTGCCGGCCTCGACGACCGGTTCGAGCAGGGTCAGGAGGGCCTGCACATCATCCCGCGGATGCCCGGCGAGGGCCTGCTCGACCAGCGGCCGCCATGCCCGCTCCTGCCGCTGAGCGGTGCGTTCGTTCCAGACCCCGAAGCGGCCGGAACGCCCCAGCTTGTCCACATCGAGGGTGTAGCCGGCGCTGGCGAGCACATGGCGTGACAGCCACGGGGTTCGCTGCGAGGCGAACGCGAGGAGCGACGAGGTGAGTGACATGTCGATGCCGTCAGACGCCCGCAAGCGAACGGAACTCGTCGTAGTCGTGGATGTAGTCGTCGGCGTCGTAGCCGTGCGAAGCGAAAACCATCAGCAGGGCATCCGGCGAGTAGTCGCTCTGAGTCCCCCAGGTCAGGCGGGGCATGTAGAGCCCCAGCTCCGCGCGGTCGAGCCTCACCTCGCGCCGGGTCCGGCCGTCGTCGACCAGCGCGGTGACCGAGCCGCGGAGGCAGACCAGGAACTGCTCGCACTCGCGGTGCGCGTGGGTGCCGCGCGCCTCGCCCGCCGGGATGTCGTAGAGCGCGAAGAAGCGCCGGGCCACGAACGGCAGCGTGTCGGGCACCTCTCCCACCAGGAGGCTGCCGTTGACGTCGACGATCTCGCGCAGGGAGATCAGCCGCGTCTCCCCGACGCCCAGGGGTCCGGCCTGGATCCCGCCGTCCGGCGCGGTCGCCTCGCCGGTCACGCGGCGCCCCCGATCGTGCGCAGCGCCGCAACGACGCGATCCACCTCGGCATCAGTGAGCTCCGGGAACATCGGCAGCGACAGCACGGACGCGGATGCCGCCTCCGTCGCGGGCAGCTCGAGGCCGGTGGGCGCCGGCCAGTCCTGCCGGTGGTCGGGGATCGGGTAGTGCACGTCGGTACGGATTCCCGCCGCGTCGAGAGCCGCCCGTGCGGCGTCCCGGTCGGCGGCGACGCCCACGGCGAGATGACCGATGAACGACTCGGATGAGCGGTTGACGATGCGGAGGGCCTCGGATGACGCCTGCTCGTAGCGCGAGTGAATCGCACGACGGCGCTCGTTCATCGCGTCGAGATACGGCAGCTTCACCCGCAGGATCGCGGCCTGCAGCTCATCGAGCCGGCTGTTGCGCCCGCGTGCACGGCCGATCCGGTACTTGGAGGTCCAGCCGTACTGGCGCAACGAGCGCACCGCGGTCGCGAGTTCTGCGTTCGAGGTGAACACGGCTCCTCCGTCGCCCAGCGCGCCCAGGTTCTTGGTCGGGTAGAAGCTCGTCGTCCCGATGTCGCCGAAGGTGCCGGCCGGCCGCCCGCCGGCGCGCGCCCCGATGGCTTGCGCGACATCCTCGACGACGGCGATTCCCCGGGAGTGCGCGAGGTCGACCAGCTCGGCGGCCGGCGCCATCGCGCCGTAGAGATGCGTGACGACGAGTGCCTTCGGGAGCGTCGGCTGGGCATCCAATGCGGCGGTCGCGGTCTCGACGCTCAGCAGCAGAGTCTCGGGCGAGACGTCGGCATAGACCGGTTCGGCCCCGAGCAGCCGCGCGGCGACCGAGGCGTATCCGCCGGCGTTCGCCACGGTCATCACGGTGTCACCCGGCCCCACCCCGATGGCCGACAACGAGAGCTCGAGCGCGTCTGTGCCGTTGGCCAGGGCCACGGCGTGCGCGCTTCCCACATAGGCGGCGAGCTCCGCTTCGAACGCGTCGTGCTCGGGGCCGAGCACGTACCACCCGCTCGCGACGACGCGGGCGACGGCATCGGCGATCTGCGCCGCCAGTTCGGGCGGCGTGCGCGACAGGTCGTTGAAGGGGACGGTCGGTTCGAGGGATTCAGCGGATGATGCCACGCAGGCGAGCCTCCCTGATCAACACGACGATCAATGCAGCGTAAGCGAGCGAGCCCACGATCCAGACCACCATCGGCGCGGGCGCGGAGCTCCACCACCACCGGTCGCCGGCATCGAGGTTGAATCCCTGGACGCCGGTCCCGGTCACGTACCGGCGGATGTTCACCTGCAGGGAAACGGTCTGCGCGATCACCAGCCCTGCGCCGGCGATGGATGCCTGCAGCCACGACAGTCGGAACCGACCGCGCCCGACGGTCAGAATGGCGAGGGCGCCGATCACGACGATCAGCGGCAGCAGGTACCGGGGTTGCACGTTGTCGCCCACGATGTTGCCGCCGCGAACCAGCACATAGGTCGGCAGCAGCCAGAGCACGAGCGCCAGCCCGACGACCGCGACCGTCTTGCGCCACCCGGCGTGGCGCAGGCCGAGGAACACCACCGCGGCGAAGACGCCGGCCGCCGCGACCCGCACGACGGCGGGGACGGCGGTGTCGAGCCAGCCGAGCCCCCACTCGCCGAACGCGCCCGCCCAGAGCGATGGCACGGTCAGCAGGTTGTACGCGATGAGGGCCAGTCCCGTGTACACCGGCGCCGCTGTTGCGGAATTCTGACTGCCCGAGATGGCCGACGCGGTGCCGAGACCGGTCGTCGCGACGCCGGCCTGCTGCGTCGACAGGAAGAACGCGGCTGCGACGACGGCCATCGCCACCGGCAGGATCGCCGACAACAGGTAGGCCCGATCGCGGCGGAAGGTGAGCAGGATCGCGATGGCGCTGCCGATGACCGTGTACACCGCGGCGTCGCCCCGGGCCCCGGCCGCCATGATCACCGTGACCGCGAACAGGGCACCCAGTGCCACGCGGCGGCGGCCAGTCGACTCGAAGTAGCCGAGCAGGGCCAGCCACGACGATCCGACTCCGATCAACGCCCAGGAACTGGGATTGTTCGAGGCCAGCAGGAAGGCGCCGAGTGGGACGGTGGTGATGAGCCAGCCCGCGATCAGGGCGACGCGTCTCCTGGCAGGCAGGAGGCACGCCAGCGCCGTCGTCACGGCCACGAAGAGCAGCACGTTGATCAGGCGCATGAACCACACGGAGCCCAGGATGTCCGGCGTGACGAACAGCCCCATCGTGGCGTAATACACCGGCGGGTATTCGTTCGCGAAACTTCCGCGATCGGTGTCGACCGTCGGCTGGGAACTGGGCAGGCGCCTGCCCTGGCACGCCGCCGTGATCGTCGAGTTGCCGGCGAAGCACGCCGAGTGCACAAGCGCCTCCGGCACGACCCGCTTGTTCGGGGCCGACCCCGGCAGGCAGGAGGACTGGTCGACGGCACTCGAGCACCAGATGCTGTCGAGGTGGAAGTCGTCGTCGGGGCTCGCGCCCATCGGCGACGCCAATGACCAGGCGAGAAGGGCGATCAGAGCGAACGCCGGCGCGAGATGCACGATGCGCAGCCTCGACAGGGCACGGAGCGGCCAGGCACGTGCGCCGGCCGCAGCCGCGACAGGTGCCGCCGGCTGGGGCTCAGTCGTCATCGTCAGAACGCTCTTCAGCCTGCAGGGCGATCCTCTGGATCGCCTTGCGGAGTTCGTCGCGGGTACGCGCCAGTTCGAGTGTCAACTGCATGAGGAGCAGGAGCACCACGAAGAACCCGCCGACGAACAGCAGGTTGATGGGTTGGGCGATCCCGAAGAACTTCGCGACGTTGTTCAGGATCTGCGGGAACACGGCGAGGATCACGCCGACGATCCCGGCCGCCAGCCAGATCACCGCGTACTTCTCGGGGAGGAAGTAGGAGCGCAGAAGCAGGAGCACGACGATCAGCACCACGACCGAGAGCACGATCGCGAGGATCTGCTGCGGGGTCATTTCTTTCTCCTCTTGGTCACTCCGGGAGGAGCGCTGCGGACGATCGCCAGCAGCAGGATGAAGAATATCCGAAGCGTGTAGAGGGTGGCCCGGTAGATCGACTGCGACGGCACCCCCGCCATCCGCTCGTTCATCTGCACCGGCTTCTCGGAGATGATGAGGCCCTCGCGAGAGGCGAGGACGAGCGACTCCACCGTGTCGCCCAGCCACTCCACCGGGTAGTGGATCGCGAACAACTCGATCGCGCGCCGCCCGGTGGCACGGAATCCCGAGGTGACATCGGTCAGCTTCGTGCGCGTGTACAGCGAGACGACGCCGGCGATGATGCGCTGCACCAGCCGGCGCGTCACGGTCGACTTGAACTTTCCCGAGCCCGCGAACCGGCTTCCCACCACGATGTCGGCGTCCGAGAGCTGGTCGAACATCTCAGTGAGATGCTCGGGGCGGTGCTGGCCGTCCGCATCGACCTGGATCATCTGGTCGTAGTCATGCAGCGCCGCGTACTTGTATGCGGTCCCCATCGCGCCGCCGACGCCCAGGTTGATGGCGAGGCTGATGACGCGCACGCCGGCCTCCCGGGCGATCCTGGCGGTCGCATCGGCCGATCCGTCGTCGACGACCAGGATGTGCTCGCGCGGGTGGAACTTCTCCAGCTCGAGCAGCACCGCTCCGATCGACGCCTCTTCATTGAAGGCGGGGATCGCGATGAGGACTTTCACAGCACCGGTCCTCGAGCGACGTCGGCCCGACGCGGTCGACGACGGGCGGCAAGCATGACCTCAACAGTAGTGCAGGCGTACCGGGCGACCGGGTCGCTCAAGCGTGCGCCAGGTACCACTCGTAGCTGCGCCGAATGCCCTCATGAAGACCGACCCGAGGCTCCCATCCGAGGGCGCGGATCCGACCGGAGTCGAGGATCTTGCGCGGCGTCCCATCCGGCTTGCTGGAATCCCAGCGGATCTCACCCTCGAAGCCGACGACTCCGGCGATGATCGTCGCGAGGTCCTTGATGGAGATGTCTTCGCCGAATCCCACGTTGATGGGGCCGGGTTCGCTGTAGTGATCCAGCAGGTGCAGCACGGCCTCGGCGAGGTCTTCCGAGTAGAGGAACTCGCGAAGAGCGACCCCTGTGCCCCACAGCGTGACCGACTCGGCACCGCTCTGCTGGGCCTCATGGAAGCGGCGAAGCAGAGCCGGAAGCACGTGCGAGGTCTCGAGGTCGAAGTTGTCACCGGGGCCGTAAATGTTGGTCGGCATCGCCGAGATCCAGTCACGCCCGAACTGGCTCCGGTAGCCGTCGGCCAGACGGATGCCGGCGATCTTGGCGATCGCATAGGCGTCGTTGGTCGGCTCGAGCGGGCCGGTGAGGAGGGAGTCCTCGTGGATCGGCTGGGGCGCGAACTTCGGGTAGATGCACGACGACCCGAGGAAGAGAAGCCGGGGCACGTCGGCCGCGTGAGCTCCGTCCATCAGGTTGGACTGGATCTGCACGTTGTCGGTCAGGAAGTCAACGGGATACGCGCTGTTGGCGGCGATGCCGCCGACCTTGGCGGCCGCGACCACCACGGCATCCGGCTTCGTCTCCGCCAGGAAGTCGAAGACAGCCCGCCTGTCGAGGAGGTCGAGTTCGGATCGCGTTCGGCCGAACCACTCGTCCTGGCCGTGCTCGTCGATCTTGCGGGCGATCGCCGACCCGACCAGGCCGCGATGGCCTGCGACGTAGATGCGCCGTGGCGTGTCCGTCATGACTTCTCCTTCACCAGCCCGGCCGCGCGGAAGGTCGCCCACCGCACCGGCCCCTCCCAGACTACGGAGAGGGGGCGCAGCCACGCTGGCAGGTGCGAGCGCCGCACCTCACTGGCCTCGCGGACCGAGTCGGAGCGCTGGCCGACCGACAACGAGTCGCTGTGCCAGCGGAAGGCGGCCAGCGTCGATCGCAGGTACGACAGCCGCCCCACGCGCCCCAGCCGGATGAAGAAGTCGAAGTCGAACGCCCAGCCGAGATCGGTGCGCAGCTCCCCCACCTTCTCGACCGAACTGCGGCGGAACAGCGAGCCGGGCTGCGGGATCAGGTCGGGCCCCACGCGCAGCAAGGGGGCGGCCCACGATCCACTGCGGTTGACCCACAGCACCCGGTCGTTCTCGTCGATGTAGTCGCAGCGGCCGTAGACCGCTGCCGATCGCGGATGGTCGATCAGGAACTGCTCGGTCTGCCGCAGCGAACCGGGTCGCAACAGGTCGTCGTCGCCGAGCCACGCCAGGAACTCGATCTCGGCGGGCAGCGCGGCGAACGCCTGATTGATGGCGGCGGCCAGACTGCGCCCGGTCTCGTCGATCTTGCGGTCGACGAGACCCGAGGCGATCAGCGCGCCGGCGTCGAAATCGGCCGGCGCGACCATCAGCACGTAGGCGTCGCCTGCGGCTCGGATGGAGCGCAGCGACCTGTCGAGGAACTCGGGACGCCGACCGAGCGTCGGGACGACGACGGCGCTCCTGGGCACGGCTCGGCTCACGAGACCCAGGGGCTGACCTGCGGAATATCGACGAGGTGCCGGCCAGTCTCGAGCTCCGCGATGTCATGGTCGACCATGATCCTGGCCAGTTCTTCGGGGTGCACCGTCGCCTTCCAGCCGAAGGCGCCGAACGCCTTCGACGCGTCTCCCACCAGCGAGTCCACCTCGGTCGGCCGCAGGTAGCGCTCGTCGAGGCGGACGTGCTCGCGCCAGTCGAGGCCGGCGTGGCCGAACGCGAAGCCGACGAAGTCCTCGACACTGAAGTCTGTTCCGGTGCCGACGACGTAATCCGCCGGCTCGCTCTGCTGAAGCATCTGCCACATCGCATGCACGTACTCGGGGGCGTAGCCCCAGTCGCGCCGGGCGTCGAGGTTGCCCAGGTAGACCTCCGACTGGAGGCCGGCCTTGATGCGCGCGACGGCCTCGGTCACCTTGTGGGTCAAGAAGGTCTTGCCGCGTCGCGGGCTCTCATGATTGAACAGGATGCCGTTGACGGCATACAGGCCGTAAGCCTCGCGGTAGTTGCGCGCGGCCCAGTAGCCATAGACCTTGGCGGCCCCGTACGGCGACCGCGGATAGAACGGCGTCTCCTCGTTCTGCGGGGGCGGCGTCGCGCCGAACATCTCGCTCGAGGAAGCCTGGTAGAACTTGGCGGGAACCTGCGTCTGACGAATCGCCTCGAGCAGCCGGATGGTGCCCAGCCCGGTGGTATCCCCCGTGTACTCGGGCTCGTCGAACGAGACCCGCACG
>Ga0163163_10003806_pt1 | contig 12852 bp, 9 predicted proteins | sample S65metaG_FD_119766 | JGI IMG/M metagenome (GOLD analysis project Ga0163163, IMG submission 119766) | Switchgrass rhizosphere microbial communities from Kellogg Biological Station, Michigan, USA - S6-5 metaG | ecosystem: Host-associated > Plants > Roots > Rhizosphere > Soil | place: USA: Michigan... | reverse complement strand
CGTTCATCGACCTTTGCATCAATCGTCATGCGGTTAACCTCCTGGTTATTGGCCGCAAAATGTTTGACCGTCGCCATCACGTTCTCTGATTGGACCCCCTTTATGTATCCGACCGCCATCCTTGCCGCCAGGTACGGGTCCTCGCCAAAGCTCTCGAAATTTCGGCCGCCGAAAGGCGTTCGCTGGATGTTGACGCAAGGAGCCAGAAGCACGTTTTTGCCCTTCGCCTTTGCCTCCTGGGCAATCGCTTTACCGACCGCGTAAACCATCTCGGGATCGAACGTCGCCGCGAGCGCCACCGGCGACGGAAACGAGGTCGCCTGGCCCGTCCTAACACCCGCCGGTCCGTCCGTCATTCGAAGGGCCGGAATACCCAGCCGTTTGATCTCAACCGTGTCAAAACCCACACCAGCAAGCAACGAGATCTTTTCGTCAAGCGTCATCTTCCCGATCAGTTCATTTACGCGCTTGTCGACGCCCGCTTTCCCCGGCTCGCTCTGACCAAACAAGATAGCTGGTAAGAAAACGGCGATCAACGGAAGTGTTCTACACAGAGCGAGAGCTCCCGCATTTGTTATTTTCACTCAGAGTTTTCCTCCAGGGCTTCAAGAAAAGAACCTGGCAGCCGGGAAGGCTGCGATTTATGTAAATTGGAAAGACGCCCAAATATACACAAATCAAATCTGAGTTTCAAAAGTTACCCTCCCCGATAGGAGGGTAGCCGAGTTATTCTGTATTGATAGTCAATTTATTGAGCGTACCCGTGAACTTTTTCGTGCCGCCGTAATCAGCCACAGGCGTACCATCGTCCGTGCCGACATCCGCAAGATCATCGACTGAAAAGATTCCCGGCTGCGTCTTTTCGATACGGCCTTCGGCGACCTTGTTCCCGTCGATCGTGATCGTGCCGATACCGCCTTTGCCCAGTCCGCCGTCGGATTTGAATTCATAAACAACGGTATGTTTGCCAGGGCTGAGGGCTTGCGACGACGCAACATCAAACTTCTCCAACCCAAGATAGTTATAAGTAAACATTGGCCTTCCGCCCTTAAGATAAAAGGAGAATCCGCCGAACCGCCCACCTTGAGCGACGAACACTCCGTTGTCGCCCCCCTTTACATCAACGTCGGCTGTCATCGTGTAAGACTTGCCCGGCGTGCCTATGAAAATATCTACGCCCATGCCCTTCATACCCGGGCCGTAAGTAACGGAATTGCGTCCTTCCATTACCGAAGGCCTGCCAACAAGCTCGGCATTGGTCCGCTCGAGCAATCGGTCGTCGATCGGCAGCACGTGATATTTTTCGGCTTCCGTCATAAACAGCGCCTGCAACTCTTTCAGTTTGGCTTCGTTGCCGGAAGCGACATTATTCGAGAGGCTGAAATCATTGGTGGAATTGTATAGCTCCCACGGGTCCTCCTGCAGAGACTGCGTCGGCTTTAGCTGCCATGCCGGCCGGTGGATCGTCCGGGCGTACCACCCGTCACTGTAAATTGCGCGGTTGCCGAACATCTCAAAGTACTGGACCGTGTGGGTTTCTTTGGCGTTCGCGTCGTTGAACGTATAGACAAGGCTCTTGCCTTCGATCGGGTCCTGAGCGATGCCATTGACCGTTTTGGGCGAGGGAACCTTCGCTGCTTCAAAGACAGTCGGCGCAATATCGATCACATGTCCGAACTGATTCCGCAATTCGCCCTTCGTTTTAATACCGTTTGGCCAGTGGATCACCATCCCGTTTCGGGTGCCGCCAAAGTCCGACGCGACCTGCTTTGTATACTCAAAAGGTGTATCCATCGCAACCGCCCATCCTGCCGCGAAGTGAGGATAGGTGCTCGGACCGCCCCAATCATCATAATGTTTAAGCATGTCGGCCGTGCTTTCCGGAGCACCATTGAAAAACGACATCTCGTTAAACGCCCCATTCATCTGGCCTTCAGCGCTCGCGCCGTTGTCACCGACAATGTAAATGAACAATGTATTGTCAGCTTGCCCGGTCTCTTCGATCGCGCTGTAAAGCCGGCCGATCTCGTTGTCGGTATGTTCGGCAAATCCGGCATAAGTTTCCATTTGACGCGCGAACAATTTCTTTTCATCGGCTGACAGAGAATCCCAATCCTTTATGTCCTTGTGCTTCGGAGCGAGCTTGGTGTCCGGAGGAACGATCCCTAGTTTTTTCTGGCGTTCAAGGGTTTCCTCTCGCACCTTGTCCCAGCCTTGATCGAATTTGCCTTTGTACTTGTCACGCCATTCCGCGGGAACGTGATGAGGTGCATGGGTTGCGCCCGGCGCATAGTACATAAAGAACGGCTTGTCAGGGCTCAGAGCTTTCTGGAATTTCATCCACGAGATGGCATGATTTGTCATGTCGGTAGTGAAATGATATTTCGGGTCTTCAGGAAGCTCGACCTGAGCGGTTCCGTCATAAACTAGCGGCGAATATTGATTCGTCTCGCCGCCAATAAAGCCGTAGAAGTTCTCGAACCCAGAATGTGTCGGCCAGCGATCGTACGGGCCAGCTGCAGATATTTCCCACGGCGGCGTTTCGTGATACTTGCCGAATGCCGCAGTACTGTAACCGTTCTGTCTCAGCACCTCAGCCATGGGTGTGATAGATTGCGGTCTCACACCATTGTTACCCGGAAAAGCGGTAGCGGTTTCCATGACCGCTCCGGCGTTGTTGCTGTGATGGTTGTAACCGGTCAGCAAGGCGACGCGCGTAGGAGAACAGAGTGATGTCGTGTGAAAGCGGTTGTATCTCAAGCCGGTCGCCGCGATCTTTTCCAGGTTCGGCATATTGATCGGACCTCCGAACGTGCCTGAAGCTCCAAATCCCATGTCATCTATCAATACGACGACAACATTTGGAGCCCCCGCCGGTGCTTTCACTTCCCAACGTTCCGGCGCCTTCGCATTTCGCGCGTCCAATTCCTTGTAGGTTTGTCGTTTCGGTTCGGCGATCGGCAGGACGGTCCGGTCTAATCCATCGGAAATTGGGGCCGCTGTGGTCGGTTTAGTTCCTGGATTTTCGCGATCGCAACTAGCGATAAAGCCCGCCACCAACAACGATACAGTCAACACAAATAGGGGTCTTCTCAACATACCTTTCTCCTTGTCTTTGAATTCAGGTTGATCTCGAACTGTCATAAATGAAAGTTGATCGGCCTCAGGGTCTTTCGACCTACGTGCCAAGTCCATAGCGGTTTGCCGTCAAGCTTGGGAACGCCGCTCATTACGAATCGAAAACCAAAGCAGTGTTGAGCACCAGACTCCTAAAGCGGCATGTCCTACAATTGCCGGCCAGATAAATGGGCTTTGCAAGCTCAATCTGAGTCCGCCGTACACGAGAACGGCGGAGGCCGCGAGATTGTAAAAGAGCATCGCCGTAACGACACCGATTGCCGACTCACGGGTCTCAAAGGAGCGTGCTTTCCAGCAACAGATCGCTAATGTAAGGATCGCCGCGCCGCAGAGGCGAGCAGCAAATATTCCGCCTGCGCTCTCGAGCTGTGTACTCAAGAGGATCGATACAGCGAGCACCGGAGTGACAAAAAATCCGATACCAACCATCCCCTCAAAAATCGCGGTTATTAAGAGAAGTAACTTCATTCCTCAGTGACAAGATCGATATTCAAACACACCGCGGAGCAGGTTCATTTGTTGGTCAGGGCCCATTTCGTGTCCCGGACAAGCCGGAAGCCTAAGTGGTTAGTCCCAGTGTCGGGTGCTTCTTTTCCGCGGCCGCCCGGCATATAGCGCGAGCAGTATTGGTCCGTGCAGAGGAATGAGCCGCCTTTCGTCACCCTCTTTGGTACTCCGGGTTCGTTTGGGTCAAAGCTATCCGAAGGGCCGGCCGGATTTTTAGCCAACTGACCTTGAACGGCAAGCGTTTGATAGTAGTCAGACCGGTACCAATCCGAACACCATTCCCAGACGTTCCCGGCGACGTCAAAAAGACCGAAGCTGTTCGCTTCGAAACTGCCGACAGGTGCCGTCGCCAGAAAACCATCTTCATCAGTATTCTTATTCGGGAAATGTCCCTGGAAAGTGTTTGCGTGGAATTTGTTGCCCTCGTTGAATTCGTCACCCCACGGGTATTTCTTTCGATCTAGGCCGCCGCGTGCCGCCCATTCAAATTCGGCCTCGGTCGGTAGACGTCCTCCCGCCCATTTGGCGTAAGCGTTAGCGTCTTCCCACGCGATATGGACAACCGGGTGTTTTTCACGTCCCTTCAGATCGCTTCTGGGCCCCTCAGGATGACGCCAATTTGCTCCTTCGACATAGGACCACCACTGCATGTAATCGTTAAGCGGAACTGCCGCATCAGGCGGCGTGAAAACTATGGAGCCGGGAACAAGCTTTTCGGGCGGCACGCCCGGAAAATCCTCGGCGCGAGGTTTCTTTTCGGCAACGGTCACATAGCCAGTTGCCTGTACGAATTTCGAAAATTGCTCATTCGTGACCTCGGTCTTGTCCATCCAGAATGCGTCCACGGCGACGCGATGAATCGGACGTGTATCCTCAAACATCGCTTCCTGCGTTCCCATGGAAAATTCACCGGGCGGTATCCAAGCCATTCCATCGGGTGCGGGGCCCGGAGCCGGGCTTTGATCGATAACGGGCGGTGAGCCGACATTTGCGGAGATGTTCTCTTCGTGCGTGGTTCCCATGCTTTTGGCCTTCGACATATTCATGTCGCAAAAGGCGGAATCGTTTTCCGGTGCGGGGGTAGCCTTGAGTGCCAGGTAACGCCAACCGCCGAATGCGCCCGCCGCAAAAAGAACTGCTAACACGGGCAAAACGATCCAACCATTTCCATGTGGCGTTTCATCGGTTTGGTACATAATCAAAGAATGGTTTTGAAGATAGCCGCGGAAAAAAACATATGTAATGGAAAACGCTTCGAATAGCCTTTTCCAAGTTGGAATTCCCTAATGGACCGTCAACAGGCTTGGTCGCTAGAGTAGAACATCAAATTCCCGGAACCGACACTGTCAGAACTGACAGTGTCGGTGTCAGGCGTCAACCCCTACCATTTTTAGGTCAAAGGCTAATGGTTAGCGTTGTTACGGCCGACGCCGAGGTCAGAATCCCGACGATCCCACAGCTCAAATTTATGAGGTACGCTCGCCTGTCGACCCTTCTACTGTTGATCGTTCCTTTCTGCATACTCGCGCAGAATACTCGACCCGTTTCTGAGTTTGACCCGGGGCTGACGGTCGCCTTGGACCTCAGTAAACGCGTAAGACTTGACTTCGCTACGGGCAGAGAAAAAACTGAGGAGCTTTCGTTAGCAAAGTGGAAGGTTAGTGGAGGGGTGAGTATTCGTTTCAAGCCTTTGCGCAAGACTTTCCTTGACCTGCTCGACACTGACAAGAAGCACCAGTTCGTCCTTGGAGTGGCCTATGAATTCTCCAGGACATCCGACGCGGGAACGACCTTTAGGGAGCACAGGATCATGGTCGACGGGGCTTTTCGTTACACGCTGCCTGCGAAGGTGTTGATGACCAACCGAGCGCGCTTTGAATTTCGATGGCTCCAGAACGAATTTCACTGGCGTTTTCGAGATCGGCTCTTTTTTGAAAGGCAGCTGAAAATAAGGAAGCTCAAGTTTACGCCATTCGGCGGAGCCGAGGCAGTATGGGATCGGCGTTACACCAGGTGGAATATATTCAAATTCACGGGCGGTGTGCAGTTTCGTTTGATACGTCGTTCAACACTCGACCTTTTTTATGAGCGTCAGCATTGCGTGACGTGTTCCGATACAAATACAAATATCGTCGGCATAACACTTAACATTTATCCTTTATGGAAAAAGAAGTAGCAGAGTCGAGTCACAAAACCAAACCCCTTAGGTAAACATCCGTCGTTGCTTGCGGGCGGACTTCCGACACGTTCACCTTAAAAATCATAATGATCGTAAATATCGTAAGAATCACCATTCTTTTGCGGTTCAACCTCTGCTAAGGTCTAGCTGCGCGCATTTGCATGCGGGGCGTGTTCGAGTAGTCCTATGGTTTTAAGGTGGCTGATAGGCGGATCTACCAAAAATTGCGAAAACCGTGGAACATGGAACAAAATCATCACATCCTCGGAAATGATTGTAAAGCAAGTGGTTGCGGTTCCGACGAATCAAGAAAGCTGTATTAGATTGTCTTACAATGTCTTACAAACGGCCCCAAACTGTATTACATTGTCATGCGGAGCTGCGACATTTTAACCCCGATCTAAAATTATGAAACGTTTCATTCTCGTCGTATTGATGGCGGCCGGACTGGCTGCACCTAACGTCTTTTCACAAAAGTTTGAAGGGTTGGCGATGACGCCGCCGATGGGTTGGAACAGCTGGAACAAGTTCGCCTGCAACGTGGATGAAAAGCTTATCCGCGAAACTGCCGACGCAATGGTTTCAAGCGGCATGAAAGACGCGGGCTACCAATATGTCGTCATCGACGACTGCTGGCACGGCGAGCGCGATGCCCAGGGATTGATCCGGCCAAACGCACAGCGTTTTCCATCGGGAATGAAAGCTCTCGGCGATTATATCCATGCAAAAGGTCTTAAGTTCGGCATCTACTCGGACGCAGGCTGGAAGACATGCGGCGGCCATCCGGGCAGCCGGGGCCACGAGTACCAGGATGCGCAAACCTATGCGAGCTGGGGTGTCGATTACCTGAAATACGACTGGTGCAATACCGACGGCCTGAAAGCCGAAGGTGCCTATGCGACCATGCGGGAGGCCCTTCGTGCAGCGGGCCGGCCGATCATCTTCAGCATATGCGAGTGGGGAGACAACAAGCCCTGGGAGTGGGCTTCAAACGTCGGACACCTATGGCGAACAACGGGCGACATCTACCCGTGCTGGGATTGCGAGAAGAACTACGGCACATGGTCGGCGTGGGGAGTGATGAAGATCGTCGATAAGCAGATCCCGCTTCGCAAGTATGCAGGCCCTGGCCATTGGAATGACCCGGACATGATGGAGGTCGGTAACGGCCTATCGAACACTGAAGGTCGAGCTCATTTTTCCATGTGGGCAATGCTCGCCGCACCGATGATGTCGGGCAACGACCTGCGGAACATGCCGGCGGAGATAAAGGCGATCCTGACGAATAAAGATGTGATCGCGGTCGGCCAAGATGCGTTGGGCGTCGAAGGGTTTCGAGCGATCGAAGAGAACGGCCTTGAAACCTGGCTCAAGCCGCTAAATGACGGCGGATGGGCGGTCTGTTTTCTGAACCGGGCCGACACCGCGAAGACGCTCGATTTCAGCTGGAAGAGCCAGTATATGCAAGACGGGCTGTCAAACAAGGAGTTGAATGCAGCCCGTGACACCTACAAGATACGAGATCTGTGGACGGGAAAAGACCTTGGAACGACCGCTTCAAACCTAAAAGCTTCGATCCAATCTCACGACGTGCTCATGCTGCGGCTCACGCGGTAGCCGGTGCGACGACGACGTAAGTCTTGCCCTTGTAAAACCGTACAGTGGTCCTTTCGGAGGTCATCATCAGGGGACGCGGCCGCTTCATGTTGGAATCGTTTTTGGTCGGTGCAGCCAGGATCTCTTTTGCGCTCAGGTCAAAGATATGTATTTGGTTGTCGGCCGAAAATCCGAAGCCGTAAGCTCCGATCTCCAATCTCTTACCGCCCACGTTAACCGGGAAATCGATGATAAAAAATCCTTCGTATTTGCCACTGATCTCTGTCGAGTAGCCGGAGGTATCGACCATTCCGGCGATGAAATATCGGTTAGCGCCGAACTCGGCAGCTGCTGCATTGCGCATCTGCGTTTGAGCACTTTGACCGGCGAAGTAAAAGCTCGTCGGCACCACCTTCGTTAATGCGGCTCCGGCGAGGACAGTCGTTTTCTGCGAGTAAGCGGCCGATGCAAATGCTAACGCGGCAACGGCCAGCACCAGGCCGCGAATTAGGTTCCTTTTAGCAGGGTTCATAGTTTGCTCCCAATTAAGTTTTTTTGTGTTCTCGAGGATTCCGAACTACTTATAACAAACTTTCATCAACGCCAACAAGTTAGTCGAGAAACTCGGCAACTGCCGCGTTCACCTTGTCGCTTTGGCAAGACGGCTCCAGGTGCCCGCAGTCGCCATCGAGGATCATTGTCCGAGCCTGCAAAAGCTCCGCGAGTTTTAAGGCCGGCATCGGCGTTACAACATGATCGTATTTGGCGACGATCACGAACGTTTTTGCTTTGACGGCCGCAGCCGCCTTTTCCCACGATTCGCCGAACTTTTCGGTTACGTCGATCGACAGCATTGCCTGAACTTGCCTGATCTTGTTGTTGGCATCAAAAGCCGTATTGTCCCTGGCTTTCCTGATCTCTTCGAGCACCTTTTCACGAGTCATTTTTCTGTTGAACTCGGCCGGTGTCGTCAGCAGGATCGCACCAAATTCATATTCGGCTGTCCTTGCAGGGCTCTCCTTGTATTCGCCACTCATCCAGCCTGCGTCTACCGTTATGGCATCGATCTGGGTTTGCCATTGCACCAGGTCATAAGGAGCGAGCTGCGGAGAGCCGACGATCGGGACCGCTCTGTCGGCAAAGTCCGGATACGAAACCATCCATTGAAATGTCTGCATGGCTCCCATTGAGGCTCCAATGATGGCTCGTACGTGAACTACGCCGAGAGTTCGCACGAGCAACTCGTGCTCCGCGTTGATCAGATCCCGCATCGTGTACTGGGGGAATTTCATTCGCGGCTGCAGCTTGCTGTTTGAAGGCGAGGACGAAACGCCGTTCGACAGCGGGTCTATGGCGATGACGTAGTATTTGTTTGTATCGACGAGTTTTCCAGCGTCGCTCGGTTCCAAATGAAGCTGTTCGGTCTTTCCGCCAGCCCACATTGGGATCACAACTATGTTTGATCCATCGGCATTCCGTTTTCCAAAGGTCCGGTATCCAATAGAACAGTCTTTTATAACGCCGCCATTCTCCAGCTTAAGGTCGCCTAGATGTGCAAATTGCTGCTCTCCCGCAAAGATCGTGTTGCCGAAGAGAAGGATAATGAGCAGCGTCCAAACAAGGCGTTTGTCACAACAATAATTGGTTATACCAAAGCTAGTCGGAGCGGACAAAGGTTTTGGAAAATTGTGCATTGAATCCCTTCCGTGAGTCGACTAATTCCTTGAAGAAACATTGGTTAAAAGGTATTATAGCTGTATTGCTTTTCAACCTTTTCTTTCTTCATTAAGGAAAATCTAACATGAAACGAACTGCCGTGATCCTGATACTGGCGATTTTGGTTCAGACCTTTTGCCTGCAACTGCAACAAAGTGTAGCGCAGGTTGTCGGAAGTGACCCGGTTTCAGCGAACATTCTCGATAGCGATGCCTATTTTCAGAATGCGGTCAGGCATTCACCACCGCCTGACTTTACCCAGCGGATCGAGGCTTTGCTCAAACGGATGACCCTCGAAGAAAAGGTTGGCCAGATGACACAGCTTGAGATCGGTGTCATAACGTCGGGCGGCGGACAGACAACTCAGATCGATCCCGAAAAACTGGATAAAGCAGTCGTAAAGTACGGTGTTGGTTCGATCCTTAACGTCAATGAACAGGCTCTTACCGTTGACCATTGGCGCGACATTATAGGCAAGATACAAGATTCTGCGAAGAAGACACGGCTGAAGATCCCGGTGATCTACGGTATCGACTCGATTCACGGCGCAAGTTATGTTCTAGGCTCGACCCTTTTCCCGCAGGAAATAGGAATGGCTGCTACGTGGAATCCCGCGTTGATGCAGCGAGGGGCGGAGATCACGGCGGTTGAAACACGGGCGGCTGGAATTCCCTGGACTTTTTCACCTGTTCTTGACGTCGGGCGGCAGCCGCTGTGGCCGCGATTCTGGGAAACATTTGGTGAAGACCCATATCTTGCAAAGGTGATGGGCGTCGCGTTTACTCGAGGCGTTGAAGGAGATGATTCCCGGTCGGAACGCCATGTCGCATCAAGCCTTAAGCATTACATGGGCTACAGCTTTCCGTTAAACGGACGGGACCGAACGCCGGCGTGGATACCTGAAAACTATCTGCGGGAATATTTCCTGCCTACTTTCGCCGCGTCTGTTAAGGCTGGTGCGAAGACGGTAATGGTCAACTCGGCTGAGATCAATGGCGTCCCGGGACATATCAACCACCACATTCTCACCGATATCCTTCATGGAGAACTCGGTTTCAAAGGGTTCACCGTTTCCGATTGGGAAGATATCAAAAAGCTGGTAACGACATGGAAGGTGGCCGCTGATGAAAAAGAAGCTACTCGCATGGCGGTAATGGCTGGCATCGATATGAGCATGGTGCCGAATAGTTATACGTTTAGCGACTATCTCGTCGAACTCGTTAAAGAAAAGAAGGTGCCGATGTCACGGATCGATGACGCCGTGCGGCGAATTCTAAGGGTTAAGTTTGAACTTGGCCTCTTTGAAGACCCAATGCCCGGTGCTAGCTTGAAATCTGAATTCGGTTCCGCTCAATTTCGGCAGTCAGCTCTGCAGGCCGCCCGGGAATCACTTACGTTGCTAAAGAATGACAACGGCATTTTGCCCCTTCGCAAAGATCAAAAGGTGCTTGTAACAGGTCCGACCGCAGACTCGCTGATCTCGTTGAATAATGGTTGGACATACACTTGGCAAGGATCGGTTCCTTCGCTTTATCCGACCGATCGGCCAACTATTCGAAAAGCAATAGAGGATAAGGTAGGTGCCCGGAACGTCAAGTTTGTTCAGGGAACGCGTATTGTTCAGGGACCCGGCGAGCCGAGGGCGACTCCGGTCGATAAGGATCAGGAGGTCGATATTCTCGAGGCAGTTCGAGCGGCAAGTGAATCCGACGTCGTTGTATTGTGTCTCGGCGAGGGTTCCTATACTGAAACTCCGGGCAACATAACCGATCTAACGCTTCCCGAGCCGCAGCTAAAGCTTGCCGAGGCTTTGATCATGACCGGGAAGCCTGTCGTTGCTGTTTTGGTCGAAGGGAGGCCTCGCATCATCAGCCGTGTCGCGGACCGGCTGCCGGCAATTTTGATGGCGTACAATCCGAGTCATGAGGGCGGAATCGCCATCGCCGATGTTCTGTTTGGCGACTACAACCCGAACGGCAAGCTGCCCTTTACCTACCCGCGGACGCCGAATAGCTACCTCACCTACGATCACAAACTATTCGAAGTTGAAGACACCGCCTTTGGAAATACTGCTTTCAGGCCGCAGTTCGAATTTGGCACGGGGCTCAGCTACACGACGTTTGCTTACAGCGATCTAAAACTCGATAAGAAGTCGGTCGCGAGGAACGGCGAGGTCAAAGTATCGGTTACGGTTACGAATACAGGAAAGCGGCCGGGCAAAGAAACGGTTATTTTGTATCTTCGCGATGTGGTTGCAACCCTGACCCCCGCAGGAAAGCGTGTTAAGCGATTTGCCAAGGTCTATCTCGAACCCGGTCAAAACAAAACACTAACATTCACTTTGGGTCCGGATGATCTCTCGTTTATTGGGTCCGACAACAAGCCCTGGATCGAGCCCGGTGATTTCGATGTTATGGTTGGCGGATTGACCCAGACATTTACCTTGAAGTAGCGATCCTGAAAACATTGTCTCTATGTCTTCAAAACTCGATAAGATCGATCGAAGGGATTTCCTCGGAACTGCAGGAGCGGCGTTAGCTGCCACATTGATCGCGGGTGAGTCCAGAGCGTTTTCGTTTAACAAGGCGGTGAACGATATGTTGGTCTATGTCGGCACATATACTTCAGGCGGGGCCGAAGGCATATACGTTTTGAAACTCGATCTGGGATCGGGTGAGCTGACGAAGGTCGCTACCGTGAAGGACGTGGTCGAGCCATCATACCTGACAACCGATGGCCGAAATCGCTTTCTTTATGCCGTCAACGAAACGAACGAATTTGAGGGCAAACCCAGCGGTGCGGTAAGTGCATTTTCAATCGAAAAAGACGGCAGTCTCAAATTCATTAACAAGGTGCCGTCGTTTGGAGCCTCGCCGTGCCACGTTATTGTTTCTGCTAACGATAAGTTCGTGCTGGTTGCTAATTACATGGGCGGCAATCTCGTCGTTTTTCCCGTTCGCCCTGACGGCGGACTTGGCCAGTATGTTGAACTAAAGCAAGATCACGGCAGCGGTCCGAACAAAGACCGGCAGGAAGCGGCCCATGCACATTCGGTCTACCTCGATTCTAAAAACAAGTTTGCTTTGTCGGCAGACCTCGGGATTGACCGGGTGATGATCTACAAGTTTGACGAGGCTACCGGAAAGCTAACGCCCAATGCGATCCCATCTTATTCAACTAAGCCGGGAGCCGGGCCGCGTCATCTCGCTTTTCATCCGGAAGGCAAGTTTGTCTACATCATTAACGAACTGGACTGCACAATCACCGGAGCGGCGTATGATGCGAAGGTCGGTGAGCTTAAAGAAATACAAACAACAACCACTTTGCCATCAGGTTTCTCAGGAGAAAACACATGTGCGGAGATCGCTCTCTCCCCGAACGGAAAATTCCTTTATGCATCGAATCGCGGACATGACAGCATCGCATCGTATTCGGTCGACAAGACAACCGGAAAGTTAGCATACATAGAGCACGTATTGACGGGCGGCAAAACGCCGCGCAATTTTACGATCGATCCGAGTGGAAAATACCTGCTTGCGGCGAATCAAAACTCCGGCTCGATTGTCGTATTCAATATAGATCAAAGCTCCGGGCGGCTTAAAGCGTCCGGTAAGAAGATAGATATCCCGGCTCCGGTTTGTCTGAGAATCATTCCCGCACCCGGCAAGTAATTCGTGGAGGGTACATGCCTCGAATACATTGGCGACAACTGTTAT
>Ga0163163_10003805_pt1 | contig 12854 bp, 7 predicted proteins | sample S65metaG_FD_119766 | JGI IMG/M metagenome (GOLD analysis project Ga0163163, IMG submission 119766) | Switchgrass rhizosphere microbial communities from Kellogg Biological Station, Michigan, USA - S6-5 metaG | ecosystem: Host-associated > Plants > Roots > Rhizosphere > Soil | place: USA: Michigan... | reverse complement strand
GATTACAATTGTGTCGGTTAGCCTCGTGATAGAGATTTCGGACTGTGCCCGTGAAGATAAACGCTTAGCGCTGGAACGCGCCCTCCACAGCCGGACATTTGCCCGCTCGGAACAACTTCGGGCGTTCCTGCAGTTCGTCTGCGAAGCCGAGATGCGGGGTGCCGGAGCGGACCTCACGGAGTACGTGATTGGCGTGGAAGTGCTCGGACGGCCCGAGGGTTACTCGCCGGCGGAAGATTCGTCGGTGCGAACACGCGCCTACGAATTGCGGCAAAAGCTGGAGAAGCTCTATTCCACCGAACTGCAGGCCGAAGCGATCCAGATTGTCGTCCCCAAGGGTGCCTATACCCCGCACTACGTAAAGCCATCCGCTGTGCCACACGCGGATTCCCTCACCGAAGTCACGCCCGCGGCGAAGGCCGTCCCGACGGACACCGGCATCGCGCGCCAACCTCGGGTCGCCTGGCTGTGGATGCTGGCAGCGGCCTTGGTGGGAGCGGCTGTGACATTTGCGGGTTTGCGATCGCTTGCCCATAAGCCTCCCGGGGTCGATCCGATCGTGACCGAGGCTTGGGGTCCCCTGGCGAAACCCGGCGCGGATGTGCTGCTTTGCGCTGCAACACCGCTTCACCTTGTGGTCGGTCCCGGGGGACACGAAGCCTACGGGAGTCCGAAATACCCCGCCCCTCCGGAAGCCTACCCCTTGTTTCGCCAGCACAGGCCGCTGGACCCGGGAACAAAGCTCGGGCTCATCTTCACCGACAACGTCCTGGGCGTGGGAACTATGAACGCCGTGGTGGTTGCAGTCAACACCCTTAAGGCGATGGGGAATAGTTACCAGATTCTACCCGAGCGAGTGGCTACAATCTCGGCCCTGCGCGGGCGCAACGCCATCCTTTTTGGCGCCCCGGTAGACAGCGAGGCCATTACGCGGACCCTTCAGGCGGCTCCTCTGACGGTGGACTACGAGCCGTCCGTCAAGGAGTTTGTCGTCCGGGACCGCACCACGGGGCGCATGATCGTTCCTCAGAAAGATGCCAACGGCGATTTCATGGACGTCTACGGCCTGGTGACCGTGTTGAGCACGCGCGACTCAGACCGCGGACGTTTGGGAATGGTTGTGTTTTCCGGTATCACTTCCGCGGGAACGCACGGCGCCGCCGAGTTTTTCTCATCCCCTCGCGCGCTGCGCAACTTGCGCGGCATTCTGGCAAAAGAAGGCATTCGCGGATTCCCTGCGGCCTATCAGGTTGTCGTGAAATGCACTTTCAGCAATATGCTGCTGCTGGCCTACGAATACGATTCTCATAAGATCCTACTCAAGGAGTAAGCCGCGGGTCGCGGCATGAGCCAATCTGAGGCCGGTTTACGCTACTTGAAGTGGAAGTGCTATGCCACCTAGATTTATCGCTCGCCAGCTTTCGTGCCCCTCAGGTCTGCCCGGCCGAATCGTCGGCCGCCTGATGAATCGCAGAAACGCCCGTATGAATGCCTTCGCCATCAAACACCTGGAACTCCAGCCGGCCGACCGGGTGCTGGAAATCGGTTTCGGCGGCGGTGTGACACTTCCCACGCTGATCGCGGTCGCGGGTTCTGTCACTGGCGTGGATCGTTCGCGGGATGCCGTGAATCTCGCTAACGCGCGTTTCTCAACCGCCGTCAAAGCCGGACGCGCGCAGTTCCGGGTCGGGGTTGTTGAGTCTCTACCATTCGACTCGGGCTACTTCACCAAAGTCTGCACGGTAAACACGGTCTACTTCTGGAAATCGCTCGATCTGGCATTCGCCGAGATCTTCCGCGTCCTCGCTCCCCGGGGGCGCGCCGCGATAGGCTTCCTTCCCAAGCAATGGATGGATCGAATGCGCATGCCGTCCGACATCTTCACATCCCGCACGTCCGAGGAAGTTCGCTCCGCATTGGCAGGCGCGGGCTTCCGCGGAGTGCGTACCGAACGTCCGGAAGCAGCCACGCCGTGGAATGTCATGGTCGCGGTGCGTTGACCGAGCGTGTGTTTCAGTTCCTTTCCTCCGAGCGGCCTCGACTCCCGGTGGACCGATTTTGGTATAGACTTGATAACACTCCGGAGGTCAAGAAATGGAAAGACCCACACAACCAAAAGCCACTGAAAAACCACTCAGCGGTGCCACACGCCGTGACATGTTCCAAATCGGGAACGTTCTCGCGCTGCCTGTCTTAATGAGCGCGTTTGAAGCCGATGCGACACCCGCGCCCGGTCCGCTCAAGACTGGACCTGGAATGGAGGTCTATCAATCGATCGGCGTTGAACCGGTGATCAATTGCCGTGGGACATTTACAATCATCGGCGCATCTATCGAATTGCCGGAGGTTCGGGCTGCCATGGAGGCTGCCTGCCAATACAACGTGCAGCTCGACGAGTTGGCGGATGCCGTCGGACGGCGGCTGGCAGAGCTGACAGGGGCCGAGTGGGGAATGGTTTCCGCCGGTTGCGCCGCGGGACTCAAGCATGTAACCGCCGCCTGTGTAGCGGGCGGCAACCCGGAGAAACTGGTTCGTATTCCGGACTTGACGGGTTTTGACAAGACCGAGGTCGTCATCCCCAGGAGTTCTAGGAGTGTGTACGACCACGCCATTCGCAACGTCGGCGTAAAGGTCATCATGGTGGACACCATCGAAGAACTCCAGAACGCGCTGAATTCGCGGACGGCCATGATCTACCTCTCCGCAGGCGGCCCGTCCACATCGTGACCGCTGGCGCTCGAGAACGTCGCCAAAATCGCAAAGCCAAGGAACATCCCCATCCTGGTCGATGCGGCAGCAGAGATACTGACCATTCCGAACGTTCACCTGGAAAAGGGCGCAACGATTGTTGCCTACAGCGGTGGAAAGGCGATCCGCGGACCGCAGTGCGCGGGGCTTCTGCTTGGCCGCAAAGACATACTTATGTCGGCATGGCAGGCCAGTTCGCCACACCACGGCCCTGGTCGCGATAATAAAGTCGGCCGCGAAGAAACCATCGGCATGCTTGCGGCCGTTGAGGCGTGGAAGAAACGCGATCATGAGGGTGAATGGAAAACCTGGCTCTCATGGCTCGATCAAATTTCAAAGCGGGTCTCCGCGATCGAAGGCATAAAGACTTCCGTGCGCGAGCCTCAGGGCCTCAGCAACCGCAGTCCCACGCTGGCGATTTCCTGGGATCCGTCGAAGCTGCACCTCACCGGTGAAGAACTTGCCGAAGAACTGGCCACTACCAAACCGAGGATAGCGCTCGGAGTCGGGGGCGGCGGCGGAAGAGGCGGCCAGGCCGCCGCAGCCGATTCCGGAACCACCTCCGTGTCGATCACCGCATGGATGATCAAGCCTGAGGACGTGAAGACTGTTGGGGATCGCCTGCATGCGGTGCTTTCGCAGAAGCGCAGCGCGCCTGCCGCGGCTCCCGCCCCGGCGACCAACCTCTCCGGTCGTTGGGACGTCAGCCTCGAGTTCTTCAGCAGCAAGAGCCAGCACACGTTGTATCTCACTCAGGATGGCAACCGGATTCAAGGCTCCCACAAGGGAGATTTTTCGACGCGCGACATCTTTGGCACGATCGAGGGCGATCAGATCAAGCTGCGGAGCCAGCATAGCGAGCCCGGCGATTCCGTCGGCTTCATCTTCGACGGCACCCTGGCTGGCGATACGTTTTCGGGGCCCATCTTCATGGGTGAATACCTCAACGCGAAGTTTACGGCGAAGCGGCATAGTTATCCGGCCGGACAAGGTGCGGCCATTCGAATTCCTAAGGGCCCGCCGCTGGCAAACTAAGCCGGGAGCACGGCCGGATTGAATGATGCGACTACTGACTACATTACTGGCATTGCTCTGTTGTGCAGCGGCGGCCGAAAAGCGGCCCATCTCGCCGGGAACCATTAAGCCGATCGGCCCTTACAGCCCCGGTATCCTGACGGGGAGTTTTCTCTACGTCTCCGGCCAGGGCGCCAAGAACCCGCAAGGCCAAATCCCGGTGGACACAGAGAGCCAGCTTCGCCAATGTTTCGAAAACGTCAAGGCCGTAGTCGGTGCGGCCGAGCTCACCATGGAGCACGTGGTCTATGCGCAGGTCTACCTGACGGAGCCGACCGACGATGGTGCGCTGGACCGCGTCTGGAAAAAGTACTTTCCGAAGGCCCCACCGGCGCGCTCCACGATCATTGTCGCCCGGCTTCCGGAGACACCAGTAGAGATGACTGTGGTAGCCGTGCGCGATCTTTCGCGCAAGAAGGCCGTGGCGCCGCCGGGCTACCCTGCCAGCCCGCCGTTCTCCCCGGGCGTGATTGCGGAGGATCGCATGTATCTCTCCGGATTCTTCGGCCGGGACAGTAACACCGGCCGTATCCCGGAGGATCCCGCGGCACAGGTGGAGTTGGCGTTCGATAACATGCAGGCCACGCTAAAAGCCGCCGGCCTGGATTTCAAGCACATGGTCTTCGTGAACCCTTACCTCACGGGTAAGATGCCTGCGGGCGTCATGAATAAGGTCTATGCCGGGCGGTTCGAATTCGGCAACACGCCGGCGCGCGCCACCATACAGGTGACCGGCTTGCCCAATGGGGCGAACATTGAATTCACCGGCGTCGCGGTAATGGATCTGGCGAAGCGGCGTGCCGTGCGGCCGAAGAATATGGAGCCGAGCCCTACCGCCAGCCCCTGCGTCCTTGCGGGCGACACGTTCTTCTGCTCCGCCAAGTCCGGCTTCATCCCCGGCGTGAATGGCGGTATCTTCGCCGACACGGTCGAGACGCAACTTCGCCAGACGATGCGCAATCTGCTGGACGGTCTGGAGGAAGCTGGAATGAAGTTTGCCAACGTCGTGGCGAGCAACGTTTATCTGGACAACCTCGATGAGTTCACGCAGATGAATCGCGTCTACGCCGAGTATTTTCCGAATGTACCACCGTCCCGCACCACGGTGCAGCAGCTTGCGCCCGGAAAGCGTGCAGCCGATCCTAGAGGACGTTTTCCGACCCTGGAACAGATTTCGATCATTGCAATCCAATGATCGTCAGGATCGGAACATCTGCAGGGCTTGCGTGGTTGCTCGTTTGGCATGCATTAGGTGCGAGCGGCGGATTAGTCCGACTGGAAAAAAGCTCTGAGGTGATGGGTTCCACCTTCTCCGTGGTTGCCTACGGGAGTAACCGTGCGACGCTGGAGTCAGCGGCCGATGCCGCGTTCGGTGAGGCCGAGCGGCTGGATCGGATGCTCTCGAATTACCTACCCGACAGCGAGTGGACCGAGGTGAATCGCACTGCCGCACTTCAGCAGGTAAGGCTCTCGGCGGAGTTATTCCAACTACTCTCGGACTGCCTGAGATACAGTCAACAAAGCGGCGGAGCGTTCGATATCACGGTGGGGCCGCTGATGAAAGTCTGGGGTTTCTACCGGGGAGAAGGTGAGTTGCCTCGGACTTCCGATATCCGCGACGCTCTTGCTCGCATAGGCTACCGCCATGTACGCCTCAATCCGGAAGCGCGGACTATCCAGTTCGACCGGCAAGGCGTAGAACTCGACCCGGGAGGCATCGGAAAAGGCTACGCGGTTGACCGCATGATAGCAGTGCTGAGGGGAAAAGGTGTGGAGATCGCGCTGGTCAGCGCGGCGGGCAGCAGCATCTACGGATTGGGGGCGCCGCCCGACGAGCCCCAAGGCTGGCGCATCGCGATCCGCGCTCCGGGACATGCCAAACAACATGCGGCGGAAGTGTTTCTGAAGGATACGTCTTTATCGACTTCTGGCAGCTACGAGAAATTCTTCCGGGTCGAGGGACGCCGATATTCACATATCATGGATCCACGCACCGGGTATCCGGCGCAGGGCGCCTCGTCGGTTTCCGTGATCGCGCCACGAACGATAGATAGCGAGGCATGGGCCAAACCCTACTTCATCAACGGTCGCGTATGGACGGCTGCGCATAAGCCAGCGGACTTTAGCGTATTCTTCTGCGACGATACAAAAGAGAAAGCTTGTTCCTGGGTTGACTGATAGGAGACATATGTTTCGACCCGCATTACTCGTCCTGACCGCATGGATACTTACCGGGCAGGATTTCTCTCACTTACAGGTGGAAGCAGTGGCGGAAGGCTTTCCGGGCGGAGAAGGGCCGGTTTGGTCGCGCCAGGGATTTCTGATCTTCAGCGACTACAGCAGAGACCGGCTTTACAAATACGTTCCCGGTAAGACGCCCGAAGTCTATCGGGAAGACTCGCACGGCGCCAACGGCAACGTGATCGATCGTCAGGGGCGGCTGTATTCGTGCGAGTACAAATCCCGGCGGGTAACCAGAACCGATCGCCAGGGCAAGATAGAAGTGTTAGTCGATAAGTTCGAGGGCAAACGATTCAATGCGCCCAACGACATCATCGTCCGGCGCGATGGTCACGTCTATTTCTCGGATCCGCTATTTACTCCGCCCGACCAGCGCGAACTGGATTTCTATGGAGTCTTTCACCTGACTCCCAAAGGTGAGATCGAGGCGATTGCCAGAATGAAGACCCGCCCCAATGGAGTGACTCTTTCGCCCGACGGGAAGATCCTGTATGTCGCGAACACCGATGAAAAGAATATTCGCGCCTATACGCTGGACCGCAACGGTAAGGCGTCGGCAGAGCGCATTGCGATCGCGGATCTGCCGGCCGGCCCGGATGGAATCCGCACGGACGTCAAGGGCAACCTATACGTTGCGGCTCGCGGCGTGCTGGTGTACTCACCCGATGGCAAGCTATTGGGCAAGATCGCGCCGCCTGTTAGTCCTCGCAACCTGGCCTTCGGCGACAAAGATCTGCGGACCCTGTACATGGTCGGAAATTCCATCTTCCGTGTACGGCTGGATGTCGCGGGTTCCGTGCAGTACTAACACAAGCTCACTTCACCAAGTCCAAATCGACGATGGCTAATATCGGAAAAGTAGGGACCGAGAACTCAGTCGTGTTCCCCGGATTTTCGATATCGGTCAATTTCGCGTCCACCGCAACTCCATGGGCAGCAAAGTTCGAGGGTCGATAGCGCCCGAGCACGCGAATTCGGAGGCCGGGCGCACTACCGCCGCCTCCGCCCCCCTGGCCGCGGCCCCTGCCGTAGTTCAGCAGAAAAAGACGCGCGCGCTTTCCATCGCCGGTGAGATGCGCGATAACCGTAGTCGCGCCGTATAGCCGCACCAGACGCTTGTCATCGCCCAGTTTGGCGCGCACGCGGGCGGCAAAATCGCTGGGGTCTTCCGCCGATTCCTTAGGAAAGTCCTTGGTACCGAGTTGCACCGTGATGTCGAGCTTGCGATCCGGCGCCGGAACCACACGATACAGCAGGTTGCGCCGCGTCAACATATTCAAGACTTCATCCATGAGGGGCGAACGATCGTCCACAAGCCCGATATTTGCCATGACGGGCAGAGGCGGTTGTTCCTGGGCCTTCAGGAATCGCAGGAACTTGCCCAATTCCGCCACGTCAGCCTGTTCGGGATTCAGTATGGCGTCTACATGGAAGGTGAAAGCCTCGGCTGCCGCCAGCGGTGCGGATCCCGCCGGCAACTTTGTGTAATTTGCTTTCTGGATGCCGCGGCGAAATCGCCAGGCGTTGGAATCAATCCAGGGAGCGGTCGTTGCCTGAGCTTCATTGGCCTGAAAACGGATGCCGGGGTTGGGCACCGTTTGAAACGCGGTCGCCTCGGAACCAATGGGCGCGGCCGCTGCGAGTCCCTCGTTCACCAGGCTGGATGCCGTAGAGGTTACATAAATCCGGGCGCCTTCTGCTGCATTGGCTGCGGCTCCAGCGAACACGATGCAGGCTACCCAAAATCCGGATGTCCAGCTGTTCCTCGTGCTCATACGGTGATCTCTGTGTGATGGATCCGGTCCGTATCGTATACGCCCAATCCGAGTTTCGACGCGTATTCGATGTGGCCCGGCTCCCGGATAAATCGGTTCACGTTGGGGTTCGCCTGCCAGTCTTCCAACTTGGTGCTGAAGTATTTCATGTCGCGCTCCCAGACCGAAAATAGCGCCCTCCTGCTTGCGCTTGTTATCGATCACGTCAATCAGGAAGCGGTCGATCGCAACTGGGTCGGTTCCGAATTTCATCTGCTTGGGATAGAAACGATATCGCTTTTCCCTGGAGAACGGACCGGCGTGCCAGACACCTCGCAAGCCGTCCATGATGTTCAGCACGGTGCGGGACCGCAGGGGCTCTACGTTGGCCAGAGTGCCGATGAAACTCAGCGTCTCGGTTTGCGCCTTGTAATGGGAGCGCGCGACGTTATTGAACTCGCCGTAGGCGATATTCTTCAAGCAGCCAGTCACGCCGGACGCGCCGTGATCCTTCATGTTGGGCACGTTGATAATTTTCGTGAACTGCTCCGTGACCATGCGCAGAAGGTACGAGCGCGTATCGTCCTCGCCGAAAAAGTTGGCTTCCACATAAACGCCCGGATCGTAGCCAAGCCACGTGTTCGCGGACTCCACTCGTACGCCGTCTGGCACGAAGCGCTCGTAATGCGCCTGCAGGATTTGTCCGCCGCCGCGCTCGTGAATCACCATATTGGTGGGCTTCACGCCCACCGTCCTGAGATTCCTGGTAATCTCGGCTACTACCTCGGGCATCGACATCGCTCCGGGCGCGCCCGAGCAATTGATCTTGATGCCGACGAAATCCTGGGCATTGAAGAAACGCGCCCAACTGTCGCGCGGGTCTTTGTCCCCGGTGAGGGTGGTCATGCCGCGTGCGATCATTGTCTGGACGGTGGGGACGTCGACCTTCTCCGTCGCCTCGTCGATGCACTTCGGGGAGTGGACCGTGACCACGCGTCCCGGATATGGACCCGGCATACCGGACTGTGTAGCTGGTTTGAACTTGGTGACGATTCGGTAATCGGGGATGCGCCTCGTCTCCGCCGCGGACAACGCGGACGCCGAGGCGGCGGAAGCCAGGAATATTCGCCGGTTCATGTCTCGAAAATATAACACGCTCACATGCCGGTATATAATTTTCACAACAGCGAAGACCCATAAAGAGGAAACAATGACCCTTGCAAGAGTTTGGTTGGCCCTGTCCTTAGCCGGAATTGCCAGTGCGCAGACTGATTTCGACCTCCTGATAAAAGGCGGCCACGTTATCGACGGCAAGAACCGGATCAGCGCGGTTCGCGATGTCGCGATCAAGGACGGCAAAATCGCAGCGGTAGCGGCGAACATCGCAGCCTCGCGCGCCGCGAAGACAGTGGATGCCGCGGGCCTCTACGTGACTCCGGGACTGGTTGACATCCACGTTCACGTCTACCCGGGCCTGGCCAAAAATTCCTACGCCGCCGGCTCCTGGGGCCTGCAGCCGGATGGCTACACGCTCCGGGTCGGCGTGACCACGGTGGCCGATGCCGGGTCGGCCGGATGGCGAACGTTCGAAGATTTCAAGACCCGAATCATCGACAACCAGAAGGTGCGCGTGCTTTCTTTCCTCAACATCGTGGGAGCCGGAATGGGGAATGGGCCGATCGAACAGAACCTCGAAGACATGGACGTGAAAGCCACTGCCGACATGGCGTTGAAGTACAAAGGCACCATCGTCGGAATCAAGAGCGCGCACTTCAATGGCGCGGAATGGACGCCCTACATAAAGGCCGAGGAGGTTGGGAAGATCGCCCACATTCCCGTCATGGTGGACTTCGGCGGCAACGTGCGTGCCGGCCGGACCCTCTACGATCTGCTGAACAAGTACTTCCGTCCCGGCGACATCTTTACGCACATGTATGGCGGACGCCGCGGCGAACAGGATCCCGATACCAAAGGTCCCAGCCAGGCGATGATCGACGGCCGTAAGCGCGGCGTGATCTTCGATGTGGGCCATGGTGGAGCGAGCTTTTTGTGGAGCTGCGCGATTCCGCTGATGAAGGCGGGTTTTATTCCCGATTCCATTTCCACGGATCTGCACTACAGCAGCTCAAACGGGGGAATGAAGGACATGCTCAACGTCATGGACAAATTCCTCGCTATGGGGATGTCGCTGGACGAAGTGATTTTGCGCTCGACATGGAATCCCGCTAAAGAGATTCAGCACGAAGAACTAGGGAACCTCTCGGTGGGGTCGCCGGCCGACGTGTCTGTGTTCCGGATCGAGAAGGGGAAGTTCGGTTTTGTGGATCAGACGGGCGGAAAATTGCCGGGTTCCGAGAAGCTGCTCTGTGAGATGACCCTGCGCGATGGAGCCATCGTGTATGACCTCAACGGCATGTCTGCCGTGCCCTGGGAGAAGGTGCCGCCGCGTCCTGCCGGCCGTGGCCAGTCGGCAGGTGACGCGCCGAAGAAATAGGGGTGCGACGCTTGCCTCGCCGCTGATATATCATGGAGGCATCATTCGCTGGAGAGGAGCGGAGGAAATGTTAGAAAGAGTCCGTCCCTTGGGTTGGGCCCTGCTGGTCTTGGGGGGCTGCGGGCCATTAACCGCACAGACAACAAAAAAGGTATCGTTTGCGAATGATGTCGCACCGCTTCTGTCGCGGGCGTGCATGAAATGCCACGGGCTGGCCAGTCCGATGGCTAACCTGGATCTCAAGACTCGGGCAGGCGCCCTGAAGGGTGGGCAACACGGGCCGGCCATCGTTCCCGGAAATAGCGCCGCCAGCCTCCTGTACAAGCATGTCGCCGGACAGCAACAGCCCCAGATGCCATTGGGCGGCAAGTTAAGCGCGGAAGAGATTGGGGTGCTCAAGTCCTGGATCGACAGCGGCGCCGATTGGGATTCCAACGTTGCGCTTAGCAGCGACGCCGCACCGGCGCCCGCCGCCACCGAAAAAAAGTTCACGGATGCCCAGCGGAACTATTGGGCTTTCCAAAAAGTGGTGAAGCCGGCCGTGCCATCAGTGAAAACCAAGGGCTGGGTTCGCACGCCTGTTGACGCATTCATCCTCGCAAAGCTCGAAGAGAAAAATCTCAAACCGAATCCCCCTGCCGACAAGGTCACACTCCTCCGGCGGGCCTATTTCGATCTGATCGGCTTGCCGCCAACGCCGGAACAGGTTCAGGCCTTTGTGTCTGACAAGTCGCCGCAGGCATTTGAGAAAGTAGTCTCCGAATTATTGGACTCTCCGCACTACGGCGAGCGATGGGGCCGCCACTGGCTGGACCTGGCGCGCTATGCCGATACGCAGGGCTTCAAGGCCGACGAGACGCGGCCCAACATCTGGCGCTACCGCGACTACGTAATCGATGCTTTCAACCGCGACCTGCCTTACGACCGTTTCATCAAGGAGCAGATCGCGGGGGACGAACTGTATCCCAACGATCCGGCAAAGAAGATAGCCACCGGATTCAATCGCCTCTGGCCCGACGAGAGCAATCTCGCCAACCCGATCCTGATGCGGCAGGAGATTCTCGATGACATCACGGATACCGTGGCGTCCGTTTTCACCGGCCTGACCTACGGCTGCGCCAAGTGCCACGATCACAAGTTCGACCCGATTTTGCAGAAGGACTACTACAAACTACAGGCCTTCTTCGCCGGCACTACCAATGCCGATCGCACCAGCCTGCTGACCGGCGAGCAGGCCAGCACGTATAAACAGCAGTATGCCGAATGGGACGCCAAAACGCGAGACACACGCGCCGCGATGAACCAGATCCTGGAAGAAGGCCGCCTCAATATCACTAAGGACGCCATCGGCATGTTCCCGAAGGAGGCCCAGCAGGCTGTATTCACGCCGCCCGAAAAGCGCACGGCTATGCAGTGGCAGATGTACTACCGCAGCGCCAGTCGGCTGCCGAAGGACGCCGCTGTTGAGAAGAGCTTAAAGGGCGACGTGAAAGAACGCTATGCGGCCTTGAAGAAGGAACTGGCGCAGTACGACTCGATCAAGCCGCCCGATCCTCCGGTCGCCGAAGCCATGGTGGATCAGGGGAGGGAAGCGCCTGCCACTCACATTCTTGCGAAAGGAGTGTGGGATGCGCCGCTCGATGAAGTCCAGCCGAGCTTTCTCTCGATCATCGATCCCAATCCGGCGAAAGTGGTTCCGCCGGAAGGTATACAATCCAGCGGCCGCCGTACAGCGCTCGCCAATTGGCTGACCGCCTCGAGCAACCCGTTGCCCTCGCGCGTGATGGTCAATCGCATCTGGCACTATCACTTCGGACAGGGCATCGTCGGCAGTCCGAGCGATTTTGGAATCATGGGCGATCGGCCGAGCAATCCGCAACTGCTCGATTATCTGGCGTCGGTGTTTGTGGAGAACGGATGGAGCATCAAAAACATGCACCGCATGATCATGCTCTCAAACGCATACCAGCAGTCTTCGGCCTACCAGGAATCGGCTGCCAAGGTCGATCCCGACGATAAGTTGGTCTGGCGGTTTGCGCGGCACCGCCTGGAAGGAGAAGTGATTCGCGATTCCATGCTGTTTGCGGGCAACCAGCTAAACGCGAAGATGGGCGGTCCGGGCATATTCGCGCCGCTGCCACCGGGCGTCAGCATGCCGGGATCGACTTATCTCAACTGGAAAACGGAAAAAGACCAGGCGGAGGCCAACCGCCGCAGCGTGTACATATTTGTAAAACGCAACCTGCGCTATCCGATGTTCGAGACGTTCGATTTTCCGGACACCCACGAGCCCTGCCCGCGCCGCAACGCCACCGTGACACCCACCCAGCCACTTGCTCTGATGAACGATGAACTGGTGATGGAGTGGTCCAGAACCCTCGCCAGCCGTGTGCTCAACGATAGCGGCCTCTCGGCCGAACAGCAGATCGAACGGGCATACCGGATCCTTCTATCTCGCGCGCCGAACTCCGAGGAAAGCAAGTCAATTCTCGATTTCCTCAACGAGCAATCCGTCTTGCTCGGCGAGCGGCTGGCAAAGGGCG
>Ga0163163_10003804_pt1 | contig 12856 bp, 12 predicted proteins | sample S65metaG_FD_119766 | JGI IMG/M metagenome (GOLD analysis project Ga0163163, IMG submission 119766) | Switchgrass rhizosphere microbial communities from Kellogg Biological Station, Michigan, USA - S6-5 metaG | ecosystem: Host-associated > Plants > Roots > Rhizosphere > Soil | place: USA... | reverse complement strand
GCCTGCATGGGCCATCGCGATTATGTAACCATTCTGGAGCGCACGAATAGCAAAGTCACGTTCCTCCCCTTGATGGAACAGGTGCTCACGGTAGCCACCCATCTCAAGAAAAGCGCTCCGTCGAAGAGCATGAGCAGTTCCCGCAAAGACACCGGTCGCGAACGTGCCACGTCCGGGGGGGAGTTGTCGGAGCTGGTTGCCAGTGGTTACGTCTCGGTAGGGCAGGGTTACCGCAATTACCCGAGGATCTCCGAAGATCGCCGCGACCTTCTTGAGTGTCGACATATCGGTGAACTCTGCGTCATCGTCGATGCTCACGATCACATCGGTTGTTGCAATCTCGGCGAGTTCGTTACGGCGGGCGATCAGTCCTCGTGAGTATGCTGAATGAATGTAGGAAACGCTCGGGTACTGGCTGACGATCTCTGCGGTGTTGTCAGTGCTCCCGTCGCTGAGCACGATGATCTCTGCGCAATGTTCGAGGGCAGAGACGCTGGCAAGGAGCCGTGCTAGGTCGGATGCACGGTTTCTTGTTGTCACGACCACCCCGACCGTGATATCCGACGGATCCATCAAACAGCCTTTATCGTCCGAAGTTGACGTAGGCCCATGTCGAGGAGGTCCTTCTCTCGGCGTACGAAGAAGGTCGAGGTCGCAGCGACGAATAGTACCCATGCGATACACAACCGTGCCCAGTATGAGGCGTAACCTTCCAGCGCAAGAACGGCCGCCTCGCCTGTTGCGAGACTTGCCACGAGACTGAAGGCTGGTCGGGCGATGAAGCCGAGATACTGTCTACGATCTAGGTCGATCGCTCGACCCAGGAAGTGGACTCTGAGGCCCCATGTGAGAGCTGGGCGCATAGCTACTCCGATGCAAACTGCTGTTAGTCCCAAGGGGACGAAGGCCGCGGCAAGTCCGACGGTGATGACTCCAGCCAGCCCGACGATCGCCATCTCGTAATGCGGTCGGTTGAAGGCATAAAATATGGTGCGGTCGAACTGCATGAATGAAGATAAGAACGTACCGATGGCCAAGATCTGTAGCAGTTCGGCGGATCGAGCCCACTTCTCCCCGAATAGCAATGGGACGAGGATAGGTGCGAGGATGATCAACGTGCCGTAAACCAGCGCGGCGAGGTTAGCGGCGGCGCGAGTCAGCAGCACGAAGACCTGGCGTGCCCTTGCGACATCGTCCGACAACCGCGAGAAGATAGGGAGCGTCGCACTCCCGATCACCCCCGAGAAAAGTTCGGCAACGATGGCTAATATGCGGAAACATATGGTGTATAGGCCGAGCGCCTGCGGGCCCATCGCCAGGCCGACGACTAAATTGTCGCCGTTGTTAGCAAGGTAGCTGCTAAGATCGACACCTATCACCTGGATCCCAAACTTTGTCTGCCTGGCAAGTCGGGTGCGTCTTACGCGAAGGTCTGGTCGGAAGCTCGCGGTCATCCAAAGAATTATCGCGCCGACGCCATAGAGAGCTAAAACCTGGATTACCAAAGCCCAGACGCCGAGACCGAGAAACGCCGCGGCGAGCGCGGCCACGGAGCTAAGGGAGGCGGCGGTAATCCGCCGAATTGCTAGGAGGCGGAACTTAAGCTGTTTCTGCAGGAGCGCTTCCGGAACCACTGTGACTCCCTGCAGGAGGAAGACTGCAGATAGCGCTCGGATCACATTCGTGGCTGGCGGTTCGTGGAACGCGAATGCAATCGCCGGCGCGGCGGCGAACATCACAGCGCAAAGGCCGCAGCCGAAGACGATTCCGAGCAGCAAGGCCGTGCCAGCGCCGTCGTCATCCTCATCGACAATCAGCACCTGGCTTAAGCCTTGGTCCACAAAGGTTCGGAGCAGCTCGACGATTGTCATGCCGATAGCGACTGTCCCGAAGTCTCGGACCCTTAATAGATGAGCGAGCAGCGCGAAGGTAACGAGAGAAAGAATCCGATATGCGTATTTCTCGAGCGCAGTCCATACCATCGCGGTGGCCAGGGATCCGGCGACGTCATCTCCCCTACCCATGCGGCTGGCGCTGGTCGCGGTGCAGAGCCCAATCAAGTGCTTCGGTCGGCGACGGCATCAAATTGGCTATCTCATCGCCGGCGAGCCACGTTTCGTAGTACTCGCTGAGTTTTCCGGTACCTGAGTCGACGGCTACGTTAGTAACTCCGGCGAGCGTTGCCAGTATCTGGCCGTGAAGGCGATCGGTAACTAGGACCTCCTGCCTACTAAGCATGCCGACGCCCCGCCGTACGTTCGCCGATGCGCGGGCGTCGCGAATTCGGATGGCCGCGCGATACTGCCGCCCCGGAAAGAGGTCGGAGATCCGCGTGCCCACCCGAAGGTGTAGGCGTTCGTTGGCTCCTACCCAGTCGAAGACTTCGACGCCTGCCGACCTGGCGCTGGCCTGGAGGTCGACACCGTTGCGTTCGTGGTCGGTTCGCGCGAGCACTCCGACTGCGCGAGTTGGTGGCTCCGAGCGCCGTAGGTGAAGGTACGTTGCGGAATCTGGCGCCAGAACGGAGCCTCCGCACAGGTTCTCTGCGCGCTCTAAACTCGCACGATCCCGGACACCGAGGAGGACGTTCCCAATGTGTCTGTCAAAGACTTGTCTTGTGGCTTCGGCCGAGGAGGCCTTGGCGAAACTAATCGACTGGGGCATCTGGATGATGTCGCGACGAGGATCTGCCGCCATGACGCCAAGGCGGAATGCGTGGTGCTCGGGCCAGTAGTCCCCAAACGATCCACCTCCGTGAAAGACGGTGACCGTCTGCGCAGGTAATCTCAAGTAAAGTGACTCGCGATAGCTCTTGATGTCGCAGACGTAAACTGGTTCCCCTCCGGCTTGCTTAATGAGTGCAAGCTGTCCCAACCAGATCGCACTGTCCCCGACGTTCGAATGCCTGGGGTAATCCATGAGCGCTACGGGACGCTGATGGAGCGCGTTGCGTAACGACGACTCCCATGCCGTGCGTGTCCCTGACGCCGACGCTTCCCCCACTGATGCACCCCATCCACGGATCAACGGCAGATCGCACGACGGCGGCGATTCGGACCGAACCGCTCCGCTTGCGATAGCTACAAGTTTATAGGTTGCAGGAGGCGGGGGAGACGTATTGTGACGTTTGCCACGGATGTCCAGGCTGGTGGGCTCTTCGAGCTTGTTTATGCGGGATCGGATCTCGAGGTGATGTGCGCCACTCTGTCGGGGGATGTGTAGGCGCGGTACCGATGCGTCTCTAACATGACGCCTGGGTGGGGAGGCCAGAGATGCGCCTTTGTTGCGGCGCCGCGATTTTAGCCTTCCCGTAACGAGGACGTAATTCTGATTTGCGACCGTAGCCTTGGCCGTGGATGTTGGCTGGAACAGTTTTGGTACGCGCAAGCGGGGGGATTCGCAGTGGCAGTTGTGGAGCAGTACGAGGCAGGGCGTGGCGCGTTCGCGTCCGGCGCACTCGAAGAACGCGTGCTCGGACCACGCTCGGTCTGGGCTCAACTACTTGGGGTGCGGCACGACCCGTCGACGATCGCCAAAATCTGGACCGGTCAGCTGTGGCAGCGCACGTACGTCCGGGGCCTGGTTGTTCTCGACGTCGCAACGCTTTTGATGGGCGTGGGTGCCGCAAGCGCGGGCGCCCAGCTCACCGATCGCGGCACTGCGATCAACGAGATCCTTGCGGCAGTGCTGGTCCCGCTGTGGTTGGTCGGCCTGCTGTGCGCCCGTGTCTATGAGATGCGCCACCTGGCCGAAGGCACTGAGGAGTTCAAGCGGGTCTCGCTGACCGGGATCTTCCTCACCGCGCTCGTGGGCGCCGGAGTGTTCCTGGCCGACGCACCGGCGAGCCGCCTGTTCGTCGCGGCCGCACTTCCCGGCGTGACCGCGCTGCTCTTGGTGGAACGCGCCCTTGCTCGCACGATGCTCAATGCCAAGCGACGCAAGGGGGCTTGTCAGCACCGAGTGGTCGCCGTCGGGATGGTCGCCGACGTCGAACACCTTCTCGGACAGATCGATCGCGCTGGCGGTCGTGGCTGGAACGTCGTCGCGGCATGCATACCAGATGCGGGATCCCACGAAATGCGAATCGGTGGACGGACTCTCCCCGTAGGAGATCCGGAGGAAGCGGCCGGCTATGCCGCCGTTCACGGCGCCGACACTATCGCGGTCACCAACACTGGATTGCTTGAACACAACGGGCTGCGCCGCTTGGCCTGGGATTTGGAAGGCAGTGACGTCCACCTGTTGATCAGTCCTGCGTTGACCGACGTGGCCGGGCCGCGGGTCACCATCCGGCCGCTATTCAACCTCCCGCTGCTCCACCTTGAACAGCCCCAGTTCAACGGTCCGCAGCGCTTTTACAAAAATGTGACCGATCGCATATTTGCCGCCGCTGGATTAATTCTCCTGAGCCCACTGCTCGCGGCGATCGCCATTGCCATCAAGCTCGGTGACCGCGGTTCGGTCTTCTTCACCCAGGACCGGGTCGGCGCCAATGGCGAGCGGTTCCGCTGCATCAAGTTCCGCACGATGGTGCCGGCAGCCGAAGACATGCTGATCGACCTGACCGAACGCAACGAGTCCGGTGGGGTTCTGTTCAAAATCAAGAACGACCCCCGGGTCACGAGGGTTGGTTCGATCCTGCGCAAGACGTCCCTCGACGAACTGCCGCAGCTGTTCAACGTGCTCCGTGGCGAGATGTCCCTCGTCGGCCCTCGTCCGCCGTTGCCCACTGAGGTCGACCGTTACGAAGCCGACGTGCACCGCCGGCTCCTCGTGAAGCCGGGCATCACCGGCCTGTGGCAGGTCAGTGGACGCAGCGACCTGACCTGGGACGAATCGGTCCGTCTCGATTTGTATTACGTCGAAAACTGGTCGCCGCTCGTCGACCTCAACATCCTGGCCAAGACGGCGGCAGCCGTGGTCAGGGGCTCCGGCGCGTACTAGGCGGCCCGGCGCCAAGCGCGCCGTAACCGGAGTCTGATCTACTAACTCAATGCGGACGGCCGAGATCACGCTATGGGTGCTCGAGGCGTTGACCGTGCTCGCCATCCTTCGCGTCGCGCTACGCCGCCCTCGGCGGCTGGCCGACCTGCTCCTCGCCGCGCTGGTTCTTGCCGCCGCGATCGTCTGGTTCGTCGATAACACGCCTATCGAAGGCCACGTCCTGTGGACCATCACCGCTGGCAACGGGGTCACGGTCGCAGACATGGCTGGCCTTCCCGGCGTCATTGTCGGCATCGTGCTCGGCTACCGCGCCTGGCGTACGCCGCGGCAGGTCTTCGGGCCGCCGCTGCGGGCGTACGGGCCCGGTCGAATCCGTGGTCTGTGAGCGCAGGGCACGGTTTCGGCTGAAGGCCGTCCTGTAGTAGCCTTGTCCGCTGGTGCCTGCCGCGGCTTGTGGCTGCCCAGCCCGACCCCCGTACTGCTTGAAAGAGACCTTCCTGTGCGCACGTTCCAGCCGAAGCAGGCCGACATCACCCGGCAGTGGCATGTCATCGACGCCACCGACGTCATCCTGGGCCGTCTGGCCTCCCACGCTGCCGCCCTCCTCAAGGGCAAGCACAAGGTGTACTACGCCCCGCACGTCGACACCGGCGACTTCGTCGTGGTGATCAACGCCGGCAAGGTCGCGATGTCCGGCAACAAGCGGGTCCAGTCGATGTACCACCGGCACTCCGGCTACCCGGGCGGTCTGACCTCCACGTCGTACGACGAGCTGCTCAACACCCGCCCGACGGTCATCCTCGAAAAGGCGATCAAGGGCATGCTGCCGCACACCAAGCTCGGTCGGCAGATGGGCAGCAAGCTGAAGGTCTACGCCGGCCCGACGCACCCGCACGAGGCGCAGAAGCCCGTGCCGTACGAGATCACCCAAATCAGCCAGCTCGCGCGCTGACGTTTCGGAACCTAGGAGATACGACAGTGCCAGCAGCTACAGCCATCGCGGACCTCGCCCGCACGGTGGGACGCCGTAAAGAAGCCATCGCCCGCGTCCGGATCGTTCCGGGCACCGGACAGTGGAAGCTCAACGGACGCACTCTCGAGGACTACTTCCCGAACAAGGTCCACCAGCAGACCGTTCGTGACCCGTTCACCAAGCTCGAAGTCGGCGAGAACTACGACGTCATCGCGATCCTGCGCGGCGGCGGCGTCTCCGGCCAGGCCGGCGCGCTGCGCCTCGGCATCGCCCGCGCGCTGACCGAGCTGATCGACGAGTCCCGACCTGAGCTGAAGAAGGCCGGCTTCCTGACCCGCGACCCGCGGATCAAGGAGCGGAAGAAGTACGGCCTGAAGAAGGCTCGTAAGGCCCCCCAGTACTCCAAGCGCTGATCTCGGGCGGCCGTCGTTGTCCGGGAGTCGCCTCTTCGGAACCGACGGCGTTCGCGGTATCGCGAACGTCGATCTGACTCCGGGCTTCGCGCTCCAAATCGCGACCGCCACCATCGGCGTGCTGCGCTCGCGTGGTACGCCGGAGCGGCCGACCGTCGTGGTCGGTCGCGACACCCGCGCCTCGGGGGAGATGCTCGAAGCCGCCGTCGTCGCCGGTCTGACCTCCGCGGGTGCGGACGTGCTGCTCACCGGCGTCCTGCCGACCCCTGGGGTCGCCTATCTCGTCGACTCGCTGGGCGCTGACCTGGGCGTCGTCCTGTCCGCCTCGCACAACCCGATGCCCGACAACGGCATCAAGTTCTTCGGCCCCGGCGGCCGCAAGCTCGCCGATGAGACCGAAGCCGAGATCGAGCGCCGCTTGTATGAAGAGTGGGACCGGCCGTTCGGCGCTGACGTTGGCCGTGTCTCCACGCTTCCGGACGCCGCCTCCCGTTACGTCGAGCACCTGCTCGGCCTGAGCGTTGAGCCGCTGACCGGCCTGCGGGTCGTGGTCGATGCGGCGCACGGCTCAGCCTCGTATCTGGCTCCCGACGTCTACCGCAAAGCCGGCGCCGAGGTCATCGCGATCGGCTGCGAGCCGACCGGTCTGAACATCAACGACGGCGTCGGCTCGACGCACCTCGAACCGCTACGCCGAGCCGTCCTCGAGCACCACGCCGATCTCGGCATCGCACATGACGGCGACGCTGACCGCTGCCTCGCCGTCGCGGCCGACGGCACGATCGTCGACGGCGACGCGATCCTGGCCATCTGCGCGCTCGGCATGCACGCCCGCGGCGAGCTCGCCCACGACACCGTCGTCACCACCGTGATGACCAATCTCGGCTTCACGCGGGCGATGGCCGAGGCCGGCATCTCGGTCGTGCAGACCGCTGTCGGCGACCGGTACGTCCTCGAAGCGATGAACGAGCACTCGCTCGTCCTCGGCGGCGAGCAGTCCGGGCACGTCGTGTTCAAACGGCACGCCACCACCGGCGACGGCATGCTCACCGCGCTGCAGTTGATGGGCTGGATTACGCGGACAGGGACGCCGCTGGCGAAGCTGGCGGCGGTCGTCCAGCGGATGCCGCAGGTACTGGTCAACGTGCAGGTACGGGATCGGCGGATCGCGTCGTACCCCGAGGTCGCCGCGGCCGTACGGGCCGCCGAAGCCCGCCTCGGTTCGTCCGGCCGGGTGCTCTTGCGACCGTCCGGAACCGAGCCCCTCGTACGGGTGATGGTCGAGGCGTCGACCCAGGCCGACGCCGATGAATGCGCCCAGATAGTGGCCGACGCGGTACGGCAGGCCGCCGGCAGCTGACCCGGGTGTGGCGAAAGTGCTACGTTTGCGCACATGAGCACGGTTGCCTCCCGCGATCTCCGTAACCACACCGCGGACGTCCTGCGCCGAGTCGCGAACGGCGACGAGGTTTCGGTGACCGTGCACGGCAAGGTGGTCGCGAAGATCACGCCGGTTCGCGAATCGCGACGGCAGAGCATGACCAGGCTCGACCTCACCGACCTGCTCGCTACCAAACAAACCGACGCCGGTCTGCGCGGTGATCTGGCGCGCCTGGCGGGAGAGACGACCGATGATCTCGGCCCCGTTCGGTGAACGCCGGACTGCTGGACACCAGCGTGTTCATTGCGGCGGAAAGCCAGCGACCGCTCGACCCCTCGAAGCTTCCGGATGAGTCGTTCGTCAGCGTGATCACGCTCGCCGAACTGCACGCAGGCGTCCTCGCCGCCCTCGACACGTCGGTCCGGGCTCGCCGCCTCGCCACGCTGGAGGCGCTGGCAGTGCTGGAACCACTACCGGTCGACGCCGAAGCGGCCGCCCACTGGGCGCGATTGCGGGTACGGCTCGCTGAGGAGGGCCTGCGGGTCAACGTCAACGATCTGTGGATCGCGGCGATCGCGGCGGCTCATAACTTGCCTGTCGTCACTCAGGATTCGGACTTCGACGCGCTCCGCGCTGTGGGTGGTCCGGACGTCATTCGGATCTGACCCGACGTTGCTCGCGTTGCTCGGGTTGCTCGGCAGCTAGCCTTAGCCAGATGTGCGGAATCGTCGGTTACGTCGGATCCCCGGGCTCGCCGCCGGCGCTCGGGGTGGTTCTCGACGGTCTGCGTCGCCTGGAGTACCGCGGCTACGACTCGGCGGGCATCGCCGTTGTCGACGAATCGGGCAAGTTGTTCACCGCCCGTAAAGCCGGCGAACTGAGCAACCTCGAGAAGGCGCTCGACCAGCTGGGCCAGCTCAACGGCGTGGCTGGGATCGGGCATACGCGGTGGGCGACGCACGGCGCGCCGACCGACCGCAACGCCCACCCGCATACCGACTGCCGCGGCGACATCGCGGTCATCCACAACGGGATCATCGAGAACCACGCCCAGCTCCGCGCCGAGCTCGAGGCGGCCGGCCACGAGCTGCACAGCGACACCGACACCGAAGTCGTCGCCCACCTCATCGAGGCGGTGTGGGAGGAAGTCGGCCACGACCTGCCCGAGGCGATGCGGCGCGTGGTCGTACGCCTCGAAGGCGCGTTCACGCTGCTGGTCTTGCACTGCGGCCAGCCCGATCTGATCGTCGGCGCGCGGCGCAACAGCCCGCTGGTGCTCGGCGTCGCCGACGGCGCCACGTTCCTCGGCAGCGACGTGGCCGCATTCATCGCGCACACCCGCGACGCCGTCGAGCTGGGCCAGGACCAGATCGTCGCGATCACCCCGGCCGGCTACACGATTACCGGCTTCGACGGCACGGTCGCCGACGGCCAGCCGTTCCACGTCGACTGGGATCTGTCCGCCGCCGAGAAGGGCGGCCACGAGTTCTTCATGCAGAAGGAGATCGCGGAGCAGCCGGCCGCCGTACGAGACACATTGCGTGGCCGGCTCACCGGCGACGGGCACATCGTGCTCGACGAAGAACGCATCGTCGCCGACGACCTGCGCGACATCGACAAGGTCTTCGTCGTCGCCTGCGGTACGGCGTATCACGCTGGCCTGCTCGCGAAGTACGCGATCGAACACTGGAGCCGGATCCCGGTTGAGGTCGAGCTGTCGTCGGAGTTCCGTTACCGCGACCCGGTGCTCGACCGCTCGACCCTCGTCGTGGCGATCAGCCAGAGCGGCGAAACCGCCGACACCCTCGAAGCGATCCGGCACGCGAAGGCGCAGAAGGCGCGGGTGCTCGCGATCTCGAACACCAACGGTGCGCAGATCCCGCGCGAATCCGATGCGGTGCTCTACACCCGCGCCGGACCCGAGGTCGGCGTCGCCTCGACGAAGTGCTTCCTCGCCCAGCTGACCGCGACGTCCCTGCTGGCGCTGGCGATCGCCCGAGTCCGCGGGACGAAGGACGGCGACGAGGTCGCGCGCGAGTTCGCGGCGCTTGAGCGGATGCCCGCGCTGGTGGCCGAGACGCTCGACCGGATGGAGCCGATGCGCCGCGTCGCGCGCGAGATCTCCGGCACCCGCACGGTGCTGTTCCTCGGCCGGCACGTCGGATACCCGGTCGCGCTCGAGGGCGCGCTCAAGCTCAAGGAACTTGCGTACGTCCACGCCGAGGGCTACGCGTCCGGCGAGCTGAAGCACGGCCCGATCGCGCTGGTCGAAGAAGGTCTACCGGTCGTCGTCGTGATGCCGTCTCGCCGGTCCCGGCCGGTGCTGCACGCGAAGGTGCTGTCGAACATCGCCGAGGTGCGGGCACGCGGCGCGCGCACGATCGTCGTTGCAGAGGACGGCGACGAGGCGGTCGTGTCGTACGCCAGCGACCTGATCCGCGTGCCGCGTTCGCCCACGCTGTACTCGCCGATCGTGACCACCGTTCCGATGCAGGTGCTGGCCGCCGAGTTTGCGCTGGCCCGCGGCCTCGACATCGACAAGCCGCGTAACCTCGCGAAGTCCGTGACGGTCGAGTAGTTCTTCATGGCGGCCGGTCAGTGATCGTCGGCGTGGGCATCGACATCGTCGCGATTTCCCGTCTGGAGGCCGCGCTGGCCCGCACTCCCTCGTTGCGCGAGCGCCTGTTCACCCCGGCCGAGGCTTCGTTGCCGCCCGAGTCGTTGGCCGGCCGGTTCGCCGCGAAAGAGGCTGTCGCCAAAGCGTTGTTCCGGCCTACCGGCATGGCGTGGCGACAGGCCGAGGTGTCGCGCGGCGCCGACGGCCGGCCCGTTCTCACCGTCCTGGGATACGAACACCTCACCTGGCATGTATCGCTGGCGCACGACGGGGACTTCGCGACCGCGATGGTGATCGCTGAAAGCGGTTCTGCCGCAGGGGGTTTGGGGTGAGGTACGTCGCGTTGGCTGCCGAGACGCGGGCGGCGGACGCGTCCGCATCGGCCCGTGTCGGCGAGGCGGCGTTGATCGCGCGCGCGGCCTACGGCGTCGGTTCGGTCGCGGCTGGCCTGCTGCCGACCGTCTACGGCTCGCGGGTGGCGGTGCTGGCCGGCGGTGGCCACAACGCGGCCGACGCGATGCTCGCCGGCCAGCACCTCGCCGGCCGCGGAGCGCAGGTGACGGTGTTGCGGGCGTCGGCGTCGGAGGGCGACGAGCACTGGGTGGCCGCGGCGCGCGGGTTGAGGATGGTCGGGGCTGAGGCGGCGTCGTCGGTCGGGCCCGTCGATCTGGTGATCGACGGGCTGACCGGCCTGGGTGGCCGGCCTGGAGGCCTGTCCGGCCCGGCGGCCGACCTGGCCGGCTGGGCGGACGCCGCGCGAGCGGCCGGAGCCCTGGTGGTGGCGGTTGACCTGCCGAGCGGCGTTGCCGGTGACACCGGCGCTTGCGACGGTGTCACGGTTCGGGCCGACGTCACGGTCACGTTCGACCGGCTGGGGCCCGTGCACGTCGTGGGTGAGGGGGCCGAGCGTTGCGGCCAGGTGGTGGTTGTGCCGGTGGGGCTCGACTTCCCGGCCGGCTCCGCCCTGGGCGTGCTTGACGCGGACGACGTGGCGGCTCTGCTGTCCGACCCGCCGCCGACGGCGGACAAGTACAGCCGCGGCGTGGTCGGCGTCGTCGCCGGCAGTGAGCGCTACCCCGGCGCGGCGGTGCTCTGCGCCGGCGGCGCCGTGAGCGCCGGAGCGGGATACGTCCGCTACCTCGCGCCCGACGCCGGCGCGGCCACGGCAGCGGTCCTCAGCCGCTGGCCCACGGTGGTCGCCGGCGAGGGCCGCGTCGATGCGTACGTCTGCGGCTCCGGCCTGACCGACCTCGACGCCGCCCGCCGGGTGCTCGACAGCGACGTGGCCGCCGTTCTCGATGCCGGCGCACTCGACCTGGGCGCCGATGCTTTACGGGGGCGCGCTGCCCCGACGTTGATCACGCCGCACGCGGTGGAGTTCGAACGCCTGACCGGCGTCGACCCGCGGCCCGATCCGCTGGGCGCCGCCCGTACGGCGGCCCGGGACCTCGGCGTACACGTCCTGCTCAAGGGCCAGCGGACGGTGATTGCCGCGCCGGACGGTCGTGCGTTGGTCAACCCGACCGGCTCGACCTGGCTCTCCACCGCCGGGACCGGAGACGTCCTCGCCGGCGCGGCGGGCGCGCTCCTCGCGGCCGCCGTCAAGCGCGGCGACCTCGACGTCCTCGTAGTCGGTGCCGCCGCCGCCTTCCTGCACGGCTTGGCAGCGCGCTTCGCCCGCGTTCCGCTGAACGCGGCGAGCCTGTTCGACTCCTGGCCCGACGCGGTGGCGGCGGTTCGCGGCTAGCGCGCCGCGTACCGAACTTCGCCGGCTTTGGCGGCATCACGCCCGTACGATCGGCAGGTGAGCGATCAAGGCGGGCCGACGATGGCTGCCCGGTGCGAGGCCACCGCTCAGATCGACCTCGGTGCGATCGCGTCGTCCGTCCGCGCCTGCGCGGATGCGGCGCCGACCGCGGCCGTGATGGCTGTCGTCAAGGCGGATGGTTACGGGCACGGGCTGGTGCCGTCCGCGCGGGCCGCGCTAGTCGGCGGGGCGACCTGGCTGGGCACCGCGCACGTCGGCGAAGCGATCGCACTCCGTAAGGCCGGCATCGCCGCGCCGATCCTGAGCTGGCTCAACCCGCCCGGCACCCCGTTGGATGCGGCCGTCGCCACCGGGATCGACCTCGCCGTCTCGGCGGTCTGGGCGCTGGACGAGGTGGTCGCAGCCGCCGGCCACACGGGCAAGACCGCGCGCCTGCACCTCAAGATCGACACCGGGCTGCGGCGTAACGGGGTGCTTGCCCGTGAGATCGAGCCGCTGCTCGACGCGGTCGCGAAGGCGCAGGCGGACGGCTCGGTCGAGGTCGTCGGCGCGATGACCCACTTCGTCCACGCCGACCTGCCCGACCATGCGCTGATCTCCGAGCAGGTCGCGGAGTTCACCGCGGCGCTGGAGGTGGCCGCCCGGCACGGCATCCGGCCGGCGATCCGGCACTGCGCGAACTCGGCGGCCACGCTAATGCGCCCGGACACCCACTTCGACCTGGTCCGACCGGGCATCGCCTGTTACGGCCTGACCCCGG
>Ga0163163_10003803_pt1 | contig 12859 bp, 10 predicted proteins | sample S65metaG_FD_119766 | JGI IMG/M metagenome (GOLD analysis project Ga0163163, IMG submission 119766) | Switchgrass rhizosphere microbial communities from Kellogg Biological Station, Michigan, USA - S6-5 metaG | ecosystem: Host-associated > Plants > Roots > Rhizosphere > Soil | place: USA... | reverse complement strand
GCGGATTTCTTATCTGACTCTTTGGCGTCCACATCTTCGAATGAAAAATCGTTTCGAACATTGATGTGTTCCGATCCATCCACTTCGACGTAAGGATAGACGAAGTAGTTGAGCGGTTTGCCACGCTGAGGCGGGGCGAGTGTGATATCGCGTCCGACACTGAACTGTACGCGATTGTCGTCATGCGAGCCGAAGTAGTAATCCTTCTTCTCTTGGGCCTTCCACGCCTCGGAGATATCGATAGGTACCCAGTGACGATCGACGTTGAAATCAGCCCAGCAGTGATAACCAGCGATAGGTCCGGAGTGCTTGGCTGCTGGAATCGGAAAACCTATGGAGAAGCGAGTGGGAATATGTTGCGAGCGCGCCATGGACGCGAATAGCGAATGGAAGTCCGTGCAATTGCCGTGCTTCGAATCGCAGGCCCATTCAGAATCACCGCGTCCCCAGCCGGTGCCTGTCTTGTCATAACGCATCGTGGTGAAGACGTAGTCGTAAATAGCTCGGGCCTTCTCTATCGGCGTGGTGGCGTTCTGTAGTTTCACCTGGTCGGCGGCGAGATCGGCAAGGCGCCCAGTGGTTGGCACAAGCGCGTCGGCCGAACTAAAGCGTGCCAAGACGAGTTTCGGAGTGTTGACCCCTGGTCCGACGAATTGACCGTCGCGATAGCCAATCCGTTCGCGACGAGTGACGCTGTAGGTGACTTCAAAATGGTATTCCGGTTTGTCAGCCTTGGCGGACTCGGCATGAAACATCGCATCGCCGTATTGCTTGTCCTTGGTTCGACGTAGTGGAAGATCTCCGGATTGCGAAATCACCTTCACATCCTGCCACTGATCGGAGACAGCTTCAGGAAACCAAATGCTGATGGGCTTCCCTGCCGGCACATCGCGTACAGTGAACGAATAGGTGAAGCGGAAATTTCTTTGAGCAGGTGTTTGAGCTGTAGCATTCAATGAGAGCAACAGCAAGAGAGACGCGGCAAACAAACGGAAGATGCGCATTTGAATTCTCCTGAAAACAGAAATGAACTATGGCCAGACCGGCGATTAGTTTTTCGGGCTTCAGGTAAATCCGTGCGCGTACATCGGGCTATTCTAAGGTAGAAGTCGGGAAATTGGAAAAGGGCAACTCGAAAGCTGCCCTTTTTGAGGAACAAAGCTCAAAAGCGAATCTGCGGGCCGACGGTCACGCGAAGATTGTGGTTCGCTCCATTATCGAAATACATTTCATCCCCGACCTCGGCTCGAATGCCAAGCCATCCAGCGTAGAGCTCGACTCCGCCTGCCGGATAGAACACTCCGTTCGTGTCACCTGCCGTTATTCCGTTGAATTGATTGATCAGATTATGTGAGACGGAGAAGTTCACAAATCCTCCCTTGGCAGTGACAAATCCTCTGATGGCTCCCGTGCCCACCTGGAATTTTGGTCCGAACAGCCCGTGCAGCATGCGCAGTCGAAAATTCGTCGTGGTGAACGAACTGGTCGTTATCGTGAAGTCCTTGGCAAAATCGTAGGCCATCTCGGCTTCGAGTTGAATGTTCGGGTGCACGTTGAATCCGACTCGGCCGCCGACGCCATAAAAGTTAGTGTTGTCGAGGTTGTGCAAACGAGTCATGTTGAAGAAGGCTCCGACTTCGCCATGGTCCTTGTCAGGATTCCCCTGGGCGAAAACGACGGGCGCGGCGATAAGCGCCACAAGAATCACCAATGCAATCCGTTTCATGTTCAAGCTGTCTCCCACTTTTTTTCACCAGAGTAGATCGCTGTCCCCTCTGAGGGAGCTTTGGATCTACGTTCACCCCTAAGCTGGTGGATTTGACAGGTTGGATGAAAGGCTGGAAGCAGAGGTGGGCTGGAACAAAGAATTGGGATGAAAGGTGAAGGCTGCGGAGCCAATGATTCCGCAGCTTCTACACAGTTTGCCCTGTGGGAGGGCTAACCAACTTAGCGTTCAATAACGGATTCCAACGTGGAGAAAAATTCAGGAAATGACACAGCCACGGCGTCGGAATTGAGTATCTGAGACTCCCCTTGAGCGCGGAGCGCGGCAATGCTGAAGGCCATGGCGATTCGATGATCTCCAAAGCTATCGAGCTCGGCTCCATGAGGCTGCTGTTGTCCGGGAATCTTCCATCCGTCTTCGCGCTCTTCAAATTTGATTCCCATGCGGCGAAGGTTTTCGGAAACGGCGGCGATTCGATCGCTTTCTTTTACTCGCAACTCTTTAGCATCGCGAATCTCCATTCCATCACGGGTGTACGGAGCCAACGCAGCAAGCGCCGGTAGCTCGTCGATGAGAGCAGCCGCGAGCGCGCCTGAAATCACGGCTCCAGTGAGGTTTCCGGATTTCACTTGGACTGTTCCAATGGTTTCGCCGTGAAGTTCTTCGACCTTCAGGAAAGCTACTTTCAGTCCCATCGTCGCGAGCACGTCGAGAACTCCGGCCCGAGTGGGATTGAGCAGCACGTGATCGAAGATGAGGCTGGATTCCGGAAACATCGCAGTGGCGCAGAGGAAAAACGTTGCGGTAGAGAGATCGCCGGGGACATAGGCTTCAACCGCCTTGAGATTCTGGCCGCCTTCGATCGAAACAGAGCCGCTGTTCTGTTCGACGCGGGCTCCGAAGGCTCGGAGCGCGAGTTCCGTATGATCGCGAGTGGCGATCTTCTCGGTGACAGTGGTGCGGCCTTTGGCGCGGAGTCCGGCCAGGAGGACACAGCTCTTCACTTGCGCACTGGCAACTGGCATCTCGTAAGTGATCGCGTTCAGCTTTTTTCCCTGAATGACGAGCGGTGGACGATCTTCATTGGAAGCCGAGATGCTTGCGCCCATCTTTGACAAGGGATCGATGATTCTACGCATAGGACGCTTGCTTAGAGAATCGTCTCCGGTCATCTCGCTGCGGAAATCGTATCCCGCGACGATTCCCGAAAGCATTCGCATGGTCGAACCGCTGTTTCCGCAATCGAGAGGGCGATTGGGAGCGACTAATTCCCCGCTTCGCCCTGCGATCTCAATCTTTCGCCCATCACGAGTGACGCGAGCTCCGAGGGCTTCGACACACGCAAGCGTACTCGCACAGTCAGCAGCACTGGAAAAGTTGTCGAGGCGTGTAGTCCCCTCGGCGATTGCCCCCAACATTGCGTATCGATGGGAGATCGATTTGTCTCCGGGCAATCGAACGCTGCCACGGACATTTTTTGCAGGAAGAATTGTGTGTCTCGATTCGAAGGTCATTCACTCTCTTGGTGTTCGGCTTTCCGAGTTGCCTTACTACTGAGAAAAATACTTTTAATCGTCCTTGACAGCTGGCCAACTTTAATCGTCTTAGTTCCCTCTCATGATGCAACGCAGTGAATCGCGTTGCGAGTGGAAGCAAGATTCAAGGCCCCCTGTCTTTGAGTCCCGGCAGACCCTCGACATTCCCAGTTCGCAGGACAGGAACGGATATGTCAGTCCGGGCATCGTTAGTAGCTGTAGTAGTTCTCTCTCTAGGAATCGCCTGCTTTGGGCAGGTTGCCCCATCCATGGATTCTAGCCGCTATGGCACGTCGCCGAACAGCGGTAACAATACAAAGTTAGGTTCCGTCAGCGGAAGCATTCGCTCCCTCGATGAACGTCCGATCGCGGACGCGAAGGTGGAGGTGCGCTCGGATGGCGGCGATGTTGTGTTGACCGGTTATTCGGATGCGCGCGGTAACTTCAATATTGAGCAGATCCCGACCGGCGGCTACGAGCTTGTCGCCACCAAGGGAATAAACGAATCACGAGATCGCATTCATGTCGCTGGCATGGAAACCGCGATCGTTCTGCATTTGTCGGTGCAAATGACTGCGGCGGATGGCAGCCAAAGTATTTCGGTGTCGCAGTTCCGGGTTCCAGACAAAGCGCGGAAGCTTTACGAAAAAGGTAACGAAGCGCTGAGCAAGAACAAGCTGGCCGACGCGAAGAAATATGCGGAAAAGGCACTGGAAATCCATCCGAAGTTTGCCGAAGCTTTGACGCTTCGCGGCATTCTGGAGATGAATGATGGCGCTACGGACCAGGGACTCGCTGATTTTGATTCGGCTATCAAAGCGGATCCGAACTTTGCCCTCGCGTATACAACGATGGGCGCGGCTTTGAATCAAACGCAAAAATATGACGATGCAACTCGCGTACTTCTGCGGGCTGTTGCATTGCAGCCAACCGCATGGCAGGCCTATTACGAACTTGCCAAGGCGTCGCTTGGAAAAGGCGATTACAAGACTGCGTTGAACAACGTGACCAGAGCCTGCCAGATCAGCCAGGAATATGCTCCGGTACACCTGGTGAAGGCGCATGCGCTGTTGGGAATGAAGATGTATCAAGAAGCAGTCAGCGAGCTGGAGGTGTATCTCATGCGCGAACCTTCAGGTGCTTCTGCGGATTCGGCGCGTAAGACTTTGAATAAGGCAAAGTCGTTCGTGTCGGTAGCTTCGAAATGATCTTTCTTGACGTTCGTTGAATAGAAAGGCCGCCTTTGCCGGCGGCCTTTTCGTATTTCTGTTAAGAACAAGCTAGTCGGTTTCCTGGAGAGTCTTAATATGCTCTTCAAGTGCGCGGGCGTATTCGCGTTCCGCCGCGAGTTCAGACTCGAGCTTTTTGATCTGGCTTTGGAGTCGCATGATCTCCATCTTCATCTTCGTTGTATCCATGCCTGCCGAACCTGGAGGTGCGGGAACACGCGACTGTGTCACTGGTTGAGCTGCTGGAACCGGCAAAGGCGCAGTCCCTGAAATCTGCGCACCCGGAATGGAAACTGGTGGCGCAGGATTGGGCTGTGTCATCGCAGCTGCGGCAGTCGCGGCAAGCGCTGGGCTAACGGTAGGACGAGCGGCGGCCATCGGTCGCGGAACTGGTGCACCAGGGCGTGGAACCGCCGAAGCAAAGATGCTGCTGAGAGCTGCTGCGGAAGCTGCCGCCTGTTCGGGAGAAATCTGCGGCGCAGAAGATTTTGGATCGAGGAGATGGCGGACCCGCGCAATCAGATCCTGAGGTTGGAACGGTTTGCGGATGAGTTCGTCGGCCTTTACGGCGAACGCCTTCTCTGCCACAGAGCGGTTCACGACGCCCGACATCAAGACGACCGGTATACGTCCGAACTTTGGATGCTGCTTGATGTACTGACAGACTTCGTATCCGTCTTTATCGGGCATGATGACGTCGCTAATAACAACGTCGGGGACGTTGGTATCCATCATGCCGATCGCACTGGCAGCATCGTGACAGGCGACGACGTTGATATTCTCTCGCCGGAAGGCGATCTTAATGACTTCGCGCATGGTGGCGCTATCGTCGATGAAATAAACCACTGGCGTGGCGGCCATCAGAAGCCTCCCTCGGGTGCGCCATGACGCTGCTCGTCAACTTCGCGCAATGCTTCCAACATCAATTCCGTGACGGAGCGCAGCACAGTTCGAGTAGTTGCGGTGTCGCCGGGAACAAATTTGTAAATACCCTGATCGAGCCCGTTGCAAGCCTTAATGATGTGAATTACTGCATCATCGCCGACGCAATCGCCGGCCTCCGCATGCAGGACATCCCCTGTATCAAAGAAAATGATTCCATCGATATCGGCGGCGTTCACATGCAGTGCGCCACTCTGCCGGGAGTGACCAAGCATCTGAATAACACCCGGAAGATCGAGATGCGAAAGACTTCCTTCGAGGGCAGTCTCCTCACTCTCCAACATTTGCGTCGGCTGGAAACCTTCATTACGGCTGCGCAGGAATGTCTTGATATGGGAGGCGATGTTCTCCGGTCCAAGACGTTTATCGATGTAGTCGTCGCAACCGGCTCGGAATGCAGCCATCAGAGCCTGGTCTCCGCCATCGCCCATGGCGAGGATCGGAATCGCAGCCGTCTTCATGTCCCCGTGAACGATGCGTGGCAATTCAAAGGCGCCAAGTTCACGGAGGTTAGTTGAACAGAGGATCGCTGTAGGTGGATTCCACTCGAGCATAGTCAACGCGTAGGCGGCGTGTGTGCAATGCACGACTTCAAATCCGTCGTTCTTGAGCGCATCGGAGAGCCGCTTAACGAAGAACATGTTGCTGTCGATCACGAGGATCTTCGGCGTCGCGGCGTACGGCATCATTGAGTTCATGCGCGTCCCTCCACTGCCGATCTCTTCATCGAGTCATCTGCCATTAATATCTTAAGACTTAGAACTTCGATGATCTCTTCGTCGAGCGCCAGGAGGCTGGTGACGTAATCTGGAAGGCGGCCAGTCTGCGGTCGCGCTTCAATCGAAGAAAGCTCACATTCTCCGCTGACTGGGAGCGCGATAAGGTTGCGATTGCGTCCTGCATCGCGCGCAGCGATGAGATAGAAACGCCGCGTCGGTGCCGAGGGTCCAACAAGGACCTGTGCGATATCGCAGACGGGAATGATGGCTCCCCTGCGAACCAGCACACCGGTCATGAGCGGCGTGGTGTGCGGAAACGCTTGTAGCAAGTCGGGCTTCGCCAACTCTGCAACTTCTTCGGCTGGAAGTGCAAAGCGTTTCTTGCCGATCGGAAACAGTACGTATCGCTTGGGAGAAGTCACAATCCAGCTCCCTTAGCGCGTAGCTCGGTGACCTCAGCATCACTGAGGAATGACGCCGGATTCACAACTGGGATGACGGTTCCATCGAGTACAGCCAACCCCTTGTACCAGGTTCGCTCGAGCCCGCGAAATGCTGAAGGAAGCTGCTGCACAAGAGAAACATCGGTCATGCGATCGATGGAATCGGCGGTCAGCGCGACGGGATGATTTCGCAATACGAGCAGTCGAGCGGTTTTCGAAGGCAACATCTGGAAATGCGAAGCCGAGTCCACGACGAAATAGTCGCGCTTACCCCGCTGCAATTTGTTTTTGATCTTCGAGTAACCGAACGCGGGCTTGGACGGAGTGAGATCGTGCAGGTCACGAATCTCATCTACCTCTGCTGCCGCGATCGCAAACGTATTCGGGCCCACGGCGAAGAGGATCATCGGTTCACCGCGATGCGTGGTGGCTGCAGGCTTTCGCACGCTCACAGTGCACCCACCTTTGCGGCTCCGTAGATGTAGAGTACGCGCTTTTCAATGGCTGAGTAGATCGACTCGATCGGTAGAATTTGGTCAACGACGCCGAGTTTAATGGCCTCCGCCGGCATACCAAAGATCACTGACGTGGCTTCATCCTGGGCGATCACGAATCCACCGTATTGCTTCACGGCGTGCGCGCCTTTGGCGCCGTCATTGCCCATGCCCGTCAGGATCGCGGAAATACCCATGGGACCTGCGAACTGAGCGGCAGTTTCAAGCGTGACATCGGCACAGGGTTTGTAGGCGTTGATGCGCGGACCGTCGTCGAGCAAAACTCTGCCTGCGGGCGAGATACGAAGATGATGCGAGCCGGGACAAACGTAGAACGTTCCCTGCTGCAACATTTCACCGCCCTCAGCCTCTTTGACACGCATGCCACAGACTTCTTGTAATTGAGTGGCAAACTGGGCCGTAAAATTCGCAGGCATGTGCTGAACGAGGATGACTGCTCCTTGGAACCCTTTAGGGAACGAAGGAACAAACTTCATCAGAGTTGCGGGGCCGCCGGTAGAGGCGGCTAGAACTACAACTGGAAACTTTGCCGAAGGCCGCGATCCGAAGGCGGGCATGGAACCGGAACTGTTCCCGATATTCGAAACAGGACGAGGTGGATTCAACGATGGAGGCGCCATCGGGGCCGCCATAGTAGGAGAATTCTGAACTTTATCGACCAGTGCTGATGCAGGCTCCGTGCGGGGAGCGCTAGCGGCGATCTCCTGTCCAAGTTTCGTACGAACTGCAGTTCGAACGACGCGGACCTTTGACGACATGCGAATCTTTCGGACCAATTCGTCGCGAACGGTATTCATGTCGAGATCGATACCACCGGAGGGCTTGGCCACGAAATCGATGGCTCCAAGTTCAAGAGCCTTCAGGGTTACGTCTGCACCTTCGCGAGATTCTGAACTGACGATCACGATGGGCCGCGGATTCTGCGACATGATGGCTTCAGTAGCCTGAAGGCCATCCATGTGCGGCATATTGATATCCATCGTTATAACGTCTGGCTTCAACTGTTCGGCCTTTGCCACGCCTTCGCGGCCATCACGAGCTTCGCCTACGACCTCCATCTGCGGGTCGGCGGCGAGGATACTGAACAGGACTTTGCGCATGAATGCCGAGTCATCCACGATCAGTACACGAATTCTTGAGCCGGTGATCATTCTGAACCTTTAATGCCCTATTACGGCCGCGGCCATCGCGTGTCCCGATGAGCCGATCAGTTGTCTAACCTGCGCGATGAGTTGATCTTCCTGCACAGGCTTCACCATGAATGCAGACGCGCCTTCTTTCATCGCGCGTTCCTTATGCTTGGCTCCCGCGCGCGAGGTGACGACCATCACTGGAATGTGACGCGTATCTGTACTCTGGCGCAGGTGCAACATCAATTCGTATCCGTTTGTGCGCGGCATCTCGAGATCCGTGATAACCAAATCGCATGGAGCAAGCGAAACGATTTCAAGCGCTTCTAATCCATCGGAAGCGAGCTTGACTCGATAACCTGCTTTCTCCAGCATTCGTCCGACAAACTTGCGGACTGAGATGGAGTCATCTGCGAGGACTACAATTTTCTCCCGTTCGACGATATCGATTGCCGCTGCTGGAATCTCACCCTGCGCGACTGCCATGGCTCCGGGGGCGAATACTCGAGCTGCATTGGCCGCAGTCATCAACGGACGGCGCTCGATGGAATCGCCGATGATCAGGCGATTGACGTCAACAAGCAAAATCAAGCTGCCATCGGGAGCGATGGTTGCGCCGGGGAACATCTTCACGTTGCGAAGGTATTCGCCCATGTTCTTAATGACGATTTCGTCTTTACGCAGAACTTCTTCGACCAGCACTCCGACCTGGCGTCCAGCGACGTTCACGAGAACGAGGCGATACCAACCGTTGATGGCTTCTGTGGGAGGCAGGCCGAGATGTGAATCCAGTCGCACGACTTCGGTGACGACATCGCGAACCTTCGTCAGTAACTTGCCGCCAACTTCTTCAATATCGGTCTCACGAATGCGACGGATCTCTTCAACAAAAGCAAGCGGCAGCGCGAAGGTTGATTCGCCGCAGCGAATGAACAAGGCCTGCGAGATGATCAGCGTGAGGGGAACCTTTAAGGTGAAGCGGCTTCCGATTCCCTTCGCTGTTTCAATCTCGATCTCGCCATTAAGCGCTGCGAGATTGGCTTTCACCACATCAAGACCTACGCCGCGGCCGGCGAGTTCCGTCTTGCTTGATGCAGTTGAGAAGCCCGGGCGGAATAGCAGCTCGAGGAGATCGCGCTCGGTCAGGCTCTGCGCCTGATCGGCATCGTAGAGTCCACGATCGATCGAAGCCTGGCGAATTCGCTCGTAATCGATGCCGCGGCCGTCGTCTTCGACTTCAATGTAGATGTGATTGCCGCGATGGTATGCGCGAACAGCGACGGTACCGTGATCCGGCTTACCCGCTTGATATCGGTCTTCGTGTTTTTCAATTCCGTGCGCGACCGAGTTGCGAACCAGGTGAAGTAGCGGATCTGAAATCTGCTGAATGATGTTGTTGTCGAGTTCGGTCTCTGCGCCCGCCAGCGTGAGATCCACCTGCTTGTTAGCGGCCTTGGCTGCGTCGCGTACCGTTCGCGAAATTCGGGTATAGAGGTTTCCGATCGGCACCATTCGCGCTTGCGTGATCTCGTCCTGCAAGCGGTGCGCGAGCTTGGTGAATTCGTCGATGTCGGAGTCCACGCGGCGCACGAACCCATCAAGTTGCGTCAAGACTTCTGTAATGTCGGCGGAAATTTCAGTCAATGAGCGCGAAAGAATTCCGAAGTCGTCGTAACGATCCATTTCCAATTCGCTGAACTCGGCAAGCGAATTGTCATAGCCGTGCGAATAGCTGGAGTAGCCGCCGCGAAATGGGAAGTCCCCTACGGGGCCGCCGAAGTCCTGGGCCAGGCTGTTTCCGAAACTGTCATCCGGGAGGGGCTGGAAGCGCGGAGCATGATGTCCAGGCGCGTTGCGTCCGCTGGAATGGATGCGGCTGAACTCATATTTCTCCTGGAATTCGCCGATCTTATCGCTCATTCGAGCTTTGGAGAAATTGAGCACGTCGGCAAGACGCTCGAGCTCGGTGAGACGGCCGACCATGCGAGTACGGTTGATCACGAGTTCGCCGACCGCATTCATCATGCGATCGAGGCGCTCGAGGGCGATACGAACCGATTTCGATTGCGGTACGCCGATCGGAGTGTCGCGCTTGATGGCGCCGACGAGAGGCTCGATGTCTTCCTTGTCTGTCTCGGGCTCGATCTTAGAAGCGATCACGATGTCGTGCGGAGTTTCGATCGATGCAACACTTGCCGGTTCGACGACAGCCGCTTCTACAGGTTCCGAAACTTGAGGAGCCTGAGCCGGAACTTCTTCTCCGGCTACGGCGCGATCGATTCGCGCAAGAAGGGACTTTGCGGATTTCTGGAACTCAGTTTCGTCTGTCCACTGCCGATAGAGCAGTTTTTTGAGAGCGTCGATCGATTCGAGACATAGATCCACGATTCGCGCGCTGGGCTTCAGTTCCCCGTCGCGAATGCGTCCGACCAGGTCTTCGGCACGATGCGCGATGGTAGAAATGCGCGATAGGCCCACCTGTGCCGCTGAACCTTTGATCGTATGCATCGCGCGGAACAAACGATTGATGTCTTCAGGATTCGAGTTACCCTCGAGGCTGAGCAGGCATTCGGTGACGGCCTGCATGTGCTCTTCGACTTCAGGCACAAAGAATTCGAGAATCTCCGCTGGAAGTTCGTCGTCGATCGGAAGATCAGGAATTGTTGAAACATCGATGCTCGCCGCCACTGGAGCAGGTGCGACTTTCTCTACAGGCTCGGCCGCGACTTCTTCTGGCTTCGCAACGAGTTCGGCAGCCGGAGATTCATCCAGCGGATTTTGCTCGGCGTATTTCTCCTGTTCGGTTTGAGGAGCAGAGTGGACTTCCGGTGCATGCGTTAGATCGGGCTCAGGCTGAGCTTCCTGCTCAGCCTGGTAATACGAATAGGGCTGATCCTTCGTAGGTGGAGCTTCGTGCTCGGGTTGCGGAGGAGGGGCTGCAGCTGGGTTGGCCTGGTGAAAAGCAAATGGATACTTTGCCTTGAATTCCCCGATCTCTTCTTCGTTCTCGATTCCGCCCGAGCTGATCATGAACAGATCGGACTCGAGAACGGCGACCGCTTCGTAGATGAATTCGACCAGCGGGGCCGCAGTATCGGCCGAGATGGTTGCGTTCATCGCGTACTGGAAGATGTGCGAGACCTTGCCGGCGACTTCGGCGAAGAGCTTGAAATTATAGGTTCCGGCTGTTCCGGCGAGTCCGTGCGCAGAGATGTAGAGGCGCTCAATGTCTTCGGGCGCTGGGTATGGATCCTGCAGGATTCCCGAGTACTCGCGTAAAAACTGCAAGTGCTCGGAAGCTTCCTGGAGGAACATCTCCATCATCTCTGGATTCGGACCGCTCATCTGCTATTCGTCTCCTGCTGCACGTGCAGTGCTAAAGCCGAGTGGCTTCTGCAACAGGCGCGCGCCTCCGTGGACGATCTGGTTGAACTTGATCGGCAGACCCGCAGCCGATTCGGCGTGGCCGAGGAATAGATATCCGCCCGGCTCCAGGTATTCAAAGAAGCGCTGGATCAACTGCGCGCGACGATCATCGCTGAAGTAGATCATCACGTTCATGCAGAAGATACAGTCGAAGCGCCCCATGTATGTTGCTTGCGCGAGATTCACCGGCGCGAACGACACCATGTTGCGGATCTTCGGCTTCACCATGAACTGCTCGCCGACTTTTACGAAATAGTTGTCGACCTGCCGAGGCGAAAGATTCTCAAGTACAGATTTACGATAGACGCCGCGTTCGGCGTGCTGGAGCGCCTGCTTGCTGATGTCGGTCGCGAGGATGCTGATGTTCCATGCATCGGCAAATTCCAGGGTGTCGCAAATGCTGATTGCGACGGAATACGGCTCTTCGCCCGTGGAGCACCCGGCGCTCCAGATGCGAAGTGCGCGCGGATTCTCCCAGAACTTTTTCATATGCATCTCAGGAAGAACCTTGCGCTCAAGCGCCGAGAAGGTTTCCGGATAGCGGAAGAAGCGTGTTTCCTGCGTCAACAAACGTTCCAGCAAAGCGTCGTATTCGACGTTCGACGAGCGGATGAGACGGATGAGTTCCGCGCCGAAACTCAGGCGCTTGTGTTCCATGTGCTCGCGAACGCGAGTGGAGAAGAACCGTTCACGCGAGCTGTCAAAGAGAATTCCCGAACGCTGCTCGATGAGCGCGCGGATCTCCGACAACTCGTGATCGGTCACCACCGGATTTGCTGTCTTCTCAGGCATCAGTCTCACTTCAGTCGCTTGCTGACCTTACATTCTCGCTGCTGCGGTTGCCGGTGCGTTGATGCGGAACTGTGACAGAGCTTCGTTCAATTGCTCGCTCAACTTCACCATCTGTTCGACGGTTCGTGCCGTCTGGCGCGCGCCCTGCGATGTCTGGCGAGTAATGTTCGAAATGATCTGCATGGCGTTTGCGACGCCTTCAGTACCGCGCACCTGCTGCTTCGATGCCAGAGAGATTTCCTGTACCAGTTCGGCCGATTGGCGAACGACCGACGAGATAGCTGCAAGGGCCTTGCCGGCTTCGTCTGCCAGTCGGGCTCCCACTTCTACTTCGCGGGTTCCTTCTTCCATGACGACGACGGCTTCGTTCGTCTCGGCCTGAATGGCCTTGATCAGTGCGGC
>Ga0163163_10003802_pt1 | contig 12860 bp, 11 predicted proteins | sample S65metaG_FD_119766 | JGI IMG/M metagenome (GOLD analysis project Ga0163163, IMG submission 119766) | Switchgrass rhizosphere microbial communities from Kellogg Biological Station, Michigan, USA - S6-5 metaG | ecosystem: Host-associated > Plants > Roots > Rhizosphere > Soil | place: USA... | reverse complement strand
CCTGGACAATGATCAGGCCGAAAGCATCACCGGCACCTTTTCGGCGCTGCCGGAGGGAAGCCTTGTCACGGTGGGGTTGCTTAAGTTCCGGATCAGTTATGTTGGCGGGGATGGGAACGATCTGACGCTGACCTTAACCAATCCGCCCGCCAAGACCATTGGTTCCCTCGTGAGCGGGGGAAATGGCAACGCATCCGTCGACGTAAATGAATGCAACGACCTTCGCTTGATCATTACCAACACTTCGGGGGTTGCATTAACAGGAGTCAACGCCCGGCTAACCAGCGTTACTCCCGGGGCTGACATTATTCAGAATTCCTCGACCTACCCTAATGTTCCCGCGTCAGGGACGGCCACCAACCTGGTTGCATTCAGGATCATCACCCAGCCGACCTTTATCTGTGGCACGCCTATCGACCTGATCCTGGCGCTCACGACTGATGGCGGAGGATTCGCTGTCCCCTTCAGGCTGTCGAGTGCGACGGCTTCCTCCCCGGTTCGCTTTGATTATAACACTCCGACAAACATTCTGGATCTCACCACCAACGATCTGCCGTTGGTGGTTGCCGGTATCACCAATCCGCTGGCCAAGGTCACCGTTTCCCTGTTTGCGACGCATACCTTCGACGGGGATCTCAGTTTCTTCCTGCTAGCTCCAAACGGCACCTCCGTGGAGCTCAGCTCCGGCAACGGCTCGCTCGGTGACAATTACGGAACGAACTGCGCTGATGCCTGGCGGACGACTTTTGACGATGCGGCGACCAGTTCAATCACCAACGGAATACCGCCCTACACAAACAGTTACCGGCCGGAGTCGCCGTTGGCCGTGCTGGCCGGTTTATCCGGCACGAATGTGAACGGGATTTGGAATTTGCGCGTGATTGATGGATCGATAAACGACCAGGGGACCCTGAATTGTTGGTCGCTTTTTCTCACCCCGCTCAATTGTCCATCGGGCGGGGGTGTTTGCTCCATTTGCGCCAACACCGTTATCTCGGGAGCGATCGGAGAAGGCAGCGCGATTCAGGGGGATCGACTCAGCCGTTCGGGTCAACCCAGCTCTTGCGCAGCGCCCACCAGCTGCCTGGGCGGGGCCGGCTACGGGGCGACCTTCTACGAGGAGTTTAAGTTTCAAAACGGGGCAACCAACGCCTGCATCAACGTGAGCCTCGCCGCGCCCACCGCCGACCTCTTCAGTGCGGCCTACCTCAGCCTCCACGACACCACCAATCTATGCCTCAATTACCTCGCCGACAGCGGCGATAGTACCGCAACCTTCAGCCCCAATCCGGCGACCTATTCCTTCGTCGCCCCTGCTAACTCCACGTTCGTCGTCACCGTCAATAATATCGAGGGCAGCACCGGCCCTTACCAGCTCACAGTAACCGGCGGGGATTGCCGGCCTGTCCTCACGGTCAATCGGACGCCGGTGAACCAGGTAAAACTGGAGTGGCCCAGCTCTGCGGATGGGTATCTGCTGGAGGCGAATCCCTCGTTGTTTCCCACCAATTGGGTCGCCGTGACGAACGTGCCGGCCCTGAATGGAGGCCGGTATGCGGTAACCAACGCTATCGGCACCAACCGATTTTATCGGCTGCGCAAGCCGCTATAACCTATCAAAGTGCTTCCCTTTTTAAAACGCGGCGGTAAACCTTTGGCATGGCCGAATCGACTCCCTCGCCGGATCGCGCGCTGACGCGCCGCAAGTTTTTCGGAATCACTGCAATGGGCGGCTTGGGTTTATGGCTGGGCCCCCGGGCAGCCGCGGGGGAAGTGCAGCCGATCGAAATGCCTTTCGCCAACGGCCAACGCACGCTCGTCCGCTTTCCACAAAAACGCCCGCTCATCCTGCTCACTTCCCGACCTCCCCAATTGGAAACCCCGTTCGCGATTTTCAATGAAGGTCTGCTGACTCCTAACGACGCCTTTTTCGTCCGTTATCATTTGTCCCAGGTGCCCACGGCGATCGATCCGGCCGCGTTTCGCCTTGAGGTGAAAGGCAAAGTAAAAACCCCGCTTTCCCTTTCGCTGGCCGACTTGAAAGCGAAATTCGAACCGGTCGAGTTGGTGGCGGTGAATCAATGCTCGGGAAACAGCCGCGGGTTCTCCAATCCCCGGGTCGCGGGTGGACAACTTGGCAACGGCGCGATGGGCAATGCCAGGTGGAAAGGGGTTCGCCTCCGTGACGTTCTCAACCAGGCAGGGGTTTTGGCGGGTGCCCGCCAGGTCGCCTTCAACGGCCTGGACACTCCGGTCGTGGAAAAGACCCCTGATTTTGTAAAAGCTCTCGAAATCGGCCAGGCCATGGAGGAGGAGGCCATGCTGGCTTACGAAATGAATGGGGAACCGCTGCCGATGCTCAATGGCTTTCCCTTGCGCCTGGTTGTGCCGGGCTATTTCGGGACTTATTGGGTCAAGCACCTGAGCGAGATCACAGTCCTGGATCAACCCTATTCAGGGTTTTGGATGGATAGCGCCTACCGCGTGCCCGACAACGTATGCGCTTGCGTGGAACCGGGAGCCGTTCCAAAGCAGACCCGGCCGATCACGCGGTTTAACGTCCGGTCTTTCATCACCAGCCTGGCGGACGGTGCGAGCCTCGCGCGCGATCGCGAGGTGACCGTGCGTGGCATTGCCTTCGACGGTGGTTATGGCATCAGCGAGGTGTTGTTTTCCGAGGATGGCGGACAAACCTGGCGGCAAACGCAATTGGGCAAGGACCTGGGCAAATATTCCTTCCGGGAATGGACCGTTCCTTTAACACCGCGGCGTGGCGGGGCCTATGCGTTGCAGGTCAAGGCCACCAACCGTATCGGGCAATCCCAGCCGCGAGAGGCGTTATGGAACCCGGCCGGCTATTTGCGCAACGCCATTGAAACCGTTCACGCCAGCGTCGCATGAAAGCCACCTTGTCCTCCATGAACTTCGAGTTTTTGAAAAGGGGTTTGGCGGCAGGGCTGTTCCTCGTTTGCGGGCGGCTGGTGGCGTTGGAAATTCAACTGCCTCCGGAAACGGCCGTGTTCAAACAGGCTGCCGGCGCGGAGATCGCCAACGGTCAATGCCTGATCTGCCATTCAGTGGAGTATGTGGCGACTCAACCGCCTATGGCTCGGGCGGCCTGGAAAGCTTCCGTCCAAAAGATGCAGCAGAAGTACGGAGCCCCGATCCCGGATGCGCAGGTGGAGGAGTTGGCTGATTACCTGACGCGCAATTACGGCATCAGCACGAACGGGGCTACCGCTACGGCTCCTCCTGCGGTCGCGGAGAAACCTGCCGGAAACTCGGATGCGGTCCAGTTGGCGACGAAATATGGATGCTTCGGGTGCCACAATCCGACCACGAAAATTGTGGGGCCGGCCTACCGCGAAATCGCGGCGAAATACCGGTCCGACCCTGAGGCCTTCGGCAAAATCGATCAACAAATTCATCAGGGCGGCTCCGGCAAATGGGGCCCCATCATCATGCCCCCGTTCCCCACGATTTCCGCGGGGGAAACCAAAGCCCTGGCCGACTGGATCCTGGGGATGAAGTAGCCCTCGGCAGGGCGACGCGATCAAATCCAACTCGCGGCGGCGCACCGGAACGGTGTGGCCCTAACTTTCGCCTGCCCGATAATGGATTACTTTTACTTTCTCCATTGTCACCAGGCCGCCGCCCATCATTTTTTCGAGTTCCGGCAGAAAGGACTGGATCTTCTCCTCGCTATCAACGATTTCGATGATTAAGGGGAGATCGAGCGAGAGCCGAAAGATCTTGGCTGTATGCAAGCGGATTGATTTGCCGAAACCCATCGAGCCCCGGAGGACCGTCGCTCCGGCAAGATGCATTTCACGCGCCTTGAGGACGAGGGCTTCATACAGCGGTTTGTGTTCCCAGCGATCACTTTCGCCGAGGAAAATCCGGAGCAAGACGGCGTCATTGGGAATTTGCATATAACGAACCGGCTCAGCGGCCGGCCCCATTCAAAGCTTCACCGAGCCAATAACCGAGCCAGACGGCGACCAGGCATAACAGGACCGACAGCAAAATATTTCCGCCGGCATAAAGCCATTGGCGGTCCTGGAGCAGGGATAGGGTCTGGAGGCTGAAAGAGGAAAAAGTTGTATAGCCACCGCAGAGCCCCACCATGAAAAACTGACGGACGGCGGGAGAGGCCAGCCAACGTCCGGGCGGTTCGGTCAGCGCCGCGAGCACCCCGATCACGAGCGAGCCAGAGACGTTTACGGTGAGTGTGTTCCAGGGGAACGCATGGGCGTAGCGTTCGGCAATGATCCCCGACAGCCAGTATCGGGCGACGCTTCCCAAGGCTCCGCCGAGCGCGATCAAAAGATAAGCCACCATGCTTACGGCCCGAATTCCAGGTAACCGAACCGGCTGGGTTGATGGAATCCGGGCAGCCGGGTCGGGGACCAACTGAGTTCCTCCACTGGCAGGTTTTGCGTTCGGTTAAACCGGTAAAAATTCCCTCGCCACGTATCCCCCGGTCGGGGAGGGGCCACTCCGAGGTCGGCGAACGGCACCATGACTTCCGCCTGCCACCATTGACCTTTCCCGTTGGGCCGATTGACCTTGCCGTGGACCTTGACCGCACTTTTCATCCCCTTCGCTGTAAAACTCCAATCCCCCTTGAATTCTCTGGAAATACCGTGGTCGTCCAGTTCATTGTCGATGATCGCGTCAAACACGCCGCCGAGGGGATTCCATTGCAATTCGAAGTAACGTGTCAACTCTTTGGGCGTTACGAAGAACTCCAGCACTTCCTCTTCCCAGAATTTGCTATCGCGGTTGGTGAAGGTGGCCTGGATGTCATTGTCGAGGCAGCGCCAGCCCAGGTAGAGATTCTGTTCGTCGTACCAGAGGCGCACCTCGGTATGCTCGCGTTCCGGTCCACCGTCTTCGTTTTTCAGGAACGGCTGGAGCACAATCGCCTTGGCCCAGGCGGGCTCAGTGAGGTTGCCATCGAGCTTGATCGGCCCTTTCAGCTTTGGGATGACCGCTCGCTTGGGCGTTGCCGCCGGCGTTTCGGCGGCCGCAGCCTGGTAAAAGCCTCCCAGCATCACCCACAAAAGCAACCCCCAACCAATTCGTTTTATCATTAGGTTAATTGGATTTTAGGATCACGAAGCTCGTGGCGACATCATCGTGAGGGGGTGCAGGCGTGGCAACAGAAATATTGGGCTGCCCTAAGCCACGGCAACGCTTGCCTTGACTCGGGCAGGTCGGCTTTTATCATGCGCGCCACGTTTGAGCCGTTTTTGAACCTTGAGAATTATGAACCTGATATCTGATATACAAGCGCGCGAGATTTTGGATTCCCGCGGCAACCCAACCGTCGAGGCCGATGTTATCCTGGCCGGAGGCGCCATGGGGCGCGCGGCGGTGCCTTCGGGCGCCAGCACCGGCGAACACGAAGCGCTGGAGTTGCGCGATGGCGACCCGAAACGTTACCTCGGTAAAGGGGTCGCCAAAGCCGTAAAAAACATAACCGACAAAATTCGCCCCGCGCTTCGCGGTAAGGATGCCTTCGACCAGTTGACCGTGGACCGCACCATGCTCGAGTTGGATGGGACTGAAACCAAGTCGAAGCTGGGCGCCAATGCCATCCTGGCGGTTTCGCTCGCCAATGCCAAAGCAGCGGCCGCTGCCAGCGGCCTGCCTCTGTTCAAATACCTGGGGGGGCCGAATGCGAAAGTGCTGCCCGTTCCGATGGCCAACGTCATCAACGGCGGCGCTCATTCCGACGCGCCGATCGATTTTCAGGAGTTCATGATTGTCCCCAAGGGTTTCGAGCGTTTTTCCGAAGGCTTACGCGCCATCACCGAGATTTTTCATGCCCTGAAAGGCGTGCTGAAGAAAAAGGGGCTGTCCACCGCGGTCGGCGACGAAGGCGGGTTCGCGCCGAAGCTGGACAGCACCGAGGGAGCCATCGAAGCCATTCTGCAGGCGGTCAAAAACGCGGGTTACAAGGCCGGGAAGGAAATCTTTCTCGCCCTGGATGTGGCCAGCAGCGAGTTCTACAACGGCAACGGCACCTATACGTTTAAGAAGAGCTCCGGGAAAAAACTTTCCGGCGCCCAGTTGGTGGATTTTTACGTCAAGCTCTGCGGCCAATTTCCGATCGTCAGCATCGAAGACGGCTGCGCCGAGAGTGATTGGAAGAACTGGAAATTACTGACCGATAAATTGGGCGGCCAAGTGCAATTGGTTGGCGACGATTTATTCGTCACCAATGTAAAATTTCTGCGCCGGGGCATCGAGACCGGGACGGCCAATTCCATCCTGGTGAAGGTAAATCAAATCGGTTCCCTGACGGAGACGCTCGATGCGGTCGAATTGGCTCAAGACCACGATTACACCGCTGTGATCAGCCATCGCTCGGGCGAAACGGAGGATGCGACGATTGCGGACATCGCGGTGGCCACCAACGCGGGCCAGATCAAGACCGGATCGCTTAGCCGCACGGACCGCGTCGCCAAGTACAATCAATTGCTTCGAATTGAACAGTTACTGGGCGATAACGCGGTTTACGGCGGCAAATTTTAATCGCACCGCTTAATCCCGGTCGCGGTAATAATAACGATCCCGATCATACGGGTGATAGACCCTGTACCCCTCGGAATGCCCGTAATACCGGTTAGGATATTCACCTCGATAGCCGTGGTAATAACCGCCTCGATGATAATGGTCCGATTCGATCTCGCAGCCCGCAGTAGCGATCAGCATTGCGAGCCCGCCTAAGGCAATGATGAGTTTCATAAACAGATTCTCTGTTTAAAACATCGCATGAGGCCCAGGGCCCAGCCATGGGGACAAACCCGCTTGTCAGCGAAGCGAGAGGTTGAAACTACCGGTTCGTGGGTTCCCCGGCTTCGAGGACTGGACAGTACAGGCCGCGTTTCTCCCGCGACCACCAACTGCCGTCCTTGCGGCGCTGAGTGAAGTTCGTAAAACGGTACCGGTACATCACCGCCCGAATGAAGCGGGGAGGGCGGTTGGGAAACGGGTTTTCTTTCAGCAGGGAAAGGACTGAAGGCGACCCTTGCTGCAAGGTTTTCAGGAAGCGAAGGAACCAGGGGTTGCCGTCGGCAAAACCGAGCGCGGCGAACCACATCTGCCAATCGAGCCTGGGTTGATGGGGGGCAATGAATCGGGGCGCGTGCCAGGGGTCGCCCGGTTTCCATTTAAACTCATAAGGGAGCCAAAGCACTCCATCCTGGCTGCCTTCGACGATAATTTCCGGCCGCTCGGTGGTCATAACCGAGAAGAGCCCGTAGCTGTTCACCAGGTGGAAGGGCTCGAAGAAATCGAACAGGCTTTCCAGCGGCCTGGGCCAACTGATTTCCAGGCGAGCCAGGCGGGCGAGCGGCACCAGCGAAAGCGCCAGCACAAGAATCCCAACACCCGCCTGGAACCATTGAGTCGGTTCGATGCGCGCCACAAGGGCGCGCGCCGGAACCAGCCCGCCGAAGATGGGAAAGAGCGCCCGGTCGTCCAGTAAAAGCAGGCTCAACGCGATCGCCAGCAAATTGAAGAAACAATAATTCCCCGTGAGTTGGATCAAAATCATCAGCAACACTATCAACCCGGCCGCTGTATACTTTAGCGGCGGCGGCCCAAAGATCAGCCAGGGCGCCAACAATTCGATGGCGAACATGACTGTGGCGGATAACCGATGCCAGCCGATGGGCAATTGATGTGCGTGCCAGGCGACCGGTGTGGGGAGCGGTTGAGTCTCGTAATGAAAGGCGAGAGCAGTCAGACGCCGCCAATGTTCGTCCGCGCTTCGAAATTTGACGACCCCGGAAGAAAACATGAGGCGAAACAATAGCCACCAAAGCAGCCAGATGATGATCGGGGGCGGCGAAACCGCGGGCGGACACCAGCAGGACAAATCCGTCGGGGCAGCGAAAATGGCCAGGAACCCTGTCTCCAGCAGGAGGATGTCCCATTGATAGCCGAGGAAGATCCGGCCGATGCTGAAAAGGGACAGGTAAGCCAACCAAAGCAGGATTAGGATGGCCATCGGGAAAAGGCCCGCGACGAGGCACGCGGCCAGCACGACTCCGGTCCAGCAGATGCCCAGCATAAACGGATCGCTGGAATTGAACCAACATAACGTTGGGACGCGCCAGAATCGGCGAGCTCCGAATCGCCGGCGGGCGGCCAGGAATTCGACGGCGGGGAGAATCCCCTGCCGGCCCACCAGGCCCTTCAATTGAAACGCCAATGAGAGAAACGCCGAAAAATAGATTACACCGAGCAGCCGCAGGAACAGCCAGCTTGCCAGCGCGTAGCTGTCCGGCGATGCCAGCTTCATGGCTGCCGTGCTCATCCCAGGCATTAGTGTTTGTCTGTGGCGGCCCGGGCTATGAGGCTTCAGTGAGCTGCCGCGGGTTTGCTATTCGAAGCGGTCCGGGCGAAAACAATGATGTGCTGGCGCGGAAGAATTTCGGACGTTTCCACCCATTGAAGGGGCTGAATGGCCATTTCCTTGCGGACCTGCGCCTCCGTCATCTTATGAACGACCTTGATAGGCACCTCGGGATCTTCCCCGCGGAATTCGACAAAGACCATTCGGCCTCCAGGCTTCAGCGCGCCGCACATCGCGGTGACCATTTCATGCGGATGATCGAATTCGTGGTAAACGTCCACCATCAGGATTAAATCTACGGAGGCGTCCGGAAGTTTAGGGTCCGAAATGGTCCCGAGGATTGGCTTGATGTTTTTAATCTTAAGCTCGGCCATTTTGTTGGTTAGCAGATCCAACATTTCCTGCTGGATATCGACTGCGTAGACGAGGCCTTTTTCTCCGACCAACCCCGCCATCCGGCGGCTGTAATAGCCGGTGCCGGCGCCGATATCCGCTACCACTTCTCCCGGCTTGAGCTTCAGGGCTTGCAACAATTTCGTCGGTTGTTCCTCCTGCTCACGTTCGGGGCGCTCGAGCCAATCGGCCGCCTGGTGCCCCATTACCAGCGCGATCTCGCGGCCCAGATAAAACTTGCCCGTGCCGTCCGGGTCATGCTGCAGGCGAAACTCATAACGCGGCGGCTCCGGCTTGGGAGTGAGCGGAACGGGTTGGCCGGCGCACGCACTGATGACGAAGAGCGCCGAAAGGATTTGGAAAAAAACTCTCCTGCCGAGAGGGCAAGCTTTCTCCTCTGAATTCAAACTCCGGAATGGCATGCCCAACACTAAGGCCCACCCGCCAGGAATTCAATTAGAGTTGGGTCGGTAACCACTGGCGCTCCACGGCGTCCGGGCCAGCCCGCTCCTTTTTTGTTCGGCCGCCGGCCGGGAATGTCCGGCGATCCGGTTCGGCTGGCCTTGCGCCGGGGACGGTTTCATGGTTGGGTGGGGGCGCTCGAACGGATGCTCTGACAATGACACCCTGGTCGATTAAGCAGCTTGGGATTGGCCGATGGACCGCGGGCCTCGGCCTGCTTTTGGCGCTGGTTGTCCCTGGTCCGGCCGAGGCCGCAGAAACCGCTGCGGCCGCTCCGACAAATCACCTGCTGAGTCAGCCCCTCTCTCTGCCTGACGCCGTCAACCTGGCATTGCGGCGTAATCCGAACATCCTCCGCGCGCGCAGAGACGTCGAGGCGGCTGAGGGAGTGGTGATTCAAACACGGGCCATTGCTGTGCCGAAGGTGAGACTTACGGCGCATTATGCCGCGGTGGAGGAGAGCGACGTGGAAGTCCCGCCGGCACCGGCGACAAATTTCACCTTTGGCACGGAACAAAGCTGGGCCGGTCAAATCAAAGTGGTTCAATCGCTCTATGAAGGTGGGCGAATGGCTTCGGCGTTTCGGGTCGGGCGATTGACGCGCGAGCAATCGATGCTGAATTTTCAAACCGCGGTGGCCAATACGGTGTTCGAGGTGCAGACTGCCTTTTTTGACGTGCTGCTGAACGCGGAGCAAATCACGGTCCAGGAAGCCTCGGTCGCGTTGCTGGAGCGGGAGCTGGCCGATACCACCCGCCGGTTTGATGCCGGCACGGTCCCGCGGTTTAACGTATTGCGCGCGGAGGTCGAGCTGGCCAACGCGCGCCCGAGGCTAATTCGCGCGCGTAACGCCTTCCGCATCGCAAAGAATAATTTGGTTAACCTGCTTGGGTTCGACGTCCCCAAAGAAACTCTGGAAGACATCCCCTTAACCCTGGCCGGCAAACTCGAAGCCGAACCGTACCAGGTCGAGTTGCCGCGCGCCATTTTGACGGCTTTGGATCGGCGCAGCGAATTGGGAGCCCTGCGCAAAACGGAAGCGTTGAAGAAAGAGGATATCCTGAACGCTCGCTCCGGGTTTAAGCCCAGTCTGCAGGCTTATTTTGGTTACGACAGCCACAGTTCGGTGTTCGGCCCCGATGTCACCGACGAAGCCCACGGCTGGATCACTGGCGTTCAGTTGTCCTGGGATATATTTGATGGCTTCCGGACCCGGGGCCGGATTAAAGAGACCACGGCGTTGTACGACCGGGCTGGAGTTGAGTTGACCGACGCCGCTCGCCGCATCGAGTTGGAAGTGCGAACGGCTTACTCCTCGTTCATCGAGGCGCGGGAGGTTCTGGAATCGCAGAAAAAAGTTCTCGAACAGGCGGAGGAAGCAGTGCGGCTGGCCTCGGCTCGAAGCGAAGCCGGGGCGGGCACGCAACTGGACGTGTTAAGCGCGCAGACGGCGCTCACCGAAGCGCGGACCACGCAGGTCCAGGCGCTGCGCGATTACGCGGTGGCGCGGGCCCGGTTGGAGCGATCCACCGGCGTCAATGTGCCGGCGCCTGCGGCCCAGCCCTGAAACGCGCCGCGACTCTCAGGCCCAGCAGAACCAGGGATGCCATCACGCAGCCCCAGCCGAGCCAATCGCCATGTCGGTGATAGAAGGTTGGCGTCCGGAGCTGACCCGGCGCGGGCAGCGGAATTTGGGCCAGCATGAAACCCGAACCGTAAATCGTGCCGCGGTCGTCGCGAAAAATCTGGCGGAGACGCCCCCGTCCATCGATCCAGCAGGTCAAGCCGTTGTTGCAGCAACGGAGCAGGGGCAAATCATTCTCGACGGCGCGGAACAGGCCGCCGGTGCCATGCTGCCATTGGGCGGCGCTTTCACCGAACCACCCGTTGTTGGTGAGGTTCACTAAAAAGTCGGTGTCGTCATCCGCGCTGTCGCGGCCGAGATCCGGAAAGATATCTTCGAAACAAATCAGGACGGAGGTTTTGACGGCACGATCCGCCAGCTCGAACGGGACCGGGTGTTGGCCGGGGGTGAAGCCACCCTCGATGGGAGTGAAGAATTTGAGAAACGGCAGCCATTTCGTCAGGGGAACGTACTCTCCGAAAATGACCAGGCTGCGCTTGCGGTAGCGGTCGATTAATTCCCCGTCCGGACTGATCAGGAAGCTGCTGTTGTAAAAATAAGCGTTGTTGGGGGGAGTTGCATTGGGTCGCTGCTCGGCGTCGTCGGCGCCGATGATGAGCCAGACTTGATGACGTTTGGCGAGTTGGGTCACCGCCTGGAAAATGGTCTCGTCGTAGCGAAGCAATTTGGGCACTGCCGCCTCGGGCCAGAGCAGCAGGTCGACATGGTTGGTCAGGGCAGTTTCGGAGAGCCGGATGAGTTCCTGGAAGCGCGCATCATTGCCCCGGGGATCCCAAATCAGGGTTTGTGGAATACTGGGCTGAATGAAGGCGACGCTGAGTGTCCGGCTGGGCGGAGTGCTTTGGCCCAGGCGGCGCAGGCCGAAGTTAAAGACCAGGGCGACTGCGAGGCAGGGGACGAGAATCTCACCCAGGACGGCGGATCGTCGCGCTGGTTGGCGGATCAACATGAGCGCGCCCGAAAGCAAGGACAGGGAAGTCCAAATCACCAGAAAAGAAACGCCGTAAATGCCGGCCAGGGAGGCAATCTGGATCAAGGGAAGGAGTTGGTATTGCGACGCGCCCAAAAGGTTCCACGGGAAGCCTGAGAATATGCGGGTGATGACCATTTCCAGTCCCACCCAGAGGGCCGCTCCCGACAAAGCCCAAAGGTTGCGTTGCAGCCAGGCCGGGGCAAGTGCGCCACTCGGCCTGGAACCTGGCCCAGCCGACCGCGGGCTCAACAACCAGACCCAGGTCGCCGGGAAAATCGCCATGAACGCGCTCAGGGCGAGCCACCCCGCGGCCGGACCGAGCGGAATACCGTGCCATCGATATGGAATGGCTAGTAGCCAATAGAGCGAGCCCAGGTAATGAAAGAACCCGGCCACATAACCCAGTCGAAAGCTCTCGCCACCAGGCCGGCCGAGCGCACAGGCGACCATCAGCGCCGGAGCCACCCAGGCCAGGCCGGCAATGCCGATCTTGGGGAACGCGGCGGCCAGCAGCAGCCCGGCTAGAGCGGCGGGAAGGTATCGGCTGCGGGTGAGCAAACCAGGCAGTTGCACCGGCGAAGCTTGCCGCAAAAAAGGGAGAAGGCAAGCGGCGTCGCTTGGTGCCCTCCCTGGTCGCCGATTACGACCACGATTACGGTTACGACGACGATTGCGATGAAGTAGTTTTACCTTGGCGCTGCTCGGGAACTCCTTTTAACCTCTGCGTTCGGCAGTTTTGTTATGCAAACCATTTCGATTGGCGTCAGTCCGTTGGTCAGCAGCCGGCTGGCCTATGGGTGTTGGCGGCTGGCGGGGACCTGGAACCCGGCAGAAGTGACCGTGGAGGGCCGTACGGCCGGCCTGCGCGCCGTAATCGCGGCTTATGAGGCGGGCTATACCCTGTTCGATAATGCCGATATCTATTGCCGTGGGGAGGCCGAACGGATTCTGGGTGAAGCGCTCCACAAAGTTGCGGGCATGCGCGAACGTGTCCTGGTAGCCACCAAGTGCGGCAT
>Ga0163163_10003801_pt1 | contig 12860 bp, 4 predicted proteins | sample S65metaG_FD_119766 | JGI IMG/M metagenome (GOLD analysis project Ga0163163, IMG submission 119766) | Switchgrass rhizosphere microbial communities from Kellogg Biological Station, Michigan, USA - S6-5 metaG | ecosystem: Host-associated > Plants > Roots > Rhizosphere > Soil | place: USA: Michigan... | reverse complement strand
GGCGCATCCTGGCGATCGCGGACGGTGAAGACGCGGCCCTCGAGGAGGGGAATCCGAAGCGTGGCGAAGTAGCCCGCGCCCACCGCGGCGTTGTCGACGTCGGGGTGCACCCCGGGCGGGGGCGTATACCCCTCCGCCTCGAAGGAGTCGTTGTCGACCCCGCCCGAGAGCGGCAGCGTCGCGGCGATGCTGGCGGCCTTGACCCCCCGCGATTCCGCGAGTCGCGCGGGCACCCGCTCGAGGAACGCCGCCGCGCGCTCCGGCGAATACCGTTCGAGGCCGAGGTTGACCGACGCGAGCGTGACGCCCTGGGGGTCGAAGCCGAGGTCGACCGAGAGTGCGCGCCCGAGGCTGCGCCCCAGGAGTCCGGCCGACGCGAGCAGCCCGAGGCACAGTGCGATCTGGGCCGCGACGAGGGTCCAGCGCAGCGAGGAGCGCCGGGTCACGGTCGGCGACGAGGCCTGGATGGACGGCAGCAGGCGCGTTCGCGAGGCGCGGAGCGCCGGGAGGAGCCCGAAGATGAGCCCGGTGGCCGCCGAGAGCGCCGCGGAGAACGCGAGGGCTCGTGAGTCGAGGGATGCGCCGAAGGCGCCGATCGAGACTTCGTCCGGCAACGGCACGGCCGCGGAGAGCCCGAGCGCCCACACGGCGACCATCGTCCCGGCCGCGCCGCCGGCGAGGCAGAGAAGGAAACTCTCGGAGAGGAGCATCCGGATGAGCCGCCCACGGCTGGCGCCGAGCGCCTGGCGCAGCGCGATCTCGCGCTCGCGCCTCGACGCACGCGCGATCAGGAGGTTGGCGAGGTTGGCGCACGCGATCATCAGCGCGCAGACGACGGCGGCGGCGAGGATCGCGAACACCCGCGCCGGGATTCCGTCGCCGAGATCGGCCGCGCTCGCGGTCGGCCTGGCCGACCAGTCCTCCGCCCGGAACTCCTCGCCGTTTGCGGCGGCGTCGCGCCGCAGGGCCTCGACGACGGCGGTGCGCGCGGCCGGGATGCCCACCCCGGGCGCGCGGCGGCCGAAGCCGACCAGCCAGCCCCAGTTGCGGCTCGACAGGTCCAGCCGCGCCAGGTTGCCCGTGGCGAGATGGGGCCAGGCACCGATTGTGACCCAGACATCCGTGAAGACGCCGAACACCGTGCCGCGCAGCCCGGGCGGCGCGACGCCCACGACCGTAAATGGCGTGCCGTTGAGCCGTACGGTCGAACCGACGACCGCCGGATCGCCGCCGAAGCGCGTGGTCCACAGGTCGTGGGAGAGCACGGCCACGGAGGCTCCGGAGTCCTCGTCGGACGGGAAGAGGAGGCGCCCCGCGGACGGAGCCGCGCCGAGAACGTCGAAATAGTCGCCCGTGACGACGAGGCCCGTGATCCGTTGCGGCGAGGAGGCGCCGGAAAGCGACAGCTCGCGCCGGCTCCACGCGGAGACGCGCACCCGGCCGCGGGCCCCCTCGCGGAGCGCCTTCAGAACGGGGTAGGAGAGGACGTGCCCGCGGATGTCGACGAGCTCGCCGGGCGAGGCGACCCCGGGCAGCGGACGCAGCAGGACGGCGTCGATGAGCGAGAAGATCGCGGTGTTGGCGCCGATGCCGAGCGCGAGAATCGCGACGGCCGCGAGAGTGAAGCCGGGGCTGCGGCGCAGCGAGCGCGCCGCGGAGCGGAGGTCCGTCCAGATAGCGTTCATCTGTCACCTCGCGCGGAAGTTCTGGATCCGGAACGACGCACCGTGGACGACCCTCTTCGCCCGGATTCGCGCATCGGCTTCACTCCGTCCGTAAGGCCCGTGTCGGATCGATCCGCGTCGCGCGCCGGGCCGGCACCCACGACGCCCCCGCCGTCAGCAGCAGCAGGAGCCCGCACACGGCGGCGTAGGTCGCGGCGTCGTGCGGGCGCACCTGGAAGAGCAGGCTCGAGAGCAGGCGCGAGAGCGCCAGTGCGGCCGCGAGGCCGGCGGCCAGCCCGAGCGCGGCGAGCGCGAGGCCGCGGCGCACCACGTCGCGCACGATGTCGGCGGGGCTGGCCCCCAGCGCCATTCGCACGCCGATCTCGCGCGTGCGGGCGGACACGGTCTCGGAGACGAGGCCGTAGACGCCGACCGATGCCAGGAAGAGCGCGATCGCGGCGAGGAGGCCGAGGAGCGAAGCGCCGAAGCGTTCGCGGGAGAACGTGCGCGCCGAGCGCTCGCTCATCGTCGCCACGTCGAAGACCGGGAGGTTCGGCGCCAGCGCCTTGATCTCGCGGCGCACGGCCGGCGCCACCGCCGCCGGATCGCCGTCCGTCTTCACGAAGATCGTCGCCCACGGGAGGCCGCCCTGGAGCGACGGATAGTAGAGGTCGAGGATGCGGCGATCCCCGGGCCGGCCGTAGAGGACGTCGCCCGCGATGCCGACGACCTCCGCGGTGGCATTCTCCGCGAAGTAGAAAGAGGTCGCGGCGATGCGGTGGCCGATCGGGTCCTGGCCGGGCCAGAGTCTTCGAGCCGTCGATTCGCTGACGATGACGACCTTGGGAGATCCCTCGCGGTCCTCGGCCGTGAAAGCGCGGCCCCGGCGGATCGGGATCGAGAGCGTCTTGAAAAAGTCGGGGCTCACGTCGTGGAGGCCGATCTCGAGGGCGCCCTGCTCGCCGGTGAAGCGGCCCTTCGACTCGAGACGCTTCGAGTCGATCTGCGAGACGATCGCGATCATGTTTCGCGACGAGAGGGGCGACGTGCGGCCCGTCGCGGCGGAGACGACGCCGGGCACCGCCGCGAGCCGCTCGAGGAGCGTCCGGCGGAACACGATCCCCCTGTCCGCGCCGGTGTCGAGCACGCCGGACGGGTCGAAGCGCATCGTGAGGACGCCATCCGGCCGGAAGCCGCTCTCGTAACCGGACAGCCGCGCGAGGCTCCGGGCGAGCAGCCCGGCGCCGACCAGCAGCACGAGCGCGAGCGCGATCTGGAGGGGGACGAGGAGCCCGCGGACGGACCGCCTTCGCCCCTGGCCGCCCTGGACGGCGCCGGCGCCCCCCTCCTTGAGGACGGTCGCGAGGTCGCTCCGCGTCGCGTGCACCGCGGGCGCCATCCCGAAGACGAGCCCGGTCGCGAGGGATACCCCCAGCGCGAACAGGAGAACGCGCGGGTCGATCCGGATCTCGGCGAAGCGGAACAGGAACGAGGGGTCTCCGATCCCGGAGAGCCGCTCGAGGTGCGACAGGGTCTCGATGCCCCAGAGCGAGAGGAGCACTCCGCAGAGTCCGCCGGCGAGCGCCAGGACGACGCTCTCCGTCAGGAACTGCCGGGCGATCCGGCCGCGCTCCGCGCCGATCGCGAGGCGGATCGCCACCTCGCGGCCCCGGCCCGCGGCGCGCGCGAGCAGCAGGGCGGCGACGTTGGCGCACGCGATGAGCAGCACGAACGTCACGGCGCCGAACAGCACGACGACCGAGCGCCGCAGCGCGGGGTCGACGCGAGTGTCATTCAGCGACGCGGCCGATGCGCCCCAGACCGCGCCCGTGCCCTCCATCGGGTGCTCCGAGGCGATGCGCTTCCCGAGCACCGCGACCTCGGACTTCGCGGCGGCTTCCGAGACGCCGGCCTTGCGGCGCGCGACGACGCTGTGCCAGTGGTTCCCGTCCTCCTGGAAGACGCCCGGGTACATGTACTTCTCGGCCATGGACATCGGAACCCAGACCTCGGCGCCGCCGGAGAGACCGCCGAAGCGCTCGGGCATCACGCCGACGATCGTCAGCGTCTCGCGGTTGATCTGGATCGTCTTGCCCACCACCGCGCGGTCGCCGGCGAAGCGGCGCTGCCAGAGACCCCACGAGAGCGCGGCGACGCGGCCCGGGGTTCCGCCGCGATCCTCGTCGGCGGAGAACGTCCGGCCGAGGATGGGCGCGACACCGAGCGCCGAGAAATACGAGGCCGAGACCAGCTCAGCGGACAGCCTCTCGGGCTCGGCAACGCCCGTCTGGTTCAGGTCCGTGCTGACCCACGCCGCGAGATCCTGGAAGGAGGTCGCGTTCCGGCGCAGGGTCTCGAACTTCGGGTAAGACCAGGGGAACGTCTCGGTCGGCGAGTTCTCGTCCTGGTGCGTGATGGACACCGTCATCAGCGCGTCCGGGTCGCGGTAGGGAAGAGGGCGGAGCACGGCCGCGTCGAGGATCGAGAAGATCGTCGTCACGGTTCCGATCCCGAGCGCCAGCGTGGCGACGGCGACCGCGGTGAAGCCCGGATTCTTGGCGAGCCAGCGGACGGCGTAGCGGAGATCCTGGACCAGGGTGCTCATGTCGCGACTCTCTCCTTCCGAATCGGTCTACTCGGCGCGCAGCGCCGAAGCGGGGTCGATGCGCGCCGCGCGCCTCGCCGGCACCGCGCTCGCGAGGAGCGCGACTCCGGCCAGAAGCGCGGAGGCGCCGGCCAATGTCGCCAGATCCATGGGCGTGATGCCGAACAGCATGCCGGCGAGCAGGCGCGTGACGGCGGCCGTCGCGAGGAGCCCGACCGCGACGCCGATCGCGGCGAGGCGGGCGCCGCGGCGGACGAACAGCGCGACGACGTCCCGGGCGCGGGCGCCCAGAGCCATGCGCACTCCGATCTCCCGGCGCCGCTCGCCGACGGCGAAGGCGACGACGCCGTAGAGACCGACTCCGGCCAGGACCAGCGCCAGCACGCCGAAGGCCGCGACGAACATCGTCCCCTCGCGCCGGAAGGAGGAGTTGCGCCGCAGCGAGTCGGCGAGGGTCTCCACCTGGAAGAGCGGCAGCGCCGGGTCGAGCGCCCGCGCGGCGGAGCGCACCGCGGCGGCGACGGGGACGCCCGGGCTGGCGCGGACGAGCAGCGTCGTCTCGTTGAAGTGCGCGCCCTGCGCGATCGGGAAGTACGCATAGGGACGTGCGGGCTCGGTCAGGCTCAGGTATTTCCCGTCGCGGGCCACGCCGACGACCTCGTAGCTCTCCGACGGCTTGCCGGCCACGGAGAGTCGGCGGCCGAGCGGGCTCGCGCCGGGCCAGAACCGGCGCGCGAGGGTCTCGTTCACGATCGCGACGGGGGTCGTGCCGGCGCGGTCCTCCGCGGCGAGGTCGCGCCCGGCGACCAGGTCGATCCCGAGCGTCGCGAAGAAACCGGGCGAGACCGTCGCGTAGAAGACCTCGGTGCCCTCTGCCTTCGCCTCGCCGTCGGCGACGAACGTGTCCGCCATCGCGCGATTGGAGAGCGGGAGGAGCTCGGTCAGCGCGGCGCCGCGCACGCCCGGCAGCGCCCGGGCCCGCTCCAGCATCTGCGCGCGAAGCCTCGCGGCGCGCTCGGGGGAGTAGCCCTGCGTGATGGGGTCGAAGGAGAGCGTGAGGACGTCGGGCGCGGCTCTGCGGTCGAAGCCCACGGGCACGTCCGCCGCCTTCACGAGGCTCCGAACGAGCAGCCCGCTCGAGGCGAGGAGGACCAGGGAGAGGGAGATCTGGACGGCGACGAGCGTGGCCTGGAGGCGATGGCCGGACGGACCGGCGCCGCGGGAGGCCGCGCCCTTGAGCGCCGGGACGACCTCGGGGCGCGCGGCGGCGAGCGCCGGCGCGAGGCCGAAGAGGATCGCGGTGGCGACCGCCGACGCGAGCGCCCACGCGAGGACGCGCCCGTCGACGACCGGCGCGATGAGCGGCGGCGCGTCGAAGCGCACCATGAGGAGGTCGAGCAGCCACGAGGAGAAGACGACGCCGACCCCGGCGCCGAGGGCCGAGAGGAGCACGCTCTCGGTCAGGAGCTGCCGCACGATGCGCCGCCGCGACGCCCCGATCGCCAGCCGGATCCCGAACTCGCGGCGGCGCCGCGCGGCGCGGCCGAGCAGGAGATTGGCGACGTTCGCCGCCGCGATGAGCAGGACGAGGCCGCTGGCGGCGAGACCCACGCCGGCGATCGGGAGCATCTCGTGCAGGTGCCCCGGCGGGACCCATCCGTTCGGCGTCTCGACCGAAGCGGTGAGCCGGCGGCGGTCGGGGTCGCGCAACGGCGCGTTGCGAGCCGCGATGGCCGCGACCGCCGCGCCCGCGTCGGCCTTCGAGACGCCGGGCCTGAGGCGCGCGATGGCGCGGAAGTGCTCGGATCGCCGCGACGTCACGCTTCCCGCCCGATCCGTCCCGGACAGGAACGTCTCGAGCGGCAGGTAGACGTCCGGCGGCTCCTCGACGTCGAGGCCGGCGAAACCCTCGGGTGCGACGCCGACGATCGTGAAGGGCCGGCCGTTGATGGACACGGAGCGCCCGATCACCGCCGGGTCGGCGCCGAAGCGCCGGCGCCAGTAACCCGCGGACAGGACGGCGACCGGGCGTCGTGCGCGATCGTCGTCCGCGACGAAGGCGCGTCCCGCGGCCGGCACGAGCCCGAGCGTCGAGAAGTAGTCGCCGCCGGCGAGCTGCCCCCGGATGCGCTCGGTCGCGTCGGGCGTCGCCAGGTGCACCGGGATGCGGTCGACGGCGGCGGCGCCGGCGAAGACTCCCGCATGCTCGCGGTAATCGAGGAAGTCGGGATAGGAGATGCGCCCGGCCCGGCCGTCCTCCACGTGGGTGATCCAGACGAGCCGGCCGGGGTCGGCGATGCCCGGCATGGGCCGGAGCGCCATCGCGTTCAGGACCGAGAAGATCGCCGTATTCGCGCCGACGCCCAGCGCGATCGTCGCGACGGCCACGGCCGCGAAACCCGGGCTCCGCCGGAGTCCCCGGAGCGCGTAACGGAGATCCTGCATCAGGGGGCCCATGGATTGCCTCGCTACACGCGGTAGCCGCTCTCCTTGAGCTCCCCTTCGTCGTGCGCGCGCTCCTCGCCGCGCTCCTCCTCCACGACGCGGCCGTCGAAGAGGTGGATCGTGCGGTCCGCGTGCTTCGCGAAGCGCGGGTCGTGCGTGACCATGCAGATCGTCGCGCCCGCGCGGTGGAGATCCTGGAGCAGGTTCATGACCGCCTCGCCGTTGACGGAGTCGAGGTTGCCGGTCGGCTCGTCGGCGAGCAGGATCAGGGGAGAGCCGGCGATCGCGCGCGCCACGGCGACGCGCTGCTGCTGGCCGCCCGAGAGCTGCGACGGGAAGTGCTTCATGCGGTGCGCCATCCCGACCTTCTCGAGCGACTCCTGGACGCGCTTCTTGCGCTCGTGCGCGGGCATGCCGCGGTAGGTCAGCGGCAGCTCGACGTTCTCGTAGACCGACAGGTCGCCGATCAGGTTGAAGCTCTGGAAGATGAAGCCGATCTCGCGGTTGCGGATCCGCGCGCGCTCGGAGAGCGTCAGCGATTCCGCGGGCTTGCCGTTCAACCAGTAACGGCCGTTCGTCGGCGCGTCGAGCAGGCCGAGGAGCGACAGCAGCGTCGACTTGCCGCAGCCGGACGGCCCGGCGATCGAGACGTAAGCGCCGTGCGCGATCTCCAGGTGCACGCCGGAGAGCGCGTGCGTCTCGACCTCGTCCGTGAAGAAGACCTTCGTGACCCCGTCGAGCTTGATGACCGGATGGCCGTTCGTACTCATTCGCCCCACTCCTTATTTCAGTCGAACCCTGTCGTAGGCGTCCCAGGCGCTCATGTCCGAGAGGATGACCTGGTCCCCCGGCTTCAATCCCTCGAGGATCTCGACCGTATTCACCGAGCTCTTGCCGAGCTTGACCTTGACGCGCGTGGCCTCGTCCCCGTCCTCGTTCACGCGGAAGAGGCCGACGAGGCTCTTCTCCTGGCCGAACGCCGGACGGCCGACGTACATGACGTCCTTCAGCCGGTCGAGCTCGATCGTCCCGTCCACCGAGAGGTCGGGGCGCGAGCCCTGCGGCAGCTCGCCGTCCATCGCCACGTCGACCGTGACGGTTCCGTTCTGCGACGAGGGATCGACGCGGGAGACGTGACCCTCGACGATGCCGTTGCGGGTGTCGATCGAGGCCGGCTGGCCGATCGTGATGTCCTTCGCCTGCGTCTCGGCGATCTTGAGCTGCGCCTTCAGCTTGTTCGGCTGCACGACCTTCGCGAGCATCCCGCCCGCGACGACGCGCTGACCCACCTGCACGGGGATCTCCTGGAGGACGCCGGCGATGCCGGCGCGGACCTTCATTCCCTCGAGCTGCGACTTCTTCAGCTCCGCGACGGCTCGCAGCTGCTCGACGTGGGCGGCCTGCGCGTCGACGAGCGCGTGCGCGGCGTCCTCGGCGATGTCGAGGCGCTCCTGCTCCAGGGCGTGGCGGGTCTTGAGCTCCTCGGCGCGGACCTCGGAGAGCTTGAGCGTCAGCTCGGCGACGAGCCCCTCCTTGAAGAGCCCCTCGTTCGTCTGCGCCTGGAGCTGCGCCTGGTGGTAGTCCGACTCGACCGTCGCGGCCGCGGCCTTCGTGTCGAGCGTGTCGCGCTGGGCCTTGACCTTCGCGTTCATGAGGTCGGCCATCCCGGCCTTCAGGGCCTGGGACGAGTCGAGCGCGTCCTTTTCGAGCTCCGGGTTCGTCATCTCGAGCAGCACCGTGTCCGGCTCGACCTTGGCGCCGGGTTCGAGAAGGAGACGCTCGACGCGGCCGTCGGTTGCGGCCGAAAGCACGCGAATTCCCGCGGACTCGACGACGAGCGAGCCCGGGCCGCGCACCTGGCGCAGCATCGGCCCCCGCTTGACCTTGTCCATCCAGAGGGTGCCCTTGTCGACCGTGGGCGCCGCCGGCTTCAGCCGGGAGAGGCCGAGGGTGATCGAGAGGACCGCGACCGCGCCGACGGCCGCGAGGATGAGCCGCTTCTTCTTTCGCTTCTCGGCGAAGTCTTCACGAATGATGTCCACGAGCGTGGGAGAGGGGCGAAAGCCGTGCCACCCCGGGTACCGCCCAACTCATTGAAGGCAAAGGACCTGGAGGACACCGGCGCGGGCTCGGCTGGCCGCTTCCGGGAAGGACTGTCCGGAAGCGGACATCGCCGCGCCCGTCGGCCGAGGGCGACGCGGACAAACACCCCTCAGAAAAAACGCATTAGCCGGAGCTAATGCGTTTGGGGCTTCCTCTTTCGCCGGGCGTTACGTCTTTGCGTCTACGTCTCGGTCCTGCGGCTCACGCGTTCCCTCGCGCCCTCACGGCGTCGTCACGCTGACGTTGTTCACCGTCGCCGCGATCAGCTTCGTGTTCACGTGGCTCGTCACCGCGATGCCCACGTAGACGTTGGGAGCCATCGTCACGGTGTCCGACGCCACGAAGGTCCAGTTGACCCCGTCCGTCGACTTGTAGCCCGTGAGGGTGTTGCCGGTGCGCACGAGCTTGACCCAGTAGGGCGCCGTTCCGGCTCCGCCGCTCGTCGCGGGCGTCGTGCCGCCCGCCGTCAGCCTCCGCTGGAAGCTCAGGCCGTTGCCGGGCGTGACGGCCATCATCGCGTTGGGAGAGTTGGCGGCGAGGCTCTCGCGGATCATCACGCCGCCCTTCGCCCACGCGTGCGTGAAGGGAAGGGTCGCCACCCGGGCGATGACTGTCGCGTCTCCGGTGATCGGCTGATAGACGTAGTGGAACGCGTCGGCCGATCCGGCGATGTCGGCGCCCGACGCCTTGACGGTGAACGTGCCGCTCGCGTACGTCGCGCTGCCGACGAGGCCGGTGGATCCGACGTCCTGGTCGACCCAGGGAGCCGGGAGCCCGGAGTTGTTGACCGTGATGTTGACGGCCGCCGACGTGGTGACGGCGCCCAGGTTGTCCGTGGCCCGCGCCGTCAGGCTGTACGTGCCGGCTCCGACGCCCGTCCAGGCGAAGCTGTAGGGGCTCGTCGTGTCGCTGCCGATGAGCGTCGAGCCCGAGTAGAAGTCGACCTGGGAGACGGAGCCGTCGGAGTCGGCGGCGTCCGCGTTGATCGTGACGCTCGCCGGCGCCGTGAACGTCGCCCCGTTGGCGGGGCTGGTGATCGAGACGGTCGGCGCCGAGTTGCCCGCCGGATTCACGATGATCGTGGCCGTCGAGCTGGTGGTCTGGGCGCCGAGGTTGTCCGTGGCGCGCGCCGTGAGCGCATAGGTTCCCGCGGGGACGTTCGTCCAGGTGAACGAGTAGGGGCTCGTGAGGTCCGTCGAGATGACGGTCCCGTCCGCGAGGAACTCGACCTTCGCCACGGAGCCTCCCGGGTCGGAGGCCGACGCATTCAGCACGACCGACGCCGGCGCCGTGTAGGTGGCCCCGTCGGCCGGCGCCGTGAGGGACACGATCGGAGGCGTATTCCCCGCCGGGTTCACCGTGATCCCGACGCCCGCCGACGTCGTCGTGGCCCCGAAGTTGTCGGTCGCCTTCGCCGTCAGCGTGTAGGAGCCGGCCGGGACGCTGGTCCAGGAGAAGCTGTAGGGGCTGGTCGTGTCGGTGCCGAGCAGCGTCGCGCCGTTGTAGAAGTCGACCTTGGTCACGCTGCCGTCGCCGTCGGCGGCATCGGCGTTGATCGTGACGCTCGCCGGCGCGGTGAAGGTGGCTCCGTCCGCCGGCGCGGTGATCGAAACCGTCGGCGGCGAGTTCGCTCCCGGCTGGATCGTGATGTTGACCGGAGCGGACGTCGTCACCGCACCGAGGTTGTCGGTCGCGCGCGCCGTCAGCGCGTAGTTGCCGGCGGGCGCGTTCGTCCAGGTGAAGCTGAAGGGCGCGGTCGTGTCCGATCCGAGGAAGAAGCCGCCCTCGTAGAACTCGACCAGCGCGATGGAGCCGTCGGTGTCGAGCGCGCTCGCGTTGATCGTGACGGTCGCGGGCGCCGTGAACGTGGCGCCTTCCGAGGGCGAGGTGATCGACACGGACGGAGGAGAGTTCGCCGGTCCGGTCGTCACCGAGACGTTGGTGAACGTGGCCGCGCAGCGCTGGGTGGTGGTGTGGCTCGTGACGGCGATGCCGACGAGGGCGTTGCTCGCCATCGTGATCGTGTCCGTACCGACGACCGTCCAGGTCGTGCCGTTCGGCGAGGCCGAGGCGGTGAACGTGTTCCCGGTGCGCTCGAGCTTCAGCCAGTAGGGAGCGACCACCGCCGCTCCCGCGGTCGTGGTGGTCGTCCCGCCGGGCGTCTTGCGCCTCTGGAATGTCAGACCGTGGCCGGGGGTGAGGGCGATGAACGCGTTGACGGCGTTCGGGGCGAGGCTCTCGCGGATCATGATCCCCGCCTTCGCCCACGCGTTCGTGTAGGGAATGGACGTCACCTTCAGGATCATCGCCGTATCGCTGGAGATCGGCTGATCGATGTAGTGGAACGCGTCCGCCGCCCCGGCGATGTCGGCGCCCGCTCCGCGGTCGGTGTAGGTCCCGGTGACGTAGGTCGAGCTGCCGGTCAGCACCACGTTGCCGACGTCCGTGTCCGTCCAGGGCGGAGGAAGGTTCGAGCTCGAGAGGTACGTCGCCGTGTACGTCGCCGGCGTGGCCGGAGCGTTCAGGTTGTGCGTCTGGTCGCCCCCGTCCGACCACGAGGAGAACGCAAAGGTGCCCTGAGGCGACGGCGCCGTGACCGAATTCGCCGAACCGATGATCACGGTATCCGTGAAGGGCGTCGTGGCCGTCGTGGGGCCGACGGTGAGCTGCAGCCCCGACGGCGAGGTCTGGAACGTCAGCGGGACCGTCTGCGGGTCGAGATTCACGTTCGCCGTGGACTGCAGGCCCGAGGCATCCGTCGCCGTGAGCTGGATCTCCAGGTACGACGGGTACTCGTGGTCGGGCGCCGGGAAGGATCCGCCCGCGACTCCCTGGAACGTCTGGTAGACGTGCGTGTGGCAGTTCGACGGGCAGTGGTGGATCAGGACGGTCCACGCCAGCGCCGACGGCGGAAGGTTGCCCTGCTGCGGGTCGGTCGCGCCGCCCGCGAAGGAGATCGTGTCGCCGACCCGCCACGTCAGGGACGAGTCGGGCGTCGCGATGAACGCGGTGGGCGCTCGGGTGTCCACGTTGATGACGAGCGGGTCGCTGAGCGTGGAGATCCCGTGGTTGTCCGTGACCTTGAGACGCGCCGAGTAGCTTCCCTTGTTCGAGTAGACGAACTGGGGCGCCGGGTCGGTGGAGTCGTTGAACTGTCCGTCGCCGTCCAGGTCCCAGGCGAAGGTGATCGTGTCGCCGGGCTGGCCGGGCTGAGACCCGGTTCCATCGAACTGGACCGTGAGGGGCGGCGAGCCCGAGTCCGGGCTGGCCGTGGCGAGCGCCGTCGGACCGAGGTAGGTATACCGGCGCACGGTGCCGCCGTCGAAGTCGACGTAGAAGATGTCGCCGTTCGGTCCAACCTGGACGTCGACGGGGCCCGCGGCTCCGGACTTCCACGCCATCCGGTTGTTGGGATCGGGGTTGCCGTCGGCGTCGGGGAACATCACCCAGATGCACTTGCGCGAGTAGTCGGAGAAGAAGAGCGCGTTCTGGTAGCTGGATGGGTAGTCGCCGCCGTTGTAAAAGGCCATGCCGCCCACCGACGAGCTGCCGACGGAGCAGCCGTCGCCCGCGACGACCGAGGCCTGGTGGTTGTAGGTGTAGAGCGGGGGAGTCGCCGTCCCGGCCGTATACAACGAGGTGCAGAGCGCGAGGTTCGCCGCCTGGTATCCCGAATGCGGGGCGGTGCCCTCGTAGCACGGCCAGCCGAAGTTGCGCACGCTCGGGTCGAGCGGGTTGGGAACGCTGTTGATCTCCTCCCACGTGTTCCAGCCGACGTCGCCGATGTAGACCTGGTTCGTGCCGGGCTTGATCGTGAAGCGGAAGGGATTGCGAAGGCCGAAGCCGACGATCCGCTGGGCGTTCGCGTCCGAGCTGCCGATGAGCGGGTTGTCCGGGGGGGCGAAGCCCGTGGCCGGATCCAGCCGCAGCAGCGTGCCCGAAAGCAGGACCGGCTCGCCCGGCGGGCGGCGCAGGCTCTGGCTGCGCAGCGCGCCGCCCTCCGCCGAGGGCGGCGTCTCGTTGCCACCGACCCCGGCCGGCGG
>Ga0163163_10003800_pt1 | contig 12861 bp, 8 predicted proteins | sample S65metaG_FD_119766 | JGI IMG/M metagenome (GOLD analysis project Ga0163163, IMG submission 119766) | Switchgrass rhizosphere microbial communities from Kellogg Biological Station, Michigan, USA - S6-5 metaG | ecosystem: Host-associated > Plants > Roots > Rhizosphere > Soil | place: USA: Michigan... | reverse complement strand
GCTTCCATGCCCACCAGCAGGACGGCGATGCCGCGAGCCTGCGAACGCGTGATCACCTCCTCGAGGTTCTGCCGCATCGCCGCGACAGGAAGGCCGCGCAGCCCGTCGTTGGCGCCGAGCTCGAGCACGAGGATGCGCACGTCGCCGCTCAGCGACCACTCCAGGCGGCTGAGCCCGCCGGCAGACGTATCGCCCGACACCCCGGCGTTCACCACCTCGAAGGGATAGCCCTCCTTCTTCAGGCGCGCTTGAATCAAGGCGGGCACGGCCTGCGGCTGTTCGAGCCCGTAGCCGGCGGTGAGGCTGTCGCCCAGGAAGACGATGCGCGGACGATCGGACGCGACCGGCGCGACGGGAGCCACCGCAGGGGCGGCCGGCTGCGACGCCGCCGCCGGAGCCGAAGCGACGGGCTTGGCGGGCGGCGCGGCCGGCTCACGGCCGCACGCGATCGCGCACACCGCAATCAGTACCGCGCTCGCTCTCAACATGGGTCCCACTTGATTATCGTCCGGGTGTGCCCCGGGCGCAGCCTCGCTGGCGTGTCAGAGGCGGCTGAGTTCCTGCTTGAAGCTCTCGACCAGCGGCACGGGCGTGGGGTCGAAACCACCCAGCAGCGCCAGGTAGTAGGAGCACCAATCGGCAAAGGCCAGCGCGGCGAGCACCCGCTCGGCGCGGGTCGAGCCCGGCATCTCCCACGAGCGAAACGCCACGTTGTCGATGCGATCGCGGCCGAAGACGTCGCGCATCACCTCGAAGCGCTCGCGGATTCGCGGCGCGCTCGCCGGGTCGTGCAGGTACAGCGCCGCAAACTGCCCCATCGGCACGGTGAAGCCGATCATCTCGTTGTGATTCAGCTCCGGGAACGCGTTGAAAAACGACGGCCGCTTCGCGTTCTCGTTGAACTTGATCTTCGCAATCCGCGCCACCGACATCAGATGCGTGTCGTCGGTGTAGACCACCGGAATGCGCGCGCCCAGCCACGCGGCCAGGTCCGCGGCCGCCGGCCGTAAATCAAGTCCTCGCAGGAACGCCGGCAGCGCGCGCAGCGTGCCCGTCGGGTCCTTCATCAGCCCGCCGGCGTGGAGCACGCGTGCCAGATACGTGACGATGAAGCCGAACGCACAGCGCGGCTGGAAACCGGCGGGCTCGTCCTTCGTGGGGATCACGATGAGCGGATAGCCGCGCTCGCGCGCCAGCTGCTCCAGCCGTCCGCCCGCGGTGACCACGACCACATTGCGCGCGTCCGCCGGCAGCGTTTCGATGCCCGACAGCGTCTCCTCGGTGTTGCCGGAGAACGAGCTGAAGATGAGCAGCGTGTCGGCATCGTTCGCCGGCGGCAGCCCGTAGGTGCGCCACACGCGCATCGGCGACGTGAGCTCGCCGGCGAAGGCGTCCATCAGGACTTCGCTCGGCAGCGCGGACCCGCCGAGACCGCAGACCACGACCTGTGTGAACCGTGTCTGCCGCAGCGTCGGCACCGTGTCGTCGAGCGCGATCTGAATGTGCTCGGGCAGCCGCGCGATCACCGTGGCCATGTTGAAGTGATCGTGCTGCCTCGCGAGCTCCGTCAGCGACTCGGGTACCCCACTGCTCATGCGCTGCGCCGAAGGACCACAGCGGTGACGTTGTCGGTGGCGCCGTTGGCGACCGCGGTCGACACCAGCGCTTCGGTGACCGCCGACACCGACCCGTCGGCAGAGAGCAGCTCTTCGATCAGATCCTGCCGCAGCACGCCGTGGAGTCCGTCGCTACAGATCAGGAGCATGTCCCCGGGATCGAAGGCGTGCTCTTCGGCATGCGGCGACAGATCGGCGCGAGTGCCGACGACGTCGGTGAGCACGTGACGCATCGGATGCCGATCGATCTCGCTCTGCGTCAGCGCCACGCCTTCCGACTGGAGCTTCGCAATCCACGAGTCATCCTGCGTGAGCTGCGTCAGGCGTCCCGCGCGCAGGCGGTAGATGCGGCTGTCGCCGACGCTCGACAGGATGGCGCCCGTCGGCGTCACCAGCGCCACCGCTACCGTCGTGCCCATACCAGCGCATTCCGGGCGTCGTGCCGCGGTATCGAGAATGTGGCGGTTCGCCGCCCGTACGGCCTCTTCGAGGCCGTCGGCGCTGGGATGATCTTCGTCTGCGACGAAGGTACGGATCGATTCGACGGCCAGGCCAGCCGCCACTTCCCCCGCATTGTGACCGCCCATCCCGTCGGCCACAACGAACACGCCCCCCGACATGTCGATCAGAAACGCGTCTTCGTTGCTAGCTCGCGGCCCGGGGTTGGTAACACCGTGCGCGGTCACACCCATCGCTCGGGATTATAGTCGGGCCCGCCACGCGCCAAGCCCGGGATGGATACTAGGTATACTCCGGCGGTGGCGACTTCCACGGTCCAGGCCGCGCTCACGAGGGCCGCTTCGGCCCTCGATCGCGGTCGCGGCGCCGAAGCCGTCCAGATCCTGCTGCCCCACCATCGGTCCGGCGCGCTGCCTCGCGACGAGGAGCTCTCGGTGCGTGCACGGATTGCCGAGGCCTACCTGCTGCAGGACGATCTCGAGAAGGCGTCGTCGGCACTTGGGCGTCCGCCCGACGTCTCGAAGGAATCGTTGCCGGACGCCCGGCTCTCGACACTGTGGCGGCTGCACGGGCGTCTCGCCTACGGACGATACGAGTCGGGCGCCATCGCGCTACACACTCGAGCGCTCAAGTACGCGGAGCTGGCGCACGACTCGCGCCTGATCGGCCTCGCCCACTACGAGCTGGCGGTCTGCTACAAGCGGTTGGGTGAGCCCGACATCGTCCGTGAGCACCTGACCGAGGCCGCCAACGCCTTGAACGCGGCGGGCGACCGCCGCCATCTCGCCCTCGTCCACCGGCTGATGGGCGTGCTCCAGGGCCAGGAAGGCCAACTGCAGGAAGCCACGACGTCGCTGCATCTCGCCGAGAGGCTCGCGTCCCAGGTCCACGCGGAGGACGTGCTTGCGAGCACGGTCCACAACCAGGCCATCGTCGCCCTCAACGGCCACCGGCTCGACGCCGCGCTGTCCCTCGCCGAACGCAGCGTGGAGTTGTATCGCAAGCTCGGCGAAGGCCACGGTCAGGCGGTGACGCTGGCCACGCTGGGACAGGTGTTCGTGCAGATCGGCGACCTCGACCGCGCTGAAGAAGTGCTGATGCAGGCGCTCAAGGTCCGCACGCAGGTGCAATTCGAAGTGACGACCGGTGCGGTCTTCGACACGCTCGCCCAGGTTCATCTGATGCGCGGCACCTACGAGCGCGCGAGCCAATACCTTCAGCAGTCGGTGGAGGCGTACGGCGGGTACGGGGCCAAGACCGGGAAATGGTACGAGTGGAACGTCAAGGTCATCGAGATCAAGCTGGCCAATCGGCGCGGGGCCTTCGAAGAGGCCATCGAGCGAGCCGACGCGCTCGTCGCCGCGCCGGACGTGCCGCCAGCCGATGCCGTGCAGGCCGACCTCGCCGCCTGCGAAGCGCTCCTCGCGCTCGGGCGCGTGGCCGAGGCCGAGCAGCGTTTGAAGACGTGCGAGTCGCGGTTCGACCCACGCAACACGCCGGCCAACTGGGGCGAATTCCTCCTCGTGCGCGGCGCGTTGCACTGGCGCACAGGCCAGCCCGCGCTCGCGTACCACGACTTCGCTCAGAGCGTGAACACCTTCGAACTGCTCGGTGAACGGTATCAGACCGCCTTGGCCCATCTGGCCGTCGCGCGACTGACCGCCGAAACCGGGGCCCGAGCCGTCGCGCGACGCAGTCTCGAACTGGCCACACCCGTGTTCCAGATGCTCGGCGCGAGGCGCGATCTGACCGACGTCGACACCGTGCGGCATCAGCTGGACGCCCTGGCGTCTCAGGGTGACGAGGCAATCGAGCTGGCCGCCGACGACGCCATCGTGACACGTCTGGCCGATGCGGCCATCCTGCCGGATCTGCTCGCGCGCGAAGCCGTGACGACGGTTCAGGACATCACGGGCCTCGACCGAGTCGCCGCCTTCGTGGCCCCGGCGCAGGGCGATCCGAAGCTCCTCGCCCATCGCGGCTGCGACCAGGGCGACGCGTTGGCGCTCGCGCGCGCCGCAGCGGACCACGCCATGACGCACAACGGCATCGCGCTCCTGGTGGCGCCGCTCGGCAAAGCAGCCGACGGCCCGCGCTTCTGCGTGGCCACGGGCACCGGCGTGGTCACGGAAACGCAGCTGCGAAAGTTCCGGCTGATCACCGCCGTGGCTCGTCAGGGCTTCGAACTGTGCGGCCTGCGCGAGCGGCCGTTGAAGGCGGCCGAGCAGCAGGGGGAGCGCACGCTGGAACCGCTGCTGCCCGGCTTCATCTGCGCCAGCGCCGCCATGGCGCGCGTGGCCGATCAGATTCAGCGGGTGCAGGGGCAGCGGCTGACCGTGCTCATCACCGGTGAGAGCGGCACCGGCAAAGACCTCATCGCACGCGCGATCCACGCCGGATCGCCGCGCCGGGCGGCGGCCTTCCTGCCGTTCAACTGCACGACGGTGACGCGCGACTTGGCAAGCAGTCAGCTGTTCGGGCACCGCCGCGGCAGCTTCACGGGCGCGATGACCGATCAGCCCGGGCTCATTCGCTCGGCCGCCGGCGGCACGCTCTTCCTCGACGAGATCGGCGACGTGCCGCTCGACGTACAGCCGCAGCTTCTCCGCTTCCTCGAGCAGGGCGAAATCCTGCCGATCGGCGAGACTCGGCCGCAGGCGGTGGACGTGCGCGTGCTCGCGGCCACCAATGCCGACCTCGAGCAGCGCGTCGCCGAAGGCAAGTTCCGCGAGGATCTCTACTATCGCCTCAGCGTGATCCGCATCGAGGTGCCGCCGCTGCGGCTGCGCCGCGAGGAGATTCCCCACCTCAGCACGTTCTTCCTGCGCGAAGCGTGCGATCGCCTGGCCAAGCCCGAAGTGACGTTGAGCTCGGAGACGCTCGACGTCTTCGCGCGCTATCACTGGCCCGGCAACGTCCGTCAGCTGTTCAACGAGATTCAGCGCGCGGTGGCGATGACCACCGCCGGCGGCACGATCGAGCCGGAGCATCTGTCATCCGACCTCTCGACGCAGCGCCTCGCCGGGGCGTCGGCGGCCCCGGCACCAGGCGGCTGGGCGCCCGATGCGGGCACGCTCGCCGACAACATCGAGCGGGTCGAACGGACCATCATCCTGGCCACCCTGGAGAGGACCGGCTACAACATCTCCGAGTCGGCGCGCCTTCTGGGTCTTACCCGAAAGGGCCTCTACATGAAGATGGCGAGGCTGGGTATCGTTCCACCGCCGGATATCAAGTAACCAGGTATACAGGGCGTGTGGATACCATATATCCACACTGGCCTGATGCCTCGACGGTTCTCGTTAGTTCAACGCTTTTCTATTCAGACACTTACAGGAATATGCACGGAAGAGCCCATCCGTGCCAGTAGAGGTCCGGGACTTGATACAGAGGAGAGCGACCGCTTCTCTGGAGGACCTCGATGACTCGTTCAGCCGCCGCCCCCTCGACCCAGCGTGACCGTATCGGCAGCCGTCGCCGTCTTGCGATCCCTGGCCGGCTGACCTGGCGCGACGCCACGGGGACGCTGCGCTTCACCTCCGTCGTCACTCGCGACATCAGCGAGAGCGACGCGTTCGTCGAGTGCCAGATGCCGGCGTCGATCCCCCTCTACCGGCTGGTGCACTTCCAGGTGGAGCGCTCCGCGCAGGACCGCACGGACCTCCCCGCCGTGCTCCGCCGCGGGAAGCTGCTGTCGGCGGTCTACCGGGTGGGCCCCTACGCAGCGGCCACCGGCACGCCGCAGGGCTACGCCATCCGTCTGTTGTCTGAACCGGCTGCGGCCGCGCAGCCGGCGCGCGAAGTGGAACGCATCGCGGTCGCGAACTAGGGCGAGCTAAGCTCTTTCTTTCTCCAATAGCGGGCCAGGCCGGGCCAGGACATCCGGAAGCCGGCGGCCGTCTCGTAGGCTCGCGCCAGTTCCTCCGGCATCTGTGCCCGGAGTTCCGCCATCATGCGCGCTTCGTAGTGCGCTTTGCGGTCTTCGTCGGTCCCGTCGGTCGCAAGCGATTCGCGGACGAGCGTGGCGGAGCGCTGCAGATTGTCCACAAGCGCCTGTAAGTGCGCCGGCACGCCCGCCGTAATCGGCCCGAAGTGCGTCAGGAAGAGCGTCGAAGCCCCCCACCGTTCGATGGTCTGGATGCTCTGCAGCCACAGTTCCACGTCGATGTCGGGCGGCGGCGTCGGCGGCAGCACATAGCCACCCTCCACGCACACGCCGGCGGTATCGCCCACGAACGCAATCCCGCTCGATCGATCGAAGAAACAGACATGATGCGAGGCGTGGCCCGGCGTGTAGGCCACTTCGAACGAGCGTCCGCCCGCCTCGAACGTCTCGCCACCGGCGAGCACGATCAGATTCCGCTCGGGTACCGGCGCCACTTCTCCCCACAGCGTTTCCATGGCGGCGCCATACAAGCGCGTGGCACTGTCGAGCAGCTTCGACGGATCGACGAGGTGGCGCGCGCCGCGCTCGTGCACCGCGACGCGGATGTGGGGATGACGCCGGAGGATCGTCCCGATGGCGCCGGCGTGGTCGAGGTGGATGTGCGTGAGCATCACATCCGTCACCGACGCCAGCGACAGCCCCTGCAAGGCGAGCGACGCTTCGAGCGTTTCGAGGCAGGACGTCGGTCCGGGATCGACGATCGTGGTGCCAGCCGCCCCGGTGACCACGGCGCAGGCGATTCGATGCGGGCGCCCCTGAAACAACAGATCGAACCACGACACGCCAGAGGCGAGCACCCGCTGAGAGGGCATCCGTCGAGGATTATACTGACCGTCCCTCGGTCATGCCCCACCCGGAACCCTCGGCCGTCTTGGCGGCGGTGGCCCGGCTCGTCGCCGAAACCCCGAGCCTGACTGACGTCGTGTCGCGCCTCGCGCTCATCCTGCGCGATGCCGTGACCTTCGATCAGCTGTTCGTGCTTCGGCTCGACCGGCCTGAATCGCTCGTGGCATACGCCGCCACGTCGGCGGGCGAAGTGCAGGTCACGGCCCATCGGATCGGCAGCGGCCCGCCGCCAGCGGCACCGGTCGATCCCAACGCCCGCTCGCAGGTGCTCTGCACGATCCGGCAGGGCGGTCACGTGCTCGGAGCGACGTGGCTCACGTCGCCGGCCGAGGACGGCTTCAGTCGGGACGACCAGACCCTGATGGACGCCGTCGCGGACCTGCTGGCGCTGGCCATCCAGGCGGCGGCCCTGAAAGAGCGCGAATTCCTCCGGCGCGAACGTATCGAGAGCCTGCAGCGGCTGCTCCACACGATGGCGGGCGCCCTCGACGTGCGGCAGGTGTTTCCGGAGGTCTCAGAGGTCGTGCGAGGCGGACTCCCCCACGATTTCCTGGTGCTCACCGCCTGGGACGAGCAGGGCACGACGTCGCGGATCTACGCGGTGGCGGGGGCGGTCACCGACGTCCGCAGCTTCTGGGAACCCATTCAGCTCACCGAGTCGGAGCGCGCGCGGCTCCTGAACCGGGATCCCTACATCGTGCACGACGCCGACGAGGAGTTCGGCCAGGGCGGCCCGCAGGCGAAGTGGTTCTCGCGCGTCGGCGCCCGGTCCGCGGTGCGAGTGCCGCTGCCGCTCGGCACCGGCGTGTTCGGCTCGCTCTTCTTCGCGTCGCGCGACGTCGATCGCTTTACAGAGGACGACATCGACTTTGCGCGCCGCGTGGCCGATCACCTCGCGCTGGCGCTGTCGCACCAGCATCTCGCCGAGGCCGCCGCCACCGCGGCCCGTCTCGAGGCGCAGGTGGCCACGCTCACCCGCGAGCTCGAGGCCCGCGGCGGCGGCGTGCGCCGGGTCGTCGGCCACAGCAAGCTGTGGAAGGACGTGCTGGCGCAGGCCACGCGCGTGGCGCAGACCGAAACCACCGTGCTCCTGACCGGGGAGTCGGGCACCGGCAAGGAGGTGGTGGCGCGCTTCCTCCATCACGCCTCGCGGCGGAACCATGGCCCGTTCACCGCCATCAACTGCGCGGCACTCCCGGACCAGCTGCTCGAATCCGAGCTCTTTGGCCACGAGCGGGGCGCCTTCACCGGCGCGGTGGCGACCAAGCCGGGGCGCATCGAGCAGGCCGCCGGCGGCGTGCTGTTCCTCGACGAGGTCGGCGAGATGGCGCCCACGGTGCAGGCCAAGCTGCTTCGGGTGCTCGAAGAGCGTGAGTTCATGCGCCTGGGCAGCACGCGCGTGATGCGCGCCGACATCCGGGTGATTGCGGCAACCAACCGCGACCTCCACGCGGCGATTCACCGCGGCGAGTTCCGCGAGGACCTGTACTACCGCCTGGGCGTGTTCGAGATCCATCTGCCGCCGCTGCGTGAACGGCACGACGACATCCTCGAGCTGGCCGACACCTTCCTGGCGGAGATCGGCGAAAGCGTGGGGCGTCCCGCGGCCGGCATCTCGCGCGATGCCAAGGAACAGCTGCTCGCCTACAGCTGGCCGGGTAACGTGCGCGAGCTGCGCAACGCCATCGAGCGCGCCGTCATCCTGGCCGACGGCGGGCACATCCGCAGCGAACACCTCCCGGTGACGTCGCAGCGGCCCACGATGTCCGGCGCACCGTCGTCGGGCACCCTCGCCGCCGGTGCGATGAACCTCGGCGAGATCGAGCGATCGCTGGTGGTGAACGCGCTGGCGCAGGCGCGCTACAACAAGACGCGCGCGGCCAAGCTGCTCGGCCTGACGCGCGCGCAGCTCTATTCGCGCATCGAGAAGTACGGCCTCGAGGAGCGCGAGCACTAAGTGGGATTCAGTCTCTACGTGCCGCGGCCGGTACGCGCCGGGCTCGCGATCGTGGTGCTCGTGGCGCTGGCGGGCACCACCTACCAGGGCGTGACCACCTCGCTCGAACGCCGCCGGTATCCGCATCCCGGCCGGCTCGTCGACGTAGGCGGCCACCAGCTCCACATTCGCTGCACGGGGCACGGCACCCCGATCGTGGTGCTCGAAGCGCCGGCGGCGGCGATGTCGGCCAGCTGGGCGCGGGTGCAGGACGCGCTCTCTCCGACGACGCGCGTCTGCAGCTACGACCGGGCGGGGCTGGGCTGGAGCGAGCGAGGCGATGGCCCGTTCGACCCCAACCAGGTGCCGCTGGAACTGCAGGCGCTGCTCGCGGGCGCCGGAGAGAAGCCGCCCTTCGTCGTTGCGGGCGCGGGGTTGGGCGCCGCGTTTGCGCGGACGTTCGCGGCGCGCTACCCCAGGACCATCGGGGCGGTCGTGCTGCTCGACGCACCCGAGAACGGACACGCGAGCCGCGATCGTGACAGTCTGGGGCGCATGCCGAATGCGATGCCGTGGCTCGCCCGCGTGGGGCTCCTGCGTGCGATGGGTGGATCCCGGCGAGCAATGGAGCCGGAGGTCCTGTCGTTCATGAACCGCCCGGACCACCTGACGCGCGCCGCGCTCGAGCTCGCGCGATGGGACGACATCACGCGGCTCACCGACGACGCAGCACTCGCGGAGGCGCGCGTGCGCGTGATCTCGGCCGCGCTGCCCGGACCGATCGGCAGCGACGACGGCGCCGAGGCCGCCGTCGCCGCGATTCGGCAGACGCTTACGACCCCAGCTGGATCTTCAGCGGCGCGATCAGCCGCGCCGTAACGTTGGCGCCGGCACCGAGCCGCACTTCCTTGCCCTTGGTGGCGAGCACCACGCCGGTGCCGCCGCCGGCACCAATCGCGGCTCCCTTCGCTGCACCGCTGGCGCCGCCGGCAATCGCACCGACCGCCGCGCCGATGCCGGCCCCAATCCCGATCTTCTTGGCGTCTTCCTTCTTCGTCGCTTCGGCTTCGAGCGCAATCGGCGCGGTCTGAATCTCGTAGCGCTCCTTGCCGGCGCGCAGCGAGGTGAAATGGAAGCCGAGCCGCGCGCGCCCCTTCACGCGCCCTGCCCCCTTTGCCTCGGTGACGGTGCCGGTCAGTTCGGTGCCGACGGGCAGGACGGTGGTACCGCCCACGGCCACCGACTCGCGAAGCGTCGCGCGCACCGTGTCCTCCACTTTGCTCGAGTCGGAGTCGAGCGGCGTCACGAGATCCAGCTTCAGCTGTGTGCCGTCGGGGACGGTGAACTCGCGCACCACGGGAACCGGCGGCGTCGCCGGCGTGCTCGCCGCGGGAGCCGCGTCCTTGTCGCCTGCCGGCGCTTCGGTCGTGCTGCCGGACCCGCCACCGCACGCCGCAGAGATCGCCGTCATCAGTACCGCACATGCCAACCGCTTCATCACGTCTGCCTCCTGAGGATCGCCATTTTGGTCCTAAACCGGCCTGTACGCACAGGTCGTCCCACCGTTCGTCCCAGGGGTCCGATGACCTCGGGAATCTCTGCTATCGTGGATTTATGCGCAGACTTCTCCTCTTCGTGTCGGCTGTATTGCTCGCCACTCCAGCCGGTGCGCAGCGGCTGCCGGGCGGCGTCGCCCCCGAGCACTACACGCTGTGGTTTGCTCCCGATCTGGCCAACGCCACATTCCGGGGGCGCGAGACGATCCGCGTGCAGGTGGCCAAGCCGACGACGACGGTGACCCTGCACGCCGCCGAGATCAGCTTCGGCGAGGTCACGGTGACGGCGGCGGGGCAATCGCAGCGGGCGCGCGTGACCGAGGACGCCAAGAACGAGACCGTGACCTTCACGGTCGAGCGCCCCTTGCCGGCCGGCCAGGCCTCGATCGCCATCTCCTACACCGGCATCCTGAACGACAAGCTGCGCGGCTTCTACCTGAGCGAGGCCAACGGCCGCCGCTATGCCGTGTCGCAGATGGAAGCCACCGACGCGCGCCGCGCGTTCCCGTCGTTCGACGAGCCGGCCTACAAAGCCACCTTCGACATCTCCCTCATGGTGGCGGCGGCCGACAGCGTCATCTCGAACGGCCGGCAGATCTCCGACACGCCGGGGCCAGAACCGGGCACGCACACCGTGGCCTTCTCCACCACGCCCAAGATGTCTTCGTACCTCGTGGCCATGCTCGTCGGCGACTTCTTGTGCCGCGAAGGCGGCACCGAAGGCATTCCGATCCGCATCTGTTCGACACCGGACAAGCTGCCGTTGACCGGCTTCGCGCTCACGGCGGCCGAGCAGCAGGTCGCGTTCTTCAACCAGTACTTCGGCATCAAGTACCCATTCGGCAAGCTCGACATCGTGGGCGTGCCCGACTTCGCGGCCGGCGCGATGGAAAACGCCGGCGCCATTACCTTCCGCGAGCGCATGCTGCTGGCGGATGAGGCGAACGCTTCGATCAGCATTCGCAAGTCGGTCGCGTCGGTGATCGCGCACGAGCTCGCGCATCAGTGGTTCGGCGACCTGGTGACGATGAAGTGGTGGGACGACATCTGGCTCAACGAAGGCTTTGCCACCTGGGCCGCCAACAAACCGCTAGCGGCGTGGAAACCGGACTGGCGAATGGATCTGAACGCAACGGAAGAGACGCAGAAGGCGCTGGCGCTCGACGCCCTGCGCTCCACGCGCGCCATCCGCACGCACGTGTCGACGCCCGACGAAATCAACGAAGTCTTCGATCCGATCGCCTACGAGAAGACCTCGGGCGTGCTGAACATGATCGAAGCGTTCGTGGGTCCGGAGGCCTTCCGCCAGGGCGTGTCCTCGTATCTGAAGAAGTACTCCTACGGCAACGCCGCGGGCGAGGACTTCTGGTCGGAGATGACGAAGGTGACCGGGAAGCCGGTCGATCAGATCATGAAGACCTATGTCGACCAGACCGGCGCGCCCGTCATTGCCGTGCGCTCGACGTCCACGCAGGGCGCGACCGAGCTGACCCTCACGCAACAGCGCTTCTACGGCAGCCCCGAGACGGCCGCGCCGTCGTCGTCGGGCTCGCAGCAGTGGACGATTCCGGTGTGCATTTCCCGCCAGGGGCAGACGCCGCGCTGCGAGCTGATGAAGGACTCGACGCAGACGATCCGCCTGCCGGCCGGCAGCGGGCCCGCGTTCATCAACGCCGAGAGCCGCGGCTACTACTTCTCCGAGTACAACCCCGAAGCGGTGCTCGCGCTCGGCAAGGCCGCCGGCCGGATGAAGGCGCCCGAGCGCGTGACGCTCGTGGGCGACGAGTGGCGCCTCGTGCGCGCCGGGCATCACGACATCGGCACCTACCTCGACCTTGCCGCGGTGATGGCCGCCGACGACACGCCGTCGGTGATCGACGACGTCGCGGCGCGTGTAGAAGCGGTGGTCACCTCCGTTGCCGATCCCAACCAGCGCGGCGCCTTTAAAGCGTGGATTCGCGCCCGCTTCGGTCCGGTGCTCGAATCGCTCGGTCTTCCGGGCAAGGCCACCGACGCCGACGGCACGCAGGCGCGCCGGGCCACGCTGCTCGAGCTCCTCGGCGAAACCGCCGACGACACGGCCGTTCAACAGCGCGCGCGCACGCTGGCGCTCGCCTATCTCGACGATCGCACGGCCGTCCCGCCGAATGTGGCCAACGCGGTATTGCGGACGGCGGCAGCGGGCGGGGACAAGGCGCTGTACGACCGCTACGTTGCCGAGCTCGCCAAAACGCGCTCGACACCCGAGGAGTACTACCGGTTCTTCACCGCGCTCGCCCACTTCCGCGATCCCGCGCTGGTGACACGAACGCTCGAGTTCGCCATCTCGACCGACGTCCGTTCGCAGGACACCTCCACACTCGTCGGCGTCCTGCTCAATCGGCCCGAGGCGCAGGACGCGGCGTGGGCGTTCGTGAAGTCGCACTGGACGCAGCTGGTCGAGAAGCTCGGCGTGTTCCAGGGCATTCCCGGCATCGTGAGCTCGCTCGGCGGCTTCTGCTC
>Ga0163163_10003799_pt1 | contig 12862 bp, 8 predicted proteins | sample S65metaG_FD_119766 | JGI IMG/M metagenome (GOLD analysis project Ga0163163, IMG submission 119766) | Switchgrass rhizosphere microbial communities from Kellogg Biological Station, Michigan, USA - S6-5 metaG | ecosystem: Host-associated > Plants > Roots > Rhizosphere > Soil | place: USA: Michigan... | reverse complement strand
TTCGTGGATGAGAACACGTTGTTTACCGGGAAGTAGAAGTAGCACAGACTTCAGTCTGTGTTGCATTGAGAGACTGATGTTTGAGATGTTAGACGACACAGACTGAAGTCTGTGTCACCCAGATGCGTACAACTTATCCGCCTGCCAACATCATTGCTCCAACTGTCGCGCAACACTTCAGACGCCATATCGCCGAAGCCAGGCAGCAGGGAGAAACCGAGTTAGCACCTCAACCCGACGCGGCTACAATCGAGGCAATTATTGATGCGACCTTTTGGGCAAGCTTTCGTCCGGAGGAGGGTCGGTTTCCCAAAATCTCACTCGCTTATTTGTCGCCTGAGCAGGCTGGACAACCGCTTCTCCTTGCGCGACCACTTCCGTTAACAACCGGGGTTTTGACGAAGCTCGCTCCCGCCGTCGAACGACCAGAGATACATCTCGGTGTTTGGTCGATCGACAACGAACTTCAAGTGTGGGGCGCGACGAAGAGGATCCCGAGTTTTTGTTTTGTCCTGGAAGATATTGAGCCAGGTCTACTCGTCATCAAACACCGTCGCATTGAAGGTTTTGGTAAGTACGCGAATGTAGTCGTGCTGAAGGGTGAACAAATCAAAGTCATCGACGAAAAAGGTACCAGCCTTCCGGACTGTCCGGCGCTGTTGAAATCACTTCTCGCTTTCACATCATCCGATCCGGATGGCAAACATCCAGGAATGAATGTTCTGGTGCAGTTGGCAGCGTCCATGCGCGCACATGGACATGGTGGGGCATTGCTTGTTGTGCCGACTGAATCAGATGCGTGGCGGAGTTCGATTGCGCAACCAATTCTTTATTCAACCGCGCCGTCTTTCGCGACGCTGACAGAATTAATGAGACAGGAAGTTGAGGAAGAGGACGAGCGGCAATGGGAAGCTGCGGTGCGCCGGAGTGTCGACACCATCGCAGGACTCACCGCTGTTGATGGGGCAACGATTATTACCGATCAATATGAACTGCTGGCATTTGGAGCGAAGATTAGAAGGCCAGCTGGAAGTTTGCCGGTTGACCACTGGGTGATAACTGAACCGATTGTGGGAAATCAATCAACAGTAGTGCAACCCACAGAGCACGGTGGCACAAGACACTTGTCGGCAGCTCAGTTTGTTTTTGATCAGCGCGATGCGCTTGCGCTTGTTGCTTCACAGGATGGTCGTTTCACAATCTTCGCATGGTCTCCTTGCGAAGACATGGTTCACGCCCACCGAGTAGATGTGTTGTTGATGTGATCCTGATCGTAGGCAGCGTAACCAAAAAGTAATCCATGGAGACAAGTGACGGCCTCGTTTGAATCCTCTGCGCTTCCTCTGCGCTCTCTGCGTCTCTGCGGTAAAGGATTCCGTTCACATTTAAACCGCGGAGCAACTGTGTTGGAAGTCAAGCAGAAACTGGTTGCGCTTTGACGTTCCAAGGTTTGTTATCACGGACCATGACATTGATGATGGTCAGTAGTTTTCGCATACAGGCAGTGATCGCAACTTGTTTTAGTTTGTGGCGATCAATCAACCGTTCGTAGAAGGCTTTGATAACCGGATTCCAGCGAATGGCAGTCAAAGTAGCCATGTATAGCTTGCTGCGCAGCTGTGCTCTACCGGCGAAGATATGACGAGCGCCGCGCTGTTTGCCACTATCGCGGTTGAGCGGGGCTACTCCTACTAGTTTAGCTATCTGATGGCGATTGAGTTGGCCTAACTCGGGGCAATCAGCGAGAAAGGCCACTGAGGTAACAAAGCCAATGCCTTGCGCGCTCTGCAAGATCTTATCTTTCTGCTGCCAGGTGGCGGAGCGTTTAAGCTGAGCTTTGAGTTTTTTGTCCAGTTCTTTGATACGTTCTTTGAGCCATTCGATATGCTCTTCGATATCGGCACGAGCGGTAGCGCTAGCGGCTGAACCGCGGCGGTTTTTCTCCGCCCCCAGCATATCGCTGAGCTGATTACGGCGACCCATTAAAGCGTCTAACTCCGTGTCCTCAGCAGTTTTCAGCGGCCGTAACGGTAGTTCCGCGGTGGCTGCCGCATAGTGAGCTAGCACGCGGGCATCAAGCCGATCGGTCTTGGCTAACTGCCCCATGGCTTTGGCAAAGTCGCGCACTTGCCGCGGGTTTATCAGCACCACCGGCAGACCGGCGGCGCCCAAAGCCTGGAGCAGCGGTATTTCCAAACCCCCGGTGGCTTCCACCACGATGCGTGCTGGTCGTAAGGCGATTAACTCGGCGAGCAATTCCGGAAACTTTTTCGGATCATTCGGCAAACTAAAACGATAATCGCTTTGGTGTACCGCTATTTCTAACAATTGTTTTGAGACATCGATACCAACGAAACTGCGAGGTGCTTTTTTCTTAGCCATGATTTCAGTTCTCCTTCCCGCTCTTGCGAATTCGGGCTCTAGGGCGCCAAGCAACTGTTCGGGTTTAGGGAAAACGGATGCAACGACCAGCGCTCCGCGACGGGCTCGAGGCACCAAGACGCAATCGGCCTATTGCATCCTTCGCCAGATCGCTAACCGGAGTAAGCGGTCGGCCATAACCTAACAAACACTGTAACAACATTGGCATGCTTCAACATACAAGACGCAGAGGACGCAGAGGTCACGCAGAGACAAACTTCAAATCAGGTTCCTTTGTTAACCAGAGGTCATTCATCTTTACGGCGTAAACGTCCGCCGAAAAACTACCCCGGACAAATTCAAACGCATTGCTCGTCCGTTGATGATCGATTCAAACTCGATCCAGTCCGGCGCCTCGGGATCGTTAATGCCAAACTTCCCGTCACTTCTTAGCACTAATGGCTGAACTCCATCCACGTACAACTTATCTTTCCGCAGCACGATCCTCGAATCGCCATACCAGGGACTATCGTTGTGGTAATGGCCGACAAATCCTTGCCATTCCTTTGGTGGCGTAAACGTGCGTGGCCCGTCGTAGTTTGTTCCGGCATACCAGTCACTCCCGTAAAAGGCTTCTGTAACTTTGCCACCTTCGCGTGCGAATCCAAGCAAGTACATATCGAACTCCGGATCTTTGACGAGAAACAGATCGCGACCAGATCTCTCCAGGATGATCTGTTTGCCCTTGTGAACCATGATTAGTTTGTCGCCTTCAGCTTTGAACTGCAGCGTCTTGCCTTCGGTTGATGCGAATAGGCCCACGTATTCCAGCGCATTCTTCACCTCCGTGGGCGGCGGAGGCGGGTCCGGTGCGGCCGGCAATGCCTTTCCACTCAGACTGGCATTCATCAATTCCACGGCAAACTTCGTCACAGCAACCGGTCGATACCCACGCAGATTCGCATTGACGGACGCAAACGCACCGACGCCGCTCGTCACATCTGCATCAATAGACGAACTGAACGCGACCATGCCTCCGGTGTGGCGCAAACGCGTGTGGCCTTCAATATCACTGACCCATAATCCATATCCGTATGAAGCCTCCTCACCACGGAACGGAGACTTGACGGCAGGTTTAATGAACAGTTTGAAAGTCTCTTCTGAAATCAGACGGCCTTTCGGCAACGCGCCATGATTTACTAGCATGCGAATGTACTTCGACATGTCACCAGGTGTTGAAGCAATACTGCCCGCAGCCATGTCCATCTCAAGCCACTCGGCCTCTGCCAGGTTCCCGTGCGATGGATAAGGAGTTGTCACATTTACCGGCTCATAACCAACGGCCATTTTTTCCCGCGTACGGTTGGTAATCATGGGACTAGTTCCAGTCATGCCCATGGGTTCGAGCAACCGAGCACGAATTGAATCAACAAACGGGCGCTTATCGATGGCCTCGAGCAAGAAGCCAAGAATGTTGTAGCCAGTGTTTGAATAGAGAAACTTGTTACCGGGAGGGTAGCCGGTCCACAAGTCGCTCAACATCGCATCGAGTAGTAATGGCACGGCCGGAAGTCCGCCAGTATGGCTCAGGATATGGTGAGTCGTGACGGGCTCGAATTTCGTATTGATCTTCAACCACGGCAAGTAATCTACAACTGGTTTGTTGAGATCGAGTTTGCCCTCTTCTCTCGCCTGCAACAGCGCAAGCGAAACAAACGACTTTGAGATCGAGCCAATCTCAAACATGGTTTCCGGAACAACCCTTAAGCCGGCCTTTGTATCGGCAAAACCGTAAGTCGAAACCCGCACCAGTCCGTCGCGATTCGCGAGCGCCAACGTTAGCCCGGGTGCACCTGTTTCGCGCATGTGCCTGGCGATGTACTGGTCGAGTTGTGCAAGCCACGGCTGCATGGCTGCCGCCTGTGTGCTTGCCTCACTCGGAACAACCGAGTTTACTAAGACAGTAGCGCCTTTGGTTTCAATCGAACTGTAAATCGCTACGGCGGCTGCAGTCTTTGCGCCTGTAGACAGAAAGCTGCGACGGGAGAAATTCATAGGCATTGGGTTATTCTCAGTTTGATTAATAATCGAGCGACCGGATTATAACGCAACAAAACGGACAGACTTCGTTCTTTGAGTATGTTCTGGATTGGATCCACAACAATGCTGATCGCCGGGAGATGAAAACGATGCTCAAACATGGAACTTTTCAATCTGTCTTGCTTGCTTTGATCGTGACAACTTTAACTTCGATTTCTGCATCGACCCCCAATCACGTTGCAAAGAAAGCATGGCAGACTATCAGTGCAGATGAGTCCAGTACACTTGCCGAGAACTCCACTTTCTTCATCATCCGTTCCGACATGCGCAAATGTGCGTCTCCGATGTGTGGAGGCTATTTCGTCAAACAAGCGAACCTGCCCACCACGCGCTGCGCTAACGGTCGCAACATGGCCGAGTGTTACGTCGCAGACATCGATTGGAATGGTGCACCTGAAGTCGACGCGAAACAGGTGTTGGTTCGGGGCTCGCTAGTGACGCGCGGAGATCGAAACGGAACGTACGGAACGTTGAAGGTGTCCGAAACGTGGGAGACCTTAAGCTCAGACAAACCTAACGGTGATTACTACAGAGTAAGAGACCTTGGCATTCGCTGCATCGCAGCTCCCTGCGAGACCCATAGTGAATTCAAATTAAACACGGCGCTTGCTGAAAAGATCGCTGGTGTTGGCCTCGCATCTAACGACGGAAACCCTGATGCGCTAAATCAAGCTCTCAAGGCGATGACTGGTTCGGAAGGAGTCATCGTTGTCGGAACAAATACAACGGTTACAGGACCAGCTGGTAACAAGCAGACTTTGAAGGCTACTCAGTTTTACAGACGCAAAACCTGAGAACCACCGGCAATTTGAAATCTGAGATCTGAGATCTGAAATCCAAAGGTATGATTCTTCTTCTCCCAATCCTATCTCTCTTCTTCGCAACTCCACATTGGTCTACTCAATCCAGCGGCGTGACCGCCAGACTGCGTGGTGTCAGCGCCGTCAGCGAACGCGTCGGCTGGGCAAGCGGTTCGGGAAGTACTGTCTTGCGCACGAACGACGGCGGAACGACATGGCAACAGCGGACTATCACTACTGACACACTAGATTTTCGCGACATCGATGCAGTCAATGCTGAGACCGCATACGTGTTGAGCATTGGGAATGGAGAGGCTTCGAGAATTTATAAAACCTCCGATGCAGGCGCCACGTGGACGTTGCAATTCAAAAACGAAAACCCAAAGGCTTTTCTCGATGCTATGTCTTTTTGGGATGCCAATCACGGCATCGCCTTCGGCGACTCGATTGATGGCCAACTTGACATCCTGATAACGGAGAACGGCGGGAACACGTGGTCGCGTCTCTCGAGCGGCAACTTGCCACCAGCCCTACCGAACGAAGGTGCATTCGCCGCGAGTGGTACCAACATAGCTGTCCTCGGTAAGAGCTACGCCTGGATCGGTACAGGTGCGGCGGCCAAATCTCGCGTGTTGCGAACATCCGACGGTGGTCACACCTGGCAAGTTGCCGACACTCCCATTGCAGCAGGAAAATCGAGCGGCATCTTCTCGATTGCGTTTCGCGATACGAAACATGGAGTAATCGTTGGCGGCGATTACACAAAAGAAAAAGAGGCAGTGAACAATCTCGCCTTCACCAAAGATGGTGGCGAAACCTGGACACTCGCTAAAGGTTTGACGGGGTTTCGCTCAGTCGTTGCGTATGTTCCCGGGACGAAAATACTTGTTGCTATTGGTCCAGCAGGAAGCGACTTTTCTACTGACGATGGTCAAACTTGGAACCCGGTTGACGGTCCGGGCTTTGACACTTTTAGTTTTGTTCCAGGGAAGACGATTGGCTGGGCTGCAGGAGCGAAAGGCGCTTTGGCGAAGTTGGTCGTCGAATAGAACGCCGCAGTCGTCCTCTTCATGTGGCACACAGACTTCAGTCTGTGTTCCTTGCAATTCCAAACACGTAAAGTGCAACTGACACAGACTGAAGTCTGTGCCACTCAGTTGGGGCTATAACGTTGTACTTGCTCGGTAAGCGTGCTAACAAGCGAGTGTTGATTTATGAAAGCAAATAACTAGTCACGCATCTTTTCGTCTATCGAATGTAATGCGCTTTCCAGCATTCGTCGATGCGAGGGGTTAGTCGCGTTAGCCAGTTGAGCCATTACGCGTGAGCGGGACAAACGAAGCGACTCAACCGCAGAGCTGCGCGCGCGTCCCTCGGGCGTCAGATTTGGTCTTGACGCACGTGCTTCAGCCAGAGCTTCTTGCCGCTCAGACTCATCTTCAGCCTGTCCCGCCAGATCGTCGCCATCCCATGCCATGATATAGCCTCCTGTGTGAGTTCATCCTAACACGAGTCGATACATTGCCGTTGCCGATTGTCGATTGATTTGTCGATTCTCAGGACTACCGGCGGGTCTTTAATCGGCAAATGGCAATCGCCAGTGGATCGACAAGCTGAAGCATATCGGACCTACCGCACCACTTGACAAGAAATTGTATGATCTAGTCGAGGCGTTTGCGCCTCTTTTTAAGCAGGAGATCAAAATGGAATCTACAAGGATTTGGGAACACACCAGCAACCACGAAGCCAATTTAGACTTTCTTTCAGATACTACTCCAACAACAATAGAGTCGACACAATCACTCGAGCCGCCATCCAACGATGCGCTACTCGATGCCTACTCACGTGCAGTTATTGAAGCTGCCGAAAAGGTGAGTCCTTCAGTCGTCTACATCCAGGTGACTGCGACACGCGCGGGTCGCCGACAAACACAACACGAAGCGACAGGCAGTGGATCCGGATTTATCTTTACGCCCGATGGATTCATTCTCACTAATAGCCACGTCGTCCATGGCGCAAGCAAGATCGATGTGGCTCTCATGGATGGCAGGCGATACCAAGCACAACTCATCGGTGACGATCCAGACACCGACCTCGCGGTGATTCGCATCAACGCACCTAACCTGGTTCCGGCAAGTCTCGGCGACTCGCATTCGATTCGTGTAGGTCAACTGGTCGTCGCAATCGGCAACCCGTATGGCTTTCAGTATTCGGTCACCGCGGGAGTTGTCAGCGCACTTGGTCGCTCCTTGCGCGCACAATCCGGCCGACTCATGGACGGGGTTATTCAAACTGATGCGGCGTTGAATCCGGGTAACTCTGGTGGACCACTCGTAAACACTCGCGGAGAAGTCATCGGTGTCAATACCGCGACGATCCTTCCGGCTCAAGGGATCTGCTTTGCAACGTCGATCGACACGGCGAAGTTCGTCGCGGGTCGATTGATTCGAGACGGAAGAATAAGCCGGAGCTATATTGGCTTCGCTGGTCAAAACGTGCCGATACCGCGTCGAATAGTTCGGTACTATCAATTGCCGGTCGAATCTGGAATCTTAATCGTTTCTTTCGAGAACAATACCAACAAGAGTCCTGCGAAAGATGCTGGTCTGTTGTCGGGAGATATCATCGTGGACTTCGATGGCCATCCAATTCAGGGTATCGACGATCTGCACAAGTTATTGACCGACGAACGAATAGGACGAAAGACACCGATCACAGTCATTCGCGGCACTCAAAAGCTAACGCTCGAGATCACTCCCCGCGAATCACCAGCCAGTTAGTCGAGGTCAGTACCACCCGCGGTAGCGGGTGGGTCACAAGCGAATGATCGCTCAACCCACCCGCTACCGCGGGTGGTACTGACTTTTCAACTCCAAAAAATTGTCTGAACTCTAACGCGTCGTATACTTCTACAAAACTTCGCAGTTCAAAATCAGCAACGCAAAATGAGTTTTTGAATCGCTCGCTTCGGATCAAACCTCTCACTCTCTCCGCTTCACTCGATTCACCTCCAACAGTTCTAGTTTCGAAGGTCCTGGCACCGTTTTGGAACGGTATCTGCATCTTCACAAAACCAGGCTCTGTCTCCCCCTCAAATGCGATTTATGCGCATTCAAAAAATTGTTCGACATCACAACAAGGATTCCACTCAGCAGCCCAGGCCGATGTGTTCGATTGGAGTCATGTCGAAAAAGTGATGCTCGCAACAGGCAGCAGTTAACACGTACCAAAGACACTGGGAGGTGTTATGAGAGACCGTCCAACAACAACTCTGATAAAGCTATTTGCAACTTTTGTCGCGCTCACTCTTCTCACGATCAATGCCTACGCGCAATCAGGTGGTTCAACCGTTCGGGGCACCGTTAAAGATCCGCAAGGCAATGTAATTGCGGGCGCGACGGTAAATCTTACAAATCCGGAGAAGCACTTCAGCCGTACACAGACGACAAATCAGGAAGGCGTCTATCTATTCACTGCAATTCCGCCCGGCACTTATAAACTCGAATTCGAAGCCGCCGGTTTTAAAACAGCATCGGCTTCAGGTCTCGTGGCATTGGTGGACACGCCAACCGTTCGCGATGTCCAACTCGAAATCGGCGCAGTGTCAGAAACAGTCGACATTACTTCGGGCGCGGAAGCAGCGGTCAATACGAGCGATGCGAGCCTGGGAAATTCCTTCGAGCGGAAGCGAATTGTTGACTTGCCGTTAAATGCAAACAACGTCGTCGGTCTGTTGTCACTTCAACCGGGCGTAAGTCGCAGCGGCTATGTAAACGGCGGGCGTGCTGACCAATCAAACATCACGCTTGACGGTGTTGACGTTAATGAGCAGCAGGATGGTCTCGACGTTATTACCGACGAAGCCTTCGCGAGCGTCTTACGTGTAACTCGTGATTCGTTGCAGGAGTTTCGAGTAACCACCACCAACCCAAATGCAGAGCAGGGGCGTTCATCAGGTGCCCAGGTTTCGCTGGTAACTCGTTCCGGATCGAATCAATGGCATGGTGGCTTGTTTGAAACACACCGCAACACCGTTACCAACGCCAACGATTTCTTTAATAACGCTGCCGGTGTTCCTCGCCCGCAACTGCTCAGAAATATCTTTGGCGGTAACGTCGGTGGGCCAGTCAAGAAAGATCGAGCGTTCTTCTTTTTCACTTATGAAGGCTTTCGTGAAGCAACGGCAACCTCGGTGGTTCGCGAAGTTCCATTGCCCACAATGGGCCAGGGCATAGTGCGTTATCGAACGGAGAGCGGCGACAGCGACCCGGGTTGTCCTGCAGGAACTCCCGCCGGAGTAAACTGTTTGACCCCTGCAGAAATCAACGCCTCTTACATTGCTGCCAATGGATCGACTCCCGGCGTTAATCCAGCTGGACTAGCGGTCCTTGCGGAAGCTGCAAGGCGTTATCCAGCGAACGACACGACGGTTGGCGATCAGCTGAACACCAGCGGCTTTCGTTTCAACGCTCGTACGCCGACCAGCCTGAACACATATATCGGTCGGATGGATTTCAATCTCACCAACCGGCAGACGCTGTTCGTGCGTGGAAATTATCAGAACGACACTATTACTCGTGCCGTCTACTTCAGTCCGGACTGCAGTACTCCAGGCGATAACATTCAATGTTTACCTGATACGCCTCCGCTCACGACCTGGAACCATCCAAAAGGTCTGGCGTTTGGTCACATCTGGACTGCAACCAGTGCAATCGTCAATCGATTCAACTACGGTCTGACCCGTGCGTCGTTTACCCAGGCTGGCGACTCGAATGACAATCGCGTCAACTTCCGTTTTATCTTTTCGCCCAACTCGTTCCACCGCACATTGAGTCGCACGACTCCGGTGCACAATTTTGTCGACGACGTTTCGTGGGTTCGCGGTAACCACAGTTACGGCTTTGGCGGCAACATCCGTCTCATTCAAAACAACCGAATCTCACAAACTCCTTCTTTCGATCAGGCGATCGTTAATCCGTCGTTCTATAACGCGTCCGGAGCTGTCATCACGGATCCGTTTTCCGACATCGCGAGTCGGAACGACCTGCGCGATGCCCTCACCTCGGTCATAGGTCGCTATTCGGAGTACAGCGCGAATCTCGTTTATGACGCCGGCGGGCAACTGCAGCCGGTAGGAACACCAAGTGATCGTTCGTTTGCAACTCAGGAATACGAAGGGTATGTGCAGGACTCATGGCGCATGCGTCCGAATCTAACATTCAACTATGGAGTGCGTTGGTCAACCTCAACTCCAGTCTACGAGAAAAACGGGTTGCAAGTGGTTCCGAACGTGAACCTGACCGATTACTTCAACCAACGCGTTGCGAGTGCAAATAACGGTGTTCCATTTACTGACTCGATCAGCTTCATTCTCGGAGGCAAGGTCAACAACGCTCCGGGTTACTACAAGCAGGACTGGAACAACTTCGCGCCGTCAGTTTCAGTTGCCTGGTCACCCGACTTTGGCGATAACTGGTTCGGTAAAGTCTTTGGACGTGAGAACAAGAGCGTAGTACGCGGTGGTTTCCGAATGTCCTACGATCGAATTGGAAGCCAACTCGCCGTCAACTTCGATCTCAACAACCTTGCGGGCTTCACGTCAGCTCAAAACATCAACGCTAACACCTTCGACGTAGTGGCCGGTCAATTGGGTCCACTCTTCACCGGGTTCAATCCTGACATTCGCAGTTTGCCCTTTCCAGGTGCTAGTGGACCGATTCCGACGAACTTGAGTTTTCCACTCACGGTACCTGCTGACGAAGACCAGCGGATCGAGACATCTCTCGATGCAGGAATCACGACGCCCTACAACTACAGCGTCAACTTGTCATACGGTCGTGAACTCGGTCGAGGCTTGTCATTCGAAGCGAGTTATGTCGGTCGCTTCGCTCGAAAACTTCTGGCGTCGCGCGACATCATGCAACTAAATAACATTCGTGATCCCCAATCAGGGATGACTTACTACGAAGCCGTCAACAAGCTGGTGGATTACAGGAATCAAAACCGGGCCATCAACTCGGTCCAGTCAATTCCCTTCTTCGAGAACCTCTTTCCCAACATGCCGGCCTGGTGGGGCGATTCTTCGCTAAGCGCAACTCAGGCGGCATACGCCTTTGTGGCGCCGACCAGCGTCGGTGGGGGAGACACCGTGGACTACACATTCCTGCAACTGCTTTGGGACGATAGCCCAAACTGCACGACGTGTCCTTTCGGTGGTGGTCCGGCCAAGATCAACAACATGTTCTATCAACCACAGTTCGGCGCTTTGTCGGCGTTCTCAACCGTGGCGAGATCGAATTACAACTCGTTGCAGCTGAGCCTTCGACAACGATTGCGTCAGGATGTGACGTTCGACTTTAACTACACCTATGGTCATTCGCTGGATAATGCTTCCGGCTTGCAGTCCTCGACCAGTTACGGAACCGCGTTCATCGTCAACGCCCTGTTCCCGAACCAGAACTATGCAACTTCAGATTTCGACAGTCGACACATCATTAATGCGAATTGGGTTGCTGGTTTGCCCGTTGGACGTGGCAAGAAGTTTCTGAACAACTCGCATGGAATTATTGACGGGATTCTTGGCGGCTGGCAGGTAACCGGGATCTTCCGTTGGAACAGTGGACTCCCAATTCTAACTCCTAATGATTGCTGTGTTTGGGCAACGAACTGGAACGTGCAATCGTTTGGTGTTCGCGCTCAACCGTTGGTGAGTTCACCATCGAAGGCTGGGACTCCAAACATCTTCAGCGACCCGCAGGCCGCATACCAGAGTTTTCGCAATGCACGTCCGGGTGAAGTTGGTGACCGCAATGTCCTGCGAGCCCCGAGTTACATTTCTCTTGATAGCGGTCTGTACAAAACCTTCAATCTACCCTGGGAAGGTCAGACTCTGCAGTTCCGTTGGGAGGTATTCAACGTTACAAATACGCAAAAGTTTGAAGGGCTAACGATTGCCGACCTTGGTTTGGGCGAAGATCCGTATAAGGGAGGTAGTCCCAACTCTGACTTTGGCAGGTTTACTTCAACTCAGACGCCCTTGAATGAAACAAAGGCAGGACGGGTAATGCAGTTTGCTTTACGTTATCAGTTCTGAAGTGGGATTCAATAGTCGGGGCACTAGCCCGACTGTAAAGGAGGGCTCTCAGCACATGCCAAGACCAGAGCCCTCCTTAACAGTCGGGCTACTGTCTTGATCTGACTTAATCGTCCGCCCGCACCCTATCAAACGGCGTCCTGCCTTGGTCATCAAAAGCAGTTGGCGGCTCGTTGTTCTTGAGACCTAAACGAATGTTGGAGTTTGGATTGAATACCTTTGATCCTGCTTGCCGGGCGTAGACGAGGAGTATTCCAAGCCCGCCGATCATCATCATCACATCGCCAACACGATTGACATGCATCTCGGGAACAAGTGTTCGAAGCAACAAGCCCATTGTGAAACAGAACATAAATACGCTGTTCAGTATCCAAACCAGGACCGTGCTTCCCGAACCAATTCTGATGCATTCTTTTCTGATCCGTTCAACGTCTCCGAACCTGGCCTCGGCCCTGGCGCGCGATTCAGCCGGGGACAAACCTCGATGCTCGTAATCGAGCGCCTGCGT
>Ga0163163_10003798_pt1 | contig 12863 bp, 16 predicted proteins | sample S65metaG_FD_119766 | JGI IMG/M metagenome (GOLD analysis project Ga0163163, IMG submission 119766) | Switchgrass rhizosphere microbial communities from Kellogg Biological Station, Michigan, USA - S6-5 metaG | ecosystem: Host-associated > Plants > Roots > Rhizosphere > Soil | place: USA... | reverse complement strand
GCCGGCCGGACGACGTTTGACCGTGACCCGATCGCCGAACTCACGGCCGAGAACAGCCGGCCAGTGCGCGGCCGCAACCTCCGGTCGTGGCGTGTTGAAAGCGACCGACGCGAACCGGCGTCGCGGCGTCGAATACTGGTAGGCAAGCGCCTGCGCCCACGCGAGAGCATCACCGTCGGTCTGCGCAATCAGGTCAGTCCGCTGGAACGTCTTCGTCAAATACTGGGTAACCGAGCCGGCATCGATGACGGTTTGTGCCGTGCCGCCCTCGTTTTGGGCGGTCACCGTGTTGGCAATCGCCTCATCGAGGCTTGACGGCGTGGTGTCGGCGTACGGTATTTCCCCGGTCGCCGCGTAGCCCCCGTCGCCGAATGTTGCCTGCGACGTGTTCGACCGGGCGTCGGTCAGTGTGGCGTTGCGGTTGCGGAACACGATTTTCCCGGAAGCGTTCGCGTAGAACTCGCCGAGCTCGGTGTCTTGCACGAGCAGCAGTTCGGTGAGCGCGTTCCCGGACAGGTCGGTGGCTTGCAGCGTGGTATTCCCGGTCGCTATGACCCGGTCCGCGCTGGACCAGCCGACACCATCGAGGATCCGCGTCACCCGGGCGCCCGCGTTCTCGCCGGCACCCGCCGACACGGAAGTGCCCCGGTCGTAGGACGCGAAAATTTTGAGTGCGTCGCTGGCCGTCAAGGTCGTGTACGTCCACGAGTTGCCCTGGTAGTCGGCCTGCCAGTCGTCGGCGTACCCGAAGAAAATCGGATAGGTGACGCCGTTCCACACGGCGCGGATGCGGACGCGTCGCATAGGTTCGATCTGGGTCACACCGCCGGCCACGTACGGGCCGGCAAGGTTGTCCGGGTCGAAATCCCGGTCGGGATCGTGCAGCACGATGGTGGCGGTGCCGGTGTCGTATCGCAGGGTCGGATCGTCGCCGCGGTGGCTGCCGCGGGTTACCGACCAGGACCGGACCGAGGCGGTGATATCCGACCAGATGTTGTCGTCGGCGAGCGTCGGCGGGCCGTCCAGCTTCCCGCGAACCGGATCGTCGAGGATGAATGCTGTGGTGGCTACGGTCGGGGACGTGAAACCGACGTCGACGATGACCTGCGGTAGCACGCTCACGGGTTGACCGCCCCGCGCAGGCTTACCCGGCCGCCGCCCCGGCAATATGAATCGAGCACCGACGCGACCTCTTTACCGATTTCCTTCGGCGACGAACCGACCGGTGCGGTGATGTAGACGGTGGCGTACATGTCGCCGCCCTGGTTTGCGAATCCCGGCGTTACCCGCTCCGGCTGGTAGTTCTCGCCGAACGAATACGTACGTCCACTCGCACCGACCCCGAAAATCGGTTCGGTGATCGTGCCGCCGTTACGCATCGCCCAATGATCATGGGCATTGGAGCCTCGATGCTCGTTGTAGACCAGCGCGCTGTAGGCGTGCCTGCGCCCATTCTGGATATTCAAGTCCTGCCACGGGGTGATCAGTTCCCGGGTCGCCGCCATATAATGCGCGTTGATCCACTGTGCGAGCGCCTTCGATGGTGCGAAGTCCACCGCGCGGCCGATCGTGCCGGCCGACGACATCAGCCCGTGATACGAACGGTTACCGGTCAGCGTGATAGCACCCGGCCGGACATCCGAATAAATCCCGATCCCCGGGAACGCGCTTCGAACAACCCGTTCCATCCACTTGTAGCCGGGCCCACCCGCACCACCCGGCGCGGCCGGGATGATCGCCGACAACACCTCTTCCCGCGAGGGAATCCGGGTCATCGACGCGGTCACCGGGAATGGCCACACGACCCGGCCGCCGCCTGCGTAGCCGGGCCACCGCCCGGTCTCGTTCATGTAGTCGAGGCCACCCGGCTTGGCTGCCTCGAGCGAGCGCCGGGAACTCTTTTTGATGACATGCTCGTCGCGGTGGACGATGCCGGCTTCGTCGTACGTGTCGCCGGGGCCCGTCCAGCCGCCACCCGCGAACAGCCCCCGCTGTTTCGCCGCCTTTTCATCGCCGGCCAGGGCGCGCGCCGCCGACGTGGAAATGGACATGCCCTTTTTCAGTGCCGCCTGCTGGATCGACAGGGCTGCGAGTTTCATCGCCACGTCTTTGTTGCCGGTGATGCTGACCTTCGTCGTCACGTCATCGGGCATTTTGCCGTACGAGCCGATGAGGGCGTCAACTTGCTTCTTCGTCAGGCCGGATTGCAGAAGCGTGTGTCGTAGCTGCGAAATGTACTCGTTGTAGCGAGCGTTCGCCTTGGCGACGCTGCCCGTCTCTTCGTACTTCGCCTGCGCGGCCTCGACGGCAGCTTTGGCCGCGTCGCCGACAGCGATCCGGTTTTTGAGTGCAGCCTCACTGTTGGCGCGCACCTGATCAGAGTTTTGTTTGATGCGCTTTCCGTGGGCGTCGTACTTCGCCCCGGACTCATCGATCGTCTTGCCGTTTTCCTTAAAAGACTTTTGCACGTTGTCGATGGCCTGCGCAGCGGCGAGCTCGGCCTTGTTCGACGACAGCAGCGCCCCGTTCAGCTGCAGCCACACGTCGGTCATTTTCTGGCCGGCGGCGATTGCGTCGTCCAGTTTGCTTTTCATCGTGGACGCGTTCGCGCCCGCCGTGCCGAACCCTTTCGCGAGACCACCATTCGCGACAGTTGCCACCTGAGTCGCCGCCGTATAGTTCGGCAGCATGCTGATCAACTGGGCGTATTGGGTGGCAGTCAGCTTGCCGGAGTTGTGCAACTGGCCGAGAGCGGCCGCCGCTTGCGTTGCGCCACCGTTCTTGACCAACCCGGTCAATGTCGTGTCGAGGTCTTTGATGCGCTGCACAGCCTGCGGATCGACAGGGTTCCAGTTTTCGAGGCCCTCGGCGGAGGTGAGGCCGGCGGCGACGTCTTTCTGGGTCTGCGCGAGGTCAGCCATTCCCTTCGTCACACCGGAAACGTCGGAGGCGATCCGCTGCAGGGCATCACCGTATTTGGCGGCGAGCTCCCCCGTGACCTGCCCGGTCTGCGCAAATTCCTTCATCGACTCGGTCAGCTCATCAATGTTCGCCTTGACCGGTGCGGTTTTCCGCAACGCCCAGTTGCCGAACAACTGGAACGCTTCGAACGCCCCGGCAACCGCGGCGCCGACCAGGCCGAGCCTGCCCGCGAGGCCGGCAATCTTGCCGAGACCTTCCGCAGCGGCCGCACCCCTCGAGCCCATGTCGCGCAGCTCACCCATGAAATCTTTGACGGTGCCGCGCGCTTTCAGGAAGCCGGCCACCGCGAGCAGCGATGTGCCGCCGAGAGCCGACATGACGGTGACCGTGGACTGGATCCAGCCGGGCAAATCGGCGAAGGCGTTGACGAGCCCGTTCGCGCCTTTCGTCAGGGCGCGCAGCCCGTTCGTCGCCCCGCCGCCCGACTCGATCGCAACAGTCTCGAGGGAACCTTTCAGCCGTTCCAGGTCACCGGCCAGGTTGTCGGTAAGCTTCGCCGCCGTGTCCGTCGCATAGCCTTGCTCGTTGACGTTCTTCGCCCACTTCTCGACACCTTTCGCACCATCCTTGTACAGGATGGTCGCGGCGCGGATTGCGTCGTTGCCGAAAATCTGGCCGAGGGCGGCGTTGCGTTCCTGCTCCGTCAAACCGCTGAGACGCTTTTGCAGCACATCGGCGACACCGGACAGGCCAAGGAACTTACCCTGCGCATCGTAGAAACTGACGCCGAGCTCATCCATTTTCTTCTGGGTAATGCCGGTCGGGTTCGCCATGGCGAGAAGCATCGTTTTGAACGACGTGCCCGCATCCGAACCGACCAGGCCGGCATTAGCAAACTCGGCCAAAGCCCCGGTCGTATCTTCGATCGACAAGCCGAACTGCGAGGCGACCAGCCCGGATTGGTTGAGGGCGGCGCCGACATCATGCACGGAGCCCTGGGCTTTGCCGGCCGCGGCCGCGAGGAGATCGGCGACGTGTGGCACTTTGTCGCCGGACAGCCGGAACTGTGTCATCGCGCTCGCCGCGGTTTCCGCAGCCTCACCCACGGAAATCTGGCCGGCCGCCGCGAGGTCGAGCGCGCCTTTCAACCCGCCGCCGAGAATCTGACTCGTGCCGACGCCGGCCTTGGCGAGCTCGGTGATACCGTCGGCTGCCTGCGTCGCCGAAAACTGGGTGTCTTTCCCTGCCTGGATCGCCGCCTGACGAAGCTGATCCATCGTCGCCGCGGGAGCGTGGGTGGCAGCGGATACTGCCGACATGGATTTGTCGAAATCCATCGCCATTTTGACAGCGCCGGCGGCAACCCCGACCAGGCCGAGGCCGAGTCCTGCGGTCGCGCGGGTGATCTGCTCAACCTTGCCGCCTGAGGCGGCTTTGTTCAGTTCCCCGGTGAAGTCTTTCGCGGCGACGGTGGCCCGGCCGAGGCCGGACATCCACCCGGCGACGTCGGCGAGCAGCGCAATTTTTACGGTCCGCACCGTGGCTACCTCCGCATGGTCAGGTGCCAGACGCGGGCGGCCGCGTTCGGATTGGGCTTCCCGGGGGTAGTGGCGGCGCGCTGCGCCTCAACCAGGGCGAGGGTTGCCCGGCAACCCTGATGTTCGGCCCGGAAAACAGGGCCGCCCTCTTCCTGCGAGAACGTGTCCTCCGCCAGGAAGCCGCACCCGCACGGGCATTTCCAGGTGCGATACAGAGCGAGGGCGAGAAGTTCCCCGCGGTCAAGCTCGGTATAGCGGGGCTCGCGGGTCGTTACGGCGCGAACCAGCAGGCCGGCTTCGTAGATGTATTCGGTGACGTCGCCCGGCTCCCTACCGTCAAGTTGCGACGGCGGAACGCCTAGTCGTTCGGCGAGCTCGATGCGGTGCCGGTAGTCCGCCTCATGTGCGATGCGGCGCGCGAGAAAGGGACATCGACATCACCCCTGTTAACCGACCAGGCGGCGTCGGCGAGCCGGCCCACCTGATTGTCCGTAAGGACACCCTCCGACCCGGTCAGGGTCTCCCACGTCTCGTCATCGATGTCCGGCTCGACAATGCACGCCCGGGCGATCGCATCCCAGAACGTTTCCAGGTTGACGCCGATCTGCGCGTCGTCCGGGTTCGGGTTGCCGTCGTCGTCACGCCGTGGCGGATGCTCCGCCAGCAGCGCCCGCCACTTCGGTTTAGGCAAGGCGCGGAGCCGGAATATCACGGTCGAGGCTGCCATCTGTTCTTGTAGCGCCTCGATCTGCTCCGCCACCTCAGCGGCGCCGTTGCCGGCAAGACTGTCCGACGGTCGGCGGTTCAGGTCGGCGAGCTGCCGTTCGAGCTCCTCGTGTTCGGCGACCAGATCGCCGCGCAGGCAGACCGGAACGGTTCGTTCGGGGAGCTTCGCCGTACCGAGCAGTGCCTTGAAGTTAGGCAGGGTGGTTTTCCCGCTCATGAGTGTTTCTCCCGATCTCCCGATAGGCTGGAGCGCCCGACCGCCGTCGGGAGTGGCGGCAGCCGGGCACGAAAAAAGCCCCGTACGGTCCGGGGCATGTCTCAGGCTGATCAGTTGTGGATGACCTTCGCGCTTACCAACGTGATCTGCGGGGCGGTCATCTTGATGCAAAGCTTCCGAATCGCCTCGTTCGCGCTTACCGCGGTCGGCATCATCGTCATGCTGATCGGTAATTACGGCATCGCGCACACAATCGCCGTGCTCGCCGGTTAAGCGACAGCCGCCCGAAGAGCCGGACTCGACGTGATCTTGATGGGGATCTCGTACCTTTCGACGGTGTTGGGTTCCGGGTCTAGGCGGGAAACCTCGCCGCACAGTGCCGGATACACCTCGACCGCCTGGCTCGACGCCCATGCCGTTGTTGCCGCCACCGACCGGCGGATCACCACATAGCCGGCCGTATCCCGGGTCAACGTTGTGAAAATGGTGTCCGTGCCCGACTGCCGCTTCAATCGAAGTGACGTGTTCGAAAAGGATGTGCGTCCGTTCACCATCGTGCTGAACGTCGAGTCGAGAGATGACGTGTCGACGTCCGCGGTCGCCGGCTGGAAACCGTTGAGCCCGTCCGCGGTCATCGTCGACTGCAGCGCGATACCGGCGTTCAGTTCCGTTGTCGTGGGCGCGTTGATGTTGGCGATGGTGGTGACCCAGTAGACTCGGGTTTTGCCATCGGCGGTAATGTCAGCCATGGGCCGCTACTCCTCTGTTCCGCCGGCGGCGGTTGTCGATTCAGCCGGCGGCGCCACCGCAGCCGGTTCGCTTTCGGGAAGCCCCGGAACCGGGGGCGGATCAGACGGCACCCAACCCAGACCGGCGTGCAACAGGGCCGCCTCGTGATTCATGACCCCGCGCCCGCCGTGGTCGGTGTTACGCACCCACTGAAATTCCAGACCGGCCGGCTCTGCCGTTTCCGTGTAGCCGTGGACGCGTAGCCAGAAATCGCGGGCCGCGGCGCCGCTGACGCAGGCCTTGACACCGTTCTCGTCGGCGATCCAATACGTGTTCTTCGGCATGCGAATGCGCCCTTTCACGCCGTGTAAAGTTCGTACGTCACGCCGGTCAGGGCGCCGGAAAATGTCACTGTGGCGACCCCTGTGGAATCGATCGCCGTCTTCGGGATCAGGATCATCCGAACCCCAGTCGACGGGGCAGCAACGGCGGTCACCGTTCCCGGGTTGCTGGACGGCGTGAAACCCGGGTCGAGGGTGGCGACGTTCGTCGTCGTGCCGGTGGTGATGACCCGCAGGAACACACCGTTCGGCCCGAAACTGGCGGCCGGAATCGTGTCCGATGCGGTCGGGGTGATAGCAGACGGCGTTGTGCCGGCCGCCACCACGGATTGCGGTGTCCGGAGCGTCATCCGGCACCCCTCCTCTGACTATTTGTGGGCAGGGTGAAAACCCCGCCCACCACGAAGGCGCGGGGCGCGTACGATTAATTCCGGCTACGCCTGACCGGGATCGGCGAACGCGGTGAGGCCGCCGCGAGAGTGTGTCGGGGCTTGGCACCCCGGCACCGCCTATCCGGGGACGCTCACCAGCGAATACACGTCAACCGCGTCAAACACGGCAGACAGCGTTTCCTCATTACGGTCCACCTGCGTCCCCTCAACCCAACGGATCGGGAAACACGCCCGGCCAGCCACAGCAGGTGTGACGTCCAGCAGCGCCGCCTGAACCCGGGCCTGAATGGCGCGGGAAGCGATAGCGTCGACGCCGACGCAATGGCAGTAGAACCGCATGTCGACCGTTGCCGTATCGCCGGTGAGCGGTGTCTTGTCGGGGGCCTGCTCGCCGCCGGGCAGATTCCGGAATGTGTAAACGAGAACGTAATGATCGGCGGTGCCGGTCACTGCGCCGTCGTAGACGGTCAGCGCCGTGTCAGCGCGGAGCAGATTGAGCCCCGCGTCGGCGTGGTCTTGTAAAGTGCTCACCGCTCGAGCGCCTTAGCGGCCAGCGCATCCATCGCCCGGGCGAATCGTGGCTCTTCCGCCTCGGCGGCCGGTGCGAGGTGCGGGTGCGGATGGTTGTGCACCGACCCGTATTCGAGGATGTTGCCGAGGGCGCCCTGGCGCTTGTCTTTGTCGGGGCCGACTTCCGTTTTCGCGTACGTGCCGGTCCTCTGCACGTCATCAAACGTGATCGAGAACGGGTACGCGGGTGCATGCTTCAACCCGGAGACACGCCGGCGGGCATCCTTCTTGATATTCACAGCCGCTTTCGCGACGACCTTCGCAGCCTCGGCCGGCATGATGCGAGCCGCCCGTTCCAGGTCGCGGGTGAACGCTTTCAGCTCGTGATCGTCGAAAATGACTTTCGGCATCACGACCCCGTTTTCTCGATGACACCGACCCGCCGGGCGGTCGCCTCGGATTTGTGGGCAAGGTCGTGAATGCGGAACACCCGGCCAATCAGGTCCGGGTCGTGGGCCGCGCTGGCGATGGTGATTTCGTCGCCGACCTGCAACCCGGCCGTGCCCGCCACCGGGAGTTGCACCTCGAGGCGCAGCAGTAGCACGAAGTCCTGCCCGACGTCTTCCCGGCCGGCCTCGGCCCGCGAGGACTGGACGCGGCATTTCCCCGTGTACAAGGTGGTGTACGTGGGTGTCGTTGCCCCGGTATTCGGGTCGGTGGTGGCGCCGGTACGGCGACGGATCACACACGCGTCCGTCATTCCCGCCTCGGCTGCCGCCTGCCCGCGGGCGAGCACACTGACACGCGACACAACCCACCGCCCCCCTCTTTACGGCCGGTAGGTGATCCCCGTGTTCGGCCGGGACGTGATGGTCGGATGCCGGTTCAGCACCGCGTGCACGTGATCGCGGGCGCTGCCGGCATCCGTGAGTGTTTTGCTGGCGACCGAACCGTCGGCGCCGACCGCCGCGTCCGCTGCCGCAGCAGCATCCGCCAAAGCCAGCGACGCTGCGACGGTCAACGCCTCGGCCGCCGCGGCGACGTCGCCGAGCGGAATGCTGCGGGCCGGCGTGGCAATTGCATCGGATCCGGCGCCCGCGTCGGCAAGAGCGGCCGAGGCCGCGACGCCGAACACGTCAACGGCCGACGCTGCATCGGCCAGCGAAGCCGCTGCCGTGGCGGCGAGAGCATCGCTTCCGGCGCCGGTATCGGCGAGGGGTTTGTTCGTACCGGTTCCGTTGTCGAGGGCATCCGCTGCCGCAGCGGTGTCGGTGAGCGGCGCCGTAGCCGTGGCGGTGAGCGCATCCGCTGCCGCAGCCGTGTCAGCGAGGGTGGCCGATACCGCCGCCGACACGGCATCCGCTGCTGAGCCGGCGTCCGCGAGTGAGACTGTCGCGCCCGCAGCGAGCGTGTCTGCCACCGAACCGGCATCCGGAAGCGGAACCGCTGCCGTAGCGGTGAGAGCGTCGCTGCCGGCGGCAGTGTCGGCCAAGGCCGCAGTGACGGCGGCGATCAGGGAATCAGTGGCGGCCCCGGTATCCGCAAGCGGAACCGCCGCGGCGACGGCCAGGGCTTCCGACGACGATCCCGTATCGGTAAGCGCGACTTGGGTGGGGCCGGTCCCGAGAACGACCCGGCGGGCTACCGCGCCGCGGCGGTGTACCCGGCCGCGGCGCGGCCAACCCATCGGCTACCCCTGTTCGCGGACGTAGATCGTGCCGTACATCGTCAGCGAATCCGCGGGCGCACCGCCCAGCCGCACCACGAGACTCGTGTCGGCCTGAGTGACGTTCCACTCGCAGCCCTCCGGCAGCCACAGTTTCTCGCCGGCCTGGGCATTGAACGTGTCACCGTGCAACGTGACCGTGGTGCCCGTGGTGGCGAGGGTGGTGTTGAGAGTCTCCGCGGAAAAGCCGGCCGCCGTGTCGGACCGTTCGCACGGCGCCGGGGTCGGGGTGCTGCCCCCGGACCCGGAGGTGGTAAACCCGCGGATGACGCTGTAGCCGAGCATTTCCGCCTGCGCGTCGCCCGGGTCGGACGACTGGCCAACGAACAGCCCGAGGATCTCGCAGGGCTTGTCGTCAGCCGGCCGGATCTCGAACAGATCCACCTGCGCGGTGACGGCGGTGGCGGTGAACGACACCGTGTAGATACGCCCTTGACTCACCGTGGCTCCTAGCGGAGGTAGAGGCCGCGGGTGGGGCGGCGTGGAATAACAAGGGACGCTGCTGCAGCGGCAGCCGCCTGAACCTCGATGCCGGCAATCACCCACGCCATGCCGGTAGGTGCCGACAGCCCGTAGGACTGGCTACTTGTGCCAGTCGACGACTGATAGCCGTAATAATCGACGCCGTTCGATCCGACGTGATCATCACGTAGTCCGTCTCCGGTTCCCGAACCCAGATACGCGCGAGTCGCCGGATCGACCGAATTCGCGTCGCCGCCAACCCAGGAGATGATCGACGTCCCCGCCGTGGGGGTGATCGTGCTGGACGCGGCACCGCTGCCGGCTGTCTTGTTCGTGACCGGGGTAGCGGCGAGTTGGGCACCGGACCAGCGTTCAACCAGCATGCTGCCGCGCAAACTCACGCTCGGGGTGCAACTGACCGTCATCGACCCCGGCGAGCCGGACACGGTTGCGGTGTAGATGGCGCACCACTGGTTGAAACCGCCGGGCGCCTCGATGGCCTGCGATGTATAGGTCTGCGAACCGCCCGACGGTGCACCCATCGGCGACCCGGTGTCCCAGGTCGCCATTTTCACGATCAATACGTCGCCGTTCGCCGGCGTAAAACTGGCAGTCGTCAGGGTGGACGTGCCTTGCGGGGAAATCTGCACATAGTGGGAGCTGGCAAGAGTTGGCGCCATCGGATCACGAGAACGTCAGAGTCGCCGTTGCGGTCCAGGTCTGGCCGGAAGCCTTCGTGCCCTGCGCGATGCCCGCCTTATGGTTCAGCAGCACCGCAGTCACGGTGTTACCGCTGGCCGTGCCCTGGTCGATCCCGAACTCGTTCCACGCAAAATTGCCGTCGGCGGTGCCGAAACTCGCCGACCACGACAGGGTGCGCGTGCCGAGCGTTCCTGCGCCGGACACCAACTGGAACCACCGATGCGTTGAGCCGGCCGCCGCGCCGAGATCGGTGTCCGCGTACGCCTCAGCCGTGTTGCTGTCGCCGACCCCGATGCGGGTATGGGTAGCGTCGAACGCCTGCGTCGCACCCTGGTTGGTGAGCAGGTTCATCAACCGGGTCCAACCGGCGTTCGTGATCAGGTTGCCTGCAAACTCAGTCACCAGATACGGGCGGACGCCCAGGGCCCGGAAGTCCAGGTCGATCGGGGCGCGGCTCAGCTTCCGCTCTGCCCACGCCGTTTGTTCCTCATCCCAGCGAGCGACCCGCCACAGGGTAGTGCCGAACGACCGGTCGGCGAGGGCGGTACCGGCGGTGACGCCGATGCGGTCGTGAGCGCGTGCGAGGTCCACAACGGGCCCCTTTCGGAAAATGTCGGACCCGGCGCCTACGCTCACGGGCATGTTGAAAAATCCGCTTGACGACCCGGACAGCACCGAAGACGAACGCGAAGCCTGGCGGGACCGCCAGCAGTGCCCGGAGTGCAAGACCGCCCGCGGATCGACGCACCGCGACGGCTGCTCTGGGCAGTTCCGCGAAGAAGCTTTCGGGGTGCCGCCGAAGGATCTAGCCGGCGGCTAGATACACCAAAAGGCGGGTTATGGTGTCGCTAAGCTACCGGCCAGTAGGCCGCGCGTCCTGCTCAAGCTCGGACGCCCACTGGGTCAGCGCGGCGAGCGATGTCCCTCGCTGCGCGATCTCAGATGCCGCGGTGCGAAGAACGGCAGCGGCAACGGCGGGAGCAAGATCGGCGGGGCAACCTTCGCGTTGCGCGGCGGCAGCGATGCGGATCGTCGGATAGATCATGTACTCCCACCCGATCATGAACTGCGCCAATAATCCGAAGGAATTGCATTATGGTGTGCTGGCTAGGCTCTCGACGACGCTCGGGCCGTGCTGTCGCGGTACGTCGACTAACCCTTAAGCAACAGCGCCGACCGCGGGCCCCGCCCGTACTGTCGACGCAACGCGGCCACCGCACCCGGCATCTCATCCAACCGGGCGGTGGCCGCAGTCGTGTACTGAACCGCGTAGTCGTCAATCTGCTCCCGCACCACGTTGGACGGCACCGCCGCGTACGTGGAACCCGCCAAAGCCAGCACGACCGACCGGGCGAACTGCAACATGCGGTCGCCAGTGGCATAGCCGTGCGAGTAGGTGACCGTCACCGTCGACGGCTGGTTGTACGGGTACAAGGCGATCGACCGCCAACCGAGGCTGCGGAACAGCCGGCCGCGGGAGAGGTCCGCGGTGGTGTCGGTGACCGTCGTCGCGCCCACCAGAACGGTGCCCACAGCGGTCACCGGAAGCTGCGGCAACTCGATCCACTGCCCGGTGTCGTACTCGTCCACGTACAGCGTGATGGTCTCGTTCGTGACAGAGATCAAACGCTGAGAGGTTGCCGCCTGGACAACGCCCGTGGCGATTTCGATCGCCAGCGTCGCCGTTGCCGTGTCGACGTCCTCCTGCAGGTAGGAGGCAAGCTCCTCGAGGGTCACCAGCATGTCGCCCATAGGCAGGTGACCCCCTCGGAGATCTTCAATTGTTGATGCGGATGATCAGATGACGCCGGCGTCGCCGCGCTCGATGCCGAGCGTGTGCCGGCGTACCTTCTCGGCGTGGTCCTGGTCCGTCTCCGGGGTCGGCTTGCCCGCGGTCACGCCCTGAACCGTGTAGTTTTCGTTCGGCGTCGGGTCGGTCTCGATGCCCCTGAAACCCTGCTCGAGCTCGGCATCGGTGCGCTTCTGGACCTCGGCCGCGCCGCCGTCCTGCACAGGCTTGTCCTTGTTCTCTGCCATGGCCGGGCTCCTTACGCGTAGGTCGCGCTGGTCGTGATGTTGACGAGACCGCCCGGATCCGCGATACCCGTGCCAACGTGCGTGGACTGCCACTGCAGCAGCGCCCCCGCGGCAAGCTGCAGGTTCGCCGGCGTGCCGCTGAGCGTCACCGTGTTCTCGTCCGCCGCGGCGGCGTTGACGCCGGAGTTGTACTGGATCGTCGCCACCACAGTGCTGCCGCTGCCGTCCGTGCCCTTGTTCACCAAGCTGACGGAGCGGGTATTCGTGTTGGCGCCGGTAATCGCCGTTACCGGCGCGTAGGTCACCGCCGTAACGGTGCACGCCGACGGGACCACCCACACGTTGGTATTGGTGTCGTTGCCCGCGGTGGCCTGCGGCTGCACGACCACCTGACGCGACGTACCGAAAGGTGCGGTCATGAGTCAGACTCCTTACGGGATGAGAATCGACGCGACCGGGTACCGGTTCGCCTCAGTCGGCTGGTCGTAGTTGATCAGGTTGCTGACCTGCCAGCCGACGCGGAACGTCAGCCGGACCGCGGTCATGTCCTGCTGGGCGAGG
>Ga0163163_10003797_pt1 | contig 12866 bp, 12 predicted proteins | sample S65metaG_FD_119766 | JGI IMG/M metagenome (GOLD analysis project Ga0163163, IMG submission 119766) | Switchgrass rhizosphere microbial communities from Kellogg Biological Station, Michigan, USA - S6-5 metaG | ecosystem: Host-associated > Plants > Roots > Rhizosphere > Soil | place: USA... | reverse complement strand
GATTGGGCGAAACTGCCGCGCCCGATGCGATGGGGGATGCGCCGCCGATGCACGGCGAACCGCTGCTGCGGCCTACCGCGATCGATCACATCCTGATAAACGTCTCCGACGTCCCGAAAGCCGTGGCGTTTTATCAGAAGATCCTCGGCGGCGTGATCCGAGCGGGCGGCACGCCTGAGCGGACTTGGTTCAGCGCCGGCGGCAAGGATCGTGTCGGACTCGGTCTAGCCGAGCCCGGCCATAAAGTGGGCATCGACCACTATTGCCTCACCGCTCAGTTCGACCGCGCTGTCCTTACGAAAGGCCTGGAAGGGGCAGGAGCAAAGATCATTCAAGGCGATGTGGCCGCGGGCGTCGACTTCCTGGACGTCAACGGCATTCACGTGCAAGTTCTTCCGCCGGCGCGCGCCTGACGGTCCACTTTGAACCTGCGCGAATTCGACGACAAGACTGGGTTGGCGAAGGCCGCCGCGGACGAAGCCGCGCGATTGATTCGTGAAGCAATTGCTTTGCGGGGCCGATGTCGAATCGTGGTTGCAACCGGGAGCTCGCAAATCGAATTTCTGGAGTCGCTGGTAACCGCTCCAGACATTGCGTGGAACCAAGTGGAATTATTCCATCTGGACGAATACATCGGACTCGACGGCGATCATCCGGCAAGCTTCCAACACTACGTTCGCGAACGGATACTGGCACGCGTGTCCGTCGGAAGCGCATGGCTCCTGGACGGCGCAGCCGATCCGGAAGAGGAGAGTAAGCGTGTGGGCGCGGCGATCGCGGCTGCCCCGGTCGACGTGGTCTTTGCGGGAATCGGTGAGAACGGCCACTTGGCGTTCAACGATCCGCCGGCGGATTTCGATACCGAAGAACCGTTTATCGTTGTTGATCTAGCCGAACGAGGCCGGCTGCAACAGGTTCGCGAAGGATGGTTCGCCTCTATCGAGGAAGTGCCGCGGACGGCGATCTCCATGTCGATTCGTCAGATTCTGAAGGCATGCGCGATTCTGTGCCTGGTGTCGGGAGCACGCAAATCCGAAGCAATAAAGCTGTGCCTCGAAGGAGACATCGGCCCGATGGCGCCCGCGTCCGCGCTCCGGCTGCACGAGAATGCCACGGTGTTTCTGGATCGCGAAGCCGCGGCGTTACTGCATTAATACCAATTGCGAAGCCGTACGTCGATCCCGGTTCCGGCGAGCGCGGCCTCGAATGCTTTGGTGTCCGAACCCATGTAGTGGTACGGATAGACTACCTTCGGATGAAATGCCTTAACGGCATCCGCGGCTTCTTCGGGCGTCATAGTGTAGGGCAGGTTCATCGGCACGAAAGCCACGTCGATGTTCTTCAGCGCGCGCATTTCGGGAATGCCCTCGGTGTCCCCCGCGATGTAAATTCGCAGGCCGCCATAGGTGACGACATAGCCATTGCCGCGGCCCTTGTCGTGATACAACTTGCCTTCGGAAGGACCACGCTTCAGGTTATACATCGGGATGGCCTCGACCTTCCAGGCACCGATGGTCTTGGTCTCGCCGTTGCCAAGAACCTGCGCCTCGGTGACAGTTTTGGCCACGGCCGCGGGGGCGATCACCACGCCTCCCGACTTCTTGACTTTCGCAACCATAGACGGATTCATGTGATCACCGTGAATATCGGTGATGAGAATCAGATCGGCCTGCGGAATCCCGTCCCAGCTTCCCTGCGCGGGATCGACAATGACCACCTGGCTGCCAGCCTCTATCACTAAGCCGGCGTGCATCACCGTAGTGATCTTCAGCGGCCCGGCAGTGGTCTTGAATTGCTCCACGTTACGCGCGGCCAAGGCCGATGCAGCTAGAACGCAGCTCAATATGCAACCCAGTACGATCGACGGATATTTCATAGACAGTATTATGCAGCATTTTGTGGGCGATATCCGCCTGTTACCCTAGACGAGTGATCTCCCGCCGGGCCCTGTTCGCATTCCCGTTGGTCGCCGCGTGCGGCCGCCGGCGCCGAAGCGCGGGGTTTCGCGGCTACGCGTTTGTGGCGAATGAAGAAGGCAACGCCATCGCTGCCGTGGATCTGGAAGCGCTGGCCGTGGCGCGGCACATCCCGCTGATTGGCGCTCCCACAAGTGTGGTCTCGACGGCCAAGCGGCCTTTCGTCTATGCGCTCAGCCCGTCCAACGGCACGGTGCACGAGATCGAGGTAGACAGGCTGAGCTTCAACCGGCGGCTGGCGGTAGCGTCCTCCGCGCTCGCCATTGCCGTCGCGCCGGACGACACCGCGCTGTATGTGCTGGCGAGCGAGCCGCAGTCGCTGATCCGCATCGCGCTGGACACGTTAACGGTGGAATGGCGCATGCCGCTGCCGCGCGATCCCGTGGATTTCGCGGTGGCTGAAGACACCGCCACTGCGGCCGTCAGTTTCGCTAATAGTGTTCGCCTGGTCGATCTTACAGCGCGCAAACTGAGCGCGCCGGCGGGCGAGGGCGAATTCGGCGCGTTGCGGTTCCTGGCCGACTCGCGTACATTGATCGCGGCGGATCGCGGGGCACGGCGGTTGTCGATGTACGATGTCCCGTCCGGCGGCGGCTTGATCACACATTTGCCGTTGGCAGTGCGGCCGGATCACTTGTGTACAAACCTGGATCCAGACAGGCGTGCTACCGACGGGGGCCAACTCTTCGTCACCGGCGAAGGCATGGATGCGGTGGTCGTGGTGTATCCATATCACACGCCTGAAGTGGCTGAGACGGTGCTTGCGGGACACGCTCCGGGGCCGATGGCGGCGTCCCTCGCGTATCTGTTTGTGGCGAGTCCAGGGTCGGGTGACGTCAATATTCTCGAGATCAATTCACGCAAGGTGGTGGCGGTGGCTTCGGTAGGCGCCGATCCCGGCTTCATCACGGTGACGCCCGACGATCAATATGCGCTGGTGCTCAACCGCAGCTCAGGGGACGTCGCTGTACTGCGGGTGGGCGCGATCACAAAAAATCGCAATCGCCGGGCTTCGTTGTTGACTGTGATTCCAGTGGGGTCGCGGCCGGTGAGCGCGGCCGTGCGGGCGGTCTAAAGCGTCCCGTGCGCGGGAGCGAGCCAGCGCATCAGGAAAAAATGGCGGCCGCAGAGCGAGCAGCGGAACGGCAGGAGAATCCAGTGCAGGGCCTTTTCGACAGCGTTGCGCGCGCCGACTCCGCGAAATTCCACTGAGCGGCAATGCGGGCAATGCCTGGAAAATAACACTGGTATTAACCGTCGGTCTTCGCGCCGCTGCCAGTCGAGGTGGCAAGGCGGTTACGGAAGGAACGCCCGGTGTCGGCGATCTTCGGCGCATTGCCTCGGCTGAGATCCGGACGGCTGGCTTCACGCGCGGCTTCGATCTGCTCCGGGGTCCTGACGTCGGGTTCTGAGACCTTCACCTTTTCCTTTGCGCGCGCCACTTGACGCTTATGCCGCTTAGCTAACCTTTTGTCCATACCTTAACACTACACCCGAAACTCGGCTGCGAATACGATACCCGCAGGCGTGGCGGCGGGAAAGTGTGCGGTGGGGTTGGAGCCCGCCCCACTGGCGGTAGCCATGCGCCGCCCACGGCAAGCCGAATGCTGCGCATGCGTTGGCGCTTTCACTCGCCGCGCCGCGGCAGAAGCACGACCTAATCTCAAGCTGTCTTCGACGGCATCCACCGGCGTGAGACAGAAAGGGAGCTCTAATACCATGGGTGAACCTATCGTTGTGTTTCCGCCTTCTCCGGGCGGTAATTAATCGGTGAGATCGGGGCGCTGGGTTCGGCCGGCGCCCTGGCTCGGCAGCCTGCGTTTCGGTACTATAGGTCCCCCACGAGAACCCGTGCTACTATAACCGCTGTACTCGTTGAACTAAGCAATGGCTGCCTTCGGGAGAAGCCTTTGCCTGATTCTGACACTGTGGATGGCGGGTTCAAGCCCCCCGACGGTCATCCCGCCTAGATCGCCTGACTCTAGCCCTTGGTGGGATCAGGACTCCCTTAAAATTCAGCAAAACGCGCTGCGTTTGCGCAAGGCCGGAGACTTCCGCGCCGCCGATGCCCTCTATCTAGAGGGCTATCGCGAAGCCGTGCGCCGCGGCGACCAGCTAGCGTCCGTGCGCTATCTCATGAGCGCAGGGGGCTGCGAGCTGCTCGCGTTTCAGTATCGCGCCGCGCTTGCGAGTTTCCTGCGAGCGCGTAATCTCGCAACCACGGTGGGCGATCATGCCGACCTTGGAGCGATCGCCGTAAATCTCTCCAGCTTGTATCTTGAAATGTGGGATGTGCCTTCGGCTAACCACGCCGCCGAAGAGGGCTTGCGAGAAACGGAACTGGTCGAAGCGGTCAGAGCCACGCGCCGCGTAAGTTCTCAATCCGTTGGGTCTTACTTCAAGCCGCACTTGCTGGTGCAACTCGGGCGAATTCACAACGCGCTCGGCGACGGTCAAGGCAACGCCTATTTCACCGCCGGGATCGAGGCTGCGCGAGCTTCCGGCGACTTTGCACTGGAAGCGATGGCCTGGGATCAGCAGGGGGCTGGGCATCTCGCCGCGGGACGGCTGCCAGAGGCGGAAAACCGGTTTCTCGAAGCGTTCCGATTGCGCAGATTCTTTCGTCCGGGAGATTTGGGTTGGTCCTACGGACATCTGGGATCGCTGGCGTTTGCGCGCCACGATTTGAGGACCGCCGAGCGCTTCACGCAATTGGCGCTGGACCACGCGAGGCGCGGCGCACCCGCCTGGCCTGAATATTTGTTGCTACAGCAGCAGGGCCGAATCCGGCTGGAGCGGGGCGAGGTTAATGCGGCGCTGCGCGACTTTTCCTCAGCCCTGGATGCTACCGCAGAGTGGCGGATACAGATTCTTCCTGCCCAGTCATCTCTTATCAGCGCGAACGTTGCGCTCGAACAGCAAATTTTCGCTTCGTTCATCCAACTTGCCGCGCAGCACGCGCTTCAAACTGGGAATCCAGCCTGGACCGCGCGGGCGTTCCAGGCCGTGGAGATCAACCGCGCCGCTAGCCTTCGCGAAAGCCTGACTTTGGCCGACGTCTGGCGCGAAAAACTCCCACCGGAATACTGGGAGACGCTGGCGCACCTTGGGGCGGAAGAAGCACGGGGGCGGAGAGCCGCAACCGGCGACGCCAGAACGAGCGCGGCGAACGCAAATCGTCTCCGTTTGAAACTTACCGAATTGGAAGCCGAAGCGGGAATCGGGCTGCAAGTGAAGAAAGTCGAGAATTTTCGCAGCCGGATTTCACTTATACATTTTCAGGAAGGACTACGAGCCTCGGAGTTATTCCTCAGTTTCGAGCTGGGGGAGAAGGAGTCCTACCTATGGGCAGTGAGCCGGAGTTCACTGAGGCTATACCGGTTGGCGGCGGAACGAGACATCGCGAAGTCCGTGCAGACGTTTCGCGAAGCAATTCCCGCGGGCGGAGACGGGGCTGTCCGGCAGGGGCGTCGGTTGTATCAGCAACTGTTCGGGCAACTCACGTCACACGAGATCCAAAAGCCGACATGGCTCCTTTCGCTGGACGGGGCGCTGTTTAACGTTCCCTTCGCAGCGCTAGTTACAGATCAGGGCGCAAGCCCGACGTATTTAGTGGATACCCACACTCTACAAATCGTTTCTGGAGCGCTGCTGCTGAACGCTGGCGCGGTGAGCGGCGAACGCCAGCGGCTCGGCGAGTTCCTGGGCGTGGGAGATCCTATCTACAACCAGGTAGACCCGCGGTGGCGGGGTCCGGTCTCCAGCCGTTCGTCCACGGGCCAGCTGCAGCGCCTGGTGGGAAGCCGGATGGAGGTGGAGTCGAGCGCGGAGACCTGGGTGGCGGGTGGCGGGGCCGCAGTTGTATTGCAAGGCCCGGAAGCGCAGCGGGAGACCTTCCTGGGCAGGTTGCAGCGGCGGCCGGCGGTGATCCATCTGGCCACCCATGTGCTTTTTCCAAACGCCCGTCGGGAACAGGGGCTAATCGCCTTCAGTCTGGGCGATTCTCCGAATATTAGTGGGACCGTGATGGCCGCGCAGCCCGAGTTTCTTACGACGTCGGAGATCGCGGGGCTGCGGGTCCCGGGGGCGCTGGTGGTCATGACGGGTTGCGCTACCGGCAGCGGAGAGGCGCAGGCAGGCGCGGGACTACTCGGCCTAACCCGCGCGTGGCTGTTGGCGGGCGCCAGCACCGTGATTTCGACAACGTGGCCGGTCGAAGACAATTCGGGCGGCATATTCGCACGCTTTTATTTCTATTTGAGGAACCATTCAGCGGCCGAGGCATTGCAATTGAGTCAGCGGGAAGCGGCGCACTCCAGAACCGGGCGGCAAGAGCCGGAAAACTGGGCTTCGTATCAAGTGACTGGAGGAATCCATTAGCCATGCTCCCAACAAGACCTGCCGGCAGCACGCCCCCGGCGCCCACGGAGGAGAGTGCTTCCCCCTCCCGTGCGGGCCCCTATGGGCAAGAATTTCGTACGGAATTTACGACGCCTTCCACGGAACAGGTTCCGCTTCCGCCGGAGGCAGCCCAGGTATACGCCGGATGGGCGCAACTGGTCGAACGCATTCGTTTCAGCCGCACGGATGGCATGGCGGAGCTCTATCACCTCTTCTCCAAAGGAGTTCGCTTCTATCTCTGCCGCCAGTTGGGCGTCCAGGAGTTGGACGACAAGGTCCATGACGTCTTTGTGGTGGTGGTGCAGGCGATCCGGCGCGGGGAACTGCGTGAGCCCGAACGGCTGATGGGATTTGTCCGGACGGTGGTCCGGCGCCAGGTAGCTGCGCATATCGACAAAGCTGTACAGGCCCGCCGCGAGCAAATGGACCTGGATGCCAGCGCTCGGGTCCCGGACCCGAACGGAAATCCGGAAGAGGTGGCGATCTTCAATCAAAAAGAAGACCTGGTACGGCGGATACTGGCCGAGCTTTCGAAGCGGGATAGGGAAATTCTTACTCGCTTCTACCTGGAAGAGGAGAGCCAGGAAGAAATCTGCGCGGTGATGATCCTCACCGAGACCCAGTTCCGGTTACTTAAATCCCGCGCCAAATCCCGTTTTGGCGAGTTAGGGAAGAAAAAACTGGCGCAGAGAACTTTAGCCGCAATTTGTCTGAGAAAATCGGCGACCGCGTCCCACTAAGGAACAGAGTGCCGTTTTGGCACGCTGTTATTCGGTTTCGAATTGGCACGAACTCCGTTTTAGCACCGGTTGAGTTCGGTGCGGCTGAGTCCGCTGCCAGTCAGTTCGGCACTGGGTTAACTCCGATAACAGATCGGGTACGTTCGTCCGCAGCGGCAAGAAGCGGACACAAGGAGGAAGCATGTCTACGGATGCTCGAACCTCGGCTCTCGTCCACCCCACAGAAGAGCTTCTCGAGGAATACACCTTCGCACGAATCCGCGAACCGGAACTCGGCTGGCTGGAAGAACACTTATTGAGTTGCGAGCAGTGCCAATCGGAACTAGACGACATTGAGGAATACAAGGTCTTCATGAAGGGCGGGTTGGCTGCTTTTGAGAGCGAACGCCTGGCCGCGGCCTCGCCGGCTCGCCTGGGCTTTATGGATGTCCTATGGTCTTGCCTGCGGAACGGAACCTCTTTCGCGTTGCCGCGAATGCCGGGAGTGAAGAGTCTGTTGGCGGTAGCTGGGTTGTTGGTGCTGGCAGCCACAGCAGTGACTTGGCGGATGCATTTGTCGCCGGTGGCGATGGCTCCGGTTGCCACCATTAAATTATTAGCTTTGCGGGGCGGAGAAGGAGACGTCGCCCACGCTCCGACCGGACGTCCTCTGGAACTGGTATTTGGCCGGACGGATTTGGCGGCAGATCTTTCTTACCGCGCCGAGGTGGTTAACGCGTCCGGGCGCCAGATGTGGGGTGGAGACGTACGGGTCACGGACCCAAGTCTTTCCATCCGGGTGGACCAACTGCGCGCGGGGAGATATTGGGTGCGTCTCTATTCTTCCTCCGGACAATTGCTGCGCGAATTCGGGCTGAGTGTCGGGTAGCGCGAACGTCCCATATTAGGTGGCGCTGGGCGGAGCTAGAATGAAACCTTGGAACTCACGACGACCGCCGCACCGGTTCTGCGCCACGATTGGACCGTGGCCGAGATCGAAGCTATTTACTCCGCGCCACTTCCCGATTTAATATTTCGCGCACAAACGGCGCATCGCGCCAATCATCGGCCTGGCGAGGTGCAGGGGTGCTCGCTTTTGAGTATCAAGACCGGCGGTTGTCCCGAGGACTGCGCTTACTGCCCGCAATCGGCGCACTATAAAACCGGAGTCGAACGCGAGGGATTGCTGAGCGTCGATGCGACACTGGAAGCCGCCCGGAACGCTAGAGCACAGGGTGCAACGCGTTTCTGCATGGGCGCGGCGTGGCGCGACGTTCCCAATGGCGAGCAGTTCGAACGAGTGCTCGACATGGTGCGCGGCGTGCGCGCGTTGGGGCTGGAAGCTTGTTGCACGCTGGGGATGCTGACCGACGAACAAGCCGCGGCGCTGGCGGAGGCGGGTCTCACGGCTTATAACCACAACCTGGATACGTCGTCGGAGTTCTACGGCGAGATCATCAGTACGCGGACTTATCAAGATCGACTGACGACGCTCGATCGCGTGCGGCGCTCTGGCGTGACCGTGTGCTGCGGCGGCATTATCGGCATGGGCGAGAGCCGCCAGGAGCGTTACCGGCTCCTGCGGGAGCTGTCGTCGCTGGATCCCCATCCGGAGAGTGTTCCTGTGAACATGCTGGTGCGCGTAGAGGGAACACCGCTGGCGAACCAGCGCCCCATAGATGCGCTGGAACTGGTGCGGATGATCGCGGCGGCGCGAATCCTGATGCCCGCATCGATGGTGCGCCTGAGCGCGGGACGGCTGTCGCTTTCCGATGAGGCGCAGGCGTTGTGCTTCCTGGCAGGCGCCAATTCGATCTTCATGGGCGACCGGTTGCTGACGACGCCCAATCCGGAGGCTGACGCGGACCGGCAGTTGTTCGACAAACTCGGCATGCGGCTGATGACCCATGCCTGATGTACTGACGCCGCTGAGTGTGCGGTTAACCGAGCGGCTCCGAGCTATCGATGACGATGGTCTGCGAAGAACGCTGCGGCCCCCGGCGGGTATCGATCTTTGCTCCAACGATTATTTGGGGCTGGCGGAACATCCACGTTTAAAACAGCGAATGGCGGATGCGGTGATGGCGGAAGGCGTGGGAAGCACCGGGTCGCGATTGCTGCGTGGAGAACGAGGCGGCTTCGCGAGCGTGGAAGAGAAGTTCGCGCGCTTCAAAGGAACACAACGAAGCCTGTATTTTTCGAGCGGCTATTTGGCGAATCTGGCGGTCCTGACGACATTTCCGGAAGATGACGACGTGATCTTTTCGGATGAGCGGAATCACGCGAGTCTGATTGACGGAGCGCGGTTGTCGCGCGCACGGCGAGTCGTGTTTCCGCACAACGACGCGGCCGCGCTGAAGAAGTTGTTGCGCGAAGACATCGGCGCTGGTCAGAAGTTTGTAGTGGTCGAATCGCTATTCAGCATGGACGGTGATCAGGCGCCGCTGGCCGAATACGCCGCGCTATGCCGGGCAGCCGGTGCGGAGCTGATCGTCGACGAGGCGCACGCCGTCGGAGTTTATGGAGAGTGCGGCAGAGGATTGGCCCGCGACACTTTCGTCTCGATCAACACCGCCGGGAAAGCCATGGGTGTCGGCGGAGCATTCGTGGCCGGGTCGGCTGATGCGATCGAATACTTGATCCAGCGTGCGCGTCCGTTCATTTTTTCGACAGCGCCTCCGCCCGCTATCGCCGCTGCTCTCGAAGCGAGCCTGGACGTGATCGTCAATGAACCGGAACGTCGCGAGCGTCTGCTCGCACGCGCACGCTACCTGCGGGAGCGGTTGGCGCTCGCGGGAGATTCGCCGATTATCCCCATCATCATTGGTGAAAACGAGCGCGCCGTGGCAGTCGCGCACGAATTGCAAGCGGCAGGCTTCGACGTGCGCGCGATTCGTCCGCCGACGGTGCCGGTGGGGACCGCCCGTTTGCGCCTCACGGTGAATCAGGGCCTAAGCGAAGAAGTGCTCGACCGGTTTGTCGCGGCACTGGCGCTAGCTAAACAGGCATGAAGGGCATTTTCGTCACCGGCACCGATACCGGCGTCGGCAAAACGGTTGCCGCCGCGGCGCTGATGCATCGCTACCGCGGCGTGGGACCGCTACGTTATTGGAAACCGATTCAGACCGGCATAGAAATCGACGACGATACAACGACGGTTCGGCGGTTGGGAGCGTGCTCGGACGAAGAGCTTTTCGACCAAGGCGTGCGCTTGCAGAAACCGGTTTCGCCGCATCTGGCGGCGCACCTAGCGGGACAACGGATCGACTTGGCGGAGTTGCTCAGGCTAATTGGAGATAACGCCGGCACAACTTGGATCGTCGAAGGCGCGGGCGGATTGCTGGTCCCCATCAATGAAACACAGACGATGGCGGATTGGATCGCCTATCTCGCGCTGCCGGTGTTGGTGGTGGCGCGCAGCGGTCTCGGGACCATCAATCACACGCTGCTTACACTCGAAGCTTTGCAGGCGCGCTCGCTGCGCGTGGCGGGAGTCATGATGATCGGTGAACCGAACGCGGACAATCGCGCAGCCATCGAAAAGTACGGGCACGTGCCGGTAGTGGCGGAGATGCCGTTTCTGAGACCGCTCGATCCAGGACTGCTCGGCGCTTGGAGCGTGGCGCATCTCGATGCGGAGTTTCTACAGTGAGCCTGCGAGAGCGCGACCGCGCACACGTTTGGCATCCCTATACGCAGATGCTGACGCAGCCGCCGCTGCTGCCGATTGTGCGCGGCGAGGGCGTGTATCTTTACACCGATGACGGACGCAAGATTCTGGACGGCATTTCCTCGTGGTGGGTAAACATTCACGGGCATTCGCATCCCAAGCTGAATGCGGCGCTGGCGGCACAGGCGCAGGAGATCGAGCAGGTAATCTTCGCTGGGTGCACGCACCGCCCGGCTGTCGAATTGGCGGAGCGGCTGGTGGAAGTAATGCCGCCAGGATTAAATCGGGTGTTCTATTCGGACAACGGCTCGACGGCGGTTGAGGCGGCGATCAAGATGGCGGTCCAGTACTGGCGGAATCGTGGCGAGCCGGAGCGCAGCGGGCTGATCACGCTGCATCACGCGTACCACGGCGACACGGTGGGCGCGATGTCGGCGAGCGAAGACTCGGTATTCACGCGCGCCTTCACTCCGTTGTTATTCCCGGTGGCACGCGCGCACGCGCCCTATTGCTATCGGTGTCCGCTGGGCCTGAAACGCGCGACTTGCCAGATCGACTGTCTCGGCGATCTGGAGCGGCGTCTAGAGGAGCAAGGCGAGCGTACCGCCGCGGTGCTGATCGAGCCCATGTTGCAAGGTGCAGGCGGCATGATCGTGTGGCCGGCTGAGTTTCTAAGCGGCGTGCGGCGGCTGTGCGACCGCTATGGCGTGCTGCTGATCGCCGATGAAGTTCTCACCGGCTTCGGCCGCACGGGCCGCATGTTTGCGTGTGAGCACGCGCAGGTTACGCCCGACATCCTGTGCCTCTCGAAGGCGCTTACGGCGGGCTACCTGCCATTGGGAGTGACCGCGGCGACTGACGCGATTTACGAAGCGTTCCTCAGCACGGATCGTGGCCGGGCGTTTTTCCACGGGCATTCTTACACCGCGAACCCGTTGGCATGCGCGGTTGCGATCGCTAGCCTGGAGCTGTTCGGCGACAACGACGTGCTCGCACGCGTGGGCCGCCTGGAGCAGCAGCTACGCGCAGGGTTGGAACCGCTCCGCTCGCTGCCCTGCGTGGGCGACGTAAGAGTGATCGGCGGCGTTGGCGTCGTCGAACTTGAGGGCGACAGCGGATATCTGGCAGATATCGGACCACGGTTAGGCGCTGCGTTTCTGGAGCGCAATCTGTTGCTGCGGCCTCTCGGCAACATCGTCTACTTCGTGCCGCCTTACGCAATCACCGACGCCGAGGCCGCTTGGGCCATGGATCAAATTGGTGATGTGTTAGATTCGTAAATTGTCCGCCCTTCTAATCCCCGTCACAATTTTTCTGAGCGCGTTCCTGTTGTTCCAGGTACAACCGATGATGGGGCGCTACGTGTTGCCGTGGTTCGGTGGGGGCCCCGCGGTGTGGACCAACTGCATGCTGTTTTTCCAGGCGATGCTATTGGCCGGATACGGCTACGCGCATTGGCTGGGATCGCGCCGCAGCCAGAAATTCCAGGGTTGGGTGCATGTGGCGCTGCTGGCAGTGTCGCTCGCGTTTCTGCCCATTGCTCCACGCGCCGCCGTCTGGAAATCCACCGCAGTGGGCGATCCATCCGGGCGCATTTTGTTTTTGCTGGCGGTGACCATCGGAGGCCCTTACTTGCTGCTCTCCGCGACGACTCCGCTGCTGCAGCGCTGGTTCCATGTGACGCATCCGGAGCAATCGCCGTGGCGTTTGTATGCGCTCTCAAACCTGGGATCGTTTCTCGCATTGTTCAGTTATCCGCTGGTTCTGGAGCCGTATTTCCGGCTCAGCACGCAAAGCGGAGTCTGGTCGGGAATGTACATGGTCTTCATCGGGCTATGCGGTTGGATTGCGTGGCAGATGCGGAACGCGCCAGTCGCAGAGCCCGAAGCGGATGCGTCGGTAGTCGACGGGCCCTCGGCGATCGACATCGGAATGTGGCTGGGGCTCGCCGCTTGCGGTTCTGTATTGCTGCTGGGTACGACCAGCCAAGTCACGCAGGAGATCGCTGTCTTCCCATTTCTGTGGGTTGCACCGCTGTCGATTTATTTGCTGACGTTTATCCTGACGTTTGAGAGCGACCGCTGGTATCGTCGCGGTATT
>Ga0163163_10003796_pt1 | contig 12867 bp, 9 predicted proteins | sample S65metaG_FD_119766 | JGI IMG/M metagenome (GOLD analysis project Ga0163163, IMG submission 119766) | Switchgrass rhizosphere microbial communities from Kellogg Biological Station, Michigan, USA - S6-5 metaG | ecosystem: Host-associated > Plants > Roots > Rhizosphere > Soil | place: USA: Michigan... | reverse complement strand
GATCGACTCGCTTGTAATTCCTCGCTCCACCATGTTCGGACCGCTCATCCTAGGAGACTCACCCGGCCAGCCTGACAGCTATCGTGGACTGATCAAAGGGCTAGCTCTATACGAATCGGAAATCGACGCCGGAACCGTTAAGCGTCATGCCGAAAATTGGAAGTCTCACGGTGATCCTGAAATCTCTTCCGGCGATCATGCCCTCGCGCTATACCTGCTTGATGAAAAAAAAGGCGCCGTAATTCGAGACCACTTGGGTCAGGCGCCGCCACTTGAGATTCCGGAGCGATACTTTGTCTCCGACAAGATCGTACTGGAGCCGTTTTGGAATGAGTTCGATTTCTCAAAGGCCTACTGGAGTGGAAACTTCAAGAACGTCATTGGCTTCATCCCCGTAGGTTTCTGCTTCTATGCCTACTTGATTTCCCGCTTCCGTCCTACGAAGGCGGCCTTGATCACTGTCATCGTGGGACTCCTGGTAAGCTTGACCATCGAGTTGGGGCAGATCCTCCTGCCGATGCGGGACTCAGGCACGACAGACCTCTTCACCAACACGTTTGGAAGCTACCTTGGGGTGGTCGCATATCGGAAGATTTTCCTGCCGCTCGCCTCGCGAGTTCCCTGGCTCGCGCGGTTCGCGCTCGCCGCTTAGCGAAATCTCTACTGGATTTTCGCTTGGATCGAGTTCGAGGTCCCAGTGTCGTTGGTCGCGGTCACGGATACGGAACTCAGCACCGCTTGAAGCGTGAGACCCGTAGGAAGTGTAAAGGTGAACGGTAGATTGAGCCGGAACTGTCCCCCGAAACTTTGTGAGGCCGCACCCTGGAAGAATGACGTCGAGATTTGCTTGAGATCGATCGTGAACTGAGACGTCGGCATGGAGTAGCCGGAGTTAGTCGTAAACTGAACCCCCAGGGACGACAAGTTCCGCGGAGTGGTGTAGCCGTTGATTTGGATCGTAAGCGTGTTTGCGGATTGTGCGGTTAAGATCAGAGACACAAGCGTCGGCGCCGCAGAAGCAATCGAAAACTTGAGTGTCTGCGGAGATGCAGGCGTGAGGTCGACATTTCCCGCCTGCGTTGCAAAAGTTGGCGCTATGGTGAAGCTGCTCGCTGTCGTGCCCGTCTGTAGCCCGATCTGAGTACCCTGGGAGCCGAATTGCGCGGCTGTCTGGCCAGCGGGAATAACGAAGGAGACCGTACGGCCTCCAGTCGAGAATTGCGCTGCTGGATCGGCCGGCAGGGTGCCGGAGACGCTCATCGTCAATTGCCCCACCAGCGCGACAGGATATGGGCTTGCGAGGCTCAACCCAACCGTGGACTGAGTTTGAGGGTTCACGATACCCGACGGGCCAGTCAACGTGTAGGGGGGCAGCGCGGGAGGCTGTGTGCCCGAGCCAATCAGACCGATCGACGTGCCATCCAGCAGAAGCGTCCCGTTGGAGAAGCCGACTGTGGTCGGCGAGAACTTGATCAGGAATTGCACCTCGGCATTCGGGTCGAGTGTGACCGGCAGAGGAGGAAGATTCAACAAGCTGTAGGGGCTTCCGTTCTGACCGATTCCGATGTTCGAGATGGTAGTCGCTAGTGTTCCGGTGTTTTTAATCGTGAAGGGCAGCTGCGCAGACTGGCTGATCATCACCGGGCTGAAAACGATTGACGGATTGGAACTGCTGAGGGTAATCGTTGAGCCACCGGCGACGTAGGAAAACGTCAGGACGGCGCCGAGGCCAGTGCCGGCCAGCTTAAAAGCCGTCGAATTTACAATGAGGTTCCCTGTTGCCGGTCCCGGTTGTGTCGGCGTAAAGCTAATCGTCAGCGTTGTACTTGCTCCGGGAGCCAATACCTGCGGCAAAGCCGTGACGCCGCTCAATTGAAATGCCTGGCCGGCTAGATTGACCGTGTTAATGGTGCCGCTCGCCGTGCCAGCGTTCGCGATTTGAAGAATGATGCTCGACGTGGTATTGAGCTTGGTGTCCGGTAGGGTGATGGTGCCGCCTGGGATGATCGTAACCGGAGGATCGGAGCTAATAATTTGATAAATCAGGTTCGCAGCCGTGCTGCTGCCGCTCAGGTTGATGGTCACCGGCGAGCCTGAGGCGAAAGTAAGGGTGATTTGTCCAGTATCCGTTCCGAGCGTCGTCGGTGTATACAGGATCAAAACCTGCAAGTTCTGGCCGGAAGCGACGGTGGCAGGTAGCAATGGGACACCCTGAATGCGGAAATTTGCGCCGGTGATAGAAATCCCGGTGACTACCCCGGCTCCGCTTCCCAGGTTCGTAATGTTCAGCGCCGCTTGCGATGTCGCGCCGAGTACCGTCGGCGGGAATAGAATCAATCCACCGGACTGCAGCGGAACGACATTCTGGTCAACCTGAAGTACATAACTAAGCGCAAAAGACGATGCAGTGCCTTGGAGAGCGAATGTGATATTGCCGTTCGTCTGGCCGTTCGCTCCTCCCGTTTCGACGTAAGGAAGCGTGAGTTGGGCCGACGCCGGGGCCGCGCTAGTCGGCGTGAACTCGATAGTGAATGATGTCGAGGCTCCCGTCGTCAGTTTGATCGGCGGGGCGGAGACAAGTGCCGGATGGAAAGTCGTCGAGCCGAAAATGGACGGTTGATCGGAGATCGTCACCTGACCTGATCCCGTGTATGTGACCTGGACTGTCGCTTTTTGAGATTGTCCGACTGTCGCCAGGAAGCCGATGGATCCGCCGTTCTGAATAGCGGTAGCACCCTGATTGGGCGTGATCACGAGAAGCGTGAAGGGAGATTGCTGAGCCCACCCGAGAGCGCTAAGTACCACGGCGGCAAATGCTGCCTGTTTCATAGGATTCGCTTTCATCTCACTGGCCGCCTGACATCAGGCTCGATTGCGCCGGAGGAATGAAGTAGAGGCGCGGGCTCGTCGCATCGGAGACCACCCAGAGCGGGTCGGTCGCGCCTCGCAGCGGATTCAAGAGGAATGAATCCGATCCCAGCGAGATGATCGACGCAGGCTCAATGGGAAGCGCGAGGGATTGGACCGCTTCCAGAGTATCGGAGTTGTAAGCGACGATGCGCCGTCCGAGACGATCGGCGACATAGACAACAGCCCGTCCAGGCTGCAGCGCAATGCCGTCCACGGAATCGAGGACGGTTGATCTGGATGCACCGGTGTTACTGTTGACGGCGATCAACTGGCTGGCGGCGGCGTCGAATGCGTAAAGGGTTCCATCAGGGCCGTAAGCCACCGCCACCGGCTTAGAAGCAGCAGCTAATTGCGTAGTGTCTCCGTTGCCTCCAATCTCGTACACACCCGCGGCATTGCCCGTTACACCAACCGCAATCTGGCGGTTCAAACCTGCGGCGACTGCGCTCAGGCTTCCAAGCTGAGAAACATCGACTTGGCTGCCGGAAATAGGAGCGTCGGGCAAGCCGGTCACGGCGATCACCCAGTTTCCTTGCTTGGAGTAAATAACTGCGGTTGAGCCATCGTTCGACCAGACGACCCCTTCGATGCCGCTTGCGGCGGCCGGATCTGAAAAGAGTGGGGCCTCGATCTGCGTGACGGCGCCGAGGGCCTTCGCAAGCGATGCCTGTCCCCCTCGTAGCACGATCGCGTAGTCGCGCCCGGGCGCAACGAAGGCGGCGTCGACATCGCTTAGCACGGGATCGCCCAGGTTCGCTGAGCCGAGCATGCCCTGTATTTGCCGGACGGTCCGAGTCGGATCGTAAACGAAGCCCGCGGTCGGACCAGACAGCAGTCCTTGTGCCAGCAGGCCGGTGGCGGTAAGAAGGCCGAGAATGCCAAGACGGCCGGTCACTGGGGTCCTCCAATGGTCGGAGCTCCCGGCGTTCCGGTGATCACAGTCGGCGAAGAAGACCCGCCGCCGCGCGTTGCGAGTACAATTCCCGCCGCCACTCCGACAGCGCCAGCTACGATTGCAACTTTGCCCCACTTTGTGGACCACCAATGCTTTTCCTTGGCGTGCCCGTCACCGACGATGCGCGTGACATTTGTCATCGTGATCGAGTTCGTACCCATTTCGTTTCCCCGAGCCGCAGTAACCTGAATCGTAAAGGTTCCTATCTTTCCGTTCGCCATCCATCCGGTGGCGGCGGCCTGTCCATCGGCATTCGTGCGTGCGGTCAGGGCGGTGGAGTTATCGGGGAAAGTCGCACTGGCGCCTTCCAGCGGGAAGCGGAACGTTACGTCGGCGCCTTCGACAGGCTGGTCGTTCTGATCGAGAACCTGGACCACCACTGGCGCCATGACTTTCCGCTCGAGGTCGTTCATTTCCTGGTGACCTGCCATTCGGACCACCTTCAGACTGCGAAGGGTTGCAGGCACTGCGGGCGCAGTTTGCGGCGTTGTCTGGACTTGGGCTGGCGGCTGGGCATTGCTTACCGGCGTGATCGTAAGCAACAAAGCCATTAGAGGCGACAGACATCGCCAAGCTGGGGAGATCGTCAATTCACTGCTCCAGTCATTGGGTGGAAGATTTCTTTAGAACACACCAGCGACGGCCAAACTGACAATCAGAAGGGGTGCGGTCGTAAGAAGGGAGGTGCCGACAGGCGCAAAGATGGTTCGAAGGTTGGCGCGAGGAGCATAGACGACATCGTTCGGGAGCAACGGGAAGTCGTTGTCCTTGCCGGCGTAGACTCGCCCCAGATTGACTTCGATTTCTGCCCGCCGGCTAGTGCCCAGAATTGGCCTCAGAATGCGAACCTTGCCGCGAGTGGCCGCTGGAGTGAGTCCGCCGCCTTGGCTGATCGCTTGGGTGATCGAAAGAGATTGTTGCTCGGACGGTAGAATCGTCCCTGGCTTTACGAATTCACCCGTCAAATAAATAGGCGCTGCGGGCGCCGCGCTCACGACGTCGTAAGCCTGGAGTGTGATGTCCTCGACAGGGTTGACGTTTTGGGTGAGACTCTGGAGACTGATCTCCACGGTACTGCTCCGTCCGAGGGTGTCCTTGACCGCTCCAGGGAGGGCGATGGTTCCGTACTCGCCGCGGCGCGTGATTTTGATCCGGTGGCTTGCATTCGGCTGAAGTCCCCCGACCAGGGCAAGCATTTCCACCAAAGTGTGATTACCTTGCAGCGCATAAATACCCGGCGCTTTGAACGAGCCGAGAAAGAAAACTGGTTCGCTGCGGAATTGGGTGACCATGATGGAAAGCTGGGGTTCTCGGATGAACTCGCGAAGTTTTCCCGTAAGCTGGCCTTCGAGAGCACGGACGGTCAATCCCGCCGCATGAACTTTGCCAACGAGGGGGAGTTCAATGAATCCCTCGGCATCGACTCGAAACGGACGCTGATTGATCTCGGGCGCCTGCGGAACTGTGATCAGAATCTGGTCGTTGGGGCCTAGTTGATAATCCGGGCGAACTGACAGAACCGACTGGCCCGGATTCTGTGCACCGGACGCTTCGCCGGGCCGTTGAACCTGCCCCCATCCAAGAGACACAATACAAGGCAAAATGCTCAGAAAAATAGGTTTTAGACTACTCAAGCGTGATCACTCATCTCAGGCTATCACAAATAGTTCGCCCCGCTCCCACTATAAGAGCGGCCGCACAGCCTCACGGTCTACTTCGACGGAAATGGAACGTTGCAACATGTTTACGGACACCACGAGCCGAAAAATCTTTTTGATGGAGACCAGGAGTCCTTCGATGCCAGCCAGCGGTCCCTTCTCGATCAAGACGCGCTGACCCGTCGACAGAAACGGCCACGGAGACACGAGTAGGCCGGAGGAAACCATTTGGCGGATCGAGTCGATTTCACGATCCGGAATGGCGGCGGGACCGTCTCCGAAACCAACAAGCGAGACTGCTCCCGGTACAGTAAGGATCGGCAGCCTTTGGTTAATGTTGAAGCGGCAAAAGACGTAGCCAGCGAAGACGTGCTGCTCGATGCGTTTTTTCCGGTCGCTCCATTGCCGCTCAACGGTAAAAGTCGGGGAAAACTGCTCGTAGCCCCGCTCTTCCAGATGAACGCCGGCGACCCGCTCGAAATTCGAACGCACACGCAGAGCAAACCAAGACAAGTCGAACCCGTTTTCTGACGAAGGATGGTCGAGGGCTGTATTCAGTTCTTTGATGATCATGGGCGTACCCGTTTGTCTCTTCAGACTAGAGTTAAAATCTTCCGCTCGCCCTTTCTAATCGACAAGCGCGTCATTTTTGGTTAGTCTGGGGACCCATCTCGTCGATGGGAAGCGCAGACCCTGGGTCTTTTCGGTAAGGCAGTACGACCGAGAATAGCGCGCCGTCCCGAAGGGCTTCCGCCCAGATGTGTCCCTGATGGCGCTCAACGATGAGGCGGCTGATGGCAAGTCCGAGCCCGGCACCGGATCGATCATGAGAACCCGAGTACGACGTGTACTCTTCAAAAATGTGGCTGACTAATTCAGGCGGAATTCCGGGACCCGTATCCCGGATATCGATGCGGTAGGAGTTCGGTGCGGGGTTCTGGCGAACTCGCCTTTCTCTCGAGCCGCCAGCGACGGCCATAAGGCGCCGCTCCCAGAAGTAAGCTTGCCCCTTGACCTCAATGACGCCGCCGCGGTGCGTGAATTTCGACGCATTGTCGAGGAGATTCACGAACACCTGCTCCATTTGAGAAGCATCGAACCACAGCGGCCCGTTTGGTGGAGCGATCTTTTCGGTCTTCACCGAAATTTCTTTCTTAGTGACAAGCGTCTCGATCTCGTGCAACGCCTGCCGGATGGAGACCGTAATGTCACCATTCCGGAGGTCGGGAATGCGTTCGACTTTTTGTCCGATTCCCAATTCGAACATGCTCGACGCCATCCTTGAGAGACGGCGAACGCTACTATCCATACCTAGCAAGACTTCTCTCTGACTCTCGCTCAACGGCCCAAGCTGTCCGCTCGAGAGCAACCCGCACCAACCTCCAAGAGATGTCAGGGGTGCGCGGAAGTCGTGAATTGCGCGTGAGATGAAATTGTTGCGCTGCTGATCATATTCCTGGAGCTTCAGATTCGCTTGCAGCAGCCGCTGGAGGAGTTCGTCCCGGCTCTCCTTTAATGTCACGACAACAGATCGTGCTTCGGAGGGCATCGCGGACTCGAGAAAGGCTCGAAGCACCGAGCGCGTTACCGGCTTCAACAGAATGTGGCCCTCCGCCTTCGGCCACGAATGCAGCAGTTCGCCCACACCTGTTGGAGAGCACACGAAGAAAATCTCTTCGCGTGCGTGGTCATTCACGGGCGTGAGTCCGGCCGACTCACAATCCCAAATGCAAACTCTGTTGTTGCGTCCAAACTCCACTTTGGGTGCGGAACTTGCGTTTGGATCGCCCAAATCCCGGAGTACGTCGCGGCAAAGCGATACTAAGCCCGTGTCGGACGACATTACTGTCAACGTCGTGGCCGAGCCCACCAGCACGACACTCTTATGGGGTTGAATCTTGTCGACGATCATAGCCCTAAGGGCCTGTTCATTGTATTTAAATCAACTAAAATCGGCTTTCCCAACCGGGAGTTTCGGACCGAATCCCTTCGCCCGTTTCCCTTCAATCGGAAATGTGAGGGTCTGTCCCCGGTGATGAGAATTCCTAACTATGAATCATTTCGGGCTAGACCGTCAATAGCTGAAGAATTTCAGCTATGTGCGCTCACCGAATCGATACCCAAAGGCCAAGTCTGGCTGGCTCGTTCCTCGATTGAGAGCTTTTTCATCTTATACAACAGCCCCTTGTATTCGATGTTGAGCAGCGCGGCGGCTTGCTTCCGGTTCCAATTGGACCGATGGAGCGCGTCGAGAATGGCCCGCGCTTCGGCCTCCTGGTTTGCACGGCTGACTTCCGTCATCGCGGGAGGCTTGGCACGCAGCAGTTTCGGGGCGAGTAAGAGTTCCGGGCTTGCAGACTGGGCGTTCCGCGCTTCCGTTTCGAAGTTGAGTTCATCGGTGATCCTTTGAGGGTCACAAAGAACCAACAGCTTCCGAGCAACGTTCTCCAACTGGCGGATGTTTCCCGGCCAAGTGTGATTCACCAGCGCATGCCGCAGTTCCGGCGTCACGGTTGGTGCCGTATTCGCCGTTTTGTGGGTCCGGATCAGGCGATTGAACAGCTCAAGAATATCTTCTTTACGTTCCCGCAAGGCAGGCAGGGTTAGGGTGAAGATGTTGAGCCGGTAAAAGAGATCCTCGCGAAAGTTTCCGGCTTCTACCGCTCCGGCCAGATTGCGATTCGTTGCGGCAATCACGCGCACGTGGACCCGGATATCTTCGGTTCCGCCGATTCTGCGAAACTCCTGATCCTGAAGCACCTGCAGCAGTTTCGCCTGCAGCCGGATGTCCATGTCGCCGATTTCGTCCAGAAAGATCGTACCCTGGTCTGCCAGTTCGAATAGACCAATCTTCTTGTTCATCGCGCCGGTATAGGCGCCCCGCTCATGCCCGAACAATTCACTTTCGATCAGCTCCGAGGGGATGGCGGCGCAATTCAGTTTCACGAACCGGCGACTGGCTCGGGGAGACTGAGCGTGGATTTCACGCGCCAGGATTTCCTTGCCGGTTCCCGTTTCGCCCTGGATCAATACCGGAACATCGCTCGCCGCTACGGTCGCGATGCAGGAATCGACCTGCTTCATCGCGGGCGACTTGCCGACGAACATCCGCTTATCGGCGGAACGGACGAATTCACCCCCGCGCGATCGGGACTCGACTACGTTCGGACGGCCGGAAATCGCCTGTTCGATCACGCGGCACAGTTCCGAGTGCTCGACAGGTTTCGCTAGAAAATTAACCGCTCCTTTACGGATCGCCTCGACGACGTTGATTGGGGTTGCCAAACCTGACAACATGACAACCGGCACTCCAGTGCGCATCCGCTGAATATCACTCAGCGTTTCCCACCCATCCTTGTTCGGCATCATGATGTCGAGCAAGATCAGTGACGCTTGTCCGCCGTTATCGAAGTACTCCTTTACCTCCTCACCGTCGACCATCAACTGGGCGTCGTAACCGAGACATCGTAGTGTTAAACCCAAGTAGTCTCGAACTTGGGAATCATCTTCTGCGACTATGATGCGTTTCCGCACCTCTTGTTTTTCCGTCATAGGCCCTCCGTCCGGGTCTTTTTATTTCGCTACGTTTGCGATTTTCAATTTTCGAAGAGACTGTCTCTTCTGGGTCGCCTTCCGAGTTGGAGGCATTACAAATGAAACAAGGACACAATCCAACGAGGATCGAAGCTCGATACGTTCTAAGTACTGATTCGGCATCAACCGGCTCGTGCTTGATAGTCCAGCTTCCGCTTTCGTGGTCCTGAGAACTGGCGCGCGACGTGAACGTGCCGAGCGCTTGGTTCCCGTACTTGAGCAGAACAGCGGCTATCAAGATACGGTTGCCCGAACGCTGCAAGGGCTGCCGCTTCTTGTCTTGATGAGTACGCATCTCCCGCATAGAGAGAGTGGGGAAATTTGGAAAACTGTGACGTACAGCAGATCTACGACCTTGGAAGGTCGCTCGGATTGCCAGGATAGCAGGTGGAAGACTCAAATGGGCCGAGGCATCGCAGATCGCCGCAATGGATCCGATGAGGACCACTGGGCGCTGCTCTTCGGATTCGACTTGTCCGATTGAAACAGTTGACATAACAGCCCACGCAGCGTAACTCGGACTTCGCAATCACTTGAGGTGCAACACGATCAACCTCCGGGTTTCTACAGCCTGGCTGTGTTCCCACGGTTCCTACAACTGATATCGCGACACGAAGGCAAAGCCCTATCCGGGCGGCTCCGCAGGCCGTCGAAGGCATGCGGAATCGTCAAGGTAAGGCTCTTAGAATAGTCGGCATAGTTAGAATAATCTTTCATTGGCGTTCTGTCAATGAGATACGCAACAAATCCGCTTGTCCGTTGGCGCCAGGTTTGCTACTTTATGATTCTCTGGGAGGTCCTGGAACAAACATACTATTGCGCTCCCACCGATAGGAGATTTCTTGTACCCGCGATCTTGTGTGAACCCTCGACCCCTTTTGTGTGTTGTGGTGCAAGCCCTGAATTTAACGGCATGTAGATCCAAACTGGCAGCTCCCGCAGTACCCGTCCCCCCGCGCATCGTCGAGATGTACCCCCAGGAAACGGAGCCACAGAAGGTATCCCCGCGGCACTTTACGCGGAAGTCGGGTTGCACTCGATCGTGCTCAATAATGAAGCGGGCAAGTCGAACAGTGTGAATTTTGCGGTCCCGCCCGCAGCCAGGTAAGCCACATCCCTGTCCCACCGATTCTAACCTCGGTCATGGCCAATTTCACCAGTAGAGTCTTGCTGATCGGCCACTACGGCTTCGGCAACATAGGTGACGAGACCATCTTACGGTCGGTCATCAAACATCTCAGAGAACTGCGGCCGCATCTGCTGATTACGGTTGCCACAGGCGCGCCCGGAACAGACGGCTGAAACCCTCGGCGTCGAGACCGTTCGCTGGAATGACGCAAACGCTGTCTTTGAGGCAGTCGGCGAGGCCGACCTCGTGATCGTCGGTGGCGGCGGAATCTTCCACGACTTTCATGGGGTCGATTCGGATACCTTCCTTACGGATAACCATTGGGGTGTGAGTTTCTTTAGCGGCCCAGCGGTGATCGCGTCCCTTTGGCGTAAGCCGGTGATGCTCTACGCCGTTGGCGTGGGTCCTTTACAATCGAGGCACGCCCGCGACCTTACCAGGATTGCCTGCGATGCCGCCGTCGCGATCACGGTTCGGGACCAGGCACCGAAGGGCGCCCTTGAAATGCTTGGCGTTCCAAGTGAGCGCATTGAGGTGACTGCCGACCCTGCTTTCGGTTTCGCTTCAACATTCGAACAGCCGTCCGTCGTGGACGAGCGAGAGGCCCCGGCCCGGCCGCGAGTCGCTGTAGTCGTGCGCCCCTGGCAGTTCGGCGTGAACTCACCGGCTTTGGGAACGGGAGATGGCGGCCGGGCTCGACAGCTACACGACAAGGCATGGCGGAAGACAACCTCGAGCGCCCATCGCTCTGAACCAATTGCACCCGGCGAACACTGCTGCCGGAATTGGGTTCAACATGCAGACGGACGGCATGTCAGCGCCGGGTGTGGAATGTTCGAACGCAACCCCCGACACGGTAATCGTGATGGGATCGACAGTCCTCAGAACTTCTTACGGCAGCCAGACAGTTCCTCACTGGCGTCGTGCCTCCCAATTTGTACGCGCGCGTCGGCAAGAAGTCGGTGTACTTATCGAACTCGTTTGGCGATTCCGGACCGCAGGAATTCGAGGTTATCCCTCCGGCGTAAACTTGCGCAAAATCCCTTCGACCCATCGGGGCAGTGCGCATTCCACAATCAGCTTTGAGTCGGACCATTACCCCAGTACCACGGACGTCCAAGAAAGTGTTACATTGGGTATCCGATCTGGAGAAGAGGACGCTCCGATCGTTTGAACTGTTCTGCAGATTCCAGGCAAGAACACATAAAAAAACTTCAAGACTTGTAAAATACAGGGCCCCCTTGCCTGCGCACGCTCGTTCTGCGCTTGCGAGTGAGAATGTGAGTCTCAGTGCTTTTACAGGCTTTCCTTCGGCCTTCGTCGTATCGACTCGCCCTCTGTAAGGGGGCTAACATAGCCATGAGTACTAGAACCGGCAGTCCGAGAGCTGTAACTGTGGGACTAGTACTTCAACGTCGAACTGATAAAACAAGGACAACATCGTCTATGTCTTCAACTGGCCCGGTCAGAAGCAATCTCTGCCTTGGAGTAGTGCTGATGGTGGGGACCTTCGGTGCGGCATTCGGCCAGTCGTCTTCTATGGTTTTGTCGCCAGGCGCCGGGTCCCGTGGCGGATCGGTGCCGCTCACCTTATCAATGACTTCGGCGGTTACACAGCCTGCTGGCCTACAGTGGACTCTGAGTTATTCCATCACCGACTTTTCCGGTATCTCCATCTCAGCGGGCGCGTCCGTCTCTGCCGCTGGTAAGACGCTCACCTGCAATACGACTGTTCCGGGTGCCGCCATCTGCGTTGTGTGGGGTACCAACACGTCAACAATTGCGAACGGCGTGGTGGCAAATATTACGATGAACGTTTCAGGTACGACGACTGGAACGTCTTCAGCCATCGCGGCGACCAGTCCGGCCTCTGTTTCGCTGGCTGGCGCCAGCATCCCTGCCACCGCGACCGGCAATACGGTGACCATCCAACAGTCGACTACGACGGTTTCGAGTGTAGTTTGCGCTCCCGATGCGGTCGTTCCGCCCGCGCCTTCAACTTGCACTGTTACGCTGACATCTGTCGCGCCTTCTGGGGGTGCGACGATAGCTCTCGGCAGTGATAGTGGGAATGCTACAGTGCCGGCTTCAATTGTGATTGGCGCGGGAGGTCTCACAGGAGTTTTTCAGGTAAACACCACCACGATCGCGGCTTCGGCGACGGCCCACATCACCGCGACGATCGGATCCAGCTCCGCCAATTTCCCGTTGGCTTTGGTCGCGAATGGAACTGGAGTCACGATCGACGCGACCGTGACCCAGAACGGCAGTTCCGCGGCTACTAACATTACTGTCCCGGCGTTTTCCACGATCGCGCCCAATGAACTTCTGCTTGCTTTCGTTTCCACCGGTCCTTCAACCGGCGCAGTAACGGTGAATTCGGTCAGCGGAGCGGGCCTCGCATGGCAATTAGTGGCGAGAACGAACGTCAAGCCCGGCACGACGGAAGTCTGGAGAGCCTTCTCAACGGCCGCGCTTTCCAGCGTTACAGTGACCGCCAACCTCTCGGCGAGTGTCTTTTCGTCTCTCACCGTCATGACCTTTTCTGGGGTGGATCCTTCGGGAACGAACGGCTCCGGCGCAATCTGCGCCACTGGTTCCGCGAATGCTGCTTCGGGCGG
>Ga0163163_10003795_pt1 | contig 12869 bp, 13 predicted proteins | sample S65metaG_FD_119766 | JGI IMG/M metagenome (GOLD analysis project Ga0163163, IMG submission 119766) | Switchgrass rhizosphere microbial communities from Kellogg Biological Station, Michigan, USA - S6-5 metaG | ecosystem: Host-associated > Plants > Roots > Rhizosphere > Soil | place: USA... | reverse complement strand
GACGACACCCGCTCGCAGGTCTATCGGGGCACGCTCACCGAACACTCGACGACGACGAACGCCGTGACCTCGACCGCGGGCCGGGTGGTCATGTACGGCACCGCCGTCGCGAACACGCTCTACCACTCGGCCGGCGGCGGAGCCACCGAGAACAACGAATACGTCTTCACGTCCGCGACGGGCGCGATCACCTCGCCGCCGGTCGCGTACCTCCGGGGCTCTCCGGATCGAGCACCTGATGGCAGCGCGTACGACGCCACCTCGCCATACGCGACCTGGCACACCGCGACGTACTCGCTCGCCCAGATCCAGGCGTGGTTCGCCGCGGACAGCCGCACGAATGTCGGCACGCTCGTCGCGCTCGATCTCACCCACCGTGGCGTCTCGGGCCGGCTCGTGAGCGTGATTCTCATCGGCGCCGACGGCTCGACGAAGACCGTCTCGGGCGATGTCTTCATCTCCGTGTTCAACGCCCATCGGCCGTCCGCGGACGCCCCGATGCGCGACTCGTTGTTCGACCTCAGCCCGATCCCCTAACCTCGTCGCGTGGCGAGCGCGACCCCGACGTACCGGACCCAGGTCTTCATCGACGGCGCCTTTCTTGATGCCGCGTCTGGTGAGACCTTCGTCACCGAGAACCCGGCGACCGGGCAGCCGATCACGAGCGTTGCGGCGGGTGATGCTGCCGACATCGACCTCGCCGTCAAGGCGGCCCGGCGGGCGTTCGAGGACGGGCGCTGGTCGCGGATGGCGCCCGCCGATCGGAAGACGGTGCTCCTGCGCTTCGCCGACGGGATCGAGGCGAACAGCGACGAGCTCGCGACGCTCGACGCGCTCGAGGGTGGCAAGCCGATCACCGACTGCCGCGCCGTCGACCTGCCCGAGACGGTCAAGACGATCCGCTGGTACGCCGAAGCGATCGACAAGGTCTTCGACGCGGTCGCCCCGACCGGGCCGGATGCCCTGGGGCTGATCATCCGCGAGCCGGTCGGCGTCGTCGGGGCGGTCGTCCCTTGGAACTTCCCGATCCTGATGGCCGCCTGGAAGATCGCGCCGGCCCTCGCCGCCGGCAACTCGATGATCGTGAAGCCGTCCCGTCTCACCTCGCTGTCCGCGATCCGGCTCGCGGAGATCGCGTCGGCGGCCGGGCTGCCGGACGGCATCCTCAACGTCGTGCCTGGTTCGGGCTCGGGCGCCGGGCAGGCGCTCGGCCGGCACATGGACGTGGACAAAGTCACGTTCACGGGCTCGACCGAGGTCGGCCGCGAGTTCCTGCACTACGCCGCCGAAAGCAACCTCAAGGAGGTCACGCTCGAGCTCGGCGGCAAGTCGCCGTCGCTCGTCCTCGCCGAGCCGCCGGACATGGCCGTCGTCGCCGAGCAGGTTCTCTTCGCGGCCCTCATGAACCAGGGCGAGAACTGCTCCGCCGGCTCCCGCCTCATCGTCCATCGCTCGATCCACGACGAGCTCGTCGAGCGGCTCGCGGCGGGGCTCGCCGCGTGGCCGGTGGGCGACCCGATGGACCCGGCGACACGGATCGGGCCGATGATCGAGCGGCCGCATCTCGACAAGGTCATGGGCTACATCGCTCGCGGCCGCGCCGAGGGTGCGCGGGTCGTGACCGGCGGTGACCGCGTCCTCGAATCGAGCGGCGGCTACTTCGTCGCCCCGACGATCTTCGACGACGTCACGAACACGATGTCGATCGCCCGCGAGGAGATCTTCGGGCCGATCCTGTCGACGATCCCGTTCGATGACGAGGCCGAGGGCATCCGCCTCGCGAACGAGACGTCCTACGGCCTGGCGGCCTCGATCTATACGACGGATCTCGATGCGGCGTTCCGCGTGTCGCGGGCGCTCCGGGCCGGGACGGTCGGCGTCAACGCCTACTCCGAGGGCGACATCACGACGCCGTTCGGGGGCTACAAGCAGTCGGGCTTCGGCGGCCGCGACAAGGGCCTCGAGGCGTTCGACCAGTACACCGAGAAGAAGACGATCTGGGTCACGCTCCGCTAGAAGCGCGCTCGGTCAGGGCGACGCGCTCGGGTCGGTGGACGCCGTGGGCGATGGCTCGGGCGAGGGGGTCGGTGGCGGGGCGCTGTCGCTCGGCGACGGGCTCGGTCCCGGCGATGGCGACGGGGTCGGTGGCGGTGGCGCCACGCCAAGGAGGGTCGCGATGTCGTGCTGGATCTTCGTGATCTCGGCGGGCGTCAACCACTCCGGATAGGTCGGCGGGACGACCCGCAGGTGCTTCACGCTCGCACTTTCGGCCTTCCCGAACAGCTCGACGAGGTTCGGCAGCGAATCGCGCGGGAGATCCGTCCAGGCAAAGCCCTTCGCGGCGTTGAACAAGTCCGGCGCGTTGAGGATCGTCGCCGGCCCGATCTGAGCCCGGATCGCGAGCAGCAACGTCTGCTGGCGCTGCATCCGACCATAGTCCGAGTCCTGGTGGCGACTGCGGGCGTAGAAGAGGGCCTCGCGCCCGTTCAGGTGCTGCTGGCCGGCGGGAAGCTCCATGTGGATGTGGCCCCAGACCGGATCCGGGTAGGTGTCGTCGGTGACGGGTGCCGGGATGTTGATGTCGACCCCGCCCATCGCGTCGACGACCTTGATCATGCCCCAGAGGTCGGCCACGAGAACCGCGTCGATCGGCCGCCCGGTGAGCTGGGCAACGACCGAGCGCACGGCTCCGATGCCCTTGACCGCGCCGGTCCCCGGCCAGCGGTCGGGGTGATAGACCGTCGCGTCGACGTACAACGAGTTCAGGAGCCCCTGCAGGCAGCCGCAGGCCACCGCGTCCCGGGCCGCGCCCGGCGGGAACGGCGCGTTGATGATGTTCCGGGGCAGCCCGATCATCGCGACCTTCCCGGACGCGACGTCGACCTCGACGAGGAGCATGACGTCCATCCGCCGGCTCCAGCGGTTCGGGCCGGCATCGGAGCCCAGGAGCAGCAGGTCGAAGCGGCCGTCGCTGCCCCACGGCGAGGCGCCCGGCCGGGTCCATGGGACGGCGGCGCCGAGCGCCGGCAGCGTGCCGGTCCCGGCGGTCATCGGCCCGTGGGGCACGTCGGTCGGGGCGGGTGTCGGGGCCGGCGGCGACCAGCCGGCGTCGCGCTCGTCGATCGACGGGCCCTGGACCCCGTCGCCCCACGGTTCGGGTGGCGGCGTCGAATCGTCCTGGCTGGCGTTCGGATCGTCGGTCACGGCCGGGCCGCTCGCGAACATCGAGTCGAGGAAGTCGCTCGTCGCGGCGATCGTCGAACCGGCCCAGAGGTGGGGCACGACCACGAGGACGAGCACCGCGGCACCGAGGAGCCCGGCGGTCGCGAGCGGCCGATCGGTGTCGCGGGCCGCATCCGCGGCGGCGGCGATCCGCCAGCACGCGAGCGCCACGTTGACGACCGCGAGCGCCGGCAGGACTCCGGGGGTCACGACGAACGCGAGGATGCCCGTCGGGCCGCCCTGGATGAAGAGCCCGAGGCCGATCGCGAGCATGACGACCAGCGGCGCGAGGAAGATCGCGGCGGCGCGGCGGCGACCGAGGAGGGCATGGCCCGCCCCGGGAACGAGCAGGCCAAGCAGGCCTGCCAGGGCGGAACGCATCGCGCCATGCTGGCGGCCGCGCCACGGCCGCGTCAAGCCGCCGGAGGTACCGTCAGGGCAGGACCAGTCCGGTCAGGTGCGGTTGCGGGGTGCGCCGCGGAAGAACAGCAGCCCCGCCACCAGGAGCCCGAACACGCCGAGGGCCAGCGGCCACCATTCCGGCACCGCGGCGCCGGCACCCTTCCCCGTCGTCGCGGGAACGGGAGTCGCGAGAGTCGACGGCGTCACCGTGATCGCCGCGAGCTCGGTCGGGAACAGGTCCGGACCGGTTGCGTCGGGTCCGAGCGCGAGCTGGATGACATAGTCGCCGGGCTTGTCGATCGCGAGGTTCGCCACGTAGTCGCCCTCGAACTGGCCGTGCTCGGCGGGCACCTCGAGCACGATCGGACCCTGGCGCTCACGGACCTGGATGACGAGGCGGGCCGGCAGCTGGAGCGGCTCCGGCCACTGGACGTTCGGATTGAGCGTGGCCTCGACCGCGACCGAGGACCGCGCCTCGATGGTGTCGCTCGAGATCTGGAGCGACCCCGACGTGATCGCGGGCAGATACACGTCGACCGGCGGTCCGACGGCCTGGTCGAAGAGGAACTCCTGCGCCTGGCACACGTTGTGGTCGTCGCACAGGGTGCCCGGGATGCCGATCGTCAGGCGCCCGAAGCCACCCTTCGGCACGACGACCTGGGCGATGTAATGGCCCGGCCAGTCGGGGACGCCGTTCGTGACGACCGGCGCCGCCTTGCCGGTCTGGGGATAGACCGTGAAGCGGGGCGTGACGCTCGTGACGATGTCCCGCTGCTCGGGGCTCCAGAGGAACGCCCCGATCGCGAGCTCGGTGCCCGCAGGCGCACCGGTCGGCACGGGGCTGTCGAGCCAGGCCTGGTTGTCCCGGTGCGGACCCGTTGTCGCCGCCGGGGTGGGGCTCGCCGCGAGGGCGGGCACGGGAGCGAGGCCGAGGCCCGCGCCGCAGAGCAGGCCCGCCAGCGCCGCCCGGATGATCCGTTGGGTGCTCACGTCACTCCTACGCTCGCCGGCCGCGCGACGTTCCGCCCGATCGGCGAGTCGGGTCTATCCTCGGCCGGAGTGGCCTAGCTGAGGGTGAGATGAGCAACCTCGTCGATCTCGATACCGTCGATCTCCTCGAAGTCTGGGGCGAGACCGTTCGCGCCCGTCGGATCCAGGGCGAGACGATCACCCTCGCGGTGGTCGAGCTGGCGCCGAACGCCATCGTGCCAGAGCACCGCCACGTCGCGGAGCAGCTCGGGATCGTCCTCCACGGCCTCATGCACTTCACCCTCGATGGCGAGACCCGCGACCTCGGTCCCGGCGGGACCTGGCGGATCACGTCGAACCGGCCCCACAACGTCCAGGCCGGATCCGAGGGTGCCGTCGTGATCGATGTCTTCTCACCGGTGCGCAGCGACTGGGATGCCCTGGCCGTCGCACCGAAGACGAAGCCCCGCTGGCCCGCGGCCGACTGAGGCGTCGTGGTCCTCTTCACCCTCGACCATCCGGACGACCTCGTCGACCCGAGCATGATCGTGGCCCTCGACGGCTGGGTCGACGCCGGCAGCGCCGCGACCGTCGCGGCCGCCACCCTCGCCGAGGGGTCCCGCGTGATCGCGACCTTCGACGCCGACGAGATCTTCGATTACCGCGCCCGCCGCCCGACGCTCGAGATCCTCGACGGCCGGCCCGAGACGCTGACCTGGCCGGAGCTGACGGTCCGCTCCACGCGCGTCTCGGAGCGCGACGTCCTGATCCTCACCGGGGCCGAGCCCGACTATCGCTGGCACGAGCTGTCCCGCGACGTCGTCGACCTGGCGGGCCGGCTCGGCGTCGCCGAGTGGATCAGCCTCGGCGCGATCCCGGCCGCCGTGCCTCACACCCGCCCCGTCCCGATCCTCGGGACCGCCTCGGAGCCCGGCCTGCTCCGCGGCGGCGTCCAGCGCGGGCCGCAGGGCACGCTGACCGTTCCGTCGGCAGCCCTCTCGGTCTTCGACATCGCGATCACGAAGGCCGGCATCCCGTCGGTCGGCTACTTCGCCCAGATCCCCCACTACATCTCGGGCCCCTACCCCGCCGCGTCGATCGAGCTGCTGCGGGTCCTCGGCAAGCACCTCGGGCTCGACCTCGATTCGGGTCACCTCCCGGAGGAAGCCCGCCTCATGAAGGTCCGCCTCGACGCCGCCGCGGCACGCGAGGAGACGACCCGAACCTACGTCGAGCGCCTCGAGACGATGGTCGACGAGGCACGCCTCCCCTCGGGCGACGACCTCATCACCGAGATCGAGAAGTTCCTGCGCGAGGGCGGCCAGCAGGGCGGCGGCCGGCCGAACTGACGAGCCGCGCGCCCTCGCGAGCCGCAGCGAAGTCTGCGACCATCCCCGCATGGCACTCCCCGAGATCCTCGTCCTGGGTCGCGACACCTGCGAGGACACGACCCAGTCGCGGATCTTCCTGACCCGAAAGCGGATTCCATTCCGCTACCTGAGCTTCGAGCACGATCCCGAGACCGAGGCCCAGATCCGGGCCCACAACGGGGGAAACGTCGTCACGCCCACGATCCTCATCGGCGACCCGGAGCACCCGTCGCGCGTGCTCGTCGAGCCATCCGACGAGGAGCTGGACCGGGCGATCGTCGACGCCGGCGGCGGCCTCTAGCCCGATCCCGATCGCGCGAGGTCGGCTGGCGCCGAACCGTCAGCTCGCGCGGAAGCGCAGGAGCGCCTGGATCGCGGCGAGCTTCGGTTCGAACTCGTGGCGGATCGCGTTGACCGCGGCCCGTTCGATGTCGAGCTCCTTCGCGATCTCCTGGAGCGTGTCCGACTCCTCGATCGTGATGACGTCGTCGGCCGCCCCGACGAGGTAGCAACAGCGCAGCAGGGCGAGCCGGTCCTCCTCGGTCGAGAGCTCCTTGAACTGGCGAGTCACGAGATAGTCCTCGGTGCCGCCATAGAGGAGGGACTGGCTGCGGGCCATCTCGGCCACGAGCACGGCCTGGGCCTCGGTCAGGGCGCCGTGCTCGACGACGAGCCGCTCGATGACCTGCTCCTCGACGTCCGAGATCTCGAGGTCGGCCGCCGCGGCCCGGGTGAGGATGTAGGCAAAGCCGGCGAGAAACCGCGCCTTGTCGCGCGGCATCGCCTCGAGCTGGCCGACAATCCGGCGAACGGTCGCGGTGTCGTCCGAGTCGACGGTCGGAGCAGGCGCCGCCCCGGTGACGAACGATCGAAGTGCCATGTCCGGAGTATGACCGAGGCGGCCTAACTCGCCGGCAGCAGGTCGGTTCGGACGAGGTCGTCGACGGTCACCGGCTTCGGCACGAGGCCGAGACCCGTCATGTAGTCGATCGATGCGGTCCAGCCGGCCCGGTTGATGGCGCCGAGCCCGCCGGCCTGCGTCGCCGGTCCCGGCCAGGTCGCGATCGTCGCGGCGAGGATCGCCGACTGGACATCGCGGTTCGTCGCCAGCTCCGGCACCGTCGCGATGGAGGCGTCGAGACCGGTCGCCGGGGTCGCCGTGATCTCGTTCATGGCCCGGATCGTCGCCGCCACGAACGCGGCGATCGCGTCGTGTTTCGCGGCGATCGTCGCCTTCGCGGCGATGAGGCCCGGCCCCGGGAGGGCGACCTTGTCGTCGACATGGAGGACGACGGCCTTCGTGCCGCTGAGCTCGAGCTGGACGGGCTCGTTGTTCGCGAAGCCGGTCGCGGCATCGACGGCGCCCTGCTGGACCGCGACCCCCTGGCCGAAGTCGGGGTACTCCTGGATCGTCACGTCGTCAGGCGTCAGGCCGGCCGATGCGAGGAGCGCCTGGAGCATGACCCACGACGAGCCGTACCGACCCGGGATGCCGATCTTCTTGCCGCGGAGGTCGGCGGCGGTCGCGATCCCGGACGAGGCCTTTGCGAAGACGATCGAGGGGTATGTGCCGTAGATCGTCGCGACGTACTGCACCGGGACGCCCTGGCTGACCGCCGGGATCACGTCGGTCCCGTCGGCCACGCCGATGTCGATCGAGCCCTGGCCAACGAGGAGGACGAGGTCGGTCTCGATCTTGTTCTGGAACGTCACGTTCAGGCCCGCCTGCTGGTAGTAGCAGGCCGATTGGGCGAGATAGAACGGGGCGAACTGGACGCTCGCGATGTAGCCGAGGCCGACCGTCAGGGGCGTGAGGCTCGATGGCGCGGGGCCGCAGCCGACGGCGGGCGAGGCGCTCGCCTGCCCCGTCGTCGAGGCGCCGGGCGAGGCGCCCGGGGAGCACGCTGCGATCAGGAGCGCCAGGACGACACCGATGGCGCCGATGGCGCGAGGGCTGCGACGGGGACGGAACACGACCACCTCCAGGGTTCAGCGGGCCCTGAGCAGGGCCCGCTCGACGATGACGACGAGGGCATACAGGACGATCCCGAGGAGGGCGATCGTCAGGAGCGTCGCGAAGAGCAACGGGATGTCGAAGAGGCTCCCGCGGGCGAGGTTGACGAGGACGCCGAGCCCGCGCTCCGAGCCGGCCCACTCCCCCACGATCGCGCCGACCACGGCGAGCGTCACCCCGACGCGCAAGCCGCCAAAGATCGAGGGCATCGCGGCCGGGATCTCGAGGGTCACGAGGACCTGGCGCCGCGTCGCTCGCAGGCTCCGCGCGAGCTCGAGCAGACGGGCATCGACCGCCCGGATCCCGACCATCGTCGAGATCGCGACCGGGAAGAACACGATGAGCGCGCAGATCACGACCTTCGCCGTGAGGCCGGGCCCGAACCACAGGGCGAGCAGCGGCGCGAGGGCGAGGATCGGGGTCGCCTGGGCGGCGACGATGTACGGCGAGACGAGTCGTTCGACCAGACGCGAGCGGGCGAGGCCGTAGCCGACGACGATCGCCGTCGAGGCACCCGCGCCGAAGCCAAGGGCGACCTCGAGCAGGGTCGTGCCCGCGTGCCGGCCGATCGTGCCGTCGCTCCAGCCCGAGACGAAGCGGGCCACCACGGTCTCGGGCGGCGGCAGGATGAACGACGGGTAGTTGCCGACGATGACGATCGCCTTCCAGAGTGCGAGGAACGCGACGAGGCCCGCCGCCGCGGTCACGAGGCCGCCAACGCGCCCGCCCCCGGCCTGTGCGGGGTACGGCGCCGCGGTCATGCAGCCACTCCCGCGAGATTCGCCCGGATCTCGCGGCCCATCGCGCTCGCGATCGACTCGTCGAGGGTCGCGAGCGAGCGGGGTCGCGGGAGGCTCACGGGCAGATCGGCCACGACGTGGCCGGGTCGCTCCGAGAGGACGACCACGCGGTCGCCGAGGAAGATCGCCTCGGAGATGCTGTGGGTGACGACGACGATCGTCGTCGAGGTCCGGGCCCAGAGCGCGAGGAGCTCCACGTTCAGGCGCTCGCGGGTGAGCTCATCGAGGGCACTGAACGGCTCATCGAGCAGCAGCACGCGCGGTTGGAGCGCGAGGCTCCGGGCGAGCGCCGCGCGCTGGCGCATGCCGCCCGAGAGCTCACCCGGGATGACCTGCGCCGCGGCCTCGAGCCCGACGAGCTCGAGCAGCTCGCCGACCCGTCGATCGCGGTCGTGCCGGGACCAGCCGGCCAGCTCCAATGGATAACCGACGTTCCGCGCCGCCGATCGCCATGGCAACAGGCGCGGCTCCTGGAAGACGAGCCCGATCCGGGGGTCCGGCCCGATGATCGACTCGTCGTCGAGACGGGCCTCGCCGCGATCCGGTCGGAGCAGCCCGGCCACGACCCGCAGGAGCGTGCTCTTGCCGCTGCCGTTCGGGCCGATGAGGCTCACGATCTGACCCGGCTCGATGCGCAGGTTGAGATCGTCGAGGGCCACGAGCGATTCGTCGCGCCCGGTCGGGAACGCCACGCGGATGCCGGCGAGGTCGAGCCGCCCGACCCCCGCCCGAATCTCGCTCACGTGCCGGCCCCGATCGGTTGTGGCGTCGCGAGGTTCCGAGCCAGGACGGGCGCGACCGCCGGGTGGAGCGCGACATACGTCTCGTAGAGCCGGTCGTAGGTCTCGCGGAGCGCCGGGTTCGGCTCGAGCCGCGACGCGATCGCAGTCATCGACCGGATCGCGGCCGGCACGTCCGGATGCACGCCGACGCCGACGGCGGCCACGATCGCCGCGCCGACGACCGTCGTCTCGAGGACGCGCGGGACTTCCACGGGGAACCCGGTGATGTCGGCCTTCAGCTGGTTCCATGCCGCGCTGTGGGCCGGCCCGCCGCAGACCCGCATCGCGCTCACCGCGACCCCGGCCTCGAGGATCGGTTGGGCCACGTGGCGGATCGCGAGGGCGGCCGCCTCGACGATCGCCCGCGTGATCTCTGCGCGTCCATGGGCGAGCGTCAGGCCGGCGAGCACCCCGCGCGCCGCCGGGTCCCACAGCGGCGAGCGCTCGCCGGCGAGGTAGGGCAGGAACACCAGGCCGTCGGCGCCGGGGCTCGCGGTCGACGCCTCGGCGACGAGGGCGTCGATCGATCGGTCGCCGCCGAGCACTGGGCCGGCGAACCAGTCGAGCGCGCTCCCGGTCGCGGCCATCGCACCGCCGACGCTCCACAGGCCGTCGAGCGGCGCCGGCGACGAGTAGGAACCTGCGGCTTCGACCCGACGGTCCCAGTAGACGCCGAAGCCGCCCGCCGCCCCGCCGACATCGATCGCGTCGCCCGGCTCGACCATCCGGGCCCCGTGGAAGCTCGCGAAGGCGTCGACGAGGCCGGCGACGACCGGGGTGCCGGCGACCAGCCCCAGCTCACCGGCCGCGAGTGTGGTCAGTCCGCCGAGGACCGTGCCGGTCGGGCACGTTGGCGGGATTCGCCCGGGATCGAGGCCGGCCATCCCGATCGCCTGCGAGCCCGGGAACGGCTGGCCCGGGACGAGGGTCGTCGATGCGCGGCCGGTGAGCCGCAACGCGAGCGCCTCCCACGAGTTCAGAAACCACGTCGCGCGCTTCACGGCCTCGGGGTCGTGGCGGGTGAGCCACAGCGCCGCGGGCAGAATGCCGAGAGACCAGCCAAGGAGCCCGGTCGCGCGCTCGAGCTCTGCCGCTTCCTCGCGGGCGCGGCTGTCGCGCCAGGTGATCGCCGGGCCCGTCGGTCGGCCGTGGTGATCGACCGGGGTCAACGTCGGCCCGTGGCCGGCGATCGCGATGCCGATGATCTCGCCTCCCGCACCCGCGCGAAGCGCGCGAAGCGCGCTCGCCAGGCCACGCCACCAGTCGCCGGCGTCCTGTTCGGCGCGACCCGAGGCCGGGTCGGCGTCGAGCGGGTAGCTGGCCCGGGCGATGCCGAGGGGCTCGCCGGCCGGCGTGATGAGCCCCACCTTCACGCGCGTCGTTCCGAGATCGATCCCGAGGAGCACGCGAGGGAGGTTGCTCACGACGGCCCACCAGCGAGCGCGACGACGGCCTCCGCGGTACGGACATCGGTCACGAGCACCTTCACGATGCCGGCCCGCAGCGCGCCGAGCAGCGGGGCGACCTTCGCGGTGCCCTCCGCGACGCCGATCGTGACCGGCACGCGCGGGAGCTGCCGCGCATCGAATGCGATCGCGCGAGCTCGCAGCGTGTCGCCCACGAACCGCCCCTCGAGGTCGAACGGGGCGATGAGGACCTCCCCGACGGCATCGCCGGCTTCGATCTCACGGAGCGCCTCCGGACCGACCGTCGCCTCGCTCCACGCCGGCCCACCGATCCCGAAGAGCGCGAGGTCGAGACCGTCCCACAGCTCGGCGACCGTTCGGACTCCAGCGTGGGCGCGAAGCGCGTCGCGCGTGGCCGGGTCGTCGAGGAGGCCCGGCGCCAGCAGCCCCTGGATACCGGCGCCGAGGGCGTCGGCGACGCGCCGGAACGGCTCTCGACCCGCGCCGGAGTGCCAGTAGCCCCCGCACAGCGGGACGATCGTCGCGTCGACAGGCGAAGGCAGCGGATCGAGCGCATCGGCGGTCGCGGACACGGCCGAGCCATCGCCGATCCCGACGAGCATGCCGTCGCGAACGGCGGCGGTGAGGACCTCGGCAGCGAGCCGGCCGACCCGCCGCCGAGCGAGGTCGGCCGAGCCGGCGAGGCTCGGCGCGAGGTGGACGGCCTGCAGATCGAACCGCTCGCGCAGGACGTCCGCGGCCGGCGAGGGCTGCTCGGTCCGGTCGACGATCCGGATCTCGACCACGCCCTGGCCGCGAGCCTCCTTCAGGAGCCGCGAGACCTGTGGCCGGGTCACCCCGACGAGGTCGGCGATCCGAGCCTGCGTCTCGCCGAGCTCGTAGTAGAGCCGGCTGACCTTCACGAGGGTCGCGAAATCACTCACGGCTTCTCGTCGGAGCGCATGGCGTCCGGCACGCACATGTGTTCAGAACAGATGTGCAGCGTCACGCCCGAATGATCCGCCCCGGGCGCCGGGGCGTCAAACCGCCGGTCAGGCGGCCGATGCGACCTCGTAGCCGGGGATCGAGACCTCGATGAGCGGGCTGTGCGCCTGCATCAGCTCGGGGTCCCGGTTCCAGATGCGAGCGATCCGCTCGATGATCGGCTGCCGCTCGGCAGGATCGGTGATGACTCGCGCGGTGGCGTCGAGATCGGCCTGCACCGGGCCTTTGAGGTGGAACGTCATCGTTGGGTTCGCGGCCAGGTTCAGGAGCCAGGCTCGCTGGTGGTGCGCGTTCGGGATGCCGGAGATGTAGATCCGGCCATCGAGGTTGTGGAAGACGATCTCGATTCGGCGAGGCTGACCGGTCTGGCGGCCGGTGGTCGTGATGTCGATGGCGTGCCCGTGTCGGAGCGCGCGGAGGATGTCGGGGGTCATGGGGCCTTTCGGGTGTTCGCTGGGCGGTTCATCCGTCCAATAGTTGCTCTAGCAACAATCATACGCCGGAGCGCAACCCCCGAATCGCGCGGTCCGGGTCGGCGCGAGCGCTAGACCCGCTTGCCCTGTGCTCGCATCGCGGCCTTCACGGCGCGCTTGCCGGCCTGATAGGCGGCCAGGGCCTCCGGCGTATCCACGTCGCCGAGCGTCGGGTGCGCGGGCATGACCGCGTCCATGCCGGCTGGGTGGACGCCGAGCTGCTTGCCGAGCACGGCGATGATCGTCCGTGCCTTCATCTCCCCGATCCCGGGCAGGGCGAGCAGCCGCTGCTGGAGATCGGCGCCGGTCGCGGCCTCGCCCCAGATTCGGCCGGCGTCGCCGCCGTAGTCGCGGGCGATCGCGGCGCACAGGGCCTGGACCTTGCCGGCCATCGAGCCCGGGAAGCGGTGGAGGGCCGGTCGCTCG
>Ga0163163_10003793_pt1 | contig 12872 bp, 12 predicted proteins | sample S65metaG_FD_119766 | JGI IMG/M metagenome (GOLD analysis project Ga0163163, IMG submission 119766) | Switchgrass rhizosphere microbial communities from Kellogg Biological Station, Michigan, USA - S6-5 metaG | ecosystem: Host-associated > Plants > Roots > Rhizosphere > Soil | place: USA... | reverse complement strand
GGGAGCTCGTCCGACACGGCGGATCCGGAGGAGATGCCCCGAAGTTGCGCGATGAGTCGGGCTTGCTCGAGGACCAGGAGCGGCCGCGACCTGCCGAGACGCGACCCGGCGAGGCCGATGAGAGCCGAGCGGAGGACCGCCTGGGTCAGAAGCGCGGACCGCAGCGCCTCCGCGAAGACCGGGACGCGGGCCGCGAGCGCGCTCGCGCTCTCCGTCGCCTCGACGATCCGATCCGCGATCTCCCCGACGGGAAAGCCCTCGCCCGCACGACACTCGACGACGAAGGGCGAGAGGACGAACGGTCGCGTCCAGTCCGCCTGCGGCCAGAGCTGGACGATGACGACCTCGACCCCTTCCCGGGCGGCTTCGGCGACGAGCGCCTCGTCCTCGGGGCTCGGATCGCCCGCCACGATCCTCACGTGAGCTTCAGGGCGCCCGTGCGGTACGGCGCCGGCAACGACGACGGCCCCGGGCGCGGCTCCGGCGCCGAGCTCCTTCGCGAGCTGCTCGGCCAGCATCCCGCTGACCACGATCGGGCCGACATGAGGCAGATCGATCTCGTCGCGGACGGCGAAGACGAGACGACGAGCCTCGCCGACGAGCGCCCGTACTCCGGCGGCGGTCACGATGGCCCCGCCCGACCGAGCTCACCACGGGCATGGATGCTCTGCAGCACGCCGATGAGCACGAGGTTCGCCACCATCGACGAGCCGCCGACGGTCACGAACGGAAGGGGGATTCCGGTCACAGGCGCAACCCCCATCGTCATCCCGACGTTGACGAAGACCTGGAAGAGGAACGCGACGACGAGGCCTCCCGCGACGACGACGCCGTACAGGTCCGAGGCACCGGTGATTACTCGCAGCCCGCGCCACACGACGAGGAGGTAGAGAAGGAGCAGGATCGCGCACCCGACAAAGCCGCGCTGCTCGGCCAGCGAGGCGAAGGCGAAGTCGGTCGCGTGCTCCGGCAGGTAGTCGAGGCGCGTCTGGCTCGCATCGATGACGCCGCGACCGGTCAGCCCGCCCGAGCCGACCGCGGTGATCGACTGGCTGAGGTTGTAGGTGATGCCGCTCGGATCCGCGCCGGGGTTCAGCGTGAGCCGTGCGGCCTGATACGGCTTCAGAACCTGAACGCCGGCCGCCGGGAGCCACCACAGCACGCCCGCGACCACCACCGCACCGACGGCGAACAGCGTCAGGAGCTGGCGCCAGCGGAGCCCGACGAAGAAGAGGACGGCGAACAGCGCCGCCGAGTAGACGAGCGCCGTGCCGAGGTCGGGCTGCATGAAGACGAGCAGGATCGGTGCGCCGCCGAGCGCGAGGACGATGAAGATCGTCTTCCAGCGCGCAACCGGCCCGACGCGGTCGACGGCATATCCGGCGATCGCGAGGACGAACAGCACCTTCCCGAGTTCCGACGGCTGGAACTGGATGACGCCGAGATCGAGCCAGCGCTTCGAGCCGCGGACAGCCTCGGCGGCGACGAAGACGACGATCATCAACCCGAGCGTCGCTCCGTAGACGAGCTTCCAGTAGCGGCGCCAGAGGTCGACTGGGATGACCGCCATCGACACGAGTCCGACGACGCCCATCGCCGCCGCGATCCCCTGTCGAATCACGAAGTAGTTCTCCTCGCCGGGCACGTCGAACCGAGTGATGCCCGAGACGACCCAGAGGCCGTAACCGACGAGGCCCGCGGCCGCGAGCATGAGGATCCAGTCGAGGCTCTTGAGGAACACGACGACCGCGGGCTCCGTGCGCCCGGAGGCCGGACGGACGCGCGTGCGCTGGGAGACCTCGATCATCAGTCCGTGTCCACCAGGGTCGCCTGGGGTGCATCGACTTTGAAGAACCGCTCGAACACCTTCAACGCTGCGGGTGCGGCGGCGCTCGAGCCGTGCCCGCCGTTCTCGATGAGCGCACAGACCACGAGGCGCGCCGACTCCGACGGGCCCCAGCCACACCACCACGACTGGTCCTCGAGGTGGCCGGCGGGATAGCCGGGCAGCTGGACGACCTTCTCGGCCGTACCCGTCTTCCCCGAGATCGGCACCGCGAAGTTCCCGAACACGCCGGAGGACGTGCCGTTCGCCGAGTGTGTCGCGGCGTACAGCCCGTCCTGCACCGCGCGCAGCGCCTCGGGATCGACCCCGGCGGAGCGCGGCGGGGCAGCCGCGAACCGGCGGAGCACGACGCGCGGCGAGCCCTTCCCACCGGCCTGCTCGACGTCGGAGACGAGGTACGGCTTCACGAGATTCCCGCCGTTCGCGAGCATCGCGTAGAACGCCGCCATCTGCAGCGGTGTCACGAGCAGGTCCTTCTGCCCGATGGCCAGCTGGATCGAGTCGCCGGGGTTCCACGCCCGATCCCAATCGCTCTTGAACGTCCGCTTGCGCCACTCGGGCGTCGGGACGAGACCGTCGGCCTCCTGACCGATGTCGAGCCCCGTCGGCTGGCCGAAGCCGAACTTGTGTGCCCACTGCTGCATGCGAACGCGGCTCTCCGCCCCGCCCTCGTAGAAGCGGTTGCCGATCTCGTAGAAGTACGTGTCGCAGGACTCTGCGAGCGCCTCCGGCAGTGTCATCGGGCGGTTCACGTAGGGGTTCCAGTTCCGGAACTTCTGCTTGTCGAGGCCGTAGGTCGCCGACGGTGTGCACTGGATCGAGTCGTAGGCCGAGAAAACGTGCTCCTGCATGCCTGCGAGAGCCGTGACCGGCTTCCAGATCGAGCCCGGTGGGTAGAGACCCGCGCTCGCACGGTTGAAGAGCGGATTGCCGGGATCGGAATAGAGCGCGTCGAGCTTCTTGGGATCGGTCCGGCCCACGAAGACGGACGGCTTGAACGTCGGCGCCGACGCCATCGCGAGGACCGCTCCGTCACGCGGGTCGAGCGCGACGATCGCGCCGCCGTTGGCAGCCCACTGGTCGTTCTGGTGTGCGAGGTCGATCCCGTACTGCAGCGCCTGCTCGGCAGAGCGTTGAAGCCTCATGTCGAGCGTGAGGCGCAGGGCGTAGCCCGGTGTCGACTCCTGCCTCGGGACGTACGGACTCACCTGGCGCCCGAGCGAGTCGACGCGGATCTGGCCGAGGCCGGGGCGGCCGCGCAGGTACGAGTCGTATGCCGCCTCGATCCCGGCTTTGCCGATCCGGTCGCCGGCGCGATAGGTCTTGCGGAGCCGCTTGAGCTCGGACGGCGAGATCTCGCCCGTGTACCCGAGGATCTGCGCCGCGAGCGACGAGTACGGGTATCCGCGGAGGTAGATCTGAACGATCCGCACACCGGGAAACTCAGCCTGGTGCTCGTAGAGGTAGTCGACCTGCTCCTCGCCGACTGCGGTCTTGACGACGATCGGGGTCAACGGGTCGAGCCGCCGCGAGTCGACCTCGCGCGCGAGCTTGCGCGGCTTGACGTCGAGGACGCCGGAGAGCCGCTGAACGAGCTCGTAGCGGCCTTCCTTCGGCATGTCGCCGACCCAGAGCTCGACGGCCGTTCCCGCGACGTTCGAGACGACGACCCGCCCGCGACGGTCGAGGATCGGGCCACGCGGAGCCTCGACGCGGATGAGCCGGAGCTGGTTCGACTGGGCCGCGTTCAGATACTCGTCGCCCGAGAGCACCTGCAGCGACCACAGACGGAAGAAGAGGACGACGAACACGAGAAGCGCGAAAGCGCCGAGAATCGCCACACGAAGCGCGAGTTGCGGCGTCAGCCGGTGCGGCTCGCGGACGCGAGGATCCGGCGGCAGGAAGCGCCCGGACGGCGCGCGCTGCTCCTGGTACGGCCCCGTGGTCATCGTCAGACCAGGACCTCGACCTCGGCCGAGGGCTCCGCCCGTAGCTCCTCGCCCACGACACGGCGCACGAGCCGGTGAACAGGAAGCGCCAGGATGAGGTTCATGACGAACGCCGGGGCGAGCGCCGTGACGAGCGCATGACGCGCCACCACGTCCTCGTCGAGGAGGTAGTGGAGGATGAACCCGAAGACGCCCGCGAGAAGGGTGATGCTGGCGACCGCGAGGAGCGGCGCGAGGCGACGATCGCGACCTGTCGTCTCGCCGTACCGACCCGCCCAGAAGCCCGCGAGCGTGAGGACGAGAGAGGTGACTCCCAGCGTCCCGAGTGTCGAGACGTCGACGACGAGCCCCCCGACGAACCCGAGTACCGCGCCGGGGATCGCGCCGCGCAGGAGCCCCAGTGCGACGACGGCCACGAGCAGGATGTCCGGCGCCCCGCCGCCAACCACGATCGAGGACACGATGACGACCTGCAGCATCGCGGCGACGAACGCGACGGCGAGCGCCCGGAGCCAGATCGTGGCGGTCATCGGCGGTCGGTGGGCACGAGGACGATCACGGAGTCGAGTGCGCCGAAGTCCACGTACGGGTCGACCTGCACCTGCTGGAAGAGGTCCGTGTCGGTCTGACCGACGCTCGTGACCTTGCCGATCGGGATGCCCTTCGGGAAGAGGGAGCTGAGCGCGCCGGCTCGCCAGCCGGCGGTGACGACCTCGTCCTTCACCCGCACGACGTCCTCCTTGCGAACGCGGTCGAGGACGAGCGTCTCACGCGTCCCGCGCGCGTGGCGCACGATGCCCGTCGCATCCGTGCGCAGGTCGGTGGCCGACGCGGCGGCGGACTCGTCGGTGAGGAGCTGGACGCGCGCGAGACTCGGCGTCACGCGCGTGACGACTCCGACGAGCCCGTCGGCGGTGACGACGGGGTCGTTGAGGCGCACCCCGTCGCTCGACCCGGCCGCGATGACGATCGCCTGCGTGAAGGCCCCTGCGGGACGACCCGTCACCTCTGCGACGACGGGATTGAAGTCCGCAGGGAAGCGTGGGCTGTCGATGTAGTTGAGCTGCGCGCGCAGGTACGTGTTCTCTTGCAGCGCGAACTCGCTCTGAATCGCACGCTGGAGGAGCTCGCGATTCTCCTCGCGTAGACGCTCGGCCTCGGACTGCGCAGTCAGCAAACCGTCGGCCCAGCTGTACCCGTCGCGGAACGGCTGCGCGACGCGCTCGAGCCCGACGGCGAACGGCCGCAGCGCAGTTGCGCCTGCCGATTCGACTCCACTCAACGGCCCGGTCTCACCGGACCGGAAGGAGATGGAGATGAGGACGAGGGACGCGAGGACGAGGAGGCCCACGACGAGCCGACGACGAAGCTGTCCCGCGTTGCGGGAGGGAATGGTCGTAGGGACACGCCGGACTGTCAGGCCCAGCGCCGCCGATCGCGCGCCGCGCTGCCGGGACATGGCGAGCCAGTGTAGCCAGGTCTCCAGCGGGATTTCATCACCCGCGGCCGGCGCCACCGGCACGCAACGAAGCGTGGGCTAGGCGCGCAGAAGCCCGTTGCGGCGTGCTGCCCGGGCGCGGCTCGTGCGGTGGATGACCTCGAACTCCTCGAGGCTGCGCCCGGACCCGACCGCAACGCACGTCAGCGGGCTCTCGGCGAGGTGCACCGGGATCTGCGTCTCGTGACGGACGCGCTCGTCCAGCCCCTGCAGGAGCGCGCCCCCGCCCGCGAGCACGATGCCGCGATCCATGATGTCCGCGGCGAGCTCGGGCGGCGTCTTGTCGAGCGTCGACTTCATCGCGTCGATGATGAGCGAGACGGGCTCGTCGAGAGCGCGTCGGATCTCCTCGGACGAGATGACCACCGTCTTCGGGAGGCCCGTCATCATGTCGCGGCCGCGTACCTCGGCCTGAAGCTCCTCCTTCAAACGGTACGCCGATCCGATCTCGAGCTTGATCTCCTCGGCCGTCTGCTGGCCGACCAGCAGCTTGTACTCCTTCTTGATGTGGTTGACGATCGCCTCGTCCATCTCGTCGCCGCCGACGCGCATCGACTGGGAGACGACGATCCCACCGAGAGAGATGACGGCAACCTCGCTCGTGCCGCCGCCGATGTCCACGATCATGTTCCCGGTCGGCTCGGCGACCGGCAGGCCGGCGCCGATCGCGGCGGCCATCGGCTCCTCGATCAGATAGGCCTGGCGGGCTCCCGCCGAGAGGGTCGCCTCCTCGACGGCGCGTTTCTCGACGCCGGTCACACCCGAGGGCACGCACACGACGACGCGCGGATGCGCGAACCGGTACTGGTGCACCTTCTGGATGAAGTGGCGCAGCATCTGCTCGGTGACGTCGAAGTCCGCGATGACGCCGTCCTTGAGCGGGCGGATCGCGGAGATCGTCCCCGGGGTGCGGCCGAGCATCCGCTTCGCCTCGACGCCGACCGCGTGCACCTCACCGGTGCGCTGGTCGATCGCGACGACCGACGGCTCCGAGAGCACGATGCCGCGACCGCGCACGTAGACGAGGGTGTTGGCGGTGCCCAGGTCGACGGCCATGTCGCGGCCTCCGAACCCGGTGATCGATTTGAACCACCCCATGAGGAGGAGGGAGTCTACCTGCGTGTTTGCAGCAGCTTTGGCGCGGCCAGTTCGAGGGTCGAGACGAGCAGGGCGCCGGGGAGCCCGACGACGTTGAGGTAGTCACCGTCGATACGTTCGACGAGGCGCCCACCGAGGCCCTGGATCGCATACGCGCCCGCTCGCCCCTCCCACTCACTCCCTCCGAGATACGCGTCGAGCACGTCGTCCCCGAGCGGGCGAAAGGTCACCTTTGTGATTGCGTGCGCGAGGACGTCCTCGCGGCCGCCGAGCAGGCATACGCCGGAGACGACCGCGTGCGTGCGGCCCGAGAGCTCCCGAAGGATGCGGCCGGCGTCCGCCCGATCCGTCGCCTTGCCGTAGACGCGACCGTCGAGGAGCACGGTCGTGTCGACACCGAGCGTGAGGCGTCCCTCGGCGTGGACCGAGCGCGCCTTCCCGTCAGCGTGGCGGCGGACGAGCTCGACCGCGTCCGCGTCCGGCGGGTCGTCCTCGACGTAGTCCGGTGCGACGACCTCGAACGGGATCGCGAGTTGCTCGAGAATCGCGCGCCGCTGCGGCGACGTCGACGCGAGCGTCAGAGCTTCCGCGCCGCCCAGATCTCCTCCGACGGCCACTTCCGCGCCCAGTCGGCCGGGACGGCGGTGTAGTACGGGTGAGTCTCCGCGCCCTCCGGAGCGTAGAGCTCGATCAACGCCTCGACGTCGAACCCGCTCTGTCGGAGCAGCGCGAACATGTCCCCGTGTCCGAGATGAAACTCGACACCGCCATCCGACCAGTCGAGCCGATGGAGGCCGCGTGGCGGCCGCTGGAGCGTCTCGGACGTCGAATCGGGCTCCTCGATCGCACAGAGGATGTTGAGAGGGCTGTTGGTCAGAAACACGAGCCGTCCTCCCGGGCGAAGGATGCGGTGCGCCTCGGGTATCCAGAGGTACGGATCGCACCAGAGACTCGCGCCGTACTCGGAGACGGCGAGGTCGAACGTTCCATCGGGCAAGGGGACGTCCTCGGCATTCGCCTCGATCAGAGGAAATGTCATTCCCGTCTGCTCCTGCATCCGACGGGCGGTGTCGAGCTGTGCAGGTGTCAGGTCGATGCCGACGGGCCGCGCGCCTCGGCGGGCAAGGTGCGCTGCGAGGTACGCAGTCCCGCACCCGAGCTCGACGACATCCAGCCCTGCGACGTCGCCGAGCACGCCGAGCTCGTCCTCCGGGACTCCGAAGACGCCCCAGGTGAACGGTCGCTCCGACCACGCCTCCTCGGCGGCACCGTCCGTGTACTCCGCATTCGTCCGAGTCCAGCCGTCGCGGTTCTTCGCGACGTAGTCGCGCTCAGGCAAGGCCGTCGGGGAAGAACAGCGCGAGCTCGCGCTTCGCGCTCGCCCTCGAGTCCGAGCCGTGCACGATGTTCTCGGAAAGCTCGAGCGCGAAGTCACCACGGATCGTGCCGGGCGACGAGTCGAGAGGATTCGTCGCACCCATCATCGTCCGGACGACCGAGACCGCGGACTCGCCACTGACGGCGAGCGCGAGCACGGGTCCCGAGCTGATGAAGTCGACGAGCGAGCCGAAGAACGGCTTGCCCTTGTGTTCGCCGTAGTGCTCTCGCGCCGTCGCCTTCGGGATCTTCAACAGGCGGGCGGCCCGGAGCTCGAGCCCTCGACGCTCGAAGCGGGCGATGATCTCCCCGGCGAGCCCACGGCGCATGCCGTCGGGCTTGACCAGGACCAGTGTCGTCTCGCGGGGCATGCGGCCGCCTAGCCTATCTGTGCGGATGATCGAAATCCGCGAAGTCGAATCTCGATCGCGCGAAGCCCGAAACGCCGTTCGTGACTCCGCTCAGTCGCGGGTGCGAGTCGGCGGCCCTGAGATGTCTTCCAGCGAGGGCAGGCCTGGCGGGATGTCCGTCGCGCAGTACGGGCACACCTGCCACAGGCTCTCGAGCGGCTGCCCGCACGACGGGCACGCGGAGCGGAGCCGGGTGGTGCACACCGGGCAGACGAGGTACGACGCCTCGACCCTGGCGCGGCAGACAGGGCAGCGCTGGTCGAGCTGCGCGAGCCGCTCCTCCATCGCCTGGATCTCGAGCTGTCGCTCGCGCGCGTCCTGGAGGTACTCGGGCGGGCGGAAGAACATGTAGATGATCGGGCCGAGGAAGGGTGGGAAGAGCCCGAGCAGCGTCGCGAGCCCGACGAGCCACGGCTCCTCGATCCGCCGGCGGGCGTCCTTGAACGTCCAGTACGCGGTCGCGAGCCAGAGCACGACGACGAGGCCGATCCCGAGATTGCGGAAGAGCGTCCAGTCCGGATTCTCGAAGGACACCAGCAGCGGCGGCACGGCGACCGTCATAGCAGAAGCTTGCCCACTCCGTATCCGAGGGCGAACGCGAGCCCGATGATGGCGGCGACGATGAGCGCCGCGAATGCGAGCACGGCCAGACGCTCCGTCACCCGCGCCATGCCGCACGCTGCTCCGCCTGCGCCAGGTCGCCGAGGAGGTACAGCGAACCGGTCACGAGCACCGGTTCCCCGAGCTCGTGCGCGCGGGCAAGGGCCGCCACGGGGTCGTCGACGACCTCCACGTGCTCGAAACGCGAGCGCGCGAGGCCCGCGAGGTCGGCAGCAGGAAGAGCGCGAGCCGAGGACGATCTCGTGGCGACCAGTCGGCGACCCGCGCGACGTAGCGTGGCGAGCATTGCGTCGACGTCCTTGTCGCCGAGGATCGAGGCGACGATCGTGAAGTCGTCGCCGTCGAGCTGATCCACCAGGTGCCGCGCACCGTCGGGATTGTGCGCACCGTCCCGGATCTCGCCTTCCCGTCGCTCGAACCGACCCGGGAGCACGATGTGGGGGTCGGCCTCGATCGCGTGGCCGACCAACGCCTCGGCAGCCGCGCGCGCGCCGCCCACGACGACCTCGTTGTCGGGGACGAGACCCGCGTAGGTGCGGTCCGGAAGGACGACGACGGCGCCCGGGCAGGCGACCGCGAGCTTCTCCGTCGCGATCTCTTCGACCGTCTCACCGAGAACGTCCGTGTGCTCGAGGCCGACGTTCGTGAGGAGCACGACGCGGGTCCGGAGCACGTTCGTCGCGTCGTGGCGCCCCCCGAGGCCGGCCTCGACGACTGCGACGTCGACGTTCGCGTCCGCGAACGCCTGCAGCGCCGCCGCGGTGACCGCCTCGAACTGCGTCGCGTTCAAGGACTCGGCTGCGGGGCGGACGCGGGCGACCGCGGCCTCGAAGTCCGCGGCCTCCCCGGCGAGCCGGATCCGCTCGCTCCACGAGGCGACGTGCGGCGAGATCGTCGAGCCGACACGAAGCCCCTCGGCGACGAGGAGCTGCTCGATCGTGATCGTCGCGGTCGACTTCCCGTTCGTTCCGACGACGTGGATGGCGGGGTACGCCTCCTGCGGGTCGCCGAGCTCGTGGAGCAACTCACGCATGCGCCCGAGCCCGAAGCCGTCGCGCGGCCACGGGCTCATGGCGTCGAGCCACTCGACGCTCGTGCCCAAGGCCGGATTGGGCCGGCGCGGATTCCGTCCGCGTGTGGATCTCTGCAGCGCGGCCGCATCGGGGCCGCGATGTTCGCGGCTCATGAGCCTTCGAGTGCGGCCAGCTCGCGGCGGTAGCGCTCGAGCTTCTCGCGCTCGGCCGCGACGACCGCATCCGGTGCGTTGGCGACGAACCGCTCGTTCGCCAGCATGCCCTCGGCTCGCGCGACCTCCTTGCGCAACCGCTCGACCTCGGCGTCACGGTTGCCGTCCGACTGGACGCGCTCCGGCCGCACGACGGCGGCGAAGATCCGACGCTCCTCGTCCGAGCCGAGCTCGACCTGCACCCCGCTGCGCCGGAAGATCTGCGCCGCCTCCTGCATGCGATCGAGTGCTGCCGAGTCGGCGGCGAAACGCTCGTCCGGATCCGGCCAGTGCGACACGATGAGCCGCGACTCTCGAGCCGGGAGGTTCGACCAGATCTCCTCGGTCACGTGCGGCAGCACCGGATGGAGGAGGACGAGGAGCCGCTCGAGCGCGGCAAGCGCCGTCGCCACGGCCGAAGGGTCGCGGTCGCGGAGCCGCGGCTTGATCGCCTCCGCGTACCAGTCGCAGAAGTCGTCGAACGTGAGGTGGTACAGCGTGGCCGTCGACTCGGCGAAGTCGAAGCGCGCCCACGCGTCCTCGACCTCTGCGCGGGCGGCGTCGATACGGGCGAGGATCCAGCGCTCCTCGAGGTCGCGTGGCTCGAGAGCAGAGGTCACGCCTTCGGCGTTCTGGAGAATCAGACGCGCGACGTTCCAGAGCTTGATCGCCAGCTTGCGCCCCTCCTCGATCGCGCCGTAGGAGAAGCGCACATCCTGCGTCGACGAGATCTTGAGGAGTCCGTATCGAGTCGCGTCGGCACCGTACTCCTCGATCGGCTGCATCGGATCGATACCGGTCCCGAGGCTCTTCGACATTCGCCGCCCGTCGATCGCGAGCACCGTCGAGTGGATGATCGAGTCGGTGAACGGGACGTCGCCGAGCAGCTCGAGCCCGGTCCAGATCATCCGGTTGACCCAGAGCCGGATGATCTCGCGGGCCGTCGAGTTGACGTCGCCGGGGTAGTAGCGCGCGAGCTCGGGCGTCTCGTCCGGCCAGCCGAGCGTGGCGTACGGCCAGAGCGCCGACGAGAACCAGGTGTCGAGAACGTCGGCCTCGCGTTCCAGCGGGGCCGCGCCACACTCCGTGCAAGCGGACGGCTCGTCGACGGTCACCGTCAGATGCCCGGATGGGCACGTCCAGATCGGCAGCTGATGACCCCACCAGAGCTGCCGCGAGATGCACCAGTCGGGCGTCTCCTCGAGCGAAGCGATCGCGAAGCGATGCTGGGAATCGGGGTGGTAGCGGACGCGCCGCTCCTCGAGCGCGGCGATCGCGGGCCTGGCGGGCTGCTCCATCGCGCACCACCACTGGAGCGATATCAGCGGCTCGATGCGCGAGTGGCAGCGCTCGCAGGTGCCCACCGAATGCCGGTACGGCTCACGTTTCTCGACGTGGCCTCGCTCGTCGGCCCACGCGAGCACGCGCGCGCCAGCCTCCTCCTGCGTCAGCCCGGCGAGGTTTCCCGCCTGTTCGTTCATGCTCCCGTCCGCCCCCAGGACGACCGGCTCGGCGAGACCGTGGTCACGCCCGATGTCGAAGTCGAGCGGGTCGTGGCCGGGCGTGATCTTGAGGGCTCCGGTTCCGAACTCCCGGTCGATGCGGTCGTCTGCGATCACGGGCACCCGCTGCTCGACGTACGGGACGACGACCTCGCGTCCGATCGCCTCGCGGTAGCGCGGGTCGTCCGGATGCACGGCGACTCCGACGTCGGCGAGGATCGTCGCCGGCCGGACGGTCGCGACCGAGACGCCATCGCTGCCGTCGCCGTCCGCGAACGGGTAGCGGATCGTGTAGAGCGTGTCGTCCATCTCCTCGTGGACGACTTCGAGATCCGAGATCGCCGTCTGATGGAACGGGCACCAGTTGACGATGCGGTTGGCGCGATAGATCCAGCCCCGGTCCCACAGCCTGACGAAGAACGTCATGACCGCACGCACGTAGTCGTCGTCCATGGTGAACCGCTCGCGCGAGTAGTCGAGCGAGCAACCGAGCCGGCGGTACTGCCCCATGATCGTGCGGCCGGTCTTCTCGAGCCACTCCCACGTCAGCTCGACGAACGCCTCCCGTCCGATGTCATGGCGGGTCTTCCCCTCTTTTGCGAGCTCCCTCTCGACGACGTTCTGCGTCGAGATCCCGGCGTGGTCGTAACCCGGCTGCCAGAGCGTGTCGAAACCGCGCATCCGATGCCAGCGGACGAGCACGTCATGGATGGAGCCGTTCAGCGCGTGCCCCATGTGTATCGCGCCGGTCACATTCGGCGGCGGAACGCAGATCACGAAACTGTCGTCGCGGCGCGCGCCCACGCCGGCCGCGTACAGGCCCTCCGCCTCCCACGCCTCCTGCCAGCGCACCTCGACGCCGCTCGGGTCGTACCGGACTTCCATCGCGCGAGAGTCTAGGGAGGAGTGGTCGCGGCGCTCGTCAGCTAGGCGCTGACGCGCCGCAGGGCTACCGGGAACAGTGATCTCGCCTTGCCGTCGCGACGCACTCCACCAGGGTAGCGCGTGCAGATCCTCAAGAGTCCCGCGCAGTCCGCCGATTGGATGCCAATGGTCCACCATAGCGGGCTCGAATCGAAGATCACGCGTCGCTTTCTCCCGTTCGCGGCGGTCGGGCTCGTCTCGCTCGGCGCGACGGCGCTGCCGCCCCGACCCAGCGACTGGTCGTACGTCTGGGTAGCTACGGCACTCACCCTCGTCATCGCCGCCGTCGGCGTGCTGACTCCGTGGTCTCAACTCCCCCGCTGGACGTACATCGTCCCTCCGCTCGCATACTTCGTCGTCGTCGCGCTCCTCCGCGAGGCGAGCGACGGCTCCGTGTCGGGGTATGCCCCGCTCGCGCTCCT
>Ga0163163_10003792_pt1 | contig 12874 bp, 14 predicted proteins | sample S65metaG_FD_119766 | JGI IMG/M metagenome (GOLD analysis project Ga0163163, IMG submission 119766) | Switchgrass rhizosphere microbial communities from Kellogg Biological Station, Michigan, USA - S6-5 metaG | ecosystem: Host-associated > Plants > Roots > Rhizosphere > Soil | place: USA... | reverse complement strand
TCAGTGGAGCGCGATAGGCCCGGACGCTCGGACAGGGTCCTGTCACTGACGGGGATCTGCGGTACTGTCACATTCGTTCTCAGCACGGCTAATCATCGCCCCGGCCATCCTCCTTTTCTGTGCCCGCGCTCAGCGGACCAGTCCAAACGGAAACTCGAAGGCGGGTGGACTAAGTGGCGGCGCACCGTGTGGCCATACGGCGCGAGCTATGCGCTTGGCGCGGGTCATACTATCAGATCATCCGATTTAGACCAGGACGGTCAACCATGCTCGCCCGTGCGTATCTCCGCGCCTCCACCAGCGAACAGGACGCGACACGCGCTCGAAATCAAGTCGAGGCCTTCGCCGCGGAGCGCGTTCTGCGCATCGCCGGGTTCTACGTCGAAAACGTTTCTGGCGCCTCTCTGGCGAGGCCAGAGCTGTTCCGGCTGCTCGCCGACTCCGGCCCATGCGATGTCTTGCTTGTCGAGCAGGTCGACCGGCTGAGCCGGCTATCGGAAGCCGACTGGAAGCGGCTGCGAAGCGAACTCGACGTTCGCCAAATCCGAGTCGTCGCGCTCGACCTGCCGACATCTTGGATGATGGCCGCAATCCGATGAGTTCACGGCCCGCATGTTCGGCGCCGTCAATGCTATGATGCTCGACGTGCTCGCTGCCGTCGCCAGAAAGGACTATGAGGACAGGCGCCGGCGTGTCGCGCAGGGGCAAGCCAAGGCGAAAGCCGAGGGCCGCTACAGAGGTCGGCCAGAGGATACCGCGCAGAACGCGCGCATCGCCCGCATGCTCAATGCTGGCCTGTCATGGTCACAGATACAGGACACTTTGCATTGCAGCCGCGGCACGGCGCCAAGAGTCGCCTCGCGTCCATCCTCATCACTGTTCGTTAGAGTTCCCGTCCTCGCCTTAAGCGTAGCCGGAGTGTCAACCCGTATGGGACGAGCCTCCGGGGGTCAAAGTCGGGTTCCATGGATTGCGCGTGATAGTCGCGCTCAAGTGCACGTCATCATAACGGCGGGGACAGACGCGACCAGGGTGGCCAAGGAAGCGACCGCAATTATTCCTATTCCCGCAAAGAAGCAAAAATTCGGACATTGGGAAAACATCAAGTTAGTGCGTACAGCACTCAAGGGATCTCAAATACCGTGACCTTGTCCGAGATGCCGCGCAAAGCATGCTGTTGAGAACTTGCTTGAATGTGGCTCGAATCCAATAGCTGCGATGTTCCGATATCGCCGACCACTTGCCCAGTCGCGAAGATCGAGCGCGCGGTAGCGAGCCCTTGTACACGCGCGGCGATGTTGACGGTCTGCCCAAAATAATCCTGACGCTCGTTGAGCACGACGGCTAGACACGGGCCCTCATGAATGCCGATTTTGAGAATAAGATCATCTCGCAGGCCATTAATCGCTTCACGCATGTGCAAAGCTGCCTTCACCGCACGTTCTGGAGACGAAAACGTAGCCATAACTGCGTCCCCTATCGTCTTTACGACGGCGCCGCCCTGCTGCGCGACAATATCAGTAAGTAACTGGAAATGCGCACGTACAATATCGAACGCGGCGAGATCACCTACTCGGTCGTATAGCTCGGTAGACCCCCTCAGGTCTGTGAATAGGAAAGTCAAACTCGTGATTTTCAGCCGTTGATCCACGTCCATCGTGTCGGCGCGATAAATGTCGCGGAAGATCTGATTTGTTAGAAGGCGCTTGGCGGTAAGAAAAGGTCGCCTGCGTCCGAGGAGATCGTGCAGCTCCTGTCCGGCGATCCAGACGCTCGGCAATGTTCGCACGCGCGTGCGGTTCTCAAGCATCAGACGCAATGGCCCTGGCCGCATATGTGTCGTTCCGGTTGGGGCGTGCTCCTTATGCAGAACGAAAGAAAGATTCTGGCGCTCGCGTGTCGGTTCGCCTTTCACATCGATGAACTGCGCCATGTGAACAACGGGATCGAAGACTATCAGGAATTCGGCCGGCAATTGCAGGGATAGGATCGCCCTGTCGCCCGGCATTAATTCCAAGCTGTCGAGGACGACGCGCTCGACAATCTCTTCGAACTCAACATCGGCTGGCAAATTGACGCCGGAACCCCAAAAGACTTGGCGGTAATAGTCCCAGATTGGCAGCGAATGAGGATCATGCGCCGCGATCTTCCGAACGCGTGGACTGACGGTGAAGGTGGCCTCCACCATCTCATCAAGCGTCGGCTCGTATCCGGCGGCGCAAAGCGAGCAACTATATTCTGGCCGATCCACCGTCTTCAACGATGTTCCGGATTCGAGCACCCCGCCGCAGCCAGGACAAAGCACGTTCCATTGTAACTCGAATATGCCAAGCCGGGCCCCATGGAGGAAAGCGCCGATGACGTGTTCCTCGTCAAGATTATGCAAAGCGGCGAAATCGAGCGCGTTGATGCGGCAGAGCGCGCACTCGCGTCCCTCCTGGATTAGCGCCTCGATCGAGCGCACAGCGTCTGGAGTGGCGGATTGACGCCACACCGCGAACAGGGCGTCGATGTCATTCGAAAGCTGCACGGGCTGACGGTAGCATCTAGCTCTGCCAGGAGCCATCCCTGCGCTCCCGCCCTGAGTAGGGCTTTGCCGGACTTGATGGTCTGCCAAAGCCGACAGGTCCGTAGCCGGCCGGTGCCGTCGAGGTTATGCTCGAACCCGACGAACTCCCCGCGAGCAGCTCGGGACTCGCTTGCTGCCGTGCGCGGGCTCGGCGCGAGAATGTACGTTCGCGCGCTCTGGCGGCCCTGAGCTTTCCTGCGACCGCTTCGGTGAAAGGCACCTGCGCTTCGTTCTTTGTCCCACGGGGCATGCACACATTTTAACCATTCCCTCCACTGAGGGATACTGTTCGACCGAGAAGGTTCTGGAGCCCGGAATGACTTGGTCACAAGGGCCTTTCGTCTGCCGGTACGTCCGCAATGAATTGACTTGCGAACGAGAACGACACGGTTTCCGCATCGGGAGGAAAGTCGTGGTGGCGTACTGAAGAAGCCGCGGCGCCACTCAATCGGCGACGCCCTGGCTCTTGGTTTTTTGGCTCGTGATCCCTCAAACGGTAAGGCAGGCACGGCGGCGGCGGAGCATGGCCATGCCAGTCGCCGCGTTTGTTTGCCGGAAGCATTGCTGCGCCTCATCGGCTCTCTGACGTGCCTCCTACTCCTACCCAGATCGCAGGCCACGCGACGAACCAGCGAACGAATGAGCCGGAACTTGAAAGCCTAAGATTTCACCTAAGCTGGCGACCGGCACTGACCTTACGTTGCCGCTGAGCCTAGTCCGGCGATGTAACTCAAGGTCCTGGCGTGAAGGTGCACGAGGCGCCGCCACCTGTATTTTGACCAATCTCGTTTGGATCAATCGTGCACGTGAGTGCGGTAAGCGTTTCGAAGACCGAACCTGCTGCACCATCGGATGGCACTCCCGCCTCGATGAGAGTCGCAAAGATCTCATGCGAAGGGCGGCCCGTGAGATTCACGTTATGACTGCCGAATGTCAGAGCGCATGAGCGCTGACTGATGGCCACGTTGCTCTGACGGCACACGATTTTATTGGCTTTGACTATGATCTTCTGTCCGGCCGGATAGGAAGGGTGATGCCCCGCGAACAATTTGCTTAGCACAAGGCGTTTTGCCGCGCTGAGACCCGTCTCATGCGGTGCGACCACGCCTGCTAGCGCCAAGGCACCGGGGCCCGAGATGTTCGCGGCCGACGCGGCCTGAGCTAGCAAGACAGCCGGCATGATCAAGAAAGCTGATTTCAGCATGACGGCGCTCCCTAATGCATCTCAGGGCCGCTGCCCCTTCTGGGCTGCACCTCGCGGGATGCTGAGGCTATTTCAATGTCGCACGTTTCCGGCCCTTTGTCTGCTCCCCGCGGCAACCGCTCTGCCGTAGCCGCCGCTTGATCTACCGCAGGCCAGGGGACTTAACCGCAAGGCTTTTTCGATTGGGGCTAGTGCTTCATTTGAGCGCCCTATAAGAAGCTTTGCATGTCCCAGCGCTTCATAAGCAAGAGCTAAGTTTCGATCACTCTCGATCGCTGCCTCGAACTCAGAAATCGCTGGGTCAAACTCATGTTTTGCCTTTAAAATGTCGCCCTTGACGAAGCGAGCCATTGGATGATCAGGCATATCAGCGAGCACTTGCGCGATCGCGTCCTCTGCGGCAGTAAGGTCTTCCGCAGGTGTCGCGCTAAACCGAAGCCACGCTAGATATGTCAAAGAACGCGCTTTTCCCACCAAAGCTGAGGTAAGATGTGCATCTCGTTGAAGCGAGTCATTGAACAGCTTGAGAGCTTCTTCGAGATGGGCGGGGCTGCTGGGTCGATTGAGTGCTGCCCACCCGCGCATGGCGAGATCGGTGGCATCAGGATTATCCGGGCGCTCTCGGATTGAGCGCAAGCTTTCGGCCTGCGTCAATTGCACATCCAGCGATCGAGCTAAAACGCCCCACGAACTCTGCTTGCAGCTCTCCAAGCCGGGAGCTGCGACACTGGTATTCGGATGAGGTAATCGCCTCGACGGCGAGCTTTTGGCAGCCACGGAAAAAACCCGAACCGGTCGTGGAATGTTCTTGAGCTCCTGATCTCCCATATCGTTAAAAGCGAGCTTCACCCGGTCTCGGACCTCCTCATGAACCTTGTTAGAGATACAAATTCCTCCCGGGTCCGCTATCGATGCAGTCGCCTTCGTGAATTACATCTCCGACGTTTACACCTATTCTAAAGAGCATCGGTGGAGTTGATTGGACATTGAGAGCTTCCATACGCGTTTGCACCGCCGCGGCACTTTCCACCGCGCGAACAGCACTGGGAAACTCGGAGAGAATGCCATCTCCGGCAGGATCGATGATCCGACCACCGAAACGCTCGATAATAGGTAGAACCGCTTCTCGCACTTCCCGTAGCTTTCGAACTGTTCCTTCCTCATCAGCACTCATCAGAGCGCTATAGCCGACAATGTCGGCAGATAGGATTGCCGCCAGTTTCCGGGCCGAATTGGGATGTTCGAGGACCGTAGGCCTCGCGACCATCTGGCTGGCCGGTCGCGTCGCGGTGTGTCTCTCTGCAATGATTGGGTCGTTTCTTGCGGCATTGATCGACATCTCGTTTCTCATGCTCGTAGCCGCGATCTGCGCACGCGAAGTTCTCGCCGGACACAATTGGCGCAACCTGCCCATCATCGCGATCTTGGTTGTGCTTATCGGTGGGAACGCGGCATTTCATGCGGAGCACATGCTGACGGGCACGGCCGACCTCGGCGTCCGCATCGGTATTGCGGGTTCATTGGTGCTGATGATGGTCATCGGAGGCCGAATCGTCCCGAGTTTCACGCGCAACTGGCTCGTCCGCGAAAATCCGGGACGTGTGCCAATTGCATTCGGCCGGTTCGACGTGATCGTTATCGGCGCAAGTGCGGCGGCGCTGGTGGCCTGGGTTTGTGCGCCGGATACAAGGTTCGCAGGTTGGGCGCTGGCCGTTGGCGCGCTATTGCAAACTCTCCGTATCGGACGCTGGGCCGGGGATCGCACGTGGCGAGAGCCCCTAGTCCTTATCCTGCACGTCGCGTATGCATTTGTGCCTCTAGGGTTTGCCCTCGCCGCCGCTGCTTCGTTCGGTGTTCTCGCGGCGAGCGCGGGCATTCACGCCTGGACGGCAGGCGCGATCGGAGTCATGACGCTGGCCGTGATGACGCGAGCGAGCCTTGGACACACAGGCCAAGGGCTTGTCGCCTCGCCGATGACACAGATTATCTATCTTGCGGCGGTTGTTTCAGCGCTCGCGCGCGTCGGTGCTGCGCTAGACGGCAGCGCATTCATGGGATTGCTGATGCTTTCCGGCGCAGCTTGGGTCATGGCTTTCTTGGGCTTTGCAGCCGTGTACGGGCCCCTTCTCTTGAGGCCGAGACGAACTGTATCCGCGCAGCGCGTATGAAGTCCTTACCCCCGCTATTCGGCCTTGCTGGCTCGTCCGCGTGAGATGATGATGGTGGGATGTTGCCGCAACACATTGCAAACGGCGTGTAGGGTTGTCGGCGGGCTGAGTTGATGCGATCCTAACTTTGCATCAGAATGAACGTTGGGTGATGGTCTCGTAGAGGGGGCGTAGTCGTGCGGCGCTACACTTCAGAGCAAATCCGGTGAATCAGTGGAGGCCGCGAGCCGCTACCATGATTTTGTTGGGTAGCGTGACCGGTGTGGGCGCGGCGGAGCGTGCGCCTGACACAATGGCCGAACGTGTACGTGCTTGCGCGCCGTGCCACGGGACGCAGGGGGAAGGCACGAAAGACCCGTACTTCCCCCGATTGGCAGGCAAGCCGGCGGGGTATCTCTACAATCAGCTGCTGGCATTTCGAAATGGCCGGCGTCGATATCCTCCGATGAATTACCTTCTGGAGTATTTGCCCGAAAACTATCTGCAGCGCATTGCGGATTACTTTGCCGAACTCAGACCGCCCTTTCCTGCACCTGCTGTTACCGATGTCAGCCACGCAGTGATCGCGCGCGGTGAGCAACTCGTGAAGCAGGGCGACTACCCGGGGAGTATCCCGGCGTGCTCAAGCTGTCACGGGCCCACGCTCACCGGTATGGAGCCTGGCATTCCTGGACTACTCGGTCTTCGAGCTAGCTACATCAGCGCTCAACTCGGTGCTTGGCGCTACGGGACGCGAACTGCGGCCGCGCCGGATTGCATGCAAATTGTCGCCGGTCACCTGACCGAGGACGATGTCAAATCTGTTGCGGCTTATCTGGCCTCGCAACCGGCGCCATCCAATCTGTCTCCGTCGCCGAAGGGGAGCTTTGTTTTGCCTTTCGCCTGTGGCAGTGAGCCCGAATGAGGAGGCGGTCGGTGGCGGATTTGCAACTCGTCAAGGTTATCCTGCCGTTGGTATGCATGACGGCTTTGGCTGTTCTTCTGCCTCGGAGTCTCGCGGCCCAAGACCAACGCGATCGCGCCACTGTTTCGAAGGGTGAATATCTTGCACGTGCCGGCGATTGCGTCGCCTGTCACACCGCGCCGGAAGGAAGGCTGTTCGCCGGGGGGCGTGCCATGCCAACCCCTTTCGGCACGCTGTACACGTCAAACATCACGTCCGATGACGAGACCGGCATCGGCAAATGGACCGCCGACCAGTTTTACATGACAATGCATGTCGGGCGTTTTCCGGACGGCGGGTTGCTTTATCCCGCAATGCCATTCGGCTCTTATACGAAGGTCACGCGCGAGGATAGCGACGCGATTTTCGCTTACCTGAAAACGATACCGGCCGTCCGCCAGGCAAATAGGCCGCACGATTTAAGATTCCCATACAACAATAGGTCCCTGATTTTGGGTTGGCGTACGCTTTTCTTCAAAGAAGGCGAGTTCAAAGCCGATCCCAAGCAATCCGAACAATGGAACCGCGGCGCCTATTTGGTCGAGGGACTGGGTCATTGCGGCATGTGCCATACCGCGATCAATGCGCTGGGCGGAAGCTCGGAATCGCAAGCCTTTCAAGGCGGGTTGATTCCGATGCAGAACTGGTACGCCCCATCCTTGACCTCGAACAGAGAAGCAGGACTGGGTGGCTGGAGCATTGAAGAAATTTCCGACCTGCTTCGCACGGGAATTTCGAGCAAGGGCGCCGTTTACGGCCCGATGGCCGAGGTCGTCTACAACAGCCTGCAATACCTCACGGACGAAGATACACGCGCCATGGCGATTTACTTGAAGAGCCTTTCACAGACTTCGCCGCAACCCGCCGCGTCAGGTGTGCCGACAGCCGAAAGCCGGCTTCTGCTCACGCTGGGAAAGACCGTCTATGATGCACAATGCGCGAGCTGCCATGGAGCCCAGGGAGAAGGTAAGCTGCCGGAGTATCCACCGCTCGCCGGAAACCAGTCCATTCAGATGGCTTCCGCGGTCAATCCGATCCGCATGGTGCTCAATGGCGGTTTCCCGCCCGGCACTGCCGGCAATCCTATGCCCTACGGCATGCCGCCCTTTGCTCAATTGCTCTCGGATGAGGAGGTCGCCGCGGTGGTTACCTACATCCGGACCGCTTGGGGAAATCGTGGGGTTGCGATCACGGCGCGGGAAGCGAACATGCTACGTTCAGCGACACTGGATTGAGGTACCATGATAAACTCAGCTCATCCTTCGTTGCCGTCGTCCGAAGCCGATGATCCGGAACGCGTACATGCCGTTGTAAATGCGGGCCCACGAGGTGCAATCGTACTTGCAGGGCTCGCAACGTTCATAGTCGTTGCGATCTGGGTTGCCTTCTATTTGCTTGTCTTCATTCCGCGCGGCGCGACACAATAGGCTGTTCGCATGGCTTCCCAGGATGCTTCTTCACCCACGGCGGAGGCGGATATTGCAGAGCGCGTCGAGCGGCGCTGGGCCATACTGTCGGTTGGGATAATCGTGCTTCTCGCACTGCTCGCGGCTTTTGCTGGCATTCATCAGGCCACCATGCCGCAGGGCCGGGTTGAGACCGCCAATCCCGCAAAGCTCCATCTCGACGGCGAATTCGTTGAAAGTAATCTCGGAAGCGCTCTCGAGCCGGACGGTTCGGTGATTGTGCGGGCAATCGGGCAGCAATATTCTTTCACGCCACAATGCATGGTTGTTCCCGTTAGCACGCAAGTGACTTTTCGCGCGACGAGTCCGGACGTAATTCACGGATTTCTTATCCAAGGCACCAACATCAACACGATGCTTGTGCCGGGCTATGTATCAGCGCTGCCGGCGCGCTTCGACAAAATCGGCGAGCACTTGATGCCCTGCCAGGAATTCTGCGGCGTCGGTCATGAAGGCATGTGGGCGAAAGTCAAAGTAATCGACAAGGCCGAGTTCCTCAAACTCGGCGGCGATCGGCGGAGAGTCACCTGTGTTGACTAGCAAGCGCCTCATCTTGGTGCACTTCTGGCTGGCCTTCAGCCTGTTCGGCGTCGCGCTGCTGCTTGGGGCTGGGCAGATGTTCATCCGCAGCCCGCTCCATACCTGGATCACCAATCCCGAATGGTACTACCGGTCGCTTACCGCGCACGGCACCGTCATGGCGTACGTGCTTCCGACGCTCGTTGCGATGGGCTTTGGTTACGCGATCAGCGAGTCGGCGCTCGAGCAGCCGCTGATCGGGCGCAAATGGGCATGGCTCGGCTTTTGGCTCGTGGCTCTGGGAGCCGTAACCGCGATGGTGCCGGTCGCGTTGGGTCTGGCTTCGGTTCTGTATACATTCTATCCGCCGCTCATCGGCAACGTTTTTTATTACGTCGGCATCGTCCTCGCCGTTGTCGGCTCGTGGATTTGGGTCGCGCTGATGTCGACCAATTTGCGCGCCTGGAAGCGAACCAATCCGGAGAAAGCTATACCGCTCCCGATGTTCGCCAATGTCGCCGGCTCCTATCTTTGGGCATGGACCTCGATCGGCGCGGCGCTCGAATTGCTGCTGCAGATCATTCCCGTTGCCCTCGGCCTAAGGTCCACCATCGATGCCGGCCTCGCCCGCGTGTTCTTTTCATGGACACTGCACGCAATCGTCTATTTCTGGCTGATCCCAACCTACATTGCCTATTATACGATCGTGCCGCGCGCGATCGGCGGTAAACTCTACAGCGACACGATGGCACGAATCTCCTTCATTTTGTTCCTGGTCATCGCCATGCCGATCGGCATGCATCACACCTTCGCCGATCCGCAGGTCGGAGCCGGATTCAAGTTCATCCATTCGGCTTTCACCGCGCTCGTCGCGTTGCCCACACTTTTGACCGTGTTCACGATCTGCGCGTCGGTCGAGATCGCCGCCCGACTGCGCGGAGGCCGTGGTCCGTTTGGCTGGGCGAGGGCATTGCCCTGGAATAACCCGATCATGTTGGCGGTTGCTTTCTCGTTTATCATGTTGGGGTTCGGCGGCGCCGGCGGGCTCATCAATATGAGCTATCAGCTGGATACGACGATCCACAATACGCAATGGATCACAGGCCACTTCCACCTGATCTTCGGCGGGGCGATCGTGATCATGTATTTCGCGATTGCGTATGATTTGTGGCCGCATCTCACCGGCCGCGCGTTAACGAACTTCCGGATGATGCGGGCGCAGCTGTGGCTGTGGTTCATCGGAATGATCGTCACCACCGTTCCCTGGCATTGGGTCGGCATTTTGGGAATGCCGCGCCGAATGGCTTATTTCGATTTCACTAGTCCAGCGCTGCAGCCGCAGGCATTCTCGGTGACGATCTCGACGTTCGGAAGTCTCCTTCTGGTGCTCTCGGGCGTCCTTTTCCTGCTCGTACTCGTCCAAGGTCAATTTGCCCCTCGTATCGAAGCAGGCACGTACCGCTTCAGCACCGATATTCATCCGCCGATACGCATTCCCGCGCCTCTGAACGGATATGCGCTTTGGGTCGCCTTGATGATCGGTCTGACGGTGACCAATTACGGCTTTCCGATCGCGCAACTGGCGCTTCGCTCGGATACGTCGGTTCCCGCCGTTTACGTCGGAGCTCAATAATGAGCAACGAACCTCTGTTCTCGACCAAGAACGAATGGTTTGTCCGCAGCGTCGCTGTCACTGCGGCCGTTTTCATTGTGACAGCGCTTGGCGGATTCGTGCTGCTGCCATACCTACAGCCCGATTTGCGCCTTGTCGGTCTTTGGGACGCAATTTGCAGCGCCGCCGGAGTCGTCCGCCAGTCCGCTGCTACGGCATCGGTAAAACCCGATTTCAAGACGTCCATGGTGATTATGACCTCGGACATGCTGCGGCGACCCGGTTCCGAATCGGTTGGCCACGGTGCGACCTTGGCTCAGCAGTGCGCGATCTGTCATGGTCCGACCGGCGTGAGCCGGGCCGATTCTCCCAACCTTGCCGGTCAGTATGCGAGCACCGTCTATAAGCAGCTGCACGATTTCAAATCAGGCGCGCGCGTCAACGCGATCATGACCCCCTTTGCGCTTCCCTTGTCCGATCAGGATATGGTCGATCTTGCGGGCTATTACGCCTATCTGCCGCGGCTGCCGCCATTTCACTCGGAGCAGCAACTTCCCGCGCCACGCATCGTGATCAACGGTGCGCCCTTGCGCGGCATTGCGCCCTGCGGTTCATGCCATGGCGCGCTCGACAACAAGGTCGGAAGTCCTTGGCTGGAAGGCCAGTCGGCGGCTTATCTCACGGCGCAATTGCAGGCTTTTGCGTCTGGCGCGCGACGCAACGATATTAGTCAGCAGATGCGTAACATCGCCCGCAAAATGACGTTTGAGGAAATGAATCAAGCCGCGCATTACTACGCTTCCCAGCCTTCTGAGGTCGTCCATGCCACCGCGCGCTAAGCAGCGATGAATGGCGCAGACTCGCCGATCAGAGACTGCTGTTCCTTGGCGCCGGAGAAGCGGCAGCCGGCATTGCCGATCTTCTGGTATCTCCGCCATTAAAGCACAAGGCCTCTGCGAGAGATGCGCGGCGGCGGAACTGCCCGTTGATTCGCGTGGCTTAGTCGTTAAAAAGCGGCGCGAACTTCAGAGCAAAAGTTGTATGCGGCATGGGCATGAGCCATTCAAATAATTTCCTGACGGCTATGCGCGTTGAAGCCGACTAACATTGTCGGAGTGGCGGCGGTCGGCGACACATTCACGCCGGAAGTGCTGCAGGCAATGGCTGCCGCGCCCGCTTGTGGCCCAAAAGGCTGAGCAGCTTTTGCGCTCCCCGATGGCCATCAGGCCACCGAGAAGGTGAGGTCGTCTGGAGGGGAGATTACCGCGCGCTGAAGTCCTATCCGAAGGTGCACGCCATGTGTTGGTCTACTGACGAATCAGGGGCAAATCGGTCCATTCACTCTGAACAACCGTTTTAATGATCGCGTAGATGAGTTACTGCAGAGCGTTGAGAAGCAACAAAGACGAATCGACTATCTAGCTGATACCCTCTCCAAGATCGACGGTACCCGTATTTCGGTCGAATGGTCCGGCTCTCTGGGAATTGGTGGGAATGGTGCCCGACAGAATTCCACGGTTCCGTGCTCCCACGAAGGCAAGAGCGGCCTTGCACCTGGGGGCGGCGCAATCACGCTTGATGGAAGACAGACGCTATACATCACCGAACACATGCCGGACCAGAACGGTCATGCTTGGACTACGCAAGTAGCAAATCAGGCAGATCCGGGGGGTGGACATGTACGCTTTTTCGCAATTTGTGCGTACAAGTGAGGCAGGCTAATCATTGCTTGCGCACAGGTCACACAGCGCCCAGGATATGGACCTGTTTCCTTCCGAACTCAATCCAGTCACGGCTGGGCGCGGAGCTATGTAGCATCTGGCGAAGGGTTCCAGCTGCCGCGAACGCTTACCGTTCAAGCACCCGTACTACCCTGCACCCCACAGGCTCGACCACTACGATTTTGTTGCTTGGCGAGACGAAGTAGGAGTAGCGCCGCAAGGTTGGGATCTGCGCGTCGACGAAGGGTTCAAGTTCCACGTCGGCCGGGATAACGCTGAAAGGTCGAACGACTGACACCTTTTCGCTTACCACAGGCGCGGGTGAGGTCACGACGGGCAGCGGGGCACCCGGTAAGGGTGCCGGTGATACCGTGGTCGCGACGCCGCCTGTGATCTCGACCGTCGTATTCCCCATTCTCTCGCGCTCTACTAGCGAGAAGAGACTCGTTGATGCCCTCCGCAAGCTCGGCTTCAAGCGTCGACGGGGGTGGATTGAAGGTGCAGGCTTCCGGGCTCTTTGGTTCCGCTGATGAGTAACTGCGCCAATCACGTTGCGATCGGCCCGGTCAGCCCGGACACGTCGGACATGCCGGTGCTTCAGCCGGTTAAATCCGTATGCCAGATCGGCTCGCATGATCTTCCCCGAGCCGATGTTTTCTTGAGTGATAGCCT
>Ga0163163_10003791_pt1 | contig 12876 bp, 11 predicted proteins | sample S65metaG_FD_119766 | JGI IMG/M metagenome (GOLD analysis project Ga0163163, IMG submission 119766) | Switchgrass rhizosphere microbial communities from Kellogg Biological Station, Michigan, USA - S6-5 metaG | ecosystem: Host-associated > Plants > Roots > Rhizosphere > Soil | place: USA... | reverse complement strand
CTTGCCGTGGCTGCCGATGGCTGGAGGACTGTTCGAACGAAAACTCACCATTTGCACTGACACATGAAAGGCAAAGAACTGTTGCGATTCGAAACCATGCTCGCGTGCGTGCTGGTACTGGAAATTCTTGTCTTCAGCAAAACGGGGAGCAATTTTGCCACCCAGGGTAATCTGTTTGAAGTGCTTCGTTTAAGCACAGAGATCGGACTCCTCGCCCTGGTCATGACCCCTGTGATCATCACTGGCGGAATCGATCTTTCCGTAGGTTCCGCCCTGGGGTTATGTGCGGTCGTCATGGGAAAGCTTTGGCGGGATGCGGGGATGCACCCTGCGCTGGCGGCTGTGTGCACATTGCTGCTCGGTGCGGCGGGCGGAGGCTTGAATGCGTTGCTAATTACCCGTCTGAATCTGCCTCCGTTGATTGTCACGCTGGGATCGTTCTCTCTTTTTCGCGGCCTGGCTGAAGCACTTACTCGCGGGGTAGATAATTTTACTAATTTCCCGAAAAGCTATTTATTTCTGGGCCAGGGTTATTTGTTAGGCGTTGTGCCGGCCCAAGTGCCGATTTTCGCGGTGGTAGCCGCCGGAGTGTGGTTGCTGGTGCACCGAACAACGTATGGGCGCGCGTTTCGTGCCATTGGCTTCTCGCCGGAAGGCGCGGGTTACGCAGGGATTCCTGTTGGGAGACGAATTGCACTTGTGTATGTGCTATCGGGCCTTGTTTCGGCTTTAGCTGCGCTCATTTATGTTGCTCGTGTAGGGCAGGCCAAGGCCGATGCGGGCACCGGCTATGAACTACTGGCCATCACAGCGGTCGTGCTGGGTGGCGCTTCCATTTTCGGCGGCACCGGGGCAATTCACAGCACGCTTCTGGGGGTCTTCGCGCTGGCGGTGTTGAAAATCGGCCTTACCCTCTCGGATCAACCTGCCGAACTGGCTGGCATTCTGACTGGAGCCTTACTGTTGGCCGTGCTTATGGTTGAAGCCGTTGCCAGGAAACTTTCTGCTCGACCTGGCCGCATTTCTTCAGCCAACGTGAAAGTTACGCAAACATGAAAACCATTTCGAACCTTCTGATTCTTTCCACTATCCTTTCTTCCGTTATCCTGACGGGCTGCGGTAAGCCTGAGCAGAGTGCGGAAACCAATGCCCCGGGCGGCAAACAAATAACCGTAGCTGTTATGCCGAAAAGCAAAGGCAACCCCTATTTTGTATCGTGCAAAAAGGGCGCTGACGATGCCGCTCGCGAGCTAAACGTCAAACTCCTTTGGGATGGCCCTACCGATCCGGATCCCGCCAGGCAAAACGAAATTGTCGAGACTTGGATTACCCGAGGAGTCGATGTGATTGCAGCTGCTGTGGAAAATCGGGACGGCCTCTCGACCGCTTTGCGCAAAGCCCGCGAGAAAGGGATCAAGGTGATTACCTGGGATTCAGATTCACAACCTGACTCGCGCGATTTTCTGGTTAACCAAGGGACGCCAGAGGATATTGCTTTCACGCTGATGGACGAAGCCGCTCGAGTGCTGGGTGGCAAAGGGGTGTTCGCCATTATCACTGCCTCACTGACCGCCGCTAACATGAATGAATGGCAAAAGCTCATCGAGCAACGGCGGGCGGATAAATACCCCCAAATCAAAATGGCTGCGTTGCGTCCGTGCGACGATATGAAGGACAAGGCCTTTGCTGAAGCAACCGCCATTTTGAATGCAAATCCAGAAGTCACGCTCATTATGGCGATCTGCGCTCCGGCGGTACCAGGATCTTCGGAAGCGGTAAAACAAAGTGGACGCAAGGATGTGAAAGTAATTGGTCTGGGTTTGCCGAATGATAACAAGCGCTACGTCCGTGAAGGCATCACCCCTTCGGTCATTCTTTGGAATACCGAAAATCTAGGCTATCTAACGGTTCAAACGGCGGTGGCCGTTGCCAAAGGTCAGCTCAAACCCGGTGTCAAAAGTTTTAAAGGTGGACGCCTGGGTGAACTGGAAATTAAAGGTGACAATGTGTTACTCGGCAAACCGTTTGTGTTCAATAAAGACAATATTGAGCAATTCAATTTTTGAAGCAGGCCGGCTGTGAAAGACAACCTCAACGGTGGCCTGTTTATAGGTCCAGGCTAAGCAGCCTCAGTTACAGGTGTTGCTTTCTGAGCGATGTCGGCCCCCTTGACAAATGGCTCGCTCATTTTTTGCAACGCCTCCAGCCAAAGCGGCTGCTCGTTTAAGCAAGGGATGAAAGTGAATTGCCTTCCGCCAGCCTGCAAAAACGTTTCACGCCCCCGGATTTCGATTTCCTCCAGTGTCTCGAGGCAATCAGAAACGAATGCCGGACAGATTACCAGCAGCTTCTTTATCCCAGCTGCAGCCAGCCTGGTGAATTCCAGATCCGTATAGGGCTTTAACCAGGGGTGGCGTCCAAGCCGCGACTGAAAGGAAAAGGAAAACTTATTTTCAGGAACACCTAATTCACGAACGACAGCTCGCATTGTGGCTAAGCATTGGGCGCGGTAGCAAGTTGCGTGAGCAGGGCTGGCAGTTTCGCAACAGCTCGCCGAATTCAAACAGTGACAGCCTGTCGGGTCGGATTTTCGAATCTGTCGCTCCGGGACGCCATGAAAGCTGAACAGCAGATGATCAAATCCTTTCTGTAAATACTGTTCTACGCTTGCGGCCAGAGCTGCGATATAGTTCGAGTCCTTATAATACGGAGCTTGAAATTGAAGCCTCATTTTTGGCGTGAGTTTTGCCGCCACTTCTTTGACACGCTCAATGGCGCTCTCGTAACTGGACATGGCATAATGGGGAAACAATGGAATGACAAAAAGCTCTGTCACTCCTGTTCCTGACAAGCGGCGCAGGGCGTTTTCTATCGAAGGATTCTGATAACGCATCGCCAACTCGACGGGCACGTTAACGCGCGCCTGAAGTTTCCTTTGCACATTTCGGCTAGTGACAATCAAAGGAGAGCCTTCCGGAGTCCAAATGGTTTGATACGCGTGCGCAGACTGCTTTGGTCGAGTGGGCAGGATTGCAAAATGGACGATGCAAAACCGGGTGAACCAACTCACGTCGAGCACACGGCCATCCATGAGAAACTCTCGCAAATATCTCCGCACGTCCGGAACTGACGTCGAGTCAGGCGAACCCAGATTCACAAGTAGAATACCTTTGCTCATGAAAAATTAATCGACCTACGCTGCGTTTTGATTTTGAAGAGTCCGAGGGTGGCCGGCAGCCGTGTAATAGCTTTCGATGCGCTCGGCGACCGTGCACCCCGAGAGTATGGAGTCGCTTAGAGAAACCCCGTCGCGATAATGGCCGGCAAGGAATAGTCCAGGGGATCTTTCTTCGATCGCACTCATCAGTCGACGGTAATGCCCATAACCAACGTTGTACTGCGGAATGGCCCTGGGATAGGTGAAAGTATGTTGGAATGTCGGCTTCGCGCGCACTCCAAGCAGGACGCTCAAATCTTCACACGTCAGATTGACGAGAATGTCCGGCGCAGATGAAGCCAATTCCGGGTGACGTTCACCGCCAACGTAACTGGTCAATACCATGTGACCGTCCGGCGCTCGATTGGGAAACAAAGAGGAGGAAAATATCGTTCCCAGAATTCTGAAATTTTCGACCTTGGGAATGAGCATGCCAAAACCCTGGCAAGGATGAGTCACGTCCTCTCGCCTGAACCCAAGCACCACGCTGGCAACTGGTGCATAACGAATTTCGGAAAAAGCGTCGAGCATGATCGGGGCTTCGGCGTCGAGTTTCAATTCTGCCAGTCCGAACGCCGTCCCGGCGTAGAGAACGGCGCTGTGTTCAAAACGAGACTCATCACTGCCTTGGCGAACCTCAACAGCCCAACCATCCGAAGTCTGAGTTAATCCGATCACGGTGCTATTTAGCCGAACCGTTTTGCCCAATTGTTCCTTGAGCTTTTCCGGCAGACTTTGCAGACCGGCATTGAATGAAAACTTTCGAGCTCGATCTTTGGCAATTTCTCCTCGTTTTCTGCGTTCGCGCGCACCCAGAATCTGACCTTTAATGAGCGAACCGTAATTGGCTTCCAGTTGCGCCAGTTTGGGAAATGCGTGTTGCAGGGAAAGTTTGTATGGATCACCTGCATATACTCCGCCAACCAGGGCATCCACGGCATGGTCAACAAATTCCCTGCCCAGGCGGCGGCTGACGAACTCAGCGATGCTCTCCTCTTTGGCACCCGGACGACGAGGTACGAATGGTTCGCGCAAGATTCCAAATTTAGCTTTTGCTGTGAAAAGGTCCGTGAACAAGAAGCCCAGGGGAGAACGGGGCATACGAATCGGTCTACGGTAACGAACCAGATATCGCGCCTCGGCTCCAGGGTCAGAATCGAGGCGTTCCTTTTCCAGTCCTGCATCACGAATGAGCGCAGAAATTTTTGGGGAGCTCTCGAGGATGGTGTTCGGACCGCATTCAACGAGATACCCGTTTTGGCGAAACGACTGAATCACCCCTCCAACCCGTCCGCTGGCTTCGTAAATAACCACCGGCACGCCCTTGCGACGCAAGTAAAACGCCGCAGTCAATCCTGTAATGCCACCACCAATGACTGCTACGGGGTTCACTTGATTGGGAACGGTGAATTGAAAACGGCGCGTTGCCGCGGCAGTCGATGGGCAGCAGCGGGTCTTCGGCACGTTGCTGACATTAGATCGTCCTCGAATGTTTGCGCTCACTCAGCGGCGCCAGCGTGTTATCGAAGCACATGGCGATGTTCCGAATAAAAAGTCGTCCGGTATCGGTCACCTCCAGACCATTGGCCGAGCGGCGCACCAAACCGTCCGTTTCAAACGGGGCCAATGACTCGAGTTCGTGTTCGAAATGTGATGCAAAATCCACACCAAGCTGCTGAGACATCACTGCATAATCCAGAGAAAGATCGCACATCACTCGCATGATCACTTCGCGCCGGAGTTTATCGTCGTCACTCATTAGATAACCTCGGGCCAATGGCGCTTTGCCTGCATCCAGCCCGGCATAGTATTTCGGCAACTCTTTCTCATTTTGCCAATAGGCATCGGGTATTTGGGAAATGGCAGACATGCCGAAGGAGTAGATGTCGGCGCCCCCCCGCGTGCTGTATCCCTGAAAATTGCGCTGTAACTCCTTTTGGCGCTGTGCCACCGCCAACTCGTCTTCAGGTCGCGCGAAATGATCCATCCCAATATAGACATATTGGTTTTTTTCGGTAAGCCGCTCGATCACAGTTTTGAGCAACTGCAGTTTCACCTCAGGCGTTGGCAGAACCTTTTGCTCAAGAATTTTCTGCGCCGGTTTTATCCACGGGACGTGCGCATAGCTGAAAACCGCAAGACGATCGGGTTTCAGCGACAGCACGACCTCCAACGTTCGTGTGAATGACTCGACCGTTTGATGGGGTAATCCATAAATCAAATCAAAGTTTATGGAACTGAACCCCAGCTCCCGTGCCCACGTCAGCGCCTGCTCCGTCATGTCGCGGGGTTGAATGCGGTGCACTGCTTCCTGAACGATGGGGTCGAAATCCTGCACCCCAAATGAAGCGCGATTAAACCCGACCTCACGCAAGGCCTCGATATGCTCGCGCGTCAACCGGCGCGGATCAATTTCGACCCCGGCCTCAATGTTCTCGGAAAATGTGAAATGCCTCTGAATGGCCTTGCCCAAGCTCCTGATTTCCTTGGGGGCAAGGAAAGTAGGGGAGCCCCCACCCCAATGAAGCTGAACGGCTTTGCGCCGTGGGTTGAGCAGCGTGGCCATTTGCGCCATTTCCTTCTCGAGATAATTAATGTAGTTCTGTCCCTGGCTGTGATTGGAAGTGATAACGGTCGTGCAGCCGCAAAACCAGCAGAGAGTCTCGCAGAACGGAATATGGAAGTACAACGAAAGGTCGCGCTCGGTCCGGTTGTTTTCCAAAACACGTTCCGACAATTCAGCCCACGGGAGCGCCTCCGTGAATTTCGTCGCGGGTGGATACGAAGTGTATCGCGGTCCAGCCACGTTGTACTTCTGCACTAAATCCAAATCAACTTTCAGCATGCTGATAATGGGTCACAATCCTGCCCGCCGACTTCTGTCTGCCCGATCATGTGTGAGAAAAACGCGGACATCTGCCAGAATCATAACCAGCATAACCTAGTCTCCTGGCGCCGTCGAGCCAGCCTTGGTCTGATTCCGCACCGTTTCAAGGAGACGATCGATGTTCTCCAGCTTTGCGTTCGGGGGTACCCCATGGCCGAGATTGAAAATATGACCCGGCTTGCCTCTCATTTCCTTAATAATTCGACTGGTCTCAGCAGCCACAAGCTCAGGCTTCGTGCTGAGCATGAAAGGATCAAGGTTTCCCTGAACTGCAATATTTCCGGGCAAGGTATCGCGAACTTGAGCCAGCCTTACATTTGAATCGATCCCGAGAACGTTTGCCCCCAACCGCGCCAGCTCTCCCCAGTTGCCATGAGTGCCCTTTGAAAAAACAATCACGGGAACTCGCCCTTCGAGTGCTTTGACAATCTGCTTCATCCAATGGCCCGAGGCAGGAGCAAAATCTCCATCCGATAGCAAACCTCCGAGACTATCAAAAATTTGCAAAGCATCCGCTCCGGCGTCGATCTGTAACTGTAAAAACCGGGTGACTGCCAGAGTGAGTTTTTCCATCAAACGCTCGAAAAGTGGACGATCAGAGTAATATAACGCTCTCGCTTTTGAGTAATCTTTGATTCCACCGCCTTCGATCATGAAATTTGCCAGCGTCCAGGGAGAGCCGGCGAAGCCAATGAGAGCGGAATGTCCTCCCAATGCGGTTTTAATCAAGGGCAAAGCTTTGGCAACATATTGCAAACGTTCAATGACGGCATCCACCTCAAGACGCTCGATATCGGCCGCATCTTTAAGGGTAAAGTCCATGATGATTCCGCCTGGCTCTCGAAACTGATAGCGCTGCCCCAAGCCTTCGGCAACCACAAGAATGTCACAAAACAGGATGGCAGCATCGAAATGGAATCGTCGAATCGGTTGCAACGTTACTTCCACGGCCAATTCGGGAGTCTGGACCAATTGCAGGAAGGTATATTTTTGCTTGAGTGCACGATATTCAGGCAGAGCCCTTCCGGCCTGGCGCATAAGCCATACTGGCGGATATGCCAAAGGCCGGCATGCGCATGCATCGAGAAATCTTTCCCGGCCTGTCATCACTCTCTCGTGTGACCCCTCGGGCACCAAAAGAGCAATATTGTCCGTGTGGACCTGTTTATTCGAGTGGACTGTGCTACTCATCAATTTTAGCTGAGACTGCTATAGGGTAGCAGGATAAGTCCCCAAAGGCCAACGCGTATCTGAGCTCAATCTCCCGGCGTCAAAGGAGCTATTTCAGGCAAATTGGTAGGAGGCCGTGTGGTGGTTTTCTGGACCGGTTAACCAGATTTTGAGTTTGTCCCTTTGAGAGATGTGACTTTGGTGATGGCTTCCCGCAGGTTTTCCAACAGAAAAGGTTTGCTGATGACAAAATCGACACCTGTGAGTGGATTTCCAGAAGATTGCAACATCTCGGCGTAGGCTGTAATCATCACAACGGGTTGTTTCGGCGACTTCGCCTTGATTGCTGCAGCCAATTCGTCCCCTTTCATGTTTGGCATTGCAAAATCAGTGATAACCAAATCGTATTGGCCTTTCTCGAAGAGGGCGAGAGCTTCTTTGCCATTGGAAGCTGTTTCCACCTCATGCCCATCGAAAGTCAGCATCATCTTCACGGCATCGCAAACAAACGGCTCGTCATCCACTACGAGAATCCGTCTTTGAGAGGGGGCCGTGCTCATGCGTTCAACAGATTGCCGAGAGTATCCGGTTCATCGAAGCTTTGCCAGAAGTTCATTTTATAATCGCGTGCTGATCCTTGCGAGCTGCCAGTGCTGAAAGACTGCACGGTGGAACGCTTAACGCAAATCTATTCTGTGCAATATCGCAAATAGGCGTGTCAGTCTGAATTGCTTATTCGCTATTCCCTGGATGCGAATGCCGGGACCAGATGGTCGCTAACCTTGTTTTGAGTTCGAAAACTCAAATAATACAAATCACCGCTTGACCATAATGTTCACCTTGCCTTCTATTCTGTAATATGAGTGAAGCTGAAACCGATGTTCTTCACTCCGTCGTTGGAAATACCAGGGATAGCTCATGCTGAAGCGAGGATTCACCTTGATCGAATTGCTGGTTGTAATTGCCATCATCGCTATTCTCGCGGCCCTATTGCTGCCTGCGCTGGCAACCGCCAAAACCAAAGCTCAAAGCATCCAATGCGTCAGCAACCTTAAGCAGATCGGCTTAGCCAACTTCATGTACGCCAATGATAAGGGACACACCCTGCCTTACAGCCTTTCCGGGAACCTTTGGATGCAGGGGCTGATCGAAAATTATGCACAGGTAGATAAAGTGCGAATCTGCCCAGGCGCGCGATATAACAAACAGATTCCTCGTGGCACTGCGACGACCGCCTGGGTATGGTCCGGTGAACTAATTCCGGGGACGCAAGAGCCACGCTGGACAGGCAGTTATGCTTTGAACGGCTGGATGTATCGCGGAGATTGGAGTGTGCAGGATAATCGGCCTCCGGTTAAAAATGCCTTTCGGAACGAAACAGATATTCGCAAACCCTCACAGACACCAATATTCTGTGATGGAATGTGGGTGGACGCCTGGCCGCAGGAAACCGACAAGCCGGCACGCAACCTGTTAGAAGGTGCCACTACTCTCGGCAGCATTTCGTGCCTTACAATCGCGCGGCATGGCTCAGGCCCTCGCAGCGTTCCCCCAAATCTCGCCCCCGGGGCAAAATTACCAGGGGCGATCAATATTTCCTTTGTCGATAACCACGTTTCCCTGATGCGCCTGGAACAGCTTTGGGAATTGTTCTGGCACAAAAATTACGAACCGCCAGCTCAGCGTCCGCAATGAACAATCAAACTGTTCTGACTTGGCAAGTCTCAAAAAATGTAATACTTATCAGACATAAATATTCCCACTGGATAGGCGCGTACACAGATTTTGTGGAAGGTGACATTCTCCTTTCAGAGCGGCTTAACGACGATATAAGATTGCATGAGCTCTCTCACCAACGCCGTGGCTTTCAGCCCGGTGTACGAACGACGAGCACCAGGGGCTGTTTTTACAGTTTGTCGGGAGTCACTTAAAGCCGTTGAAACGGTTCGCGGATTCGAGTCGCGGTCGTACACCGGGCTGAAAGCCGCGGTGTTGATGAAAATTACTCACTTATCACCCCGGATTCTCAAGATTGAGGGTGACAATACGCAAAAAGAGCAAGGCTTCACCTTGATCGAGTTACTCGTTGTCATTGCCATCATTGCAATTCTGGCCGCTATGCTTTTGCCGGCGCTCGGCCGCGCGAAAGAGAAGGCCAAGCAAACCCAATGTTTTAGCAACCAACACCAGATCGGACTGGGCTGGCTCATGTACGCTCAGGACAACAACGAATTTTATCCAATTATGAGAGGGTGGGCGGTGGCCGGTGGCCAAAAGGGCACTTACTCACTTAATGCCGCTGTGGCGGACAGCTTCGGTGTGTCTCTGGATTACACCAACCGACCCCTGAATCGGTATGTCCCCAGCGTTGAGACCTGGCATTGCCCTTCGGACAAGGGGGATGCAAACTATGGAGCCAAAAACTGCTTCAAAGAATACGGCAACAGCTACGTACCGCAACATGCAGCCGATTCATGGCGGACTCGGCATGTCACTGGCGATCCCTGGTACGCCGGAAGCGATGCCGGAAAGCCTATTAAGTCTGGAGAGATCGCTCGCAGCCCAGTAAACAAAATAATCCAGGGAGATTGGGAATGGGAAAACAGTGGTTACGATGTTGCCAATCCAAGCACATGGTGGCACCAGAACCACGGTCAGCGGCGGCAAAATATGCTTTTTGGCGATGGACACGTGGTGTTTTATCGATTCCCCGATGCGATCAAGGATTGGATCTACACACCAATACCTGATCCAACATTCTTATGGTGGTGACGAGGTCTGTCTCTTCTACCCAATGCGTTGTGAAGGCATGGCTGTTTTATCTCGCCGCTGTGTTACCATTTCACGGATTAGGTTCGCACAGGGTCACAGAGAAAAACGGTGAGTTGGGCCGCGAAAATGTGGTCGGCGCTTATTGGAACAAAATGAACAGGGGAATTCCCTTCAAAAGCAGGATCGATTGGGCCTTAATGAAAATTGCTTGCATTAGCTGGTTGGTGATGTTCTTTAGGATCAAGTGAAGTTTTGGACGACATCACGGCATCAGCGGAAGGCTGGCAAATACGCAGCGGCAGGCTTGATGTTCATCCTGTGGATGTGGACCTTTCTGCTGGCTTCCTCTTCGGAATTGCATCGACTGCTGCACTCGGATGCGCAAAGCCAGCATCACCATTGCGTAGTTACTCAGGTAAAAGAGCATTCATTCCTTTCCGGAATTTCTATTGGCGCCGTCCCAGTGCCTCCCATGGTCGTCTTGGCGCCGGTGGCTCGGCACGAGTTTCAATTTCTTTCCAGCTCTGATTACCGGCTCTCTCCAAGCCGGGCTCCGCCTTCGGTTTTCTCTTCAACAGTGGTTGCAGGTTGAGGCGCGGGTAAAAACTCCCGGCCCTCGGCTCTCAACCTTCAGCCCTCCCGCGCTCTTTGACTGATGGGAGTCATAACCTTTGGTGGGTGCTGGCCATCCGCTGAAATTGAAAGAGAGAATATGAATTTAAGAAAACTCACAGGGTGGTTTTCCGCCCTGTGCCTAAGCGCCCTGGCTGTCCAGGCGCAACAGACCAATGAACTCGAGCAATTGAAACGGCAAATACAACAAATGCAGGAAAGCTTTGATAAAGTGCAGCGCGAACAGAGGCAACAAATCGAAGCACTCACACGGAAGCTGGATGAGCTTACTAAATCCCAGTCGGCCGATGCGGAGAAAAAAAAGCTCGAAGAGGAACTGGCGGCCGATTTGGCCAGGAACCAACCCGCGCCGACTGCTCGAACCACAAACGCTACTTCCGCCCCCTGGTCGCCCACACAGCCGTTGACAATTGCTCGCGCCGGTTCGGCTTATATGAACATCAGTTTCGATGCGCTCATGGATGTTGGCTGGTCTACAACACCGGACCCTTCAACTTTTCTGCAACTCGGAGATCATGATCCTATTAAACGGGGTTTTTCCTTACGCAACGCCGAGATTTCGCTCGATGGCGCCGTTGATCCCTATTTCAAAGGGTTCGCCAACATTGTCCTCAAACTTGATAAGAATAATGAAACGGACATCGAGCTTGAGGAAACCTATTTTCAGTCCACAGCTCTGCCAGGGAACCTTCAGCTCAAAGGCGGTCAGTTTTTTGCAAACTTTGGCCGGCAAAACCCGCAGCATCCGCATCAATGGGCTTTTGTGGATGAACCGTTGATTTTGACGCGCGCATTTGGTCCCGAAGGATTGCGGAACTTAGGAGCGCAGATTTCCTGGTTGGCCCCAACGCCATTTTATACGGAAGCATTCCTGGGCGTGCTGGATGGCCAAGGCGGCACGGCTTTTAGCTTTCGCAACCCAGGTGAAGATGACGGAACAGGAACCTCTCGCTTCCACGGCCGGACAACTTTGGATCAGCATCTGCAAGGGGCCGGAGATTTGCTGTATGTGCCGCGTATCGCGTCTTCGTTTGAATTGAGCGATTCCCAAACCATGATGGTGGGCGTCTCTGGAGCATTTGGACCGAATGATACAGGCACGGACCGGCGCACCGAGATTTATGGCATCGATCTTTATTGGAAATGGAAGCCGGCCAATGCCGATGCAGGCTTTCCATTTGTGTCGTGGCAAACCGAAGCTTTATATCAACATTTCGCGGCTGGCGCAGATGCATCGGCTTCGCTCTCTTCGGAGACGCTGAGAGATTGGGGCTTTTATTCACAAGTGCTTTGGGGTTTCAAACCACGCTGGGTTACCGGTCTGCGCGGAGAATATGTCAACGGCAACAACGGCGCGGATGACGCAAACGATGTGTTTCGCGGTGAACGAACGCGTATCTCGCCAAACCTGACCTTTTATCCGAGCGAATTTTCAAAAATACGCCTGCAATATAACTACGATCATGGCGAGCTTTTTGGAAACGAACATTCCATCTGGCTGCAGATGGAATTTCTCCTGGGCGCGCATGGTGCCCACAAGTTTTGAAACAAAGTGTGATTTAACCCCTACCATCGCCGCTCCTATGAAAGTTACGAAACTGCTAATAGCTCAAATCATCATTGCCAGCGCCTGCTCGAATGCTCTGGCAAAACTGAATGTGGTCGCCACCACGCCGGATTTGGCCGCCATCGCCAGGGAAATTGGTGGAGACCACATTGACATCACAACGCTGGCGAAACCAACGGAAGATCCGCATTTTGTCGATGCCAAACCTAGCTTTATTGTGAAACTGAATCGCGCGGATTTGCTCATCGAAGGGGGGGCAGAGCTGGAGATTGGCTGGCTGCCTGCGCTGTTGGACCAATCTCGAAATTCGAAGCTGGCGCCAGGGGCTCCCGGTCACATTGCCTGCGCCCAGGGCATTTCATTGCTCGAAGTGCCATCCTCCCTCGACCGCTCGCGCGGTGATATCCACGCGGCGGGCAATCCCCATTACCTGATGGATCCTCTCAACGCAAAGATTGTGGCCGAGCACATTGCAAACGCCTTTTGCGCTCAGGACCAGAAATCGTGCGCGGATTATCGTTCAAACCTGAAGAAATTCACGGAGACAATTGACACGAGGCTAAGCGCGTGGCAACAGACCCTGGCCCCATTCAAAGGGCAACAGGTTGCGGCTTATCACAATTCCTGGCT
>Ga0163163_10003790_pt1 | contig 12878 bp, 8 predicted proteins | sample S65metaG_FD_119766 | JGI IMG/M metagenome (GOLD analysis project Ga0163163, IMG submission 119766) | Switchgrass rhizosphere microbial communities from Kellogg Biological Station, Michigan, USA - S6-5 metaG | ecosystem: Host-associated > Plants > Roots > Rhizosphere > Soil | place: USA: Michigan... | reverse complement strand
CGCTACGTAATCAAAGCGCTGTTTGGCAAGCCAGGCCAATGGCTTGACGGTCGCAATCGTTTGCCACGAGAAGGGTCCGGCCGGCACTGACGAAGAATGCCCGTCGACAGTTAACGTGTTGTGCGCTTGTGAGCTGCGAAACCAGTCGCGTAACTCTGCTGATCCCGTATACGTGTAAGTACCGGGATCGACCAGCATGGTTTTTCCATTAGCCGCCAGCTCAAATGAAAGGGCATCGGCGTGTGCGTGACCACAGTTCGCCTGGCCGTGTGGGCCGCAATCAAACAGCAGATAATTCGCTTTGTCCGTCCAGCCATCACGCATTACGTAATAACCGCTGTTTTGGAAGCCAATGGATTTGGAGGCCGGTTCTACGGGCTGGATTCGCTGCAACTCATCTACCGCCTCTGGACCCAACAACCAGAGTGTCTCGTCGGCGATCTCTCCAGCCACAAACTTGTAGTCCGGACGCTTGAAGAGTGCTGCGCCTGTTGAGAGGGAGGCACGGAAGTCATTAGCCGCCTTGTTGTCGAGCATGACTAATCGGCCACCATCATCATCGCCAAAGAATGGCGTGAGACCATCAGGACGTGTGATATACAACAAATGATCCAACAAGGACGACAGCTTTTGCGGCACCTCAGGAGAAACTGACTCACCATTGATCTGCGAAAGAATAAGAAAGTGAGTGTAGAAGTCTGTGGTGTACCGATGGTAATAACTCGACTGCTCGAAATAAACGCCATCCGGTCTTACATGAATCGGCAGCTGTTCCAAAAGGATGCGTCTGCCTGTCTGACACCAGCGAGCCGCGTCGCTAAACTCTGGTAGAAGCAAACCAATGTAAAACAACCCGAGAGCCTCACCGGTGAGATGAGTATTGGGACTAAAGTAGGTGGAGAGATAGGTCTCGAGGTGACGCGCGTTGAGATAGAGAAACTTGAGAGTTCGCAAGAACACCTGTGAGGTAAGCGCCACCGAGTCTCTGAAAAAGAATAAGGCCCAAAGCCACGAGATGGAACGAAACGCTATCTCCAAACTGCTGGCCCAGTTAATTCCCTGCTTCGGCGGATTCTGGTTCATCCACGATTCGAGATGCGCAACAAATGTTTCCGCATAGCGTTCGTCTTTGGTGACCAGGTAGGCCTGGCCCAGCGTCAGGAAATACTGATGGCGATTCAGCTCCCAAAGGATCTTTTTGTCGCCGGCTAGTTCCGCGTTGAGATAGTCCAACTTACTCCAATGAATAAGCGGGCTCTGCTTGTTGGACAATGGCTCCAAATGCCAATCGATTGGCCAACTAAAGCTGGCGCCCTGCCAGCCTGGAAGTTCGAATTGGCCGTCAACGATCCGCGACGCATGATTCACAATTTCGCTGGCAGATGCGGGCCAACGTCGTTTCCACTCCGCACTCGTGTGCTCTGTATTGAGAAATGATCGAAAGAACTGTGGGGTGGTTCGCGTGCGGAAGTGTCGGAGTAGATCCTCGGCAGATCGGTGAACGCCGTTTACTCTTTCAGGCTCGAACAAAGTAAAAAACGCGATATCATCAGGAACCACTGTCAATGATGACCAACCGCGTCGTTCGGCAAGTGCTGAAAGTTTTTGCGTGCTGCGCACGCGTAACTCATCGAGACCTAACTCTCTAATTCTCTTCCAGTTTGGCACCGTTTATTCAATGTTCCTGCTGCCGGCTTCAGCGTTTTCCAGACAAAGCCCCGGAGTCCGAGAGTGGACCAAATCGTAATAAACATTCAACCACTGCTCGCGCACCACTCGCCACTGATACTTCTTACACTCTTGACGGCCCTCCGCGATCAAACTTTGCGCCAAAACAGGATCGTCAAGCAAACGCAAAGCACAGGCAGCAAGCTCCTGGTAAGCTCCCATGGGAACGATGAGTCCCGTTCGCTCCGCTGTTACCATGTCAGGTATTCCGCCGGCATCAGTCGTGACCACCGCTAGTCCACAGGCAAAGGCCTCAATGATTGAAAGTGGTTGGTTATCGATCTCTGATCCATTTAAGAAGATATCTGTTGCCTGATAGAGTTCAACCACGCTCTCTGGTGAGACCTTGCCTTTGAATTCCGTATTCTTCAGATGCAGCTCGCGAGCCAGCTCTTCAAGCGCGGTACGCTCCGGGCCATCTCCGGCAACAATCAGTCTCGCTTCAGGAACATGTTGCTGAATAATTGCAAAGGCGCGCAAAACGCGGTCAACACCATAGTGAGTTTCAAAATTCCTATTTGAGAGAAAATAAGGACGCAATGGCTGGCGTTTACGAAAAGGAAATTTCTCCAGCTCGACCAAGTTGTAAATCGGTTTCGTGCGGAATCCGAATTGCGCAAAAACACGCACCAGAAATTCTGATGGCACGGCTACTTCGTCGACCAGCTTAATGATTGGGATCGCCGAACGGCGCCAACGTTGAAGATGATCGAACGCTGCGCCCCCATGATAATTGAGCAGCAATTTTCTGCGGAAGAGCTTGCCAACGATGATGGCCGGCGTTGGCGCTATCACAAATGAGGAGTATGACGCAGAAAATATGTGAATCACGTCATAACGCCAAACGCGACCCAGCAGTGAAGCTACATAGACTGCTGAAGTTACAATCGTGCGGACGTACTTAATCGCCTGTAGTTTTCGTAATACGCCCGGAAGACGAGGATTAATGGGAAGGAAGCCAATCTGTACGCCAGGCTCCTCACGCAATCGCTCCATCAAACGAGCTGCCTGGATCGATTGTCCCCCCAGGATGTCAAACGAAGGAGCTACTATGAGAACGCGAACCGGATTTGAGCTTGAATCCGCCATAACTAAGAGATTATCGATTGCGCTCGCTCAGCATTGACTCGTACAACTGCTCGGTCCGTCTAAGTTGAGCCGCACAGGAAAACTTCTCCTCGACCACACGTCTTCCTCTGTCTCCAAATGATCTCGCTGTCTTTGGATTGCGCAACAACGAAATGATTCTCGCCGCCATCGTTGCATGGTCGCCTGACTCGACCAGATAACCGGTTTCACCATCAACGATGGCTTCTCCGGCGCCTCCCACGTTGGTCGCTACTACCGGACGACCCGCAGCCATGTATTCCAAAATCGCATTCGAAAACCCCTCGGCCTTTGAACTCAAGACGCAAACATCCGAGACTTTCAGCAACTCCCTAACCTTCTCGCAGCGCCCAAGAAAATGAGTACTCGTCTCGATGCCCAATTCTCCCGCAAAGGCACGAAGTTGCTCGGTCAATTCACCTTCACCGGCGAGCAGGAACTCCACGTCTGTCATATCCTGCCTGATTAACTGCGCGGCTCGTAGAAACATCGGATAGTCCTTGACCTCGTGCCTCATGTTAGCCACGACCGTAACAAACCTTTGTCCAGTTTCTTCTGCACCGGACGACAGGCCTAGAGCTTCAAGACATTCGGCACGAGACTTATCCGAGACAAAGCGAGCACTCTCGAGGCCATTGTAAACGACGGCAATCTTGGCCCTCTTCACTCCCCGATCGATGAGCTTGCCGCGCACTGCCTCAGAATTCGCTACTACTTTGTGCGCGAGCGTGTAGGCCATCTGTTGTGCTCTCTGTTGCGCGGCAGTGCGCATCCCTGCAGTTTCGCGCATCGAGGCAATACGAACCGGCACTCGAGCAAAAGCTCCCGCAGTCATGCCAAACACATTAGTGTAGAAGTCATGTGTGTGCAGGATCTCGACACGCGTTTCGCGCAAAAAGCCAGTCAACCGTCGCAATTGCGTGATCGCATTCTTGTCGTAGAAGCTTGTGAGCGGGAAAGAAGGTATCTCGCCAATGTTCAGCGCTTCTGCCTGGGGACGCAGTATTCCCATCGGGTTGAGACTAGCAAGTCGTACCTCAAAATGGCCGCTTTCCAGCAGAAGACGGGTCAACTGGATCGCCTGCCGTTCAGAACCACCTTGATTAAAACTATCAATCAATTGAAGTACGACGGGCTTCAACGAAACTCCGTGACTAAACGGCCTCAGAAACGAGATTGAAGTCGGGCCGTCGTGAAGGCAAGCCTGCGTCATCGAGGAACTGGCGGTGCCAGAGCTCGAGCATAAACAACGCCCAAAGAGCGGTGGAATGGTCACGTCTGCTCCGCTCGTGTTCGTCGAGCAAGACATGCAAATACTTGGGATTCAGATAACCGCGCTGGCGCGTGCGCTGATCACGTAACACGTCGTGTATCTGTTCGCGCAGTTGTTGGTTGATCCACTCCTGAATTGGAATGCCAAATCCCTGTTTTGGACGATTGAGGATTTCCGCCGGCACGAGATCCGTAACGGCGCGTTTGAGAATATGCTTCGTTTCACCTTTCGCCAACTTCAATGAAGCTGGTATTCGAGCAACAAAATCGATCAGCTTATGATCGAGCAACGGCGCGCGAGCTTCCAGCGAAACAGCCATGCTCATTCGATCAACCTTAGTCAAAATGTCGCCGGGTAAATAAGTCTTGCTGTCGAGATATAACAATCGATCAATCGCGTCGGTACCATGCACCTGCGCGGCTAAGTTGTGAAAATACTGTGTTACCCAATCACGATCCCTTAAGTGCGCCTGAAAGTCGCTTGTGTAAAGAAGTTCTTTGCCGAGGCGGGTAAAAACCGAAACGCTGTCCAAATAGCGATCGATGGGATCGAGTGAAATGTTGTGAATGAAATTACGACCGAGTGTTCCATGAGGTAGATGCGTGCTGAGAGGTTGCATCATTCGCTTCCGAACGATGCTCGGAATACGAGAGAAGTTACTGCGCTCCTGGTCTATAACATAGCGCGTGTATCCCGCGAAGAGTTCATCGCCACCATCGCCCGAGAGAATGACGGTAACGTATTCGCGCGCAAGCTTGGAAACCATGTAGGTCGGGATAGCCGATGAATCCGCGAACGGCTCATCGAAATGCCAGACTAGTTCCTCGACAATATTGCAAATATCAGGAGTCACGATAAATTCGTGATGATCCGTGCCGAACTTTTTGGCTGTCAGGCGTGCGTATTCCAGCTCATTGTAACTGTCCTCATGAAATCCAATGGAGAAAGTCTTGACTGGCTGGTCCATGTGCCGGGCCATCAAGGCGACTACTGTGCTTGAATCGACTCCGCCGGATAGAAAAGCACCAAGAGGAACGTCAGAGATCAATCGCAGCCGAACTGACTCGTCGAGCAAGGCGCGTAGTTCGTCAAGATAATCAGTCTCTTTGCGACTGGGCGCTGTTACAAAGTTAAAGTCCCAGTACTCGGAAACCGTCACCTCGCCTTTTGAAAACCGCAGATAATTCCCTGGCGGCAGCTTGCTAATGCCTTTGAAGATGCTAAGCGGATCAGGTACGTAGCCGAATGTGAAATAAGCATCCAGGGCCTGGGGATCCAGTTCCCGCTGCACGGAAGGGTGTTCCAACAACGCTTTTATTTCAGACCCGAAAACGAACGTGCCATCCGGAGTTAGAGTGTAGTAAAGCGGCTTCTTGCCAACCCGATCGCGTGCGAGAAGGAGGTGTTGCGTCTTTTCATCCCAGATCGCAAACGCAAACATCCCGCGCAGTTGATTCATGCCTGACGCACCGTATTCTTCGAATGCATGGACTATGGCTTCAGTGTCAGAGTGAGTGCTGAAAGTGTGTCCGCGAGACTCCAGTCGGTCTTTAACTTCCTTAAAGTTGTATATCTCACCGTTGAAGACAATGGTGACCGTTCCATCTTCCCCGGAAATCGGTTGATGGCCGCCGGCCAGATCGATAATGGAAAGACGACGCATTCCGAGCGCTACGCCTTCTTTAATAAAAGTACCTTCATCATCTGGTCCCCGGTGCCGGATCACCTGACACATATTGCGGAGCACACTCCCACGCTCAGCACGTTCAGGCTTAACCCTCGTGCTCCATAAATCGATAAATCCTGCGATACCACACATGCTCGAAAAACCCTCGGTCGTTTAGATGTTCATCGCGTACTTACCACCGCACTGCGCCCAATACTGATTATAGATACTTGCGGCGTGAATCAGATACCCGAAGTCGCGCAGGCCGAGTCGATACAACCAAGTCGTCATTGCGAGGTAATGGCGATTGAGAATACTGCGCGGGAAGTCTCTTCCGCGCAGTATCTGAGTGGCCTCAGAAAGTAGTTCACTTCTCCTCGCCCTATTCAATTGCGCGTCCCACTGATACGAAAGCTCTTCGGGAATCGGTAATGGACAGGGCTCGTGACCCGGATAAGTCTGCCACGGAACACTCGTAACCACAGGCGGCAGATAGTTGAGCCATTTTGCATAGAACTTATGATCCAGACACAAATCGACAGGCGTGGAAACAATCCTCGCCAGCAGCTCACTGTCGTAAAACGGTAACTGGAATTCAAGGCGGTGCAGATCGATATCTTCAAAGTGGAGCGCGAGGTGGCGTCTCTGATCGTTGACGAGGAGAAAAATATAGAAACCTCGGCCCGGATCTTCGGCCTTAATGTCATCGAGTTCTTCTCTGATGTCTTCCCGAAGGGAATTGGAAAGTGCGGCGCCGATGTCTTGTTTCAAAAGCCTCTGCGGTATGTGGGCACCTTGCTGAATCAGGAACTCTTCTATCGCCCGATCCTTTTGTCCAGCTCGCATCAGCTCTACGATTCTCTGACTCACATAAACATGGCCAAAACCTACACTCCCACCATCTCCGGACCAAATCAAGCTCGGTCGTTCCGGTGGTGAAACAAGACGTTTCCTGGATGCGCTCCAAGCCTCAGCCATGATTAACGACCAACGCGGACTTGCATAAGTCTTGAGCGGAACTTCTTCGTGAATCGTCATCACTCGTTTTGCAAACTCAGCGCCCAGCACCTGGTCCTGAGTGCCTGTACGGGCAAAGTTGAACGTGTGTACCTCATTCTGTCGCTCACGAAGTGTGGCCACTATGCAACGAGAGTCTAATCCTCCGCTTAAAAACGAAACTGTAGATCTATCGGCTCGCGCTCTTTTGGCAATGGCTTGCGTAAAACCTTCATGTACTTCTTTGAGGAGTTGCGTTTCGTTGTGCCGCGACTGACGAATGGCATCCCAGCGCCAATATTGCTCCCGGCCGATCTTCCGTTCAGATATCTCCAGGACCTCCGCTGCTCTCATTAAACCAATGTGCGCATAGCCGGTGCGCGTTCCCAGCGGCAGACCTAGACTGACTATTTCGGTTACTGCGCGGACGTCCATTACCTTGGGAATCTGTTCCACGCTGGTCAACGTTCGCAAAGCGCTTGCGAACACAACGAATTGATCGCTGATCCAGTAGTAAAGTGGTCGAATGCAGAGTTTATCGGATATGAGACGCAGGGTTGCGTCAGCAGGTGCGTAATAAACAGCAGAGAAAACCCCCGTTGCCCTACGCAGCAGCGACCAGTCGTTGTTATCCCACGATTGGTGCAGTGCTTCAAGGTCTTGCGTGCGAGTTTGCCATGAATTCGAAGCGTCAAGCTTAAGTAATGGTTCTCCGGTAAGCAGCGCAAGTGTTCCGTGTGAACTGATCCGAAACCCAGATTCGCCATAGGCTCCAATATCTATTGAGGCAATGTAGCAACGCTGGGCGCGATATTCTTTAACCTGATCGTTTGGATGGCGGGAGATATTCGCCCGCAAGGTATCGCACATCGAATCAGGTATTGAATGTGCTGCGGTTCTGCTAAAGATCCCTGCAAAGAGTGTCATCCTATTTCACTACCTCTGCACTCAGCATGTTTGGGTTACTGCGAAACTCGCTTTCTCCAAATCACGAGCGGCAGCAGTTCGCGAATGTCGCGCAGAGCCATTCGCCCGCGGGGCAGAATGTAAAAAGATAGCCCGGCAGCGCTAATCGCCAGTCCGAAACTAATTACCAATCCCGGCAATGCTTCGTTGAACCCCGTCCATTTACGAAAACAGAACACAGCGAGCATTACGGCTAAAGCAGCACAAATCGACGGGATGATAGTGATATAGAATTCGGAGGTTCGTACCGGCCCGATCCGATTAACAAACCAAAACTGGAAAGGTTTGCGAAGACAGATTCCGACGACGGCATACGATGCAGCAACGCCCACAGCGCCCCAGGGTAAGCCTGCAACGATCGAGGCTATCGAAACGAACGCATCGATCAGTCCCCATTGAAGAATATGGTGGGTACGACCCTGTGAGATAAGTAACCAGCCCATAGTACTCGACACGGGCTCAACAATACCTATGATTCCCAGTAGTGCAAAAATGCGACCCGTCTCAATCCATTGCGGCCCCAGAATCACTCGCACCAGCCAATCGGAAGTGATAATCATCAACGCCATTGTGGGCATCGTCAGCATTGCAAGTTTTTCCAACATTCGTAAATATGCCTGCCGATAACGATCCGGGTTATCGGCAAGCCGGCTTAAGGCGCTGACGGCGACTCCGTCGATGGGCGCGATTATTTGGTCAAGGGGTAAGAGTAAGAGTTGGTAAGCTCGGGCATAGACTCCCAGTTGCTGAGCTCCCCAATAACGTCCGATCAGTAGGTTGTCAATATTTCTCGCCAGATAATTGAGCACGTTAAAGCCGGTCAAGTTACGTCCGAACTTCAGCATCGAACGCACTCCTGAATTCCGCGCCGGAAGCCCGGGCCGCCACCGGCATACCAGCCAGACTCCCGCCGCATAACTCGAGCCGATGGCCAATTGGCTCCAAACCAGCGACCAGTAACCAAATCCTTTCCAGGCCAGAACAATCGCAGTACTGGTACCGATCAGCATCGATATGATTTCGTTGGCTGCAATTGCCACAAATCGCATTTGTCTTTTTAGCAGCGCCTCATGTTGTACCGTGAGACCACCGAAGATGAAGCCGCCGGCAAAGGCAAGCGTGATCCAGATCAAACGCGGCTCTCCAAAGAACCAGGCGATTGCAGGCGCAAACGCTCCCGTTATTAACATTGCTGCGATGCTGAGTCCGACGTTGACCCAGAATAGCGTGGTGACTTGTTTGTCATTGATTTCCGCTCGTTGCATTGTGGCTGCCGACAATCCGAGATTTCTGAATGGATAAGAAAAGTTGACCACCACAGCAACCATTGCGATCAGGCCATAATCTTGAGGCGTAAGTAATCTTGCGAGCACTACCGCAGAGGCCATATTGATTAAAAACTTCATGCCCTGCGACACAATCATGATCGTGCCGCTGCGAGCAGTCCTGCCGGTAAGATCGGCTTTCAGATGGTCAGTGCGAAAGTGCTTGTTTGGATCGGCCTGTATTTGAGAGCCCTCATCCATTAGCTTTTGCGACATAAGGTCGTGTTCTTAGGAAGGTTGATTAACTCTTGCGCTATAGAGACGTTGCAAAAGTCTGGGCGCCACCTGGAGCGAGAAAAGGACCAATCTGAGTTTCCAGCTGCGGTAATAGGCGTTCGCAAATCTGAAAGAATCAGCGGCAGAGTGAAATTCGCCATGCAGTAGTTTTCTCTTGCCGCGATCCACTTCCACGCTGGCACTCCGAAGTGCGACTGTTTGTGCCAATGTGTTTCGTTCACTCGGAGTTAAGTCGTTTCGCCGGCTTACCTTATCCAGGACCTTCAATTCACCTTCTACTGACTTGATGCCGTCTGAGGCCAAACTGCCGGACCAAACTCGATGACGAACCAGTACCTTACGCTGAAAGTTCATGCGCGCGTTAGGTCGCTTGGCTAATCGCACCCACAGATCAAAATCCTGTGAATTGCGCAAACTCTCATCGAAGAGTCCTACTTCGAGAATCGGCTCTCTCAAGGCCAGAACACTGGACGTGTTGACAATACACTGTTCGCCAATCAGGCGTTCAAAAGTCACCGGCGGTTCCGAAGGTTCCCGTTGCATCACGGTGCCACGCGCACGGCTCGGATCACCGAAGAGTTCGGCGTCTGCATAAACCAAATCGTAGCCTTCGTCGTTCTGAATAAAAGCGACTTGCTCACCTAGAAAACTCGGCAACCAGAGATCATCAGCGTCCAGGAACGCAACAAACTTACCACGCGCAACCTTAAGACCTGCATTTCGCGCCGCTCCAGCCCCTCTATTTTCCTGTTTGAGGTATGTGATCCGGTTCTGGTACGGCTGCAATATCTGTTCAAGTTGTTCGGTATCGGGTGACCCATCGTTAACGACGATAACCTCGTAGTTGACAAACGTCTGCGCTAATACTGAATCGAGAGTCTCCGCAATAAACTTCGCAGCGTTATAGGCAGGTATGATTACGCTCACCGCGGGCGGGCCACACGCGGCTGGCTGACTATCATTAGTTTGCATTCGTAGCATAATTGGAGTCGTAATCAATACAACTCAATCTTAAGTCGCTTGGTTGAATAACAAAAGAGCCGCAACGCCAATTGATGCGTGGCAGCTTCCGAGGAAAGATATTTGTCTGGCGACCCATCTAGCGATGTCTGCCTAAACCATCATCTCTTTCTCCTCCACCTCAAATACCAGTTTTTGCACGTGCGCCTTCAAGGCGATCTCGAATTGCTTCGCTTCCTCAACCTCGGTAAACGACAACGCTCGCAACTCCTGCTCGATCCGCCGGCGATAATCCGAAACCAGCGAATCCGAAACACCCAAAACCGCCGCCACTTCCAACTGCGTCGCGTGATCCGGGCTCAAATAGCAGTACCAGAGCACACCGATAATCCGGTTATATTGCTTTACCTTCCCGCGCACCGCTTCGTTCAGGCTGCTCATGAACTGCTCCACAAAACCCGCTGCCTCGCGCTCTGACTCGCGACGCATCAGCCCTTCTTCGGGATTCTCGCGCTTGTCGACCGGCTCGTAGGCGTTGCTATTTTCGTTGTCGCTGTCGTCGCCATCTAACGGCACGAGGTAGATATCCATTACGGGTAGACGCGACATCACCAGGCTTCGCAAACTGCGAACATCAACCGGTGAATCAACCGCATCCAGCACCGACACGATCAAATCTTCGAGGTCAGCATTGCTGATAACGATCTGCGAATCGCCGGTACAGCCCACCATCCGCGTGTCTCGCTGTCGCACGGGAATGATCTGCACACGTTGCTCGACGTCGTGAGCGCCACGGCGCGACTTGTCCTGTTTCCACTCACTCAACCCATAGATACGGTCAGCCAAACGACGGTGCGGCTCATCGTCAATACCACTCGAATCGAAACGCCGGAAGTTTGGGCTCGACTGAATCAGTGTGGAAATACGACGGGCCAACCGGTAGCTCTCCGGGTGGCGTTTGCGAAGTTCCGCCGTCAGTAAATTCGTTAATTCGATCTGACTGATCTCGCATTCGATCTCGTAGTCAGTCATCTCCGTTTCGAGGTAATGCTCGAAACGGTTTTTACTCAGCAACTGAACAAAAAGTTCCTGCGTGAGATCGGTGTAAGCCGCACCGGAGCCCTCTTCAACCAACAGCCCGGCGCTGCGAGAAGCCCGGACGAGCGGATGATGCGAGACGATGCGATGGAGGTCAGTCCAAAGACGGTTGACGTCCGAAGATCGCAGGCTGTCGACCCACTTTGCATTCTTTCCCTGCCGGTCGTTACGGCGCTCTCTGGGCACCGGGCGTCTTTCACCGGCTCCGAGGTTCGCGGCTTTTTCAGGATCTTCACTTATGGATTTCACAGGATTGTCCGTGTTCGCCTAACTCTTCTGGGAGTCTGTTACCGAGAATGGTGGGTACCTTTGTTCTGAAGTTGATGTCTGGCGGGTGAGAACTACAGGTGCCAGCGCATAACAAGCTGTGGAAAACTTTTGTTTTTGCCCGATTTTTTACCGCGGGAAGCGGCGATGCTCCTGGAGATGCATGGTCACAGCGGCTGTTCGGCCACCTGACTGACGAAGGCATGGTAACAGCATTTTAAATAACGAGCAACAAGTTTTTACGGCGTGGGAAATGGAAGATTTAGCTAGAAAAAAGCTGGCAATAGCTCTGGAATCGAGGGTGAATTGTGCGTTTTGATACGATGAATCTCAGGGGAACGGATGAAAACCTCAATCAGAACATTTGCTTTCCGGAAAACAGCGGCTTGTCCTGCGTCGACGACCCTTCTTTCATTCCGAACTAAGACTCTCACGGCAGAGGCGACGGAGTTAGTAATCGATCATCTTGAAGTCTGCGACTTCTGCTGCGCCGAGTTGCCGCTCCTGGCACATCAGGATACTGAGATCGCGATGGTGGTCCCAGAGATTCCAATAAGCCTTCGCATACTGGCCGAGTCGATTTTAGGGCCACGGATAAACACGGAAAAGGCGGATTAGGAATACAACTGTTCGATTTGATCGCCGTAGCGCTCGTCGATCACTTTGCGCTTCACTTTCAGAGTCGGTGTCAGTTCGCCGCCGTCGATAGTGAACTCATTCGGCAGCAGTGCCACGCGCCGGATGCGTTCGTAATCAGCCAGCTCAGCCGTCAGCTTCGAAATATCTTTCTGCACGATCTTGATCGCGGGTTGATACTGGCTTAGTTCGACCCGATCTTTCGGTGCTTCTTCACCCGCTTCCGCGAGCGCCTGTTTGAGACTCTCCCACTCGGGAACGATCAACGCCACCGGCTGCTTTCTTCCTGCGCCTACGACGACGATCTGACTGACAAACTCGCTCTGCTTCAAAAGGCTCTCGATCAACTGTGGCGCGACGTACTTCCCATTTGAGAGTTTAAAGAGATCTTTTTTGCGATCGGTAATGTAGAGATGTCCATTCTTCGCGATGTAGCCAACGTCGCCGGTGTAGAACCAGCCGTCTTTGAGAACGGCGGCCGTAGCTTCGGGTTGGCCGTAGTAACCGCGCATCACGTTGGGACCACGCACGAGAATCTCGCCGTCGTCGGCAATCTTGAGCTCGATACCGTCGAACGGAATTCCCACTGAGCCGACGTGATTGTTGCCGGGTCGATTCG
>Ga0163163_10003789_pt1 | contig 12878 bp, 19 predicted proteins | sample S65metaG_FD_119766 | JGI IMG/M metagenome (GOLD analysis project Ga0163163, IMG submission 119766) | Switchgrass rhizosphere microbial communities from Kellogg Biological Station, Michigan, USA - S6-5 metaG | ecosystem: Host-associated > Plants > Roots > Rhizosphere > Soil | place: USA... | reverse complement strand
CTGATCGGGGCCAGTACCGCGATCAGCACGAAGAGTGCGAACGCGGTCGCGATCGCGTTCTCGGTGAGCTGCAGCCCGACATCGTGCGGGGAGAGGGTCTGCGCCGCGATCCCGGATCCCACGACCGCCGCGGCCAGGAACAGGCACCCCACGAACTCGGCCAGCAGGCGGCGCCCGAGCGGGATCGCAGCGAGCGGGATCTCGGGGCCGGCCACGCGGAGCTAGACCGTCGTCAGAAGCGCGGCCACGCCATTCAGTGCACCGGGGACAAGCCGGTAGTACGCCCAGGTGCCGCGCTGGGAGCGGGTGAGGTATCCGGCATCCACCAGGATCTTCAGGTGGTGCGACACCGTGGACTGCTGCAGGCCGAGCGGCTCGGTCAGGTCGCAGACGCACGCTTCGGCGTCTTCGTGAGCGGCCACCATCGAGATGATGCGCAGCCGTGCAGGATCGGCCAGCGCGCGCAGTGACGACGCCAGGCCGACTGCATTCTCCTGGCTGATGGCCTCGCCGGTCAGCGGCGAGCAGCACGCCGTGACATCCCGCACCGGAAGCAGTTCCATCAAGGTCATGGCTCGATCCTGGCACATAGATTGACAAACGTCGATGTATTGGCGATGGTTAGATCGATATCCATCAATGAAGGAGCGCCCGTGGCCGAGAAGCCGATGATCCTGTTCGTCTGCGTGCACAACGCCGGGCGCTCGCAGATGGCCGCGGGCTACGCCCAGGCGCTGGGAGGCGACCGCGTCGAGGTGCGGTCCGCCGGATCCGAGCCGGCCGACCAGATCAACCCCAACGCCATCGCGGTCATGGCCGAAGAGGGCATCGACATCGCCGGCAACGCGCCCAAGATCCTGACGACGGATGCCGTCCGCGAGTCGGACGTCGTCATCACCATGGGCTGCGGCGACACCTGCCCGATCTTCCCGGGCAAGCGCTACGAGGACTGGGAACTCACCGACCCCGCCGGCCAGGCCGTCGAGGTGGTGCGCGAGGTCCGCGACGACATCAAGGCCCGCGTCGAAGCGCTGCTCGCGGAGATCGCGCCCATCGCCTGAGGCTCGCCGACCCAGATCTCAACCTGACGAGGGGAGGTGGACAGATGACCGGATGCTGCGACGGCTGCTGCGGCGGCCCCTGCTGCTAATCGGCAGTCACTGATGGAGGCCTCGGGCTGCTAGCGCTCGGGGTCTTCGGCTTCCTACGGTACGGCGCCGCCGGGCCCGATCGCCGAGCACACGGCGCCCTTCCCGTCGTAGGTCGGGTCAGGGGCATCGGCTGCGTCAGGGGGAGTCAGGTCCCATCGTGCGCCAACGTAGCCGGGCTGAAACTGGGCGATGAAGCGTGCGCGGTCGGGCATCCCCTGGTCGATGGGTGCCCCGTGGGCCCGATAGCAGGGCACGAGGTAGTGGGTGAGGTAGTCGTAGTAGTAGCTGAGCTGCGCCTTGTTCGGCGGCGGCGACTGGCGGACGGGATATCGCACGAACTCGCAATCGAAGATGGCCACCTCGGTCGTGACCGTCGGTGTGTAGTCCTCTCCCTCCGGAGGAACGCCCGCGGCTGTCAGGCAGGCCGCCCGATCCGGATCGCCATTCGACGCCCAGTGGACGAATGCGTCCGTCGGACGCACCGCCTGTGGGTACTGCTGCAGCACGATCTTCCATCGCCGGTTCGAAAAGCTGGCAGTGAACGCCAGGGCTTGCGCGTCGGTGAATGGCGGATCGGATGCCGGATTGACACCGTACTTTGCGGTGAACTCCGCGAGGTTGGCAGCCCAGTCGATCGTGGGCGAGCCAGAGGGTGCCGCTACCCGCGGCGCCGTGCAGCTGCTCACCGCGACGGCAACGGCAACCGCCGCGAGAATCACCCCGAACGTGCGCCGTTTCATAGAAGTTGACGCTAGCTCAGAGTGTCGAAAAAGTCTCCGATGTACGGCGTCAGTGCTCGTGGCGGTACTGGCTGTCGGGATAGTGCGGGTGGGTGTGCGTCACGGCGACGTGCTCGTGTTCGTGGCGGTGCCAGGTGCCGGCCGCGACCGGTTCCGGATGATCGTGATCGTGATGTCCATCGTCGTGGCGGTGCCAGTGCGTGTGCGTCACCGCTTCGTGCGTGTGCTCGTGCTCGTGGCGCTCGGTCAGATGGAGCACCACGCCCACCGCCATCAGCACAGCGGCGACGACCAGCGGGACGGTGATCTGAGCGCCCAGGATGACGGCGAGCACCGCTCCGAAGAAGGGCGCCACCGAGTAGTAGGCACCCGCTCGCGCCGTGCCGAGGTGCCGGAGGGCGACGATGAAGAGCACCAGGCTGACGCCGTACGCCAGCAGGCCGACACCCATCGCCGCCGCAATGCTCCAGACGGGCGGGACGCTCGCCCCGAGCGCGAACGCGAGCCCCAGGTTCACGGGCCCGGCCACCCCTCCCTTGACCGCCGCCAGCCAGGTGGCGTCGTTGAGCGCGACCTTGCGAGTCAGATTGTTGTCGATGCCCCAGCACAGGCACGCGGCGAGAATGGCGAGCGTCGGCCAGAGCGTGCCGAGCGAGGCGCCGGTCGGGATGGACAGCACGACCGCCCCCGCGATGATGCACGCCATCCCGATGGCGATCCTGGTGTCGACGTTCTCGCGGAAGACCACCCACGCCAGCACGGCCGTGAACACGCCCTCGGCGTTGAGCAGCAGCGACGCCCCCGAGGAGGGCATGTTGGCGAGGCCGAACATCAGCAGCACCGGGCCGGCGATCCCGCCGAACAGGATGGCGCCGGCCAGCGGCAGGATCTCGCCGCGAGTCAGGTGCACCTTCGGTGCGCGGCGGATGAGCCGGTAGAGCCCCAGCCCGAGTCCCGACCCTGCGTAGAGCAGCCCGGCGAGCAGCCAGGGCGACACCGGCCCGAGCAGCAACTTGGCGACCGGGGTTCCGGCGCCGAACAGTAGCGCGGATGCGATGCCGGCCTGAACGCCGACGTTGCGGAGCGCGCGGAACATGTTGTTCAGGCTACGACCGACGCCCGGACTCGAGCAGCTACTGCTCGGGATCTCCAGCATGGTCGTGGATGACGTCGCCTCGCCATTGAGTCACCAACCAGAACCCGCAGCGCCGGCAGATGTACGCCGGCTCTGAGCCGAGCGAGTGAAGTTTGCGGCGAGGGTACGGCCTCCCGCAGCACGAACAGGTCAACTCTGCGTCACTCACAAGGCGGCCTCCAGCGCGGTGGCGATCTGGTCCTCGGTCGGAAGCCCGGCCAGCCCGTTCGAGGTCACGTACACCCGGCAGGCGAGGTCGACCGTGCGCCCGTCAGACGGAAACAGATCGGCGCCGTCGAGCGCGAGCGTCGGCGAGCCGGCGAACGCGGTGCGAGCGGCCTCGTCAGGAGTGCGCAGAAGGCGGTATGTCACCGGTACGTCGGGTCTGCCGATCTTGGCGAGTGCGCGGGCGGCGCGGCCGCCGGCTTCCCGCCAGTTCGGACAGTCCTCGATGTGCAGCACCTCGAGCTCCATTCGCCCATTCTGCGCCGTGACATCGGGCGTCGTTCAGACCTCGACCGTGTAGTTCAGCGCGAGATCTGCCCCGTTCCGTCCGCGGATGCCCCAGTTCACTTTCGGCGTCTCGGTGATCGTGATCTCGAGGCTGTGCGGGGGCACCCCGGCCTCGCGCTCGACGCGCTCGAAGAGCGCAGTGATGAGCGCCCGCTTGGCCGCCTCCGACCGTCCCTCGAACATCGAGATCTCGATGATGGTGTAGTCGGCGCCGCGATCGTCAGGGTGGATGAAGTCCTCGGTATCGAGCGCGACAAACCGGTGAAAGCGCTTGTCGGCCGGGTAGTCGAAGGCCGCCATGATCGCGCCGTGGATGGCGTCACTGAGAGCTGCCCGGCGCTCCGACAGCACTGCGCGGTGCGCCCAGATCACGACTTGCGCCATGCGTCGACACTAGCCGCCTGCCTGAGCCGGCCTCGGCTGCCGTTGTCCCAGCCCGCGGCTACCGTGCATTACATGGCGACGGTGGTGTTCATCCAGGGCGGGGGAGCGGGCGCGTACGAGGAAGACGCACTGCTGGTTCGGGACCTGCAGGAGCGGCTCGGCCCTGGCATCCCCATCGACTATCCCCGGATGCCAGATGAAGGCGACCCCGATCCCGCGACGTGGGGACCGGCGATCGGCGAGGCGATTGAGGCGGCACACGCTCCCGTCGTGCTCGTCGGTCATTCGATCGGCGGATACCTCCTCCTCAAGCAACTGGTCGCTGAAGCGCCCCCGGTCGAGGTGGCTGCGGTCGCATTGATCGCGGCGCCGTTCCCTTCCGGTGACCCCGACTGGACGTTCGATGGTTTCGAGCTGCCACCGGACTTCGCCAACCGACTTCCCGTCGGCACCGTCGTCCTGCTCTACGCGAGCGAAGACGACAAAACCGTGCCGTTCGCTCATCGAGACCTCTACGCGGCGGCGATCCGCGGATCACGGACGCGCACGACGACGGGCGGTCATCAGCTCGGCAACGACCTGAGCCAGGTGGCCGATGACATTCTCGAGTTCGTCAGCTCACGGTGATTTCGGCGGGGTGGTCGATCAGGGTTGACCGGACGAGGGAGCGGTGGGCGTCGAGGCCTCGGCATCCCGTGCGTTGTAGAAGGCCTCGTCTCGTCGCCACAGGAAGTAGTTCACGACAGCCAGCGCCAGTATCGCCAACATGAGCAGGCCGCTGTAGCGGCCCAAGATCAGCAGGGCGACCTGAAAGAGCAACAGCGCCGAGGCCACGAAAAGTAGGACTTTTCGGGCAATGCCCATCCTGCTCCAACGCATCATGAGGTCAGTATGGCCGAATCGGAATCCGCGGTCAGCGACGCGCATCTGAGGGAGACGAGGGGATGACGGGAATCGAACCCGCGTAATCAGTTTGGAAGACTGAGGCTCTACCATTGAGCTACATCCCCGTGGCCCGAAGACCGACCTCTACAGTACCGGTTCGGGCCGCCTTCTCTCGCCTCGGCGCACGCCTGGCGGCACGCTTGCCGCGTACCGTACCCTGGCGGCGGATCAGCGATGAGGAATCGAGAAGCCACGTCCGAATCCGGGGTTGAAGCTCACGAGGTCCGCGCGGCGAGGCGCCTGCGTGTCATCCGCATCGCCCTGCGGGTGCTCGCCATCGCGGCGCTGCTCCTGCTGCTCCGCTTCGTCGTCATCCCGCAGTTCGTCGATGCTGCCCACGACGTCGACAAGATCCGTGGTCTCTCGCCGTGGCCTCTGCTGCTGGCGCTAGCACTCGAGCTCGCCTCCCTCGCTGCGTACGGAGCCCTCACCTGGTGCGTGCTCGATCCACGCGACCGCCCCCGGTACGGCACCGTGCTGAGGGTGAATCTGGCGGGCGTTGGTACTACCAACGCCATCCCGGCCGGCGGAGCGTTCGCGCTCGCGGTGCGCTACCGGCTGCTGGCCGCGGCTGGCAGTTCGGCCAGCAGCATCGTCGGGGGGATCGCCGTCGAGGTCATCCTGTCGAATCTGCTGCTCGGCGGCGTCTTCGCGCTCGGACTGCTTCTTTCGCTCGCGAGCTTGCCGCCGAGCCCGTACTACCAAGTCGCCGGCGCATTCATGGTGGTGATCTTCGGCGGAGCGGCCATCGCGCTAGCCGTCGCGGTGCAGCGTCGCGAGCGCGTTGCCACTGCCGTCGCCAAGCGCACCCGCCGGCTGCCCGAAGGCTGGCGCGACCGGGTCGTGCGCTTCGTGGATGACGCGGTTGGCAACGTCGCCACCCTCGCCCTCGATCGGCGCCGCTTCGGTGCCGCGATCTTCTGGGGTGCGGTCAACTGGCTCCTGGATGCGGCAGCTCTCTGGGTGCTGCTCGCCGCGTTCGGCTATCGCGCCGACCCGGGACAGTTGCTTCTCGTCTATGGACTGGTCGGCATCCTGGCCATCGTCCCGATCACTCCGGGCGGCCTGGGCGTTGTCGAGGGCGTCATGGTGCCGTTGCTCGTCGCGCTCGGATCGACCTACGACATCGCCGTGCTTGGCGTGATCGCCTGGCGCGTGCTGCAGTTCTGGATGCCGATGCCGCTGGGCGCGCTCAGCGCCCTCTCGCTGCTGGCCCGGCCGCGCGCGAAAGCCTCGCAGACGCGCTAGCTGGCGACCGCGAGCTCGGCTTCATCCGCGTCGATGCGGATCGCGGCGCACACGTGCGCCTCTTCCCAGGCCATCGCGAAGAAGACGCTCGTCTCGATCGGGCCGGTCTCACCGCAGTCGAGGCATCGCGGCTCGAACGCGCGCAGCTCCATGATCTCGATATCTGCCATGACTCCAGTGTGAGCGCGGTCACCGACAAAGCCGGTTTCGACACGTCGCTTCGCGACTACTCAACCAGCGGGGTCTCGATACGCCGCTGCGCGGCTACTCGACCGTCAAGACCTCGCTCGGCAAACACAGTTAGACTTCGGGGGGCCATTTTCGAGCAGCACCGCTCGGGCCGCGCGAACATCCGGGGCGTAGCTCAGCTTGGTAGAGCGCCCGCTTTGGGAGCGGGAGGCCGCAGGTTCAAATCCTGTCGCCCCGACTCAACATCCCATCGTCTTTCAGCAATCAGATCAACAGAACAACGGAGACACCATGGTCACCACGACCGTCGAGAAGCTCAGCCCGACCCGCGTGAAGCTCAACATCACCGTCACGCCCGAAGAGCTCAAGCCCAGCATCGACCACGCGTACCAGCACATCGCCGAAGACGTGAACATCCCCGGCTTCCGCAAGGGCAAGGTGCCACCGCCCATCATCGACCAGCGCGTCGGCCGCTCCGAGGTGCTCAATCACGCGGTCAACGAGGGGCTCGACACCTTCTACCGCGCAGCCGCCGAGGCCGAGAAGGTGCGGCCGCTCGGGCGTCCATCCGCGGACATCACCAAGTGGCCCAGTGTCGACGACTTCAGTGGCGACCTGGAGCTCTCGGTCGAGGTCGACACCCGGCCCGAGTTCGACATCCCGAACTACGACGGTCTGAAGCTCGAGGTCGAGCCGATCGTCGTCAGCGTGGATGACGTCGAGAACGAGCTCGAGAACCTGCGCAGCCGCTTCGGCACCCTGGTGACCGTCGACCGCCCGGCCCGCCAGGGCGACTTCGTGCAGCTCGACCTCACCGCTACCATCGGCGGCGAAGAGGTGGACACCGCGAGCAACATCTCCTACGAGCTCGGCTCGGGCGAGCTGATCGAGGGTATCGACGAGGCGCTCGACACGCTCACCGCCGGGGAGTCCACCACCTTCGAGGCGCCGCTGCTCGGCGGCGATCACGAGGGCGAGAACGCGCAGATCTCGGTCACCGTTCTCGCCGTCAAGGAGCGCGAGCTGCCGGCCGCCGACGACGACTTCGCCCAGATCGCCAGCCAGTTCGACACCATCGGCGAACTCCGCAGCGACCTGCGCGAGCAGCTCGGCAAGTCGAAGGAATTCGGCCAGGCCGCCGAGGCCCGCGACAAGATCGTCGACGAACTGCTCAAGAAGGTCGAGATCCCGGTTCCGCAGGGGCTCATCGACGATGAGGTGCACCGTCACCTCGAGCAGGAGAACCGTCTCGAAGACGACACGCACCGCGCCGAGGTCGCCGAGAGCAGCGAGAAGACCTTCCGTTCGCAGATCCTGCTCGACGCGATCGCCGAGAAGGAAGAGGTGAAGGTCAGCCAGAACGAGCTGACCTCGTACCTCATCCAGGCCTCGGCCCAGTACGGCATGGAGCCCGGCGAGTTCATCAAGGTGCTCGACCAGAACGGCCAGCTGCCCGCGATGATCGGCGAGGTCGCCCGCGCCAAGGCGCTCGCCAGCGTGCTGTCGAAGGCCAAGGTCGTCGACACCTCAGGCAAGGCGGTGGATGTCTCGGCCCTGACCGAGGGGATCCTGGCCGACGACGCTGACGGGTCTGGCGAGGGCGACGCCGACGGGTCTGGCGAGGGCGACGACGACGAGCTGCTCGTCGAAGCCGCCCCCAAGTCCAAGGGCAAGGCGAAGGGCAAGGCGAAGGGCAAGGCCGCCTCAGACGGTCACGGCCGCAAGCCGGGCAACGAGCACTACGGGCACGACCACAGCTAGCGGCATCCCGCGATGACCGACTACGTCGCGCTGCTGCGCGGGGTCAACGTGGGCGGGGTCACCATCAAGATGGCCGACCTCGCCGAGGTCGTGCGCGGGCTGGGCTACACGGACGTGAAGACCGTGCTCGCCAGCGGCAACGTGCTCTTCACGACCCGGGATGCCGCATCCACCGCGAAGCAGGCCCTCGAGTCGGCGCTGCGGGAGCGGTTCGGCTACGAGGCCTGGGTGCACGTGCTCACCGTGGATGCCATCCGCAAGATCATCGCCGCCTACCCGTACCCGCGCTCGCCCGAACGGCACGCCTACGTCGTGTTCGTGGTGAAGCCCGAGGTGCGCTCCGAGCTGCTGGCGGTCGAGCTCGACCCCGGGATCGAGCAGGCGTCGGCCGGCGCGGACGTCATCTACTGGTCGGTCCCGAAGGGCAGCACACTCGACTCGACGATGGGCAAGGCCCAGTCGAAGGGCTCGTACAAGCCCTGGATCACGACGCGCAACCTGAACACCCTCGAGCGCCTCGCTGGTTGAGTAGGCGCGAAGCGCCGTGTCGAAACCGCCACGTCGAGCGCTGCGGGTCTCGATACGCGACCTTCGGTCGCTACTCGACCGCCTAGAGCTGCACCACGCAGAACCGCGTGCCCTCCGGGTCTTCCATGACCACGTAGTCGGCATCGGCCGGCCGCTTGTCCCACTTGACGCGCCGAGCGCCGAGCCCCTCGAGACGCGCGACCTCGGCTTCCTGATCGTCGGCGTACAGGTCGAGGTGGATGCGCGGCGGCAGCGCGCGCTCCGAGGGATGGGCGTCGAGCGACACGTTCGGCCCGCCGCCGGCTCGTGGTCTCAGCAGCGCGAAGTCGTCGTCGTCGTCCGGTCGGTCGACGTAGTCGAGGGCCTGCATCCAGAACCGCTTCTGGGCCTCCAGATCCCCGACCCGGATGACGATCGAGCCGACCCGGATCACCGCGCGTGCCCATCGACGGCGCCATCCTCCAGCAGTTCGTCGGCGTAGGCGTTGACCGCGCGCTGGTAACGCGGCAGGTGCGGCGCGAGCGCGTGCAGCACGGCGACCAAGCCCTCAGTGGGCCGACCGGCAGTGGCGAGCGCGAGTGCGGCGAAAGCGGTGGCGGCGTCGGCGAGCGGGTGCTGGGGCTGCCCGGCGAACTCGGCGCTCAGCAGCTCGAGCGACTCCTCGGGGCGGCCCAGGTTGCGCACGGTGCTGGCGAGTTGGATGACGACCTGGCCGCGGCGCGCGTCGTCGAGCCCGGCGGCGAGGGCCGCTCGGTAGAAGCCCACCGCCTCCTCTTCGAGCCCGGCGGAGTCACGTGCGCCGCCACGCTCCGCGAGAGCCGCCGCGTCGGTCGGCCCGCGCTCGGCCGCCAGCGCGTCGATGCGTGACACGAGCTCGTCATCAGGGAGGTTCGCGGCATCCGCCCACACCGCGTCGACGCGGGTCTGCCAGTCGGTGTCCATGTGTTTCAGGCTAACCGCGGGGTCTCGATACGCGCTTCGCGCTACTCGACCAACAAGAGGGGTCTCGACACGCACCTTCGGTGCTACTCGACCGGCTCAACCACGCGGCCTCTGCCCAGGGCGAACACGTCAGTGCGCCTCAGAGCCCCCCGGTAGATTCGTCATCGACAACCGAAACGGAGCAACACATGGCCGACACGACATTCCAACCGAGTGTCTTTGACCGTCTTCTGAAGGACCGCATCATCTGGCTCGGTTCGGAGGTGCGCGACGACAACTCGAACGAGATCGCGGCCAAGCTGCTGCTGCTCGCGGCGGAAGACCCGAAGAAGGACATCTTCCTCTACATCAACTCGCCCGGCGGCTCGATCACCGCGGGCATGGCGATCTACGACACGATGCAGTTCGTGCCGAACGACATCGTCACCGTCGGCATCGGCATGGCGGCCTCCATGGGACAGCTGCTGCTGACCGCGGGCACCAAGGGCAAGCGCTACATCACGCCCAACGCGCGCGTGCTGCTGCACCAGCCGCACGGTGGATTCGGCGGCACGTCCTCCGACATCCAGACCCAGGCGGCGCTCATCCTCGACATGAAGAAGCGTCTCGCCGAGATCACCGCGGCCCAGACCGGCAAGACGGTCGAGCAGATCAACGCGGACGGCGACCGCGACCGCTGGTTCAACGCCCAGGAGGCGCTCGACTACGGCTTCGTCGATCACATCCGCGAGTCCGCGTCCGACGTCATCGGCGGCGGCGGAACCGAAGACAAGAAGTAAGGGACCGAACAAATGAACATCCCCATGCCCGAGTCCCGCTACATCCTGCCCAGCTTCGAGGAGCGCACGGCCTACGGCTTCAAGCGTCAGGACCCGTACGCGAAGCTGTTCGAAGACCGGATCATCTTCCTGGGTGTCCAGGTCGACGATGCCTCGGCCGACGACATCATGGCCCAGCTGCTCGTGCTCGAGAGCCAGGACCCGGATCGCGACATCGTCATGTACATCAACTCGCCCGGTGGCTCGTTCACCGCGATGACGGCGATCTACGACACGATGCAGTACATCCGCCCGCAGATCCAGACGGTGGTGCTCGGTCAGGCCGCCTCGGCCGCGGCGGTCATCGCCGCAGCCGGAACGCCGGGCAAGCGCCTCGCGCTTCCGAACGCCCGCATCCTGATCCACCAGCCCGCCGTCGGCGAGGCCGGGCGCGGCCAGGCGTCGGACATCGAGATCCAGGCGAAGGAGATCCTGCGCCTGCGCACCTGGCTCGAAGAGACGCTCGTGAAGCACTCGAACCACGACCTGGAGCGCATCAACAAGGACCTCGAGCGCGACACGATCCTCTCGGCCGATGAGGCGCTCGACTACGGCCTGATCGACCAGGTGCTGAGCAGCCGCAAGAATCTGCCGGCGCTGGTCAAGTAGCCGGGGGAGTCACTCGAGAGGCCTGTTGGGAGTTTCCCGGCAGGCCTCTCGACTTTCCCGGGATCGTCATACCGTGCTGCCCATGGACATGAAAGCCGTCAACCAACAGGTCATCGATGACTTCCGGTCGGGCCGCGAGATCTCGGTCGAGGGGGTCCACCGCGAACGGATCGTGCTTCTGACCACGACCGGCGCGCGCACCTTCGCGCCCATGACGGTGCCGGTGATGTTCACCACGACCGATCGGGGCATCCTCGTGGTCGCCTCGAATGACGGGGCCGAGGACGAGCCGCAGTGGTACCGCAACGTCGTTGCCGACCCGGTCGTGCACGTCGAAGAACCGCAGCAGGAGTACGACGGCAGCGCCCGGGTGCTGGCCCAGACTGCGCGCGAAGCCGCCTGGGCGCGACTGATCGCCGACTATCCCTTCTTCGTCGACCAGCAGGAGCGGGCGGGACGCGAACTCCCACTGGTCGAGATCACGAAGACCTAGGGCTCGCCGGCCCTGTCGGCGGGCTCGTCGTCGCCGAGGCGACGGCGAGTCAGCAGCACCAAGGTGATGATGACCGCCAGAGCGACCACGACGATGATGCCGCCGATCCAAAGGATGTCCGCGAGCGGGACCGCCGAGTCGCGGTCGGCCTCGCTCCCGCCGTTGCCCGTCGTGGGCTTCGCCGGGCCGGCGGCGCCGTGGCAGCCCGGGGGATCCGCGACGCCGCGGGTGACGGTTGCGTCGCCCGAGGGAGCCCAGGTGAACGGAATCCTGCCGCTCACCGCGTGGCCATCCTCCGACACCAGCTGATAGATCACGGTGTATGCGCCGGGCGCCCCGAGCCGGGCCGCCGTCGACATGGTGGCGTCGACGATCGAGACGCAACCGGTCTCGTAGTACTTGCCCGCGGCATCCTGGATCTCGAAGGCGAAGCCGCGGCCGGTGCCGCCGATGTCGAGCAGCTTCTCGTTCGTGTCGATCTCGAACTGCGCCGGCAGCTCGGTCAAGGTCTGGTTCGGAGCCGGCGTCGACGACACGACCTGATCGTGCGCGAACGCCGGGCTGGCGATCGCGAGCAGCGCCGCGATGCTCACGACGAGGGTGCCGGCCGCGATGCGCCGGCGTGCAAGGGAGTTCATGGTGGTACGTCCTGTCTACGAGTTCTGGATGCCGCGCGCACGCGACGTTCGACGGACACCCGCGCGGGTGCCGTCCGGGCTCAGAACGCGAGCAGAGGGGGACCGCGGCGCAACGAGGAGGCGACGAGCAGCCGCTCGGCCGGGCGGCGTTCGATGCTCCGCCAGGCCGGGATCCGCGGCGCACCGCCGGAGGCCAGGGGCACGAGCACCACGGTCAGCCGGGTCGCGAGCACGCGGCCGAGCCGCGCGACCATGGTCCACACCGCGAGTTCGCCGCGCCGTAGGAAGAGAACCGTGAGCACGGCGGCGACGGTGTGGGCGATCCACATCCCGGGATCGGCGAGGTGGTCGTGCGCGCTCGCGGCCAGGGGAGCGGTGACGGGGGAGGCCTCCATGTGAGGCATGCCCGCCATCCCTGAACCGCTGCCCGACGCCGATCCGCTGACAGCCTCGCCGCTGCCAAGCGTCGAGAACAGCAGATGGAAGGCGAGCTGCGACACCCCGACGGCCACGACCAGTCGGGGCAGGGACGGTCGCCGCGCGATGACGGCAGTGCCGAGCATCCCCGCGAACACCAGGGCGGCTCCGAAGCTCAGTGCCCCTGGCCGGTAGCCGCCCGCAAGCGAGTGCGACACCGCGGCAACGGTCGTGGCGACCAGGCCGACGGTCCAGCCGCGCGCCAGTCGTTGTGCTCTCGCGGCCGTCGGCATGGATTCAGCCTACGACGGCGCGCCGATGGGCCATTTCCACACACTGCCGGTCGCTGTTGGCGGTTCGGGTTAGG
>Ga0163163_10003787_pt1 | contig 12882 bp, 10 predicted proteins | sample S65metaG_FD_119766 | JGI IMG/M metagenome (GOLD analysis project Ga0163163, IMG submission 119766) | Switchgrass rhizosphere microbial communities from Kellogg Biological Station, Michigan, USA - S6-5 metaG | ecosystem: Host-associated > Plants > Roots > Rhizosphere > Soil | place: USA... | reverse complement strand
GATACATTGCTCGATGAGCTGTTGGATCTGCCGGCCGAGTCGCGTCCGTCCGTACTGGACCGCAAGTGTCCGGACGATCCGGCGGTGCGCGCGGAGGTCAACAGCCTGCTGCAGGCGGCCGGGGCGGTCGGGGAGTTCCTCTCGACCCCGGCGACACTGGCCGTAGAGCCGCAACTCGACGACATCCCGCCAGGCACCCGCATCGGTGCCTGGCGCATCACCCGGTGGATCGGCCGCGGCGGCATGGGCGTTGTCTATGAGGCCGAGAGGGCCGAAGGCGACTTTCAGCAGCGGGTCGCGGTCAAGGTGTTGAGGCAGGAGGCGATAGCCGAGCTGCCTCGCTTTCACAGCGAGCGCCAGATCCTCGCGCGGCTGGAGCACCCCGGAGTCGCGCGCCTCTACGACGGCGGCGTAACCTCCGACGAGCGGCCGTACATGGTCATGGAGTTTGTCGAGGGGCGGCCCATCACTGAATATTGTTCTTTCACGCATGCTCCCTTGGCCGAGCGCATGCGGCTGTTCGTGCAGGTGTGTGAGGCGGTGGCCTACGCGCACCGCAACCTGATAGTGCATCGCGACCTCAAGCCGGCCAACATCCTCGTGACGGCGCAAGGGCAGATCAAGCTGCTCGACTTCGGCATCGCGAAACTGATCGACGTCGATCGCCCGGAAATGATGCAGACCGTCGCCGCACCCATGACGCCGTTGACGGCTGCGCCCGAGCAATTGTTGGGACTGCCGATTACCACGGCTACCGACATCTATGCGCTCGGGCTGTTGTTGTTCGAGTTACTGACCGATTCACAGCCGTGGTTGCGCGCGCGCGGGCCGATAGCGCAGGCGGTAAGAGTCATTATGGATGAGCCCGCGCCGGTTCCCAGCCGCCGGGCAGCCGAAAGGAGTGCCGCTCCGATCCCGCCCAGGCTGCTGCGCGGGGATTTCGATGCGATCGTGGCCAAAGCGGTCCGCAAGGAACCGCTGCACCGCTACGCAACGGTCGATGCTCTCAAAGGCGATATCGACCATGCCTTGCGCGGCGAGCCCGTGGCTGCACGCGCGGGCGCGAGATTATATGTTTTTGGCCGTACGGCGCGCCGCTATCGCTGGCTGACCGTTGCCGTCGCCGCCGTGTTGGTTTCTCTGGCGGTAGGGTTGGGTGCCGCGGCCTGGCAGGCGCGGCGGGCCGAAATCGAACGCGATGTGGCGCGGCGCGACGCGGCGCGTGAAGAAGCTGTCCGCTATCAGTTGACGCGGCTGTTTCACAGTGCGATCGAAGAGCGCGGCTCGCAGCCTGCGACTGCGAAGGCAATGATCGACAACAGCGCTTTGCGGGTCTTGCGTGAGTATCGCTCGCAGCCCCAGCTTCAGGGCCAGATTGTCCTGACCCTCGCGGACCTGTACGGCGCGTTGCAGGATGTCGAAGGTGCCTCGGCACTGCTGGAAGGCTTTGTGAAGCAGGCGGGGCCGGACACGGACCCCGCGGCCCTGGCCGATGCGCGCCAGAAGCTCGCCAACATCGAAGTGTTGCACGGGCACACAGACCACGCAGCGCAATTGATTTCCCAGGCGGAAGCATTCTGGGACCGTCAACCGCCGCAGCGCTATGCCGAGGAGCGGCTGGAGGGCCTGGCGGTCAAGTCGCGTGTACAACGCTCAGCCGGCGACCTCGAGGCCGCTATCGCGACCGAGAATACGGCTATCGCGCGCCGGATCGCACTATCTGGCCGTGTGCACCGCGAGACGGCCGTTCTCTACAACACGCATGGGATCACGCTGACAGCTGCGAACCGCCTCGACGACGCGCTTGCCGCCTATCGGGAAACTATCGACATCTACAGTAAATTGGGGCTGGAGTCGGAGCTGGATGCACAAATCATCCTGGGCAACATGGGTACCCTCGAGTTTCGCACCGGGCACCTTCGCGAGGCAGAAGATCTGCTGCGCAATGCATACGAGCATGAACGCGCGCTTGCGGGTGATTCGGCTGCGGTCGCGGCGGTCATGGGGTTGTATGGGGAAGTCCTCACGCTTACCGGCCGAAGTGCGCCGGCGCTCGGCATCGCTCGCGAGGCTGTTGACATAGCCAAGCGCTATGCCGGTGCCTCGAGTCCCGTGGCGCTGCAGAACGTGCTGTTCCTGGCGGATGCGCAATCCGCGAACGCGGATGCAAAAGGGGCGCGCACCACGTTGCTTTCAGGCCGCGATGCGGCGCTCGCTCAGTACGGCCCCAAGCATCTTGCGACGCTGCGTGCGCAGATGGCACTTGCCAATCTAACCTTTCGACAGGGCGGTCCGGTGGCTGGCCGGGCGCAGTTGGTTGCAACAATCGCCCAACTGCGCGAGCTCGGCGCGCGCGCCGATTCGAGCCTCGCCCAAGCTCTGCAGTACGTCGGCGAAATTGACTTGTCGGCGGGGAAGCCGGCCGATGCAGCTGAATCATTGCGCGCCGCGGTCGGTATTCTCAGCCGCTTTGCAGCGTCGGGTTGGAATATTGGGCTGGCGCGCGAGCGGCTCGGTGAAGCGCTGGGTGCTGCCGGGCAGCCTGGCGCGGCCGAGCAGCTGAATCAGGCTGTGAAAATATTGAGCACGGAGCTTGGCGCCCAACACGCGGAAACAGTTCGTGCTAAGTCGGCCCTCCAAGCTCTCGATAAAGCCACGCCCGGGCCTTGAGCCAGTCGCGCTGCACGGTGCGCAGCGATAGTCCCAGCGCGCGCGCAGTGTCTTCCTCGCCATAGCCGCCGAAGAAACGGCATTCGATCACATCAGCCAGCCGCGGAATCTCCAGGGACAGGCGTTCCAGAGCCTCGTTCAGCGCAAGCAGCCCTTCATCGGAATCAACCCCGACACCTTCCGCGCTCGACAGTGTCAGGTGCAGTTGACCGCCGCCCCGCTTGTCGGCGATGCGCGCGGCCGCATAGTTGATGAGCGCATGGCGCATCGCGAGTGCGGCAGCGCGCAGAAAATGAGTTTCATCGGTGAACCTGCCGGAATGGCGCAGGCGCAGGTAAGCCTCGTGAACCAGGGCGGTCGTCTGCAGTGTTTGATTACCGCCGAGGCGTGAGCGCGCGCGTTGCGCGATGTGTTTGAGCTGATCGTAGAAAGCGGGGAGCAGCTCGGCGGCAATCAGCCGCGCTTCGGCCGGCGCTGTGCTGCTCGCGAGCGGCGCCTTGCGCGCCTCGAGCGCTCCATCGCTGTCGATGTGGCCCGTGTGGCGGCTCATTGCGAGCACCTCTCACAGATTTTCGCTGGCAGCGCCGTCCTTGGTGCGGGCGGGCCCGGTCTCGAGCCGCGTGACGGACGTGAATGCACAGCGTGTTCCATTCGGCAGCACGACACCTTGGTACTTCTCGATCTGCGGCGGTGTCTGAACGATGAATGCAATGGTATCAACCAGCCGCAGGCCGGTGCACTGGCGCTTGAATCGTGCTCTGAACAACGAGCGGTCCACTGAATTCACGATCAGGGTCCGGTCATCGGGAGCCACCCAATCGATGAGCTGGTAGGTGCGCAACTCGGTGCTCCCCGGCCGCATCTGTGGCGTCACTTTCCCTGTCGGAGCAGCCACTTGCGGATGATGGATTGCACAGGCAACCAATGCGGCCGGCAGCAGCCACCCGAATCGCCACACATTGAGGGTCTTCATCCGCGTAGGTCCTTTGCCACAATTCGTCACCACTCATCGTCAGCCTGCCGTATTTCCGTCACGGCGGCCACTGTCCTGTGAGCTGAACTATGTGCAGGCCGAAACGAAGTGTTTCGCCGGGGCCGCGGAGGCCCACCAGCAAAGAGGACCCTTTTTATGAAGACGATGACCCGGGGCGTAGCCCACATGCGCAACCGTTCAATTGCCCTGGCCGTCGCGGCCGCGTGCTTGACGGCACTACCCGTGCATGCGCAGGAGACCGTGACGGTTCGGCAGCCTGCATCCAAACAGGAAAATATCGGTGTCATGACAGGATTGGCGGTCGGCGCTGCGGCCGGTGGTCCGGTCGGTGCCATCGTCGGCGCCGCCGCCGGTGCCTGGCTCGGCGATCGCTATCACAAGCAGGCTGTTGCTCGAAAGGAGCTCACGGCCGGCCTCGACAAGAGCGAAAGTGACCGTACGCGGCTCGCGCAGAACGTCACTGAGCTGAATGGATCGCTTGCACAGGAGCAGGCGCGTGGGGAGCAGCTCGATCTGGCGCTGAGCCATACTGACGAGGTGCAGACCGACGTGAGCTTCAGGACGAACGACGACTCGATCCAGACTCAGGCCATGTCGCCGTTGTTGAAGTTGGGAGCGCTGGCTGCTGCGCTGCCCGACGCGAAGGTCCGCGTCTCAGGGTATGCCGATCCCCGTGGATCGGTAGCCGTGAACGAGGCCCTGTCGAAACGGCGCGCCGACGCCGTCGCTGCAGTACTCGCATCTGCGGGTGTTTCGCCGGACCGCCTCATTGTTGAGGCGCATGGGAAATCCGACGCTACGAGTGAGGAAGGAGACGTTGACGGATACGCGTTCGACCGCCGGGTCTCCGTGCGGATAGAACGTGCCAGCGGGCAGGCTGTGGCAAAGAACTGATGACGCGGAGCCCCCCACGGGATTGAGCTATCGCACGGCTCAATTCCGTGGGACCTGGCCGTCAAAACCGCTACGATGTTGCCATGAAAACCTCAATCGTGCGTCTGGACGGACCCGTCGAGTCGGAGGAATCCGAGCTGGCGGCGGACAAGGTGCTTGCCGGTAAACCGGTCACACGGGTTTCCAACTACTTCACCGATTTCACTCAACAGTTTTTCGCCGGCCGCTGGGCAGCGACACGCGGCAAGTGGCGAGTGCGGTACACGGAGAACGAGCTGTGCGTGATGACCGCGGGCAAGGTGGTCATTGAAAGTGAATCTGGTGAGCGGCACACCTTTGTGTCAGGAGATGCGTTTGTGGTTCCCGCCGGATTTTCCGGGAGTTGGGAGGTGCTGGAGGATTGCAGCAAGATTTACGCGATCTTCGAGCGCACTACCCTGGTGGCCTGAACCGCGCACGCGTTACATAATGCACCTGTGCAGTGAAACATGTCGCAGATCCGCTACTCGGCGGCGCAGCGCTGGTCCCATCGGTCCACACTAATCACGCTGATCGCAATCCCACTTGAAAACGGCTTGATTTGTTCGGAGGTGCGCCATGGAGACAGTAACCATCGCGACGTCCCGGGGATTCACGGTAGCGGATATGGAGATGCTCGTCGGAAGCGTTGTCATCGTTGCTGCATTGGCCTGGATGCTGCTCTCCAAGATGAAGCACTTGCGCGGACGTCACCAGGAAGAACCCCGAGTTTGATGCGTCGCTGATCCCATAATGAAAGTTGATGAATTACAGCCGAAGCGCTAACCCCGCTTCGGCTGTTTTGTTTTAAGCCGCCCGCAGCACTTCGCGCAGCGTGCTGAAGATCTGGTCGATCTGCGCGGGCTCGACGATCAGAGGCGGTGACATTGCAAGGATATCGCCCGTCTGCCGGATCAGCAGGCCCCGCTCGAAGCACTTGGTGTACACCTCGAACCCGCGGGTGCCCACCTTGCCCGGAATCGATTCCAACTCCAACCCCAGGATCAGTCCGTAGTTACGGATGTCAGTGACGTGCGGCAGTTCGCGCAGTGAGTGCGCGGCATCTTCCCACTGACCAGCCAACGACTTCGCGCGCGTCAGCAGGCCTTCGCGCTCATATATGCCGAGCGTCGCAAGTCCCGCCGCGCAGGCGGTTGGATGTGCCGAGTAGGTATACCCGTGGAACAGCTCAATCGCGTTGTCCGGGCCCTGCATGAACGCCTCATATATGGACTTGCGGGCGATCACAGCCCCCATGGGTATGCAGCCGTTGGTCAAACCCTTTGCGGTTGTCAGGATGTCGGGCGTGACGCCGAACTCCTGAGAAGCAAATGGCGCACCCGTCCGCCCGAATCCGGTGATCACCTCATCGAAAATCAGCAGGATGCCGTGACGATCGCAGATCTCCCGGATGCGCTTCAAATACCCGCGTGGCGGAATCAACACTCCCGTAGAGCCGGCGATCGGCTCGATGATCACGGCGGCTATTGTGGAGGCATCGTGCAGAGTAACGAGCCGCTCGAGCTCCTCGGCGAGCTGTGCGCCTTGAGCTGGTTCGCCTCGTGAGAATGCGTTCTTGGCCAGGTCGTGAGTGTGTGCAAGGTGATCGACGCCGGGCAGCAGGGAGGTGGACCACATCTTGCGGTTGGGCAGGATGCCACCCACCGAAATGCCACCAAATCCCACCCCGTGATACCCGCGCTCGCGGCCAATCAGACGCGTACGTGTCGCTTCACCCCGGGCGCGGTGATACGCAAGCGCGATCTTCAGGGCCGTATCGACTGACTCTGATCCGGAGTTCGTGAAGAACACATGGTCGAGACCCGGCGGGGCGATCTTGACGAGCCGGTTCGCGAGCTCGAACGCGGCTGGATGCCCCATCTGAAACGGTGGGGCGTAGTCCATCGTCTCGAGCTGGTGCGAAACAGCTTCCGTGATTTCGCGGCGGCCATGGCCTGCGTTTACACACCAGAGGCCGGCTACGGCATCGAGAATCTTGCGGCCATCGGGGGTCCAGTAGTGCATCCCGGCGGCTTTGTTCAACAGCCGGGGCTTGGACTTGAACTGCCGGTTCGAGGTGAACGGCATCCAATAGGCTTCGAGTTCGGATTGGGACATGGCGTGCTCGGGGGAGTGGGGAGAGGCTCCCGACCGCCCGAATGATAAAGAAAGTTGACAAAAGAGGCTATCCTGGCCGACATTCCGCCCCTCTTGTCGAGGATTTTAAACACCCAGGCGGTCCGAGGCTCATGACAATCGACGTAGGCACCCGGTTGCGCGGCATCCGTACCACGTTCGGCCTCTCGCAACGTGAGCTGGCGCGCCGCGCGGGTGTGACCAATGGATTGATCTCACTCATCGAGCAGAACCGGGTGAGCCCGTCGGTCAGCTCCCTCAAAAAGGTGCTGGATGGCCTGCCGATGTCGCTGGCCGAGTTCTTCACGCTCGATCTGGGCGAGCCGCCACAGACCTTCTTTGGAGTGGAGGAGCTGGTTGAGCTCGGCAACGAGGAAGTCTCGTTGCGGCTGGTTGCAGCTCAGCGGCCCGGGCGGCAACTCACGATCCTGCATGAGCGGTATGCTGCAGGGACCGGCACCGGTGATGAGATGATTGTCCACCGAGGCGAAGAAGGCGGTGTGGTGGTGCGAGGTCGCGTCGAGCTCACGGTCGGCGGAACGACACGGGTCCTTGGCCCGGGCGAGGCGTACTACTTTGCAAGCCAGCTGCCCCACAGATTCCGAAATGTTGGGCGCGAGGCGTGTGAGATCATCAGCGCCTGCACGCCCCCCAGCTTCTGAAGAGAGATACCTATGGCTGCCAAACCCGAAACAATTTCATGGCACGAGCGGGCTCGTACTCTCGACATCCGCACGAAGGCCTTCATCAACGGCAACTACGTCGAGTCCGCATCCGGCTCGACGTTTGATTCCATAAACCCCGGCACCGGCAAGCTGCTCGCCCGGGTCGCCGCGGGTGACGCTGAAGACGTCAATCGTGCGGTGGCCGCTGCACGCGCCGCGTTTCGCAAGGGCGTGTGGGCCAACCAGGCTCCCAAAGATCGCCAAAAGGTTCTGAAACGCTTTGCCGACCTCATTCGAGCCAACGGCGAAGAGCTCGCGTTGCTCGAAACTCTCGACATGGGAAAGCCCATCGGGGTCAGCCTGAATGTCGACATCCCCTCTGCCGCACGTTGTATCGAGTGGTACGCGGAAGCCATCGACAAGATCTACGACGAAGTCGCCCCCACGGGCCCCGGCGCGCTCGCGCTGATTACCCGTGAGCCGATGGGAGTCGTTGGTGCGATTGTCCCTTGGAACTATCCGCTGTTGATGGCCGCGTGGAAGATTGGGCCCGTGCTTGCCGCGGGCAACTCGTTCGTACTCAAACCGTCCGAGAAGTCACCTTTAACGGCGATTCGTGTTGCGCAGCTCGCCATCGAGGCAGGCATTCCCGAAGGTGTGTTCAACGTGGTGCCGGGTCTGGGTCAGACAGCGGGCAAGGCGCTGGCGTTGCATATGGACGTTGACTGCATCGCTTTCACGGGGTCGACAGCGACCGGCCGCAACATCATGCAGTACGCCGGTCAATCGAATATGAAACGTGTCTCACTCGAGTGCGGTGGCAAGTCGCCGAACATCGTGATGGCGGACTGCCCCGACCTGGACAAGGCCGCTACTGCCGCTGCCTATGCGATTTTCGACAACCAGGGCGAGGTGTGCTCAGCCGGCTCGCGGTTGCTCGTGCAGGAGAGCGTCAAGGATGCGGTGCTCGAGAAGGTCAAGGCCATCGGAAAGATGCTGGCTCCGGGCGATCCGCTCGACACCGCCACCAAACTCGGCGCGATCGTGGACGATATTCAGTTGAAGCGCGTGCTCAGCTACATCGATGTGGGCCGCAAGGACGGTGCCAACGTATTCCTCGGCGGGCGCAGAGTGCGCGAAGATAGCGGCGGATATTTCGTCGAGCCGACGGTGTTCGATGGTGTCCGGCCCAGCATGACGATCGCTCGCGAGGAGATCTTCGGGCCCGTGTTGTCCACGATCACGTTCAAGACGGTGGATGAGGCGATCGAGATCGCCAACGACGTCATCTACGGACTGGTGGCTGCCGTGTGGACGCGGGATGTTACTGTTGCTCATCGCACAGCGAAGGCGCTGCGCGCCGGAACGGTATTCATCAACTGTTATGATGCCGATGACATCACGGTGCCGTTCGGCGGATTCAAACAGTCGGGAATCGGACGCGACAAGTCGTTGCACGCTCTGGAGAAGTACACGGAGCTGAAGACGACCTGGCTCGATCTGTCTTGATCTGATCTGTCCTTGAACACGCAAACCAGGCAGTTCCTCGCGAGCTCCCCGCGAGGACTTGCCGATCTGCTGGCTCGCGAGCTGGCGGCATTCGGCGCAGAGAATGTGAAGGAGCGTTCAACCGGCGTCGCTTTCTCTGGCACTCTGCGCACGGCGTATCGCGCTTGTCTCGAATCGCGTATCGCCAACCGTGTGTTTCTTGAGCTTGGGCGGTTTGACGTCGTGGACGCCGAGGGTTTTTACGCGGCTGCGCGTGGTATCGACTGGCCGGCGCATCTTGCCCCGGCTGCGACCCTCGCGTGCGATTTCAGCGGCCGCCATCCTGCGATCACGCATACGCACTTTGGTGCGTTGAAATTGAAAGACGCCATTGTCGATTGCATGCGGGAGGTTACTGGGTCTCGGCCTGATGTTGCGCCCGAGCGGCCAGGCGTTCGGGTACACGCACATGCGAACGGGAACAATGTAACCGTGTCGCTCGACCTCTCTGGGGAGAGCCTCCATCGCCGTGGGTACCGGGGTGCGGCGGGCGAGGCGCCACTGAAAGAAAATGTGGCGGCCGGGATGTTGATGCGGTCGGGGTGGGGAGAAATGGCCGCCTCGGGTGCGCAGTTTCTTGATCCTATGTGCGGCTCGGGAACGTTGGTTATCGAGGCGGCAATGATTGCTGCCGATATCGCGCCGGGGTTGGCGCGGGATTACTACGGGTTCCTTGGGTGGCGCGGTCACGACCCGCAGCTTTGGCGTGAAGTGTTGGAGGAGGCTAGGGGGCGGATACGCTTCCAGCCACGCAGTGAGCGCGGAGCATTGGACGCGGCCGCAGCCGCACCTGTCATTGATGGCGAGGTGCTGCCTCGCCCCCTCGTGATCCGCGGTCAGGATCGGGACGCTACTGCGGTGCGGATTGCGCGCGGTAATGCGGACCGCGCGGGAGTGGCGCATCTCGTACATTTCGAAGTGCAAACGCTGGCGGACGCGGCACCCGCGCCGGACGGCAGTGACGCGGACCACGCACCGCCGCCGGCGGACAGCAACGCACCCGCCCCGGTGGGGTTACTTTGCGTAAACCCTCCCTACGGCGTCCGGCTGGAGGATCACAACGCCGCTCTAGCCACACACCGGGAGCTCGGCAAGGTCTTACGCGAGCGATTCCAAGGTTGGGTTGCTGGGGTGCTCATTGGCTCGCCGGAGCTGGGCATGGAGCTCGGCATTCGTGCGTATAGGACACATACGCTTTGGAACGGCGCCCTCGAGTGCCGGTTGCTGCGGCTGAAGGTTGATGCACAGAGTGAGCGTGAGCCGGGGCGTTTTTCGAAACCCGATGCCAGCCTGCGGGAGTCGCCAGGCGCCCGCATGTTTGCGAACCGGCTGTCCAAGAACCTCAAACGCCTGCAAACCTGGGCTTCCCGTTCCGATGTTTCCTGCTACCGCGTGTATGACGCAGACATGCCCGAGTACGCGTTTGCGATCGATCTGTATCGAACACTCGATCCGCAGCTGACATGGCTCCACGTGCAGGAATATGCGGCACCCGCAGAAATCGAGCTGGAAGCGGTGCGCCGCCGCCGCAACGAGGCTCTATCCGTTCTGCCCGAGGTCACGGGCGTGCCGGAAGAGCGGATTCACGTGCGGACCCGGCGGCGCAACAAACGTGGCGAGCAGTATCGCAAAGTCGACGAGCAGGCGAACTTCCACGTGGTGATGGAAGGCGGCTTGAAATTCCGTGTCAACTTCGATGACTACCTGGATACCGGTCTGTTCCTCGATCACCGCGTGACGCGGGCACGATTGCGCGCGGCAGCCAGTGGGAAACGGTTCCTGAACTTGTTTGCTTACACAGGAACAGCAACTGTCTACGCAGCAGCAGGCGGCGCAGCTTCGACCACCACGGTCGACATGTCGCGCACCTACCTGGACTGGGCACAACGCAACCTGGCAATCAACGGTATAACAGGCCGGCAACATGCGCTGGTACAGGCTGACTGCCGCGAGTGGCTGGAGGAGAGTGCTCATGGCAAGGAGCGCTACGACCTGATTTTCCTCGACCCGCCGACGTTCTCCAACTCCAAACGCATGGAAGGCGTACTGGATGTCGAGCGCGATCACGGCGCGCTCATTGATGCATGCGCGAAGCTGCTGGCGCCGGGCGGGCTGCTCGTGTTTTCCACCAACGCGCAGCGCTTCAAGCTGGCGGAGGCGTTGGCCACCGAGTACGACATCCGGGATATCTCCGCAGCCACATTACCCCGCGATTTCGAGCGCAATCCCCGGATCCACCGCTGTTTCGAAATCCGTGCCGCAAATTCGGGTAGCGCGCTTTACAGGCCAGCCGCGGTGCGGTAGCGTGGCCTTATGACGATTTCGATTACCAAGCGCACGATCACCCTCAAGAAGCCCAGCGGGCTTCCGGAGACGCGCGCGCGCTGATCGAACCAAAGGCAGCAGCGAAGCATCCAGGAGGCCCCGCCCGGCAACGAGCGGGGCCTCGTCGTTTCTTGAGCTCAAATCGCAAACCGGGAGAACACAATGCAATCTGGTCGTTCAGCGGCGCCCGTCGTCGCCATCGTCGGGGCCACGGGCGCCGTCGGAATCGAGTTGTTGGGCTGTCTCGAGCGGCGCAACTTTCCCCTCTCGGAGTTGCGATTGTTCGCATCCGCCCGCTCGGCCGGCAAAACACTGCCGTTTCGCGGCAAGCCGCTCCCGGTCCGTGAGTTGACCGAGGACGGATTGAGCGGGGTCAACATTGGATTGTTTTCGGCGGGGAGCTCGACGTCCAAGCGGTTCGCGCCCGTGGCGGTCAGCAAGGGCGCGGTGGTCGTCGATAACTCGTCGGCGTTTCGCATGGATGCGGGCGTGCCCCTGGTCGTTCCGGAAATCAACCCGGGAAGCGCCCGTGAGCACAAGGGGATCATCGCCAATCCCAACTGCGCCGCCATTATTTCAATCACGCCGCTGTGGCCGATTCATCGAACCAACAGGATCCGCAGACTGACCCTCTCCACCTATCAGGCAGCCTCGGGTGCGGGCGCTGCGGCAATGGAGGAGTTGCGCGAGTCCACCCGCGCCTATCTGGATGGCCGTGAATACCGCAACACCGTTTTGCCACACCCGTATGCGTTCAATCTCTTCAGTCACAACACGCGGATCGATCCTGCGACAGGCTACAACGATGAAGAGACCAAGGTTATACAGGAGACGCGCAAGATCTTCGGTGATTCAGACATCCGGGTATCGGCGACTTGTGTGCGCGTGCCTGTGTTGCGCGCCCATTGCGTGTCTTTGACTTTCGAATGCGAACGTCCGATCAGCGCTGCTGCCGTGCGGGAAATGCTCGGGTCCGCCCCGGGAGTCAAGCTGGTTGATGACCCTGAAAAGAACTACTTCCCCATGCCTAAGGATGCATCCGGTCAGGACCCCATCCTGGTGGGCCGCATCAGGCAGGACCTGAGCGATCCGAGCGGCCATTCGGTTGCGATGTTCGTCGCGGGGGACCAGCTCCTAAAGGGCGCGGCGCTGAATGCCGTGCAAATTGCGGAACAGTTACTCTAGTTTGCCGATTTGTTCGGCTACCTTCCGCGGGTGCCACCCACGCCGTTCCGGCGTGGGGTTGCGCGCGCGCCACCCACGCCGTCCGGCGTGAGGTTACGAGAGGGTATCGGTTATGAAAAGAGCCTATAGCTTGGGAGTGGCCGCAGCGTTGGCGCTGGGCGCCACCGCTGCCAATGCTGATGTGGATATTTCAGTGGCCATTCAAGGAGAGATTGCGCCGGGCGTCTACGGCCGCGTAGATCTCGGTGGCCGGCCGCCGCCAGCATTGGTCTATGCCCGGCCTGTCATCATCGAGCAGCCTCCGACGCATGTGGTCGTGGCAGAGCCGCTGTATCTGCACGTTCCGCCTGAGCACGCTCGAGCGTGGCGTCTGCATTGCCACGAGTATCATGCGTGCAATAGGCAGGTGTACTTCGTGAAGTCCCGGGAGTACGAGCCGGGGTACGT
>Ga0163163_10003786_pt1 | contig 12886 bp, 11 predicted proteins | sample S65metaG_FD_119766 | JGI IMG/M metagenome (GOLD analysis project Ga0163163, IMG submission 119766) | Switchgrass rhizosphere microbial communities from Kellogg Biological Station, Michigan, USA - S6-5 metaG | ecosystem: Host-associated > Plants > Roots > Rhizosphere > Soil | place: USA... | reverse complement strand
TGTTGTCCAGGCAGCCAAGGATCACGTCATCGATGGCGGCCGGATCGATGTCCTGTCGGCCGACCACTGTCTTGATCACGTGGGCGGCCATGTCCGCCGGGTGCTCGCCGGCGAACCCGCCCTTGCGCCTACCAACTGCGGTCCGCGCCGCGTCAACGATGAAAGCTTCAGCCATGACAATAATTTAACAGAGAATCAAAAAAGGTCAAATGCGGATCCGAGGTGCGGAAAGAAGCCACTACCGGGGATGTGGACTCGCCGCCACCCCGTGGCGGACGAGGCTGCGTGCGTTGGCGACGACGGCGTCCACCGAACTGCGTCGCGGATCGAACCATTCTGCGGCCCAGTTCAATGCGCCCACGACAAGCAACTGAGCGAGTCTCGCGTCGAGTTCGGGTCGCAGTTCGCCGTCGGCATAGGCTTCGTCGAACAGTCCGCTCCAGAGTGCGCCATAGGCCTGTTCCTCGTCGCGTTGGCGCGTCCGTAGTCGTTCGGGGATCTGCCCCGAGTTCCGTATCGACGCCGTCGTGTAGTCCGAAAGTTCCAGTTCATGCCGCAAGTGGGCCTCGACGGCGACCAGGATGCGCTCGAGCATGGGAGTCTCAGGAGGCAATGCATCGAGGGACTTCCGAAGGTGCACCCGCATGTCCGCGATGCCCGCGTACATGACCTCCTCGATCAGATCGTCGCGCGAGGAGAAGTAGTAGTAAATGGCGGGCGCCTGAACCTCAGCGCTGGCTGCGACGTCGCAGAGGCGGGTGCCGGCGTAACCCTTGATGCTCAGCACATGCGCCGCGGCATCCAGGATGCGGACGCGCGTGCGGGCTGCCTTCGACTCGCTGTCCGGCTGCCTCGAGGCCGACCAGAGCAGATTTCTATCCACAGTTAGATAATATGCGTGCCGGACGCCTCTAGGAGGGCGATCTGGCGGCCGCCCCGCCAAGGAAGTCGGCGAAACCGTAGTGCGGGTACGCGCCGATGACGACCTGCTCCAGTACTCCGAGCCCTTGCCGGCCGCGCCACGAGGCTCGAACGAGTTGCTGCACGTGGAGGTTTTCGGGAGCCATCGGGTCGAGGTCTGCGATGTCGTAAGACTCACTTGCAACGGCGAGTTCGTCGTGCCACTTCCCGTGCGCCCACGTCGGGTGGCCGTATCCCAGGCCCTTCATCTGAAAAGTCGCGAGCGGTTCGAGTCTCATCTCGTCTGACGCGCCATCGATCGTGTGAGTGACGAGGACGGCCTTCCGGGCGCGTCGGGTGCCAGGAATCCAACTGACCGAATGGTCGACGCGGGCGAAGGGGACCGACTCCGTGCTCACCGACGCTGCGGACTTCGGGACTACGAAAGCGTCTCGGGCCCAACAGGTGCCATCGGGATCTTCGAAGACGAGGAAGTGAAAGCACTCATCGTCGAAATGAATCGGCGCCCACAGAAACAGAACCTCCGGCGGCGCGGAGGGCGCACCGTCTGCCCAGCCGTGCGTGGATCGCGAGCCCCACGATCTGTCCTTGGTGGCGTGCATGCCGTCGGTGCCGAGTTCGATCCGTTTCCCGGCGACCTCCAGCTCGCCGGTCCACGTACCCCACTGGGTGGCCCTGGTGGCATCCATGTACAAGCGTGCGCCGCGGTAGGCGGTTTGGCGGGACTCTTCGACCGCAGCCGTTGTCGCGGTGTAGGTGAGGTCGGCAACTATTCCGTGATCGGGAGCGTCCACGATCACGCGGTTGACCCGCATCGGCTCGATGATCTCGATCCGGATCGGCCCGACAGAGGTGTCCACCGGGTTGGGGCCGATGCGACCGCTGGCGAATACCGAGTGTTGTCTGCCGTCGACCACAGCCGAGAACGCTCCATCCACGAGCAACCGGTTCGGATACACGCAGAATGCGACGCCGAACATCAGGTCGTCGCGGAAACCGTTGAACCAGAAGCGATCGTAGTGATGAGGACTCCCGGACCCGGCGTGAGCCAGGGGGAGTGCGGTCTGGTGGACGGGATAGTCGTCGAATCCGATCAGCATCGAGCTAGATACCTCCGCGCGACACCAGTTGGCCGGCGATGACGTTGCGCTGGATCTCGTTGGTGCCCTCGCCGACGATCATCAGAGGAGCGTCGCGGAAGTAGCGCTCGACGTCGTACTCGGTCGAGTATCCATAGCCGCCGTGAATGCGCACGGCGTTGAGCGCGATCTCCATGGCGATTTCGGAAGCGAACAGCTTCGCCATACCGGCTTCCATGTCGGCCCGTTGGCCGCTGTCGTAGCGTTCGGCCGCGTAGCGGGTCAACTGGCGCGCCGCGGTCAACTTGGTCGCCATGTCGGCCAGGTAGTTGCCGATCGACTGGTGCTTCCAGATCGGCTGCCCGAAGCTCTCGCGTTCCTGCGCGTAGCGCAGCGCATCCTCCAGCGCCGCGGTGGCCACGCCGAGTGCGCGAGATGCGACCTGAATGCGGCCCGTCTCAAGCCCTTTCATCATTTGAGCGAAGCCCAGGCCGGGATCGCCTCCGAGTATCGCCTCGGCAGGAACGCGACAGTCGTCGAACGAAAGCTCGCACGACTCAACGCCCTTGTAGCCGAGCTTGGGCAGATCACGGGACACCGTCAATCCGGCTCCGTGCTCGACCAGTACCACCGAAATGCCCTTGTGTTTGGGCACGGCACTGGGGTCGGTCTTGCACAACAAGGCGATGAGGCCGGATCGGCGCGCATTGCTGATCCACGTTTTCGATCCGTTGATAACCAGGTCGTTGCCCTCTCGGCGGGCAACCGTCGTCATGTTCTGTAGATCCGAGCCGCCGCCGGGTTCGGTCAGCGCCATGGTCGCCCGCATGTCACCCGACGCCATGGCGGGCAGGTACTTCTGCTTCTGCTCGTCGGTGCCGAACTGGCTGACCAGCTTGGCGACGACGGTGTGCCCGCCCATCGCGCCGGCCAGGCTCATCCAGCCGCGAGCCAACTCCTGGGTGACCTCGACGTAGCAGGGCGTGCTCACGGGCGTACCACCGTATTCCTCCGGTACGGCCAAACCGAAGATGCCGATGCGCTTCATCTGTTCGATCCACGCGTCGGGGTACTCGTTGGCGTGCTCGACATCCCGCACGGTGGGCTTGACCTCTCGATCGACGAATTCGCGCACGGTGTCGACGAGCATCGTCTCTTCGTCGTTCAGGTGAAGACTCACTGGCTACCTCGTGTCAGTTTCTATTCTCAATTAAACAATGTTAGCGCACCCGTCGTTGCGAGCCTTTCGACGGTATCGAGATCCACCAGAATTCCGCGTAACTCGGATCGGAAGGCCGCACGGCGTTCGCGGAGGTCAGCACACGGCGTCGTGAGCAGGCCCTGGTCGGCGACCACTTGCCGCGCGGTGGCGAACAATAGCGTCGACACCGACTCATTGCTGCGGACTCGCTGCGCGACGTACTGATGGCCGAGGCCGAGCGCACGCTGGATGAGGTCCGTGTTGTCGAGCGGTTCGTCAGGAAGGTGATGGAGGACGTCGGCGACGATGGAGTACGCCTCGAAGTAGGGCCTCAGCATCGTGGCAGCCATCAGTGGATGCTTATCCCGCAACAGTTCTCGCGTCATATCCCCGCCGCAGGCGATTCGCTGCTCCCAATCGTGCAGCCACGTCATCTCCTCGGTGACGTGATCGGTGAACGAGGCGGAGTCCGGGAAGTAGAAATCGAACTTCAACAGGTCGCGCAACCGCGCGACTTGGTTCCAGAACGCCTCGAGCTTGCCACCGTCGGATCGTGCCGTGTGCGCGAGCGCGAGCTGGATGATCGATGTCTCGAGGAACGCGTGAATGAGCGTGTTGCGATAGAACGCGGCTTGATGTTGATGTTCGGGCCGGATGAGCCAGACCGGCTCCATTCCATCATCCACGCGAGTGACCGGATGGCCTTGGCACAGTGAATCAGCCGCCGCGCGGATGCCCCCGGGTGTCCGCAACTCCGAGGCGCTGGCGGTCATCGGCAGCCGCCTGCGCTCCAGGTATTCCAGCGGATCCTGAAGGGCGTGGTGCAGTTGCTCGAGGGTGAGCGCCGCGCCGCGGGTGTTCAGCAGCACGGCGGCCAGCAGCGCGGTGGCGTTGACGGGACTGGCGTGCAGTATTCGCCAGGCAACTTCGAGTGCCATCTTGTGAATCACCAGGCGCTGGCCGTCCTCGTCCACTGGGGCCGTCTGCGGGGCACCGAGATACTGCCGAACGGATACGGGCGGGGGGAACCGCACGTAGATCTTGCCGTAACTGCGCTCGCGCTGCGCCTTGATGAACTTGAAGAACCACCGGAAGCCCTCCGGTCGCTTCTCGGCACCACGTGCGTAGTTCGCGTATTCGACGGTCTCGTGCAACTGGTCGAAGCTGATCGAAACCGGTTGTAGGAGCACGTCATCACAGCGTCCGTCGACGTACGCGCTCGTGACGTAACTGATGAGCCCGAGTTTGGGCGGCAGCATCTTGCCCGTGCGAGATCTGGTGCCTTCGATGGACCAGCTGAGGTTGAACCGCTTTTCGATTAGGTACGCGACGTACTGCTTGAGCGTGTACTTGTAAAGCGGGTCACTGCCGATGTTGCGCCGCACGAAGACGACGCCGGACCGTCGCATCAAGGGACCCATGAACCCGAAGGCCATGTTGACACCGCCGAAGACGTGCGCCCGCGGTAAACCGTTGTCACGTAAGGCGATCGTCAACACGAATGCATCGAGGTTTGATCGATGCGAGAACAGCATCACCGAGGGATGCTGATCGAGTCGCGCGCGCAATGCGCAGACCTCCTCGGCGTCGTAGTCGATCGAATCGAAGCCGCGACGGAGGATCAACCGGCCCATCGCCGGGACCAGGTCCACCGATGCGCGGCTCCATCCGGCAGCCATCTCGTCGAGGATCGCTCCAGCGCGGTCCAACGTCGCGCCTGGAATCTGTTCCAATCCCGAACGAAATCGTCTCGACGCCAACAGTTCCGGCTTCACGAGGCGCGGCGACTTGTACTCGGGTCCGAGTATTCGGTACTCGACTCGCTCGATCGCCAGCACTGCGCGCCGTAACACGAATTGGGCGAAGTCGATGTGGCCGCCACCGCCGACTTCGGAGTGCCACTGTCGACGGAGGTCGGCGATGAAAGCCGGTTCGCCCGACACGACCCGAGCGCGGCCTGGGAACCGCCTGACGATCGACCGCTGCCGAAACCGTGGCGGGCGGTGGGCGTCTCGGCCGGACAACCACGCGAGTGTTTTGGACAGGACGCCGACGTGGCCCGGTGACCACAGCACGCGCACCGGAACCACCTCGGTATGGGCGTTGGTCGCGAGAAGGTCGGCGAGGCGATTCTGCAAAGCGACTGGTGGGAGGCCACGCGGCAGCTGCACCACCTCGACGACGTCGCTGGTGCTGGCGCGCCTCGAAAGCCACTCGTCGACGAGACGAAGTTCGACCTCCGAGGTGACTGCGGCGAGTACCAACGTGGTGTCGGCGACCCCCGTGGGGAAACCGCCGACCGGGGCGTTGCTCGATGGCGGCGTCACGCTCGTATGCCGAGCGTTGTGGCAAGCGGACCGACGTGGTTTCCGGCACTGGGTTGCTGCGGAGGATGAATCACGGACCGTTCCTAGTGTCGCCGACGACCCAAAGTTTAACCCAAATTAGAAAATGTGTCGAATGGCGCGGTCACGCCCCATGATCGACGACCCGCGCCTCAACCCTCCGGCGAGATTCCGTGACGGATGATGGTCTGCGCGTTGGCGACGACCGCTTCCACGGATCCGCGCCGCGCGTCCCACCACTCCACCGTCCAGTTCAACGCCCCGAGCACCAGCATCTGGGCGATGTAGAGGTCGAGTTCCGGCCGTAAACCACCCTCGCGAGCGAGGTCATTGATCAGCCGTCGCCAAATCTCGCCGTAACGCTCCTCTTCCAGAATCTGGCGCTTGCGAATCGTCAGTGGAACCTGCCCGGCGTTGCGGATCGAGGCCGTCGTGTAATCCGAGATCTCCAGTGCGTGGCGAAGGTGGGTCTCAACCGCGACGAGCAGTCTGTCCAGAGGCGGCGTGCCATCGGGAAGTTCGGCTAGAGCTCCTGACATGTGCTCGCGCATATCCGCGATACCGGCCCACATGACCTCTTCGATCAACTCGTCGCGGGACGCGTAGTAGTAGTAGATCGCCGGTGCCTGGATCTCGGCTTCTGCGGCGACGTCGGTCAGTCGAAGACCCGCATAACCCTGCTCGCTGAGGACGTGTGCGGCGGCGTCCAGGATGCGGGCGCGCGTCAAAGCCGACTTCGACGCGGCCTCGGTATCGTCCACCTCCGGTGTGGTCGATCGCACTGTATTGCCCGTTCGCTTAGCCATCGTTCGATTCTATGCCGCGAGCGCCGGCGCAGGACGGTTCACGGTACGAAGCGCGTCGGGCGGCGGTAGCGCCAAGTTAAATACATATTAGAAAATGGCTATCGTTACCGTGTGTCTCAGCGAACCGCCCCGAGGGCGGAGGCGGCCTGGGCACGTAGGGTTGTCGCCGTCCGCGACATAAGCGGCGCAGCCAAGCCGGATGGCAAGATGATTGACCGGCCCGTGGTCGCGCGGGCCCGCCGCATCCTGGACCGAGCCGGCCCGCGGATATTGCGAACCGGGGCCGCGTCAGACCAAGCCTTGCATTTAGTTTAATTTCGATTAATCATTGGTCAACTCAGTCGCATGACACCGGTGCGCTCCGGCGTCGCGGAGTGGAGGGCGCACCCACCATCGGCACGAGGGATACGGAGGTACGGCGTGGATCCCAGTCCGACTACGACGCCAGCGACGAGCTCGAGTATTTCTTCAACTGGTTCCCCTGGGCCCTGCGAGGTGTCTACCCGCCGCCGGCATACCCGCCCGTTTAGCGGAGACACCCATGAACGGTGAAACCAGTTGGCTGCGTGCTGTTCTCGCACGGATGCTGCTAGCCGGGATGTTTGCAGTGGCTGCCGGGACGGCGGCGGCAGCGCCGGCGGCAGACAACGAGGGGATCGGCGATGAACGTTCGTAAAGTATTCGGAGCCAGGGCCATTGGCGTCATCGCCCTTGCTGCGATGACACTGGTTCTTGCGCCGCCAGCATCGGCCGTGCCGGCCCCTGAAGTGGAGTTCACCTACAACGTTGTCTTCCGTCGCCATTACAACTTTCCGAACAACGACGCCATCGGGTACGGCTACGGGATATGCGACAAGGTGGGTCGGGGGGCGCCTTACGCAACCGTGATGGCTGAGGTGAAAGCCGACATCACGCCCAATGACGAGCAATCCGCGAACTATCTCGTTTCGAACGCAGTGGGCATCCTTTGTCCCGCCAGCATCTGGCAGTTGCGTAACTCGGCGACGGGATATCAGCCGACCTAATGACTACCTGATCGAACGACCGGCCGCCCAGCGAAGGGAGTGCGCGTCGCTTCAGTTGTAGCCGTGTCGCGCGTAATGCCGAAACGTCAGCTCAGAACTGCGGTGTCAAACCAGTGGCAGAGGAGCAACGCGACTTCGACATCCAGTCGGTCGTCGGTGATCGGTTTGCCCCGACGCTCGACCGCGCGCTGCACTCGATATTTCACCGAGTTGGAATGCAGATGCAGCTCGTCGGCGGCGGCCTTGAAGCTCGACCCTGTGCGCAGGAACGCTCGCAGAGTTTCGCGCAGCCGTTCGTCAACGTCCGTCGCCGAGGCAAGCGGGCCGAGCACTTCGCCAACCCATGCGCGCGCCGCCTTGAGATCACCGCTGAATCGGGCGGCCACCCCGAGCCCCGGATCGCTGGCCGCGGTCACCCGTGGCTGGCGCGGGCCCGCGGCAATGGCCACAGCGCGCGCTGCCATCGCTTGTTGATGCGAGCGGCGGAAGCCGTCGATGCCCGGCAGGGGATTACCAATCGCCATACGCGGTGCGTCCGCTCGAGCCTCGGCGAATGCACGAGCCTGCGTCACCACGCAAGGCGCCGTGTCAGCGGACAACGGTATCCATGCCCATCCGGTCACCCGATCGGCAGCGATGAACAACGGACGCTCCTGGGCGCCGAGCGACTTTCCCAGTTCATTGATGAACCGTTCCAGCGTCAACAGTTCGTCGCCGCTTTCCGACTCCCCGCACCACACGACGGCAGACAGGTGAATACCCCGTAATGGGTAGCCGATTGCGGTCGCGGTCTCGTCGATATCAATCTCGTCCGCGTCAATAACTTCCTGGATCCGTAATGCACGCACCCGGTTCTGATTCGCCAACCAGCGGTCGCGTTCATCTTGGTAGGCGATAAGCACCAGCTGGGAAATCCTGTCGATATAACGAAACGACATTGACGTGATCTGCTGGAAAACGTCCAAGGTCAACTGGGCATCGAAATCTGCGGCGCGAACCTCGTCGAGAACGAGGTCTACCACCGCCTGGTGGCCGAGACGGTATCCGCGCGCCAGTGCATCTGCGTCCATCCCCCGCTGGGCCATGCGCCGTGCATGCTCGAGCGCAGCCGTCGGCGGCTCGATGCGGTCGACTGGTATGCCGTGGCGGATCGCCGGAAAGAACGCATCAAAGTTTCCTTGTGCGGCGTCGTAAACCAGCGCCAGCAGCTCCCCGTCGGCGGCAACGTCCGGTACCTCGCCGGCCAGCATCTCCTGCACGGATCTTGTGATCTCAGCCAGCTTGTCGTTGAGCCGGCCGATGATCATCGCCGCCGACTTGGCAACGAGGGCGTCATGCTCCCCGATGCTCTGAGCCATAGACCGACCTTATGACGCGCGGACACCTCATTAGGAGCGAACGCCGCCATCCGGCTACCCAGTTTCACGGTCGATGGAGTTACAGCCGGAGACTCTTGTCTGTTAGCGACAACGATGCACCGAAAGTCCGTCGAATTTGGTCGGTTGACGACGTAGCTGTGCCGCCGTTTGGTTCGTAACGTTTCCTCCTGAACGCAAAAGCCCGACATCGCCCTCACCAGCGAAACTCCGGGTGTTTGACATTGCAAATCAATACGATCCGCTTCGCGGAAGTAAGTGAGTAGAACTATGTTTTCTGCCGTCGCAATCATGACGCTTGTATTGTCGCCGGTGCTAATTCCGACGATTATCACGGGATTTCATTTTGTGGCCGACCGGCGGCGAAGTCGGCGCTACTCTCAACTCGAGCAAGAGCTCGAGCGGGACCACTTGGCCGACCGTGTTGGACGCGGGCCGCAGCCCAGCATGTCGACTGCGTGACGGGTAGGCGCACTGACATGTTTCCAGGAACACACGCGGCAATTGCACCCGAACGTCCGGCCGTCATCATGGCCGGTTCGGGTCAAACTCTGACCTATCGTCAGCTCGAAGAGAATTCCGCCAAGCTGGCGTCCGCGCTGCACGGCTTGGGTCTGCGCACGGGTGACGTCGTCGCCATGGTGTGCGACAACGCGGCGGAAGCATTCGAGATTTACTGGGCGGCCTTACGTTCCGGCCTCTACATCACGGCGGTGAATTGGCATCTGGCGCCCGAGGAAGCGGCGTACATCGTGCAAGACAGCGGCGCTCAAGTGGTGATCGCGTCCGCGGGTGTGCGCAAGGTGGCCGAGCCGTTGCCGGCGTTGGTCCCAGACGTCAAGCGTTGGTACGCATTCGGCGGGACCGTCGAGGGCTATCAGTCGTACTCCACGTTGTTGGCATCGGCCGGTGTGCGTCTTACTGACCAGCCCCGCGGATCCGAGATGCTGTACTCGTCGGGCACCACGGGCCGACCGAAAGGCATCAAACCGCATCTGTTGCCAATCCAGGTCGACGAACCGGGGGACCCATTGATCGCCCTGCTGGCCAACGCATTCAAGATCACCGGCGGTGATGTCTATCTGTCCCCCGCGCCGATCTACCACACCGCTCCCCTGAAGTGGTGTGCATCGGCTCAGGCGTTAGGCGCCACCGTGGTCATCATGGAGCGGTTCGGCGCTGAGGAGGCCCTGGCCGCGATCGAGCGATATCAGGTCACCGTGACGCAAATGGTGCCCACCATGTTCGTCCGGATGCTGCAACTGCCCGAGGAGGCACGCAACGCATACGACGTGTCGTCCCTGCGGTTGGCAGTTCACGCCGCCGCGCCGTGCCCTCCAGATGTCAAGGACGCGATGATCGGTTGGTGGGGGCCGGTTCTCGTCGAGTATTACGGCGCGACCGAGCAACACGGCACCACCATCATCACCACCGAAGAATGGCAGACCAAGCGCGGATCGGTGGGTAAAGCAGCGCTCGGCGTCCTGCACATCTGCGATGACGACGGTAACGAGCTCGCGGCCGGCGAGGCCGGCCTGATCTATTTCGAGCGGCCTGTCGTGCCGTTCGAGTACCACAACGATCCGGAAAAAACTGCGGACTCACGGCATCCGATACATGAGAACTGGTGCACAGTAGGCGATCTCGGGTACGTCGACGCGGATGGCTACCTGTTCCTCACCGACCGCAAGGCGTTCATGATCATCTCGGGTGGGGTCAACATCTACCCGCAAGAGGTCGAGAACGCCCTCGCCCTGCACCCGAAGATTCTTGACGTCGCGGTCATCGGGGTGCCCGACCCGGAAATGGGTGAACAAGTCAAGGCAGTCGTCCAACTGCGTGAGGGAGTCACGCCGTCCGACGACCTGGCAGCCGAAATCATCGGCTACGTACGGGAGCGGATTGCGCACTACAAGGCTCCCAAGACGGTCGACTTCGTCGACGAATTACCAAGGTCTGCAACCGGAAAGCTCGTAAAGCGAGCGCTCGTCGAGCGCTACGCGAGCGCACGATCGTAATGGAAGGAACACCCATGTCTGAATTCGCCGGAAGGCGGTACGTCGTGACAGGCGCCGCGTCAGGTGTCGGGCACGCCGTAGCTGAGCAGCTGCTGAAGGCGGGCGCGGAAGTCTACTGCCTCGACCGCAACACTCCGAGCGCGGCGGTGACCCGCCACATCGAAGTCGATCTGTCGAACCCACGCAGCATCGAGGCTGCCGTCGAGCAGCTCGAAGGCCAGTTCGATGGTCTGATGAACGTGGCCGGTATCCCCGGCACCGCGCCGGCTGATCTCGTGGTGGCCGTCAACGCCCTGGCTGTACGGCAGCTGACGGAGTCGTTCTTCGAGCGGCTTAAGCCCGGGGGCACGGTGACCATCGTCTCGTCGACAGCGGGCTTCGGCTGGCCGGCGCGGCTCGACGTGATCTGTGACCTGTTGGCCACGGAAACCTTCGAGGAGGGGGCGGCCTGGTTCAAGGCCCACCCTCAACAGGGCAACGCCTACAACTTCTCCAAGGAAGTCACCACCGTGTACACGATGTCGATGGCTCTGATGGTGGCGCAGAAAGGGTTTCGCATCAACGCGGTATTGCCAGGGCCGGTGCAGACGCCGATCCTGGCTGACTTCGAGGACACCATGGGCAAGGACGCGCTCGACGGCCTTAAGGCATTGCTCGGGCGCCACGCGACTCCGGACGACATTGCCGGCGCAATCGTCTTCCTTGCCTCCGATGCGGCGCGCTGGATCAACGGGCATCCGCTTGTCGTCGATGGTGGTGCCACCGGAGCGGTACTCAGTGGGGTCATCCCCGCTCCTGAGATCTAGATCGCGAGGTTCGTGAAATGCCAAGCCGTACCGCATCAATAGACAGCCCCGACGTGCTGGCCGACCTTCGCCGCGTGTTCGCAGGCGGCCGCACCCGCGGGATGTCGTGGCGTCTGGATCAGCTGCGCGGCATCGAGCGACTGTGCGACGAACGCGAGCCAGAGATCGCCGCTGCACTGGCCGACGACCTTGGCCGGCCGGCGGTCGACGCCTGGCTCGGCGATATCGCCTCGACAAAAGCCGAGGCGGCATATGCGCGAAAGCATTTGAAGAAGTGGATGCGGCCCACCCGGCAACCGCTGCCACTGAGCCAGCGACCCGGCCGAGGGTGGGTTCAATACGACCCGCTGGGTGTCGTGCTGATCATCGGGCCGTGGAACTATCCGCTGTATTTGAGCCTGGCTCCATTAGTCGCTGCCGTTGCCGCCGGAAACTGCGCCGTGATCAAACCGTCCGAACTCGCCCCGGCGACCTCCGCTCTGCTGGCGAGACTGCTGCCGGTGTATCTGGATTCCGACGCCGTGCGGGTTGTCGAGGGCGACGCTGGAACGACTCAGACCCTGCTGGCCCAGGGTTTCGACCACGCATTCTTCACGGGTGGCACCGAAGTCGGCAAGAAGATCATGGCCGCCGCCGCACCGACGCTGACGCCCGTCACGCTTGAACTCGGTGGCAAGAGCCCCGTGATCGTGGCAGCCGACGCAGACATCGACGTGGCCGCCCGTCGCATCGCGTGGGTGAAGCTGATGAACTCCGGACAGACCTGCATCGCACCGGATTATGTGCTCGCAGATCGGGCCATCGCCGGTGAGCTCGTCGACAAGATCGTCGCGAATCTGCACGAATTCCGTTCACGGGAGCAGGATCCGTCGTTACGCATCGTGAACCAACGCCAATTTGATCGGCTTGTCGCCCTCGTCAGCGCTACCGATGGCAAGGTGGTCGCTGGCGGAGGGTCCGACAGTTCCACGCTGCGCATCGAACCGACCGTGATCGTCGACCCGTCGCCAACCGATCCCGTCATGGCCGACGAGATCTTCGGACCAATCCTGCCCATACTGAGTGTCGAGTCCACCGACGCGGCGATTGACCTCGTCAACAGTCGGCCGAAACCCTTGGCGCTGTATGTATTTACCGCATCTCAGCGGCGTGCGCGCGCGCTGATCGACCGAATCCCGTCGGGCGGTGCGGTGGTCAATCATGTCGCCGTGCATTGCCTGGTGCCGCAGTTGCCGTTCGGCGGAGTGGGCGCCAGCGGGATGGGCGCATATCACGGCCGTTGGGGATTCGAAGCGATGAGCCACCGCAG